>Ga0209267_1001271_pt1 | contig 17281 bp, 12 predicted proteins | sample GraSoiAngelo_137_FD_185894 | JGI IMG/M metagenome (GOLD analysis project Ga0209267, IMG submission 185894) | Grasslands soil microbial communities from the Angelo Coastal Reserve, California, USA - 14_0929_09_30cm (SPAdes) (version 2) | ecosystem: Environmental > Terrestrial > Soil > Grasslands ... | reverse complement strand
CTCGACGACCTGATCCTCCAGCTCCGCGACAGCCTGGGCGCGACGATCGTCGTGGTGACGCACGAGCTCGCGAGCATCTTCACGATCGGGGACGACAGCATCTTCCTCGACCCCGAGACCCGCACGGTCATCGCCGGCGGGTCACCCAAGGACCTGCTGGCGCACTCGACGGATGCGAGAGTCAGGCGTTTTCTCACTCGCGGTGCGGAAGGCGACCCGGGAGGGCGCGCCGATGGGTAAGCGAGCCAATCCCTTGCTGGTCGGATCGTTCGTACTCGGGGGCCTCGCCCTCGCGGTGACGGTGATCGCCACGATCGGCTCGGGCAAGTTCTTCCGGCATACGCAGCGATTCGTCGTGTACTTCGACGGCTCGGTCAACGGCCTCGACAAGGGTGCACCCGTCAAGTTCCGCGGCGTGCCGATCGGGACCGTGACCGACGTTCGCCTCAAGCTGCCGCCGCAGCAGGTCGAGGACAGGCGCATTCCCGTCCTCATCGAGATCGACGAGGATCGACTGAGGGAGCTGGGCGAAACCAGGGCAGTCTCCAGCGACCAGCAGCTCGTCGCGGACCTGATCGCGCAGGGTCTCCGCGCGCAGCTCGAGCTGCAGAGCCTCATCACGGGGGTGCTGTACGTGGGTCTCGAGGTCGTCGAGGGCAGTCCGGCGAGGTTCGCCCTGCCACCCGGAAGCGGCTATCGCGAGATTCCGAGTCTTCCGACCACGCTCGAGCAGGCGCAGGCGAAGTTGAGCGAGGTCCTGACCCAGCTGAGCAAGCTCGACGTGGACGGGATTGGCCGGTCCGTGACCGCTGCCGCCGACGGCGTGACGCGGCTGGCGAGCTCGCCCGATCTCCAGTCGGCCATCGTCACATTGCGTGAAGCGCTCGGCGCCGTGCGTGACGTGGCCGGTTCCGTCGACGCTCGGATCGGGCCTCTCGCCGCCAACGTGAACGGGCGGGTCGATGACGCTCGGGACAGTCTGAAGCGGCTCGATGGCGCGCTGGACAACGTGACGGCGCTCACCGATCCGAGAGCGCCGCTCGCTGACGGGCTCGGGGCGGCGATCACGGAGGTGACCGGCGCTGCGCGGGCCGTGCGGCAGCTCGCCGACGAGCTCTCGCGCAATCCAAACATCATCCTCACCGGACGGGGAGGGTCACGGTGACGCGATATCTCCGCCCGATTCCATGCATCCTCATCGCGCTGTGCGCGGCGTGCGCCCTCGTCCGTCCGGGCCCGGACCGCTCCCGGTACTTCGTCCTGACGCCGATCGCGCACGTCGAGCGGGACGGCGGCGAGCCACGACGAGACTTGGCGGTGGGACTCGGGCCGATCACGTTCCCGCCTTACCTCGACAGACCCGAGGTTGTCTCCCGCGTGCGCACGAACGAGCTGCGGCCGTCGCGCTTCGACTTCTGGGCGGGCTCCCTGAACGAGCAGTTCAAGAGCGCACTGAGCCAGAACCTCGCGCTCATGATCGGTCAGTGTAGGGTCACGATGTACCCTTGGTACGCGGGGACGTTCGACGCTACGGTCGGCATCGATGTGCTGCGGTTCGAGGTGAACACCGACGGCTCGGCGCACCTCGTTGCGCGCTGGGCAATCCGCGATGGCCGAGGCGCCGCTGTTGGCGACGTACGCGAGTCGAACCTGAGCGCCCCCGTCGCGGGGCGCGATGCTAGCGAAGCGGTCGCGGCACTGAGCGACGTCCTGACCGAGTTCAGCCGTGAGCTCGCGACTGCCGTCCGTGCCGCCACCGAGCAGCGTTCCGGATAGGCGGAGCGCTGAGGGCGTCAGTCCGCCGCCGTCTCAGCACGCGGTCCGAACGATATTGGATTCGAACGGGGGCGTGGTCGAACCTGGGGATGGATGCCCGAGCACGTGCCGCGCGTGGTGATCGTTGGCGGTGGTTTCGGGGGCCTGGCGGCCGCCAAGGCTCTCGGAAGAGCACCAGTCCGCACGCTCCTGGTCGATCGTAACAACCACCATCTGTTTCAGCCGCTGCTCTACCAGGTGGCGACGTCCGTGCTGACGCCTGCGCAAATCGGCTCGCCGATCCGCGGTATCCTGCGGAAGCAGCGAAATACGACGGTGATCCTGGGAGAAGTCACGGGCGTGGACAAGGATCGGCGATGCATCTTCGTCGATTCCGCGGATCGGCAGGGAGTGTCGGTTCCGTACGATGTTCTCGTCCTGGCGACCGGAGTCCGGCATAGCTACTTCGGGCACGACGAATTCGCGCGATTCGCGCCGGGGCTGAAGAGCCTCGCGGATGCGGTCGCGATTCGGAACAGGATACTGCGCGCCTTCGAGCAGGCCGAGGCCGAGGAAGACCCGAGCCGCCACCGGGACCTGCTGACGTTCGTGCTGGTGGGGGCCGGCCCCACCGGTGTGGAGCTTGCCGCCGCGATCGGCGCGTTGGTGCGCAGCACGCTGCGCTCGGAGTTTCGGCGGATCGATCCTGCGTCCGCACGAATCGTTCTGGTCGACATGGGGAAGCGGGTTCTGGGCAGTTTCGCGGAGCGTCTCTCCACGAAAGCGAAGGCGCGTCTGGAGCGGCTGGGTGTGGAGGTGCGGCTCGGACAGGGCGTCGATCGGATCGACGCCGACGGCGTCATCGTGGTGGGTGAGCGCATCTCGAGCAAGACGGTCATCTGGACCGCCGGGGTGACCCCGTCGCCTGCCGGGAAGTGGCTCGCCGTCGAGACGGATCGGGCCGGACGGGTACGCGTCGAGAAGGACCTCACGGTCCCTGGGCATCCCGAGATCTTCGTCGTCGGCGATACCGCGTCGCTCGAGCAGGACGGAAGACCCCTGCCCGGTGTGGCGCAGGTCGCGATCCAGGAAGGCCGTTATGCGGGACGGCTGATCCGGCAGCGTCTCAGAGGCGGATCGGCGCCGCGTCCGTTTCGCTACTTCGACAAGGGCAGCATGGCGGTGGTCGGGAAGGGGTTCGCCGTCCTGCAGGCCGGTAAGGTTCGCATGAGCGGATTTCTCGCGTGGCTCGTGTGGGCAGGCGTTCATCTCGAGTTCCTGGCGCAGTCGAACCTTCGAGTGAGCGTCTTCCTGCAGTGGGTCTGGACCTACGTCACCGGACGGCGCGGTTCCTGGCTGATCATTGATCATCATGGAGGAGAGCCCGCGAATGCAGTAACCGGCGCGGGCGTCGGCGCCACTCATCCGACCAAGTCTGCCGCTGCGAGTGTCGGGCGTACGCTCGAGGTGCGGTGAGCACGACGGACTTGGCGGTGACGCGGACACGGAACCGATGCGGAGCTGTCATCGCGACGCCGCGATGTCATTCGAAGACCGCGATGACGATCGGCTTCGACCAGCCTCTCTACGTCCTGCCATTCGACCATCGCAGCTCATTCGCGTCCGAACTGTTCGGCTGGAATGGTACGCTGGAGCCGGAGCAGGTCGCGCGTATCGTTGCGGCGAAGCAGGTCATCTACGAGGGATTCAAGGCGGCCGTCGCCGCTGGCGTTCCGAAGCAACACGCGGGTGTCCTGGTCGACGAGCAATTCGGCGCGGGCGTCCTGCGCGACGCGGAGCGGAACGGGTACCTGACTGTATGCGCCGTGGAAAGGAGCGGGCAGGACGAGTTCGACTTCGAGTACGGCGACGACTTCGCGTGGCACATCGAGGAGTTCGCGCCGACGTTCTGTAAGGTGCTGGTCCGCTATAGCCCCGAGGCCGATCGGGCGATGAACCAACGCCAGGCCGATCGCCTCCGCCGCCTCTCCGACTTTCTCCACCGGCAGGGTCGGAAATTGATGTTCGAGCTGCTCGTTCCAGCCGCGCGCACCGAGCGCGAAAAGCTCGGAGAGGTGAACGTGTTCGACCCCAGACGGCGTCCGGAGCGTACACTCCTTGCCCTCCTCGAGCTTCAAGGGGCCGGCGTCGAGCCCGATGTCTGGCAGGTCGAGGGGCTCGATCGGCGCGAGGACTGTGCCCGATTGGTCGCAGCCGCCCGGCGAGGCGGCCGGGGGCGGGTCGGTTGCATCATCCGCGGCCAGGGCGGGGACGCGGTGGTCGAGCGATCACTCGTGTTGTCGGCCGGTGTCCCGGGATTCATCGGCTTCGCGGTCGGTCGGCCGACGTTCTGGGAACCCCTGACGCGGTGGCGAGACGGACGCGAGTCGCGCGCAATCGTCGTCGCAGAGATCGCGCGACGGTACGCTCGGTGGTGCAAGGTATTCAGCGATTCGGCTGCAGGGCCATCCGCCTCCTGAGCGCCGGGCCGCTCACCTCACGCCGCCATGGCTGCTTGCCAGTCGGTTGCCGTCTGAATGTACGCACCGGAGGATATTGGAGTCCCGCTTGGGAATCGTGGAAGGTGCGGATGGGGACTCTCTGGAATGAGGACGGCACCGGCCAGTCGGACTCTGCGCCCGCCAGCGAGACGAGGCTCCCGCACGCTCGCGGCGTCTTGACCCGTAGGGCCCGGGTTTCGTACCAATGGCATGAGGGTGGCGACGAGCGAGATATACCATGCTGCCGAAGGAAGGTTCCCGATCCGGAGGAATGTGTCTGCCGCGCGGAACTGATGCGCAAGCTAGATCGCGCATGACATCCTCGCTTGCCACGGTCGGGCGGCCGATCCGGTCGCTGGCCGCCGCCATCCTCATCGCCCTTCCCGGTTGCGGGGTGTCGCCGTCCGTCAACATCCTGGGGTCCTTCTTCCCGGCATGGTTGATCTCGATCGTCATCGGCGTCGTGCTCACGGTCGTCGTCCGGCAGCTGTTCGTCGCGATCGACGTGGCCTCGCACCTCCGCCCGGCCGGCCTCGTGTATCCGTGCCTGGCCGGCCTGCTGATCCTCGCCACCTGGCTCATCCTGTTCGGGAGCTAGGATGCGCGATCCCCGAGGCGTGCTGGGAAGGTCGATCGGCCTCGCCATCGTGGCCGGCTTCGTCATTCTCGGTGTGGTGGTCGTCCGACGTGTGGTGCGGCATCCGCAGACGGACGATGCGGTCGTGACGGCCGACATCATCGGGATCGTGCCACAGGTGAGCGGGACGATCACCGAGCTGCACGTGAAGGACAATCAACGCGTGAAGCGAGGTGACCTTCTCGTCGTCATCGACCCGCGCCCGTACGAGTTCGCGCTCCAGCGTGCGCGGGCCGACGTGGCGGCGCTCGACGGTGAGATCGCGGTCACCGAGCGCCGCATCGAGGGCCAACGCTTCGCCGTCGCTGCGGCCAGGGCGACCGTGCAGCGCATGGAGGCGCAACTGAAGAACGCGACCGACAGCCTCAACCGGCTCCAGCCGCTCCTGTCCGGGGAGTTCGTGACGCCGGACAAGATCGACCAGGCCCGCACGGCGAAGCTCGCCGCGGCGGCGGGCCTCGAGGAGGCGCGTCAGAAGATGGACCAGGCCGAGAAGGACGTCGGTGATCTCGAGGCGCTGCGTGCCAAGCGCGACGCGGCGCTCGCGGCACGGGGCAAGGCGGAGCTGGACCTCGACTTCTGCTACGTGCGCGCTCAGTTCGATGCGCTCGTGGTCAACCTGCACACGTCGATCGGCGCCTTCGTGGCACCGGGCGCCGTGCCGGTCTTCTCGCTGGTGGATACGCGCGCCTGGTACGTCATGGCGGACTATCGCGAGACCGAGCTGGCCCACATCGCACCCGGGATGGAGGCGGAGGTCTACGTGCTCACGGCCCCCCGCTACAGGTTCCGTGGCAGAGTCCAGGGAATCGGGTGGGCGGTGAACCCCGAGGATCAACCGATCTCTGCCGGAGTGCCGCAGATCAAGCGGGAGCTCAACTGGGTACACATCGCGCAGCGATTTCCCGTGCGCATCCGTGTGGAGAATCCCGACCCGCCGGACGTCTTCCGTGTCGGCGCATCCGCGGTCGCGATCATCCGCGGCTGGCCCGCCGACGGCGCGCCGGGCACGCCGGACTGAGGCAGCGCTCCGCGAGCCATGCCTGCCGAGACCGTCTCGCTTCCGGCGCCCGTCCGCACGTTGCCGGAGCGCATTCCGCTCCTCCACTTCCTCCAGACCGAGCTGGCACCGTTTCCCGGCCGAGCGATCGCCACGTTCCGCGTCGTCGTCGCCTGCTCCGTGGTGCTGGTCCTCTGCATGACGCTCCGGGTCCCCGAGTCCCACCTCGCCGTGTGGATTGTGACCCGAGTCGCGATGGAGGAGTCCAGCGAGTCGCTGCTGACCGGCATCGTGTTCCTGATCGCGCTCACGGTCGGGCTAGCCATCCCGCTCGTCCTGCTGACGTTCGCCATGGATCAGGCCTGGCTGCGCTTCTGTCTCATGGGGGCGATGGCGTTCCTCGGACTCTTCCTCCGACAGACGTTCGTCATCGGGGCGCTCGGCTTCGTGATCGGTCTCATCGGCGCCGTGTTGATGACCGCGCCGGACTTCATCCCGATCCCGGAGCTGGTGGTGCGGGGAAGCCTCTGGCTCTGGCCGGTCTTCGCGCTCGGTATCACCGCGGCGGTCGCCGCCAATCTGCTCATCGCCCCGACCGACCCCGAGGCCCTGCTCTGCGAGGAGCTCGCGGCACGCTTGCGCGCGACGGAGGACGCGATCGCCCGCATCCTCGTGGGCCGGCGCGAAGAGACGGGCGCGACGCGGCTCGCCGCCGCGGGGATCGCGAGGCTCCTCCTGCTTCTCAAGAGCGCGGAGGTCGCGCACCCATCCCTCAAGTCCCGGCATCCGCAGCAGAGCGCGCTGATCACGCTGCTGGACCGTCTCGTCACCAGCGCCGCCGCGCTCGATCTCCTCCCTCGCACGGCGCCGGACGCGGACGAGCGTGCGCGGCTCGAGCGCGTCGCCGGGAGCTGCGCGCAGGTGCGACGCGCGCTCGCGGACGGACGCATGCTCGAGCCGGCCCGACCGGTCGACCGGCCGCCACCCCGAGGCGGCGGATCGGCGGTGTTCCCGGTCCTCGTCGAGCTCGAGCACGTCGTCGACCTGATGCAGCAGGCACTCGGGCCGGAGGGCGTCGTCGGGGAAGTCGCCGCATCCGAACCGGGGCGCCTCTTCGTGCCCGACGCCTTCACGAACCCGGACTACGTCCGCTACGCACTCAAGGGCGCGCTCGCGGTCATGATCTGCTACACGCTGCAGAGTGCCGTCGACTGGCCCGGAATCAGGACGTGCCTCATCACCTGCATGATCGTCGCTCTCGGAAGCGAAGGCGCGACGGTCCAGAAAGGAACCTTGCGCATCTCGGGCGCGCTGGCCGGCGCGGCGATGGGCTTCCTGGCCATCCTGCTGCTCGTCCCGCGCATGGAGTCGATCACCTCGCTGACGCTGCTGGTCGCCGCGGGTACCGCGGTCGCCGCGTGGGTCGTTCTCGGGAGCCCGCGTATCGCCTACGCCGGCGTGCAGATCGCCTTCGCCTTCTATGTCTGCGTGATCCAGGGATTCGAGCCCGCCTGGCACTTCTACACCATCCGCGACCGCCTGATCGGCATCCTGCTCGGCAACGTGGTCATCACGCTCGTCTTCCATTACATCTGGCCGGTGCCGGCATCGGGTGCGATGTGGAGGAGTCTCGGCTCGGCCCTGCGCGCCATGGCACGGCTCGCAACCGGCGCGACTGACGCCCTCAGTGCGGCCGAGGGCATCCGCCTGCAAGCCTCACACGACTTCGCGGTCGCGCAGCAGCTGGCGGACCAGGCAGCCTTCGAGCCGGGCGACCCGACCGGCGAGGGCCTGGCGGCACGCGAGCGGCTGCAGCGCGCGGCGGCCGACGCACAGTCGGTATTCCTGACGCAGCTGGCGATTGCCCACCAGCCCCGCGACGTCGTGCCGGCCCTTCCGGGTGCGCTCGGCGCGGGCGTGCGCCGCTTCGACGCCGCCGTCGCGGAGAGCCTCGAGGCGATCGCCGAGTGTGCGCAGCGCAGTGTGCAGCGTCCGATTCCCGACCTCCGCGTGCCGCTCGCGTCGGTCACCGCCCTCGGGAAGGAGAGCGTCCCGGGCATTGCGAGTAGGGAAGTGGCAGGTGACATCGAGGGCCGCTTGGCGCTGTACCGCGAGCTCGTGCCCCGCATCGAGCGGCTCGGGGCCGATTTCGCTGAGTGATGCCGAGAGACCGCCACATTCACGCGCGCGACCTTCTCCTGGCGTTCGGGATGACGCTGCTCGGCGCGTGCGCCGCGCTGAAGCCATTCGAGAATGCGCCCCCGTCATCCGATCGCCCGTGGAAGGCTCCGGACATGCCGGCCTACTCGGCCGCGCTGTCGGAGACCGAGCACGCACGCGGGCCCGGGACCCCGTCCATCGATCCGCAGAAGACCTACGAGCTGAGCGAGCTGATCGACCTCGCGCAGCGAACCAACCCGGAGACGCGCGTCGCATGGGAACGCGCCCGCCAGGCCGCCATCGCCATCGGCCTGGCGGAGGGCTCCTACTTTCCCGCCCTCGCCGCAGCGGCGACCGGCGCCGTGGCTCACGTGCCGCTGCCGATCCCGCAGACTGTTACCGTGGTTCCCGGCGGCGTCACGTCCGACGCGCAGTTCGTCATCCCCGCGCTCAGCCTGGAGTGGCTGCTGCTCGACTTCGGCCGCCGCCGGGCCCTCGTGGACGCGGCGCGTGCGCTGACCATGGAGGCGACCGCCGGCTTCAACGCCAAGCACCAGCAGATCGTCTTCGGCGTCACGCGCGAGTTCCATGCTCTGACCGCCGTCCGCGGCAAGGTGGCGGCCGCCCGCGCGTCCCTTGCCGCTGCGCACAGCCTCGAGGACGCCGCCACCGCGCGCAAGCAGAACGAACTCGCCACGCTGCCCGAGGTCCTGCAAGCGCAGGAGGAGACGGCGCGGGCGACCTACGACCTCGAGGATGCCCTCGCCGCCGAGCACGATGCCCGCATGGCGCTGCTCGAGACCATCGGCATCCGCCCCGGAACGCCGATCGACATCGCCGACATCTCGCAGGAGCCGCTGCCACCCGCCCTGGAGGGGTCGGTGGACGAAGCGATCGACCGGGCGCTGGCGCAGCGCCCGGACCTGATCGCGCGGCTCGCGAGCGTGCGGGCCAAGGAGGCCGAGGTGCGTAAGGCGCGCGCGGACTACTGGCCGCGCCTGGTGGCGCGGTCGGCGGTCGCCGGCAACATCGGGCGGCTGAAGATCGACGACGGCGCCTATCAGAGCGTCCATGACCTGCAGTACGACGCAGGCTTCCGGTTCGAGTGGTCGCTGTTCGAGGGGTTCGAGCGTCGGAACAAGGTGCACCTCGCCGAGTCGATGCAGCACGAAGCCGAAGACGAGCTGGAGGACGCCAAGGACAAGGCGGTACGCGAGGTCTGGAAGGCGTACGACGACACGAAGGTAGCCCTGGCCAAGCATCAGGCAGCCGCGGCGTTGCTCGCCGCCTCCGAGAAGGCATGGGCGGCCACGCTGGAGTCTTACCAGCACGGCCTCGCCACGTTCCCCGACGTGCGTGAGTCGGAGCGCAATTTGACGCGCGCGCGGACGCTGGACCAGGCGGCGCGTGCTGAGGTGCTGACGCGGGCCGCTGCCTTCGCGTTCAGCACCGGGGATCTGGCGCGACCGTAGCGGAGACCCCAATCCCGACGCGCGCCCCGCGCGGTCGTCACATCCGTCGAGGTTCCCTGGGGAAGATGGCTGCTCGTGAGTCGGTCCGCCGTCCGGACGCTACGACGACAGGTGCGATCACCGCGGGATGTCAGGCGCTCGCACGGACCCGCACGCCGCCCGGAGCGCGCGGACGTTCAAGGCGACAGGCGCACGCGGATCGAACACGGATGTCCCCGCGACCGCGATCGTCATGCCGGCGTCCGCAAGCGCCCGGATGCATCGTCAGGAGGCCGAGCGGTTCCTGGATGAGCTGCGCGAGCGGTTTGCGCGGTTCGGCCTGGAACTGCACCCCGACAAGACCCGGCTGTTTCCTTTCGGCCGCCACGCCCGAGTAGGAGTGGCGCGCCGGTCGGGGTCCGAAGCCCGAACCTTCGACTTCCTCGGGTTCACTCACAGCGGTGGGAAAACTCGTCGCGGAAGGTTCATCGTGCTTCGACAGATCATGCAGCCGTCGCCGCCGAGCGCGTAGACGTCGTAGTCGAAGAGCGGGTAGTCGGGCGGTTGTAGCGCGCCGCCAGCCAGCGCCCGGCGATCGCCATGCCGACGCTGGTCGCGACGCCCTGACCGAGAGGGCCCGTCGTGGTCTCGACGCCGGAGGTCCAGTGGTACTCGGGATGCCCGGGACACTTGCTGTCGAGCTGACGGAAGTGGCGGATGTCGTCGAGCGTCACGGCCGGCGTCCCGAGGGTCTCGTACTCGGGGTTCACCGACTTCACTCCGGTCAGGTGGAGGAGCGAGTAGAGCAGCATCGAGGCGTGGCCCGCCGAGAGCACGAAGCGGTCGCGGTTCGGCCAGATCGGGTCGTCCGGGTCGAAGCGCAGCTGCCGCTGCCAGAGCGCGTACGCGACCGGCGCCATAGCCATGGGCGTCCCGGGATGCCCCGAGTTCGCCTGTTGCACGGCATCCATCGCGAGCGTCCGGATCGTGTTCACGCAGAGGGTGTCGAGTGAGGTGTCGGTCATGTCCTCTCGCTCCTTCATGAGCGCGCCCGCTCGGCGACGAGCGCCGCGACGAGCGCCGTCCAGCCCGTCTGATGCGAGGCGCCGAGTCCTTCGCCGGTCTCGGCGTGGAAGTATTCGTGGAAGAGCAGCTCGTCGCGCCAGGCGGGATCCTCCTGGAAGAGCGCGGACGACCCCCAGATGGGCCGGCGGCCGCTGCCGTCGGGGAGGAAGAGGCGGAGGAGGCGGCGCTCGAGGTCGTCCGCCACGGTGCCGAGATGGGCGAGCCGTCCGGAGCCGGTCGGGAGCTCGACCGTGAACGCGTCGCCGAGGCCGGCGTGCAGGCGGCGGAGCGCGCCGATCACGAGGTAGTTGAGGGGGAACCAGATCGGCCCCCGCCAGTTGGAATTGCCGCCGAACTGCCCGGCGGTCGATTCGGCGGGCTCGTAGTCGAGCACGAACTCGCGTCCGCTCGCCGGCTCGACGAGGACGAACGGGTGGTCGCGGTGGTATCGAGAGAGCGAGCGCAGCCCGTAGGGCGAGAGGAACTCCTCCTCGTTCAGCATGGTCCCGAGGAGGCGCCGGAGCCGCGGGATGTCCACCAGCATCACGAGGTCGGTGCCTTCCCCGATCTCCTGGATGACGCCGTGTCCGGCGGCCTTCTCGCGCCAGCGGTGCGCGATGAACCACTCCATCCGCGTGCGGAATTCCGGCAACCGCGCCCAGAGGGCATGTGGAACCGCTAGCGCCGCGCACAGCGGAACGAGGCCGACCATGGATCGCGTCCGGAGCGTGACGACGCGACCGTCCGGGAGCCGCAAACGGTCGTAGTAGAATCCGTCCGCCTCGTCCCACAGCCCGCCGCCGTTCATTGCGGTCGCGATGTTGGCGAAGTGCTCGAAGAATTTGACGGCGACGTCCTGGTAGGCCGGATCCTGCTTGGCGAGCTCGAGCGCCATCTCGAGCAGGTCGAGGCAGAACATCGCCATCCACGCCGTGCTGTCGGCTTGCTCGAGCACCACGCCCGGGGGAAGGATTGCCGATCGATCGAACGGCCCGATGTTGTCGAGCCCGAGGAAGCCCCCCGTGAAGACGTTGTCGGCGAGCGTCTCCTTGCGGTTCACCCACCACGTGAAGTTGAGGAGGAGCTTGTGGAAGATCCGCACGAGGAAATTGCGGTCGCGCGAGCCGTCGATCGTGTACACGCGCAGGGCTGCCCACGCGTGCACGGGAGGGTTCACGTCGCCGAAGCCCCACTCGTAAGCCGGCAGCTGCCCGTTCGGGTGCATGAACCACTCACGGCAGAGAAGCAGCAGCTGGTGCTTGGCGGCCGCCGCGTTGAGATGCGCGAGCGTGACACAGTGGAAGCCCAGATCCCATGCCGCGTACCACGGGTATTCCCACTTGTCGGGCATGACGAGGACGTCGTTGCTGTCGAGATGCCGCCAGGCGGCGTTCCGTCCGCGCCGGCGTGCCGTGGGAGGAGTCGGCTGCGCGGCATCGCCGTCGAGCCAGCGCTCGACGTCGTAGTGGTAGAACTGCTGGCTCCACACGAGGCCGGCGAAGCCGCGACGCATGACCGCCGCCTCCTCGTCCGTGGTGCCGTCGGTGCGGAGCGGAGCGTAGAAGGCGTCGGCCTCTCGCTCGCGGTCGATCAGCACCCGCTCGAAACGCGGACCCAAATCGGGGAACGGCTGCGTCGTCTCCGCGCGTGCGAGCCGCAGCCGGAGCTCCACGGTTTCCCCGGCGGGCACCGTGATGCGATACCAGCACGCCATCTTCGTGCCGGTCTTGCTGGGATTCACCGTCGGCGCGCCGTGCACCACGTGGTCGTTGATGCCATCCTTCGGATACGGCGTGCTCGCCGCCGATCCGAAGAAGCGCGGGAAGTTCGTCTCGTTCTCGCAGAAGAGCAGGGTCGGCTCTGTCCCATCGGGCGCCGAGCCGGCACGCAGGATCCACGTACCGCCGACGGGGTCCTCCGCGACTGCGACGGCGGCGGTCGTGGAGATCGCGCGGATCACGGGTCGATCGGCAGTCCCGTCCCAGGACCACCGATTGCGAAACCACAGGGTCGGGAGGACGTGCAGCACCGCCTCCTCCGTGCTCGCGTTGCGGATCTTCAACCGGATGCAGATGTCGTCCGGAGTTGCCTTGGCGTAGTCGGCGGTGATCGCCCAGTAGCCGTGCGCAAAGATGCCGGTTTCCTGAAGCTCGAACTCGCGGTCGGCGCGCGTCCGGCGCCGGTTCTCCGATACCAGCGCGGCGTACGGGAAGGCCTCGTGCGGGTAATGATACCGCCAGCGGAGCCAGGACGCCGTCGGCGTCGCGTCGACGTACCACCAGTATTCCTTCGCGTCCTCGCCGTGGTTCCCTTCCGTGCCCGTGAGCCCGAATATGCGCTCTTTCAGGATGGGATCGCGCCCGTTCCAGAACGCGAGCGCGAAGCAAAGGCGCTGCTCCACGTCGCACATCCCGGCGAGGCCGTCTTCGCTCCACCGGTATGTGCGCGAGCGCGCGTGGTCGTGCGGGAGATACTCCCACGCGCGTCCGTCCGCGCTGTAGTCTTCGCGGACGGTACCCCAGGCGCGCTCGCTCACGTAGGGCCCGAACGCCCACCACCGGCCGGGCTGGTCCGCCGTCCCCTCGGCGATGCGCGCCCGCTCCGGATCCGTTGCCGCACGAGCGACGGACGATGCGATGGTCGTGTCGAGGAGAGGCGCGACTGAAGTGCCGTCGGGCATGAGGATACGCTGATGATGACCGGATCCGGCTCCCCGACTCCAATATCGAGCCGGTCTGTCAGGACACGGCATGATGAATGAGCGGAGAGATGCAGGGTCGTGGTTCAGAAGGTGACGCCGAGCTGCATGGCCAGCACGAGCGCATCCGGAACGCGACCGGTGCCGCTCGGGCGAAGAACGCCCTGGACGTCCGGCTGCAGGTAGAGCCACGAGGTGACGTTGTACTGATAGTTCAGCTCGAGGACCGCCTCGTGATCCAGCCCGGGTGCGTGGTGAGCGACCTGCGACCGGCTCAGGTCGGGGCTGAAGTGGCCGTAGAGCCCGTAGAGCCCGAGCACGTCACGGTCCCGCCCCGGCACGAGTCCCGTGTAGAGCAGGCCGGCGTCCACGAAGTGCTCGATCGTGTTCAGGTCTGCGGGGGCGTACGTCACGGCGAGGAAGCCGCTCAGCCCCTGGTACGCCGCCCCGGGTTCCTCCCACAGCTTCTGCTGTATCGTCGCGTACACGTCGTACGTGCCCGACCGTCGGTTCCCGCTCTCGAACTTCACCTTGGGCTCGGAGGTGTAGACGCCACCGACCTTGACGGTACCGGGAAGACCCAATCGCCGCGCGATCAGCGGCTGCCACCCGAACTCCTGCATCACGGCGACGCCCGAGTCGTGGCGGATGCTGAAGTCGACGCCGTGGTAGCGGTTCGCGCGGAAGCGGGAGAACGCATCATAGACGCCCGTCATGGCGTACACGTTGTCCGTGAAGGACCAGCGGGCGCGCAGACCCCAGGCGGTGTTCGGGTAGCTCGGGACGGACGCGTTCACCGGGATGCTGAGCGGGTTCCCGCAGAAGCCGAGGTTCTGCGCGTAGCAGTAGAGGGGGGAGGTGGCGAAGTCGTCGAGCGCATCGATCCGGCCGCCGACCAGGGAGAGGTGTCCACCCGCCGTGATCTTCTCGAGCGCCAGATGCACGAGCCGGGTCGTCTGTCCACCGAAGATCTCCTGGACCGCGAAGAAGTTGGGAATGTCGCGGGACAGGCTGTTGCCGGCCCGGTTCGACGCCGAGACGAGGGCATAGGTGTCGGGCACGCCGATCAGGCGTCCGAGGTCGAGGAACACCCCGAGTGAGATGTTGTGGGTGTACCGCGCCGTGTGCGTCGTGCCGCCGACCGGGTTACCGGCGACCTCGGTCACATACCCGCCCGCGAATCCGATGCCGGCGTCCCTGAGGCGGCTCCGTTCGCCTCCCCACCCTCCGGTGAGCGTCTTCTCCTCTCGCAACGCATTCCACTCGAAGATGCTGTGCGGGTCGATGATGCCCCAGCTGGTGTCGTTCTCCTCCTCCGGCGGCATCATCCACCCGGTGCGTTGCGAGGCGAGCGCGGGAGTGGCGCAGGCGAGTACGGCGCCGAGCAATCCGACCGCGTACGTCGAACGCGAGGTACTCACGCTGCAGAGGCTGCTTGCGAAGTCCGCCAGCCCGCGGCGATCTCTTCGAGCGACTTGCCTCGCGTCTCGGGGACCCGCCGCGCCACGAACGCGATCCCGATCACTCCGAGGAGCGCGTAGAGCGTGAACGTGAGTGAGCTGCCGAGGCCCGCACGCAGGAGCGGGAAGGTCAGGCTCACCAGGAAGTTCGCACACCAGTTCGCGGCCGTCGACACCGATGCGGCACGCGCGCGGATGCGATTCGGATAGATCTCGGCGATCATCAGCCAGACGATCGGGCCGAGAGAGAACGCGAAGCACACGATGTACATGCCGATGCACGCCACCGTCGTGGCGCCGAGCCAGCCCGCAGTCGTGCCCTCGTGCGAGGCGAGACCGAGCGCCAGGAGGCTGACGATCATGCCGGTCAGACCGGCGAGCAGGAGCGGGCGCCGCCCCCAGTGGTCCACGAGGGCGATCGCCACGACCGTCGCGAGCACGTTGACGACGCCGATCCCGATCGTCGCGGCGAGCGCGGTGGTCGCGCTCCCGAACCCGGCCGCCTCGAAGATCTGGGGTGCGTAGTAGATGATCGTGTTGATTCCGGTCACCTGCTGGAATACCGCAAGGCCAATCCCGACGAGGAGCGCCGGGCGGAGCTCCGGCGCCGCCAGGTTTCGCCACGCCGCCGGCCGGTCCTGGGCGATGTCGGCCGCGATCTCGCGCATCTCGGCATCCACGTTCTGCTCGTGGCGAACGCGCCGAAGCGCCGCGCCCGCCTCGCCGGTTCTCCCGTGCTTCATGAGCCAGCGCGGCGATTCCGGCACCGGCAGCATGCCGAACACCAGCGTCGCGCCGGGAATGACGGCGACGCCCAGCATGGTCCGCCAGGCTCGTGTCGGCGCGAGCATGCGGTCGACGACGTACGAAGCCAGGATTCCGATCGTCACCGCCAGCTGGAAGAGCGACACGAGCGTACCCCGTCGCCCCGCCGGCGCCAGCTCCGCGATGTAGAGCGGCGCCGCGACGGACGAGAGGCCGATGGCCACGCCGATCACGAAGCGCCCGACGATCAGGGTGGCGACGTCCGGCGCCGCCGCGGACACGAGCGAGCCGATGATGAAGGTGGCGCCACCGGCGATGTTGGTCGGCCGTCGGCCGACCGCATCCGCCGCCGCCCCGCCGAGCAGCGCGCCGGCGAGCGCTCCGAGCGTCACGATACCGACGACGAGCCCCTGCGCTGCGGCGCCGAGATGGAATTCAGGGATGATGAAGAGGAGCGCACCCGAGATCACGCCCGTGTCGAAGCCGAAGAGGAGGCCTCCGAGCGCGGCGATCAGCGTGATCAGCGTCGCATACGACATGGCGCCGGGTCCCGGCGCGGGCTGCGGCGGGTCGCTTCGAGCCAGCATGGTGTCGAAGGCGTACACGTGGGCGAGTCACGAGTCGAATACCGGGCGGCTATCGAAATGAGACCGGAGCGGATCGTCCGCTGCAGTGCGGCGCAGACGTCTGGCCCTGAGTGCCACCCCCTCTCAGTCGAGAGCGCCACACTCTTGGACTCGTCGCACGACGGAACGTAGTCGAACCACCAGGGTCCGCCAGGGATGTCGATGTCCGTCACCGACCTGACAGGGGAGCCGCTTCCCGGATCCCTGCTCGAGCTGGCCGTGCGGACCCTGCTCGCCCTCGTTCTCGGAGCGATGATCGGCGTCGAGCGACAATGGCACCACAAGAGCGCGGGCATTCGCACGCATGCCCTGCTCGCTCTGGGAGCCGCAGGGTTCGCGTTGATCTCGCACCTCATCATCTTGCGGAATCCTGAGATGAACCCCACGCAGATCGCGGCCGGGGTCGTGACCGGCATCGGCTTCATCTGCGGTGGGGTGATCATGCACCGAGGAATCTCCGTGCAGGGTCTCAATACCGCGGCCTCGCTGTGGACGACGGCTGGTGTCGGCCTGGCGATCGGTTTGGGCCTCTATCTGCTCGCGTACGTGATGCTCGCGGCGGTGCTGACCGTCCAGTTCCCGTTCGTCTGGATCGAGAACTGGATCGACCACCGCATCGCGTCGCCGCTTGCCCGATCGGCCTGGCAAGTGAAGCTGCGAGGAAGCCGCGTTGCCGTGGAGCGCCTCTGGACGCACTGCACCGGCGGCGCGGGGACGGGAGCCGACGTACGACGGGTCAGCCTCCAGACCTGCGGCGACGAGGTGATCCTCCGGGCCGACATCACGCTGTCCGAGGTCGATGCCCAGAGAGTTCTATGTCTCACCAACGAATCGAGCGATGGAGTGACGGTCGTCCGCTGCACGCGGGTGGCGGAGGCTTACGAGGTCGAGAAATGAACGAGCGGCATCAGCGAGACCTCGCAGTACGCCTGCCTGAACCGGTCGGGCTCCTTGAGTCAGAGGCCGTTCGGCTCTCCCGCTACCTCGCCGATTCAATCTACCTCTACGCATGGGCGAAGCGGAGCGTGAAGGGTCAGCAGTCCGTCGCGCTCCACGAGCTCTTCGATCGGGTCGCGGCAGCGGTCGAGGAGACCGTCGTCGAGCTGGTCAAGCGCGCGGTGACGCTCGGCTGGACCGCCGACGGCACCCTCCACTCCGTCGCG
>Ga0209267_1001269_pt1 | contig 17301 bp, 17 predicted proteins | sample GraSoiAngelo_137_FD_185894 | JGI IMG/M metagenome (GOLD analysis project Ga0209267, IMG submission 185894) | Grasslands soil microbial communities from the Angelo Coastal Reserve, California, USA - 14_0929_09_30cm (SPAdes) (version 2) | ecosystem: Environmental > Terrestrial > Soil > Grasslands ... | reverse complement strand
TCTCCTTCCTGGGTTCGTGTTCGTGACCATCGCTTGGTCATCATATTACGACCGTACGATGAACTGCCCAGGTCGAGGATTCGCGCCGCATGCGGGTCCGTCCGGGACCGCGCGGATGATCAGTCCGCGGGAGAGCACTCCGTGGGCGGTCAGCTTGCACACCACGGAATGTCGGGACCCCTGAGAGAGCGTCCCCACAGGGATTCGAACTGTACCGAGCCCGCTAACCACAACCCCGCGACGACGCACGCCAAAGCCGAATTCGCGAGGGAATCCGAGGGCGCGGACCGTCAAGAACGACTCGACAGACGTTGACGGGCTCCGTCTGGACTTGGCCCTGTCGGAGGAGAGATAGGGGAGAGAAAGTCGAGCCAGCCGTGCCGAGAGCGCTCTCGCCTCCGGGACGCACGTCGGGCCGGGCGAAAGGCCCCGCGGGAGTTCCTTCACGGCAAGTACTCCCGACGTTCTCCCCCGACCCGCGGTCGAGCGTGGCGAGCTGGTCCCGCTGTTGGCGAGATTTCAGCCCCCGGCGTACGCCTTTCATCTCGCCTATCCTCCGAACCGCTACGTGAGCAACCGCCTCGCGTGTTCATCGACTGGGCCGCTGAGCTCTTCGCAAGACTGGCGTAGCTCTTGCTGCCAATCTTCAGCGCGGGCACGGCATGTCTGCCCTGACCCAAGCTTCCAATGCCTCGAGGAATTGCGCGTGGCTCAGCGGCGGCATCGTGCGGGCGGCGCCTGGATCCCACGCCCACAACACGAGCGGATCCACCTTCGTGTGCTCGATCACTTCCTCACCGGTGCGACGGCCGCCGTTCCGCTCCGGATCCTTCATCTGCTCGCAGATCTCCGCCTTGGTCTTGCCTTCCCACAACATGGAGAGAGGCGCGAGGCGCCAGGTGGTCACGCCCGGCACGAATCCGTCCGCGGTGTTCGTCGCCTGGTGGCAAGTCTGACAGGGCTGCGTGGGCGCGCCGTGGTCATCCTTTCCGCGGACGACGAAAGGCCGATGGACGATCTTCTCGTCCGTCTGCCGGGGAGACTCGTCCTGATGGCAGTTGATGCATCTCGGATGCATCACGACGCTGGCGATGGGCTCGAACAGTCCGGTCTCCGGCGGGGTGGGCTCCGCGGCTTCGCCGCGGCTGCAGCCCGCGAGAGGAAGGACGACGACGAACAGCGCGACGACGCGCATGGTGCCTCCTCAAGCCGGACGAAGCTGCTTCTCCAGCGGCAGCTTGCGAATTCGCTTCCCCGTCGCCGCGAAGACCGCATTGGCCACGGCCGGGGCCGTCACCGCCGTACCCGGCTCCCCGATCCCGCCGGGCGCCTCGAGATTGCGCACCAGGTGGACGGCAATGGCCGGCGCCTCGTTGATCCGCAGCACGCGGACGTCGTGGAAGTTGGACTGCTGGATCCGGCCCTTCTCCAGCGTCACCTCTCCCCAGAGGGCGCCGCCGATGCCGAAGATGATCCCGCCCTCGATCTGCGCCTTGACCGTGTCGGGGTTCACCACCGTGCCGCAGTCCACCGCGCAAACGACGCGATGCACGCGGACCTCGCCCGCTTTGGACACCGAGGCTTCGGCGATCGCGGCGAGATAGCTGCCCCACCCGCTGTAGAGGACGGATACGCCGCGGCCGCGGCCTTCCGGCAGTGGTCGGCCCCAACCGGCCTCGCGCGCCGCAACGTCGAGGACCGCCTTGGCCCGCGCTGACTTGCCCAGCAGCGCGCGGCGATAGGCGACCGGATCCTGTTTCGCGGCCGCGGCCAGCTCGTCGATGAAGCTCTCGATCACGAAGGTGTTGTGCGTCACTCCCACTCCGCGCCAGAACCCGGTGTTGAGAGCTGGCTCCTCGTGGCGCACGTACTCGACCCGAATCGCCGGGATGTCGTAGAGCAGATCCACCGCTCCGTCGACGGCATCCGGGTCGATGCCGTTCGTGACGGCGGGCGGTGCCCAGCGTCCCATGATCGACGGGCCGACCAGGCGGTGGGTCCAGGCGGTCGGCATGCCGCGCGCGTCCACGGCAGCCGCGATGCGGTCGTAGTAATAGGGCCGGACCACGTCATGCCGGATGTCTTCCTCGCGGGTCCAGATCACCTTGACGGGGCCCTGCACTTGCTGGCCGATGCGCACGGCCTGCGGGACGTAGTCGACCTCCAGACGCCGGCCGAACGCCCCGCCCAGGTAGAAGTTGTGCACGACCACCTTCTCCAGGGGGAGGCCGGTGACCTTGGCGGCCGCGGCCTGGACGCGAGAGAGGACCTGCGAACCGGTCCACACCTCGCACCGGTCGGGCCGCACGTGCACGGTGCAGTTGATGGGCTCCAGCGCGGCATGCGCGAGGAATGGGGCCTCGTACACCGACTCGATCTTCCGGGAGGCGCCCGCGATGACCCCGGGCGCATCGCCCTCGTTGCGGGCCACCACGCCTGGCGTCTCCGCGGCCGCCGCGAGGCCCCTAACGACGTCGGCTGTGGCGATCGTTCCGTTCGGCCCGTCCTCCCAGCGCAACGTAAGCGCCTTCAAACCCCGTTTCGCTGCCCACATGTTGTCTGCCACCACCGCGACCGCGTCGTCGAGACGGACGATCTGGCGCACTCCCGGGATCGCTTTCGCCTTGCTGTCGTCGACGAACGCCAGCTTGCCGCCCACCACGGGGCTCGCGGCCACCGTGGCGATGTTCATCCCCGGGAGCCGGACGTCGATCCCGAACTGCGCCGTGCCATTCACCTTCGCGGGCGTGTCGAGCCGCTTGGCGGGCGTCCCGATCAGCTTGAACTCCCGGGGATCCTTGAGCACGACCTGGGCCGGCACCGGCAAGGTCGCCGCCTTGTCGGCGAGGGCGCCGTAGCGAAGGGTGCGACCGGTGGGAGTGTGCGTCACCACTCCCTTCTCCGCCCGGCACGACGCGGCATCGACGCTCCACGTCTGCGCCGCGGCCGCCACCAGCATGCTCCGCGCGGCGGCGCCTGCCCGTCGCAGCGGCTCGTAGAGCAACCTCACGGAACACGACGCGCCAGTGACCTGGAAGCCAAACACCGGAACGCTGTACAGCTTGTCGTCCGGAGGCGCGTGCTCGAGGTGGATCTGATCCAGTCCGACTTCCAGCTCTTCGGCCAGCAGCATGGGCATCGATGTGTACGTGCCCTGTCCCATTTCGACCTGGTTCATGATCAGCGTGATCCGGCCGTCCCTGCCGATGCGGATGAACGCGTTCGGCGCGAAGACCGCCGGCGCTGCCTTGGCGGCCGCGGCAAGAATCCGCGGACCCGAAGGGCGATGCCATCCCACCAGAAACCCACCGCCCGCGGCGGCACCGACGAAGAGCAATTGGCGACGCGACAGTTCCATCGTTCAGCCTTCTCTCCCGGCCGTGGTCTGTTTCCGGGCCGCCTGCTTGATGGCCTCGCGGATGCGCGGATAGGTTCCGCAGCGGCAGATGTTCCCGGACATCGCCTGGTCGATGTCGGTGTCCGTGGGCGAGGGGATCTTCGCCAGCAACGCTGCCGCCGCCATGATCTGACCGGACTGGCAGTAGCCGCACTGCACGACCTCGAGGTCGAGCCAGGACTGCTGGACCTTCTTGCCGATCGGCGTCGTGCCGATGGCCTCGATGGTGGTGATCGCGTGCCCGACCGCGGCGCTCACCGGCGTCACGCACGATCGCCTCGGGATACCGTCCAGATGCACCGTGCAGGCCCCGCAGAGCGCTACGCCGCAGCCGAACTTCGTCCCGTTCATGCTGAGCAGGTCGCGCAGGACCCACAGAAGCGGCATGTCCGACGGCGCGTCGACCTTGTGCGACTTGCCGTTGATCCTCAGCGTGACCATGGAGTCGCCTCCGAAGTGGACTCGAGGAAAAGCAACGCGCGGGCCAGCCTTCGTTGCCTCGGCGGCCTGGCAAATTGCTAGTTCCCGATCAGCAATCGCCCGGCATTTGCCGGCGGGTGAATGACTGGCCCCACCCGAACGTCACCGCCTTGGTCGAGACTGAGCTGGCCTTCCTTGAACGGCGTTTGCGGCGGTCCGGATCACGTCGATCACGAAGGCGGGCTTCGAGAGCATGGGCACGTGGCTGCTGTCGGTCTCATGGATGCTGGCGCCCATCCGCTTCGCGACGAAGCGCTGCAGCTCGGGATGAACGGTGTGGTCGTTCTTGCCCACGATGTACCAGGTCGGCTTCGACCTCCAGGCGGTGCCTTCCATCTTCTGGTTGAACAGATCGACGGTCGGCACACCTTGGGTTGCCCAGACGACCTTCTGCTCCTGCTCGGAGAGATCTCCCGCGAAGTACTGGACGCCGTCCCGGCGCATCCACACGCGCCCGTCCGCGACTTCGATGTGGGCGAAGATGTCCGTCCTGGGGAACTTGTCCTGCTGGCTCTGCGACGTTTCGTCCTCGTCCGGAGCGAGCGCGGCGATGTAGACGAGCCCGGCAACGCGGTCGTCGGTTCCAGCGGCCGTGATGACGGTTCCGCCGTACGAGTGGCCGACCAGGATGGCCGGGCTGCTGACCCGTCCAAGCGCTCGGATGACGGCGACGACGTCGCCTTTGAGCGTGTCGAGGCTGTTCTGGGCGGACACCACCTCGTGCCCCTCCGCCTGAAGCGCCGGGATGACCTTGTTGAAGCACGAGCCGTCGGCCCAGAGCCCGTGGGCGAACACGATGCTGGGTTTGGTCTGCACGGACATTCGTCTGCTCCTTTATGAGGTGAGAACGATGGTCACTCGCATCGCTTGATCCATTCGCGGATGTAGGTCGGACAATGGAGCAACTCGATGCCTTGCCGCTCGCGTGCCAGCAGAAAGCGGATGACGTCCGCGCCCACGACGGTGACCTCCTCGAGATCGAGGGCGGCGCGGGGACCGCAGAGATCCAGTTGCTCTGAAATCTCCCCGAGGTGCTCGGCCGTCGCGGCTCCGATCATCCGGACGATCCATCGTCCGCCGTCCCCGCTGCGCTCGAGCCTGAACGTCATCCACCATCTCCCGCCTTCAGTTGCGGGAGGAGCAATCCGCGAGCCAGCGCTTGCGGAGGGTGCGTGGGGACTTGCTCGCCGCTGGCTCAGCAATTGCTCGGCCTTTGCACGGCGGATAGAACGGCGGCCATGGGCGATCGAGATGAAGCACGCAGGATGCTCGACTACCTTCCCGTGCTCTCCTGGCGCGGGTTGCCCGACGGCTCGAAGGACTTCTTCAACCATCGCTGGCACGAGTACACCGGCCTTTCTCCCGAGCAGGCGCACGGTTCGGGCTGGCAGGTCACTGTCCATCCCGACGACCTGCCGGCGGTGGCGAAGAAGTGGCTGGAGGTCGTCTCCTCAGGCCAGCCGGGCGAGGTCGAAGCGCGCCTGCGGCGATTCGACGGGAGCTACCGCTGCTTCCTATGCCGCGCTGCGCCAGTGCGGGACGAGCAGGGCAGCATCGTCGCCTGGTTCGGTACTGACACCGACATCGAAGATCGCAAGAACGCGGAAGACGAGACGAAGCGCATCCTCGACGCGATTCCCCAGACGATCGTCGTTCTCGATCCGGAGGGGAAGACCGTCAGCGCAAATCGCACATCGCTCGAGTACCTCGGCCTCACGCTGGAGCAGATCGCGGGCACAGATGCGCGCAAGCTGATCTTTCACCCCGAGGACGTCGAGAAGCTGAAGGAAGAGCGGGCGCTGGCGCTCGCGCGCGGCGTTCCTTTCAGCCTGGAGTGGCGGGCGCGGCGCCATGATGGGCAATACCGCTGGTACCTCGTTCAGTACAACCCGCTTCGGGACGAGCAGGGTCGCGTCCTGCGCTGGTACGCGTCGGGGATGGACATAGAGGATCGGCGCCGGGCGGAGGACAAGCTCCGTCAAGAGGAGCAGGAGCTGCGGCAACTCATCGATTTCCTTCCCGAGCACGTCGTCGTCCTGGATAAGGAGGGCAGACTGCTCCACGCCAATAAGACGATGCTCGATTACTCGGGCTACACCCTCGAAGAAATGAAGGGCGGAGGGGACGCGGCGCGGATCAAGAGAGACGTGCACCCCGATGATCTAGACAGGGTTCATAGCGAGCGAGCGGCTGGTCTATCGAAGGCCGTCCCATTCGAAATGGAAAAGAGGCTGTTGAACAAGAACGGCCAATTCCGCTGGTTCTTGTTTCGCTACAGGCCCGTATTCGATCGCGACGGCAGCGTCGTCCGCTGGTTCGCCTCGGCAACCGACATAGAGGAGCGGAAGCAGGCGGAAGACCGGGTGCGCAACGAGGCCGTCGCGCTGCGAGAGGACATCGTCCGGGCCTCGATGTTCGAGGAGATCGTTGGCTCCTCGGCGCCGTTGCAGCGCGTGCTCGATCAGCTGGCGCGCGTCGCCGGTGCGGATACCACCGTGCTCATCCTCGGCGAGACCGGCACCGGCAAGGAGCTGGTCGCGCGAGCCATTCACAAGCGGTCGAAGCGCGCAAACCGCCCCTTCATCCGCGTCAATTGCGCCGCAATTCCAGTGTCTTTGATCGCCTCCGAGCTGTTCGGTCACGAAAAAGGCGCGTTCACAGGCGCGGTGCAGCGGCGGATCGGACGGTTCGAAGCGGCGGAGGGGGGCACGATCTTCCTCGACGAAGTGGGCGAGTTGCCGCCGGAAACGCAGGTGTCGCTGCTGCGCGTCCTTCAGGAGAGGGAGTTCGAGCGCATCGGCAGCAATCGCGCGATTCCAGTGGACGTCCGTGTCCTCGCCGCGAGCAACCGCGATCTGGGCAGCGCGGTCGCTCAGGGGAGATTCCGTGAGGACCTCTATTATCGGCTCAACATCTTTCCCATCGTGGTGCCGGCGCTTCGCGAGCGGGCCGAGGACATCCGGCTGCTTGTCGAGTACCTGGTGCGGCGCTACGCGCAGTTGGCCGGCAAGAGGATCAAGCAGATTGAAGGAAGGACGCTCGAGCTCCTCTCTGCCTACGACTGGCCGGGCAACGTGCGCGAGCTGCAAAACGTCATCGAACGATCGGTGATTCTGACCGACGGCGACGTCTTCTCCATCGACGAGGCCTGGCTGAAGCGGAATGCAGACGCCAAGGACGGCGGCGTCGGCGACTGGGAAAAGGAAAAGATCGAGGCAGCCCTGGCGGCAACGAAGGGCCGGATCTCCGGGCCTCACGGAGCGGCGACGATGCTCGGCATTCCGCGTCAGACGCTGGAGTCGCGGATCCGCGCACTCCGCATCAACAAGCACCAGTTCAAATCTTTCTAGCCGCTCGGCAAATGCCGAGCATTTGCACCCCGGCGTGGGCAATCGCTGCCTGCACTTCTCCGTGCGGCAATGGCTCGCCGATTGCTCGTCAGGTGCGCATGCCGATGATCGATGTCTACGCCGCCGCCGATCTCTTTCCTGCCGATGCCGACCGTCAGCTCGCGGAAGAGCTGACCCTCGCATTGCTGAAGGCGGAGGGCGTCGAGAAGCCCGGGCCGACGCACTTGAACAACACGGGTGCGTACATCCATCGGATGCCGCCGAGCGCGGTGAACACCGCCGCGGCCGGTGCTGCCCGAACCGTCCGCGTGCAGGTGCTGACGCCGCCCGGCGTGCTCCAGCGCGCGGGGCAGAAGCAGCTCGTCGCCGAGATCACCCGGATCGTCTCGAAGGTCTCCGGCGACCCGACGCAGGCGGGCCGCACCTGGGTGCTGCTTACCGAAGCGGCCGAGGGCGGCTGGGGCCTCGCCGGCACCGCGTTCGGGAAGGAGGAGTTCGCCGCGCTGGCCGCGCGCGCGAAAGCCAAGCCGTGACCCTCGGACTCCTTCCCGGCGCCGGCGGCACGCAAAGGCTGCCACGCACCATCGGAACGCGAGCCGCGCTCATGCACATCCTCATTGCAAGGAGAGCGAATCATGACTGAGATAGCGGCGCACGTGCGGGTCATCGAGGAAACGTCTGCGTACTGGAGGGTTCTGTTCGAAAATCCGCCTTTCAACATTGTAGACGCCACCATATTCGAAGGTCTCCAGGATCTGCTCGCTCGGATGGACACCAGCCCGAGCCTGCGGGTCGTAGTATTCGAAAGCGCGAATCCTGGGTTCTACCTTGCCCACTTTGACTTGACCGGCAAGATAGGAAACATCATGACAGCTGTCGGGGCTTCCGGCCTCCCGGTCCTGACGGATACGTTCGTGCGTCTCACCAAGTCCCCGGTGGTCAGCATCGCGAAGATCCGAGGCTGCGTCCGGGGCGTGAGCAGCGAGTTCGTCCTCGCCTGCGACATGCGCTTCGCGTCGCGCGAGAACACGCGACTCGGCCAGCCCGAAGTCGGTGTCGGACTGCATCCCGGTGGCGGCGGTACCGAGCGCCTCCCCCATCTGGTCGGCCGCGGTCGCGCGCTGGAAATCGTTCTCGGAGCGAACGACTTCGATGGTGACACCGCGGAACGATACGGATACGTCAACCGGGCACTTCCAGACGCCGAGCTGGACGGCTTCGTGGACGCGCTCGCGCGCCGGATCGCCTCCTTCGACCGGCGTGCCATCGCGGCAGCGAAGGGTCTCGTCAACCAGGTCTCGTTGCCCCCAACCGATCGGCTCCTGGACGCCTTCACTTCGTTTGGAGCAGCGCTGACGTGGCCCGAAGCCCAGCACCGCATCGGAGGCGTGCTGGAGCGTGGACTGCAGCGTGACGCCAACTTCGAGAAAACCTGGCCCGATATCCTCGGCGATCTCGGCGAGGCAGGAAAAAGAGGCTCGCCGCGATGATAAGCAAGATCGAGATTGAGCGACGCCCTGAACTGGATCGCGAACTTCCCGGCATAGACGCATCCCGAAAGGAACACCGTCATGCCAATGATTGATGTTTACGCCGCCGCAGGCACATTCGCCGATAGGCACGCGTCCAGGTCCTCACTCCCATCAACGTGCTGAACCGCGAAAAGCAACTCGACGTGGTTCGCGAACTGACCGACATCGTTGGCGCCGCAGCTGGTGATCCGACTCTGGTGAACAGAACCTGGATGCTCATCACCGAAGCTGCAGAAGGCGGTTGGGGAATCAATCGTCATGCAAACACGGGCGCGGAAATTGTCGTCGCAGCCCGTGCAGAGTCAGGAAATTCAGAGCGAACTAAAGATTCTTGAAACATTATTCGTCATCTGTCCTGAGGAGAAGTCATGACCAGCCGATTGCAGTGGGAAGTTTTTGTCAGCGCCCAGATTCCCGTGGTCACTAACGACTTTCCGCCCGGCGCGAGCGACATGAAATGGTCACCCATTTCTTCAACGCTCATCTCGGGTAAGCGCGATGCCGTGCTGGTAGATACCGCCATCACGGTCGATCAAAACCAGAAACTTGTCGACTGGATGGCAGCCAGCGGCAAAAATCTGACGACGATCTACGCGACCCATGGCCATGGCGATCATTTCTTCGGCGTAAACACAATTCAGAAGAAATTTCCCAAAGCGCGGTTCGTCGCGACGCGAGAAGTCATCGCTGTCATGCAAAAGCAGGCGTCGGCTCCCGTGGTCAACACATATTGGAAACCACGGTTTCCCGGACAAATCGATTCAACACTCGTGGTCGCGGACGCACTCAAGGGAGGCGTTATCGAACTGGAAGGGGAGCAACTTGTGGGCGTTCCCCTCGGGCATACCGATACGGACAACACGACCTGTCTCCACGCCCCTTCGATCGGGCTGGTCGTTGCCGGCGACGCCGTCTACAACGATGTTCATCTTCATCTGGGCGAGTCGAACGCCGAAACCCGGAACGATTGGATCGCGGCGCTCGACAAGATCGAGTCGCTCAAGCCCGTGGCCGTTATTGCGGGACACAAGAGGCCAGGGGCGCCCGATACGCCGAATAATATCGAAGAAACACGAAAATACATTCGCGACTTCGACAGGATCGCTACCAATACCAAGACCGCGTCGGAGCTGTACAACCAGATGCTCGCGATTTATCCCGAGCGCGTGAACCCGGCAGTCTTGTGGTTGTCGGCACGGGCAATGAAGCCGGGCACCTGAACCCGGTGGCGTTCAGCCACGCCAGCGCGAAATTCTGGCACGTCACAGTCTGCGCAACGCCGAATGAAAGAGAAGTCAGCTGGACATGGCAAAGGACCTACTTCAGAAAGCTCTTGCGGTGCGGCGGGTTGGACCGCTGGAACTCGTTTGAGACAGTGCAGGCGACGATCGTTACTGGAGGGCAACTATACGGGCCACAATGCGTATGCGACGTCGTGTTTCTACCTGCCCCTAGACGGAGGACGCGTCAGCCGTCATGCCGAGCTTCTTGAGCAGCGCAATTAGCGTCTCCCGGTCGGCGCGCGTCAAGCCGTCGGCGGCGTCGTCGAGGTCGGCCTTGTGCTTGTCGAAGATGCGCGTGATGACCGCGCGGCCGCTGCGCGTCAGGGCCACCTTCTTGACGCGCCGATCACCGGCGTCGGCAGAGCGCTCGACGAGGCCGCGCGCTTCGAGCCGGTCGATGGCGGTGGTGATGCTGCCGCTCGTGAGCTGGATGCGCCGGCCGATCTCGTTGACCAGCATCGGCCCCTTGTGCAGCAGCGCCTCGAGGATGGCAAAGTCCGAGAGGCCGATGTCGTGCGCGGCGATGCTGCGCTGCGCGTGCCGCGCCATCGATCGGTACGCCTTCATCAGCACCAGCCACAGATGCGTCCCGGAGCTATCGGCCATCGTCACCTCGTCGCGGCCAGCGCGCGGTCAGCCGGCGAGCAGCTTCTTCCAGTCCTGCGCGCGCGCCCAGGCCTCGAACGGGAGCCACGGCACCTCGGGGAAGTCGCGGCGCAGCGCCGCGCGATCGGCGGAGTAGCCCGTCGTCTCGAACCACTCGTACATTTTGACACCTTCCTCGCCCATCGCGCCGCGAATCATCGCCATCGGCACCTGGAAGTAGGAGAGTGGACGGCCCGTCACCTTCGACAGGATGGCGACCACCTCTTCGCCGCTGAGCTCGTCGCCGGCGAGGTCAAAGCGCTTGCCGGCGTAGCGCGCGCGGTTCTCCAGCGCCGCGACCACGGCGCCGGCAATGTCGCTGACGGCCACCTGCATCAGGCGGCGCGTCGGCGCCAGCGGCGAACCGTAGACGCCCTGGCGCAGCTGGGCGAGGCCGAAGAACGCGTTCTCCATGAAGTAGACCGGGGCGACGATCGCGGCTTCGATGCCCTGCGCGCGGATGTGCTCCTCGACGGCGAACTTGCTGTCGAAGTGCGGGACGCCGGTGTGGCGGTCGGCGTTGGCGACGGACGAGTAGACGAGGTAGGCGCCGGCGGCGGCCGCGGCGTCGGTGGCGAGGATGCTCTGGCGCGTCTCGGCCTCGGGACCGTGCTCGTAGGGCGTGGCGACGGAGAACATCGCCTCCATGCCGGTGAGCGCGCGGTCGACCGAGGCGCGGTCCTCCAGGTTGCCTTGCGCGAGCTCGACGCCGAGGGCAGCGAGCGCCTGCGCGGCAGGCGAGGCGACGTTGCGCGTGAGGGCGCGAATGCGATGCCCCTTTTTGATGAGCTGCCGGGCGACGGCTCCTCCCTGGGTTCCGGTCGCGCCGGTCACGAGTATGTCGAGTGGCTTGGCCATGAGGCCTCCTGGTATGAACTTGACATCAAGATGCTTGACGTCAAGAAACGGATTCGGTACCGGTGCATCCACATCCATGGTCTCGAAAGCAGCGCATCCTGCGCGGCGGCAACGCACACTTTCGCATACGGAGGAACGACATGAAGACCATGCAGATCGATCGATTCGGCGGCCCCGAGGTGCTCCACGCGGCCGAGACGCCCGAGCCGCACGCCGGCCGCGGCCAGGTGCGCGTGCGCGTGCGCGCGATCGGCGTGAATCTGTTCGACGCCAAGGTGCGCTCCGGCGCCATGGAGGCGGTGTTTCGCACGCCGCTGCCGGCGCTGCTCGGCATCGAGCTCGCCGGCGTGGTCGACGAGGTCGGCGCCGGCGTGACCGAGCTCGCCGCCGGCGACGAGATCTTCGGCTTGTCCGAGGGCGGCGCCTACGCCGAGCTGGCGGTGGCCTCGGTCGTGGCCAAGAAGCCCAAGGGGCTCTCGTGGGAGCTGGCCGCCTCGCTGGCGGTCGCCGGCGAGACCGCCACCCGCGTGCTCGACGCGCTGGCCGTGCAGCGCGGCGAGATGCTGCTGGTCCACGGCGGCGCTGGCGTCGTGGGCAGCGTCGCCGTGCAATTGGCGCGCTTGCGCGGCGCCCGGGTGATCGCCACCGGCAGCGCGGCCAACCAGGCGCTCTTGGCGTCGCTCGGCGCCACGCCGGTGGTGTACGGCGACGGCCTGGTGGCGCGGGTGCGCGCGCTCGGCGCGCCCGTCGACGCCGTCTTCGACGCCGCGGGCAAGGGCGCGCTGCCCGACTCGATCGAGCTGCGCGGCGGCAAGACGCGCATCGTCACCATCGCCGATCCGTCCGCGCACCAGCTGGGGATCCCGTTCTCGGCGGGCACCGCCGCGATGCGCAACGTCGCCGTCTTGCGGACCATGGCCGAGCTGGCGACGAGCGGCAAGGTGACGGTGGCCGTCGCCGAGGTGTTGCCGCTGGCGGAGGCGGCGCGGGCGCATGCGCTCATCGAGAAGAGCCACGCGCCCGGCAAGATCGTGCTCACCGTCTAGCTCGCGATGGTTTTGAAACCGTTTTACACTCCGCCGCGCAGGGCGATGACAGTGCACCAGGCCATCCGGCTGGCGCGAGCAGCGGCCGCCGCTGCGGGGAGAGAACGGGGAGAGCTGGCACCCCTCCCCAGGAAAACACGAATAATTCCCACTAGAAAGGTGCGTCCCCACAGAGATTCGAAATTCACCAGGCACTTCCACGGAACTCAGCGATGACACACGCGAAAGGCCGAATCCCTTGGAAGGTCGCCACCTGACCTGTCAGATGCAGTCCGATGCTGGTCGACGCCAACCCGCTCGATTTGACCCGGTCGGGGGCAAAGGCGGGGCAACAAGGTTCCTTGCATCCTCCCAAGGGCAGCCGGCTGTCCATCACGCGTTCGACTTCCGCTCAACGATGCGGACGTCCAGGTGTCCACCAAGCGCGCGCGCGACCTTCTCGAGAAAGTCCAGCCTCGGGACCACCTTGCCGCTCTCGAGCCGCGCGATGTTCGGTTGCTTCGTACCCGCGAGCGCGGCGAGCTCGACCTGACTCATCTTCTTTTTCTCACGAAGCCCCTTCACCTTGCGTGCGAGCTGCAGCCGATCGAACTCAGCCCGGAACTCGGGATCCTTCGCCCGCTGCTCTCCGATGAACTCGTCGAGGCTGCGCCTGATGTGAGGATTCTTCTTCTTCGCCATGTCGCCTCCGTTGGCCCCTCAGGGCCTCTTCCCCGTGACCTCTCGGAACCGCAGCCCGGCGGTCTCCACGTCTCCCCTGTCAGCCTTCTGGCCTTCCTTCTTCACAGCGTGGAGCAACACGATTTCGCCGCCCATCACCACGACGTAGAACACCCGCTGCTGCGACGCCTTGATCTCCCACAGCTTGCCCTTGATCTGCCGCGTCCTCACCCCGGCTGCGCGCAGGCCGGAAATCTCGATCGCCTTCAGCGCGTCGGCCACTGCGGCGCGCTCTTTCGAGTCCAGGTCCACAAGGTATTTCTCGACCGGGCTCGCCCCGCCCGCCGTTCTGTAGAAGGTGATCTTCACCGAGCCCGGGTAATATATCGTACACGATATGGATGGTCAAGCCCGCTGATCTCTCGGATTGCCCGCGAGCCGCGGGCGCGCCGCAACGCGGGACGCGGTAGAGATTCGCCCCGTGCCGCGCCTTGGCCGCCGCAGACTTGGCGTACCAAAATGCTTCACGACATGAAGCGATCTGGAGCGCGCAGGCCTGCGCTCGGCTCGCGCCAGAGACAAGGTCGCGCTGGCCCAATTCTTGATCGTGCCGTGGTTGCATGTTGGGGGCCAGAACGGGACAGCGACTGCGCAGGCGGCGGGCGTGAGCGCGGTCGCCGCGCCGCTCGGGTCGCGTTACCGGCGGCTCGAGCCCGAGCGCACGCTTCTGCACACGACCGTGCGCGCGCACTGGAAGACCTTCCTCGCCGAGGTGGAGGAGCGTGGCGAGGGGGGCGCGAGCCTGCCCCGGTTCGTCGTGGGCGAGTTCGAGCGTTACCTCGCCTGCGGCGACGGCAGCCTGACCCCGTCAGGCGCTTTCGCCGCTGATCCTCGCGCACGGGTTTGCGCGGGTGCGCTGCACCGCGTGCGGCGACGAGCTGCTGGTGGCGTTGTCCTGCAAAGGGCGCGGATTCTGCCCTTCGTGCACCACCCGCCGCATGCACGACACTGCGGCTCATCTCGTGGATCGAGTGATCCCGCAGGTGCCGGTGCGTCAGTGGGTCCTCTCGCTGCCGCGCTGGGCGCGCTTTCTGCTCGCCCGCGACCCGCAGCTCATCACGCGCACACTCGACGTCGCACTGCGCGCGATCTTCGCCCACCAGCGCCTGCGCGCCCGACACGCCGGAGCGCTCGCGCCTCGCGTGGGCGCGGTCACGTTCGTCCAGCGCTTTGGCGGGGCGCTGAGCCTTTCCCGACGGCGTGTTCGTGCTCCTGCGCCGCCTCGCGACGCTGGTTCTGCCGCCGCGCGCCCACCTATACCCTTACGGCGGGGCAGGGGCGGCGCGCGCGGTGTTTCAGCCCACGAGCTGTTGGACCCCTGCACGATCCCTTTACGGCCCCTTTATTTTTGTGCGCGTGGTTACGTACAGGTCGAAACTTCCGCAACCCAACGGACAATCTGCGGGCGGCCTGTTCGACGCGAAGAACAGCGTCTCGCGGTCGGAAGCGATGTAAGCCTGTACGTCGCGAAACGCGCTGTTGACCGTAGGGCCGAGATTCATGGGCTCAGACCAGGCGTCATCCACCGTCTCGCGCGTCGACACGAACAAGTCGTCGTTCCCGACTCCAGTCCGGTCCGAGAAAAAGAACAGCTCGAGTCCGTCAAAGCGAACGACTGCACGCTGGTCGTTCCGCGAAGTATTGAGCTCAGGGATCAGCTTCGCATTTCCAAACGATCCGTCAGCCATTCGTTCGCTTACGTAGATGTCGAGCAGGCCACTCCCGCCGGGTCGGTCGCTGCCGAAGAAGAGAAGCGGACTGCCGCCATCGTCGTTCTCGAAGAAGCTCGCGCCTTGGTCCAGGAACGCGGAGTTCACCCCCGGCCCGAGATTGATGGGCGGCTGCCAACCGAAGTCATCGAGCTTGTCGAAGCGGTAGGACGCCCAGACGTCGACCATTCCAAAACCACCGGGGCGGTCGCTGTTAAAGAAGAGCCAATGCCCATCGCGGGACAGCGCGGGTATGCTTTCGAGCGCGCCGGTATTGATGGCAGGTCCCAGGTTGACCGGCTGCTTCCACGGGGAGTCCACAGAATCGCGTTGCGTGACCCAGATGTCGAAGTTGCCAAAACCCCCGGGGCGGTTCGAGGTGAAGTACAGACTGAGTCCATCTTTGGAGATGGCGGGCCCAACATCAACCGACGCGGAGTTCACCATCGGCCCGAGATTCTGCGGTGCGGACCAGTCCGAGAATCTAGGCGCCGAAGCAAGCGGAGATGCGGTAAAGACTCCAATGCCGAGCAGGATCAGTGCGCGAAGCATGAAGGTGAACCTTGCAATTGCGCGGTTCTTGCTGATTCGCCTTTCCATGTGCGTCCCCCTTTCGTGCTGACTAGCAGTCCGTCGGCGCAATCCACGACCAACGTCGTACAGCAGCCGCCGCTACGGCTGAGCAACCGCGAAGTCAAGGCGCAGGGCGTCACATGACCAGTGCACCGGTGACTGGTGCGACCGGTCGGCGTGATCCGGTCCGTGCTCGAGGCGCGCAGCGACGCGCCCAAACAAGGATCGCAGGGCGCGCCGGAGCGTGGGCGGCGGAGGCGCCCTGCGCGGCCGATGCATGGCACGGCCGCGGGCTGGTCTGCTACGCTCGATCCAGCGAAGGGATGGGAGAGTCGGGTGGACGGAAGGCGACTTATCAGTCCTACGGTCTCCTCACCAGGGGCACGTTCTTCCGGAACGGCCTTGAAGTGGGACGCCTCACTTCTTCCCGCGGACCAGGTCGTGGAGCCCGGCCTTCGCCTTCTTGCGAATTCCCATCTCCTCCTCGACCTGGTCCAGCGCACGGAAGAGGAGCATGCGCGCCGCCATGCTCACGTTCGCGTCAATGCCGGGCTGGGTCTGGTTTAGGTAGTCCCTGTAGCGGTGAAGCCGGCTGAGGGTCTCAACTGGCAGCCGGAGGTTGAAAAGCTGGTACTCCCCGCTGGGGCGATCTCCCATTCGTGTGCTCCTTCACATGCTGGCGCTTTGGGGCGCCAGTCCTGATCACTGCGCTTTGGCCGGTCTGAGCGCGAGAAGCCACTGCAGAAGGCGCTCGGCGGCCGTCGTGTGGTCCGGATACCTGGGTTCGGAAACGACCGGTTGCCCGGCACGGACGGTGTGTCTCACTCGTTGGAGTGCTTGCAGCGCCTCGGCTTGGAAGCGCTGAAGGAGCTCGAGCTCCTTCCAGGAGAGAAGGACACCGTCCTGCGACGCTCTCGATGGCGGCGCCGCAGGCGCGGTTGTTGTTGCTTGAGCCGGGACAGCTGGCTTCTCTCCTAGAATGAGCGCCCGAAACTCGGCACAGGCCTGTTCGACCGTGAGCGAGCGCACCTGAAAGCGGGGGTGCATCTCACCGCCTGCCCAACTGGCGATGGCTTCCGCAATCGTGTCACACCTCGCAGCAGTGCGCGCGATGAAGAGGACGACCGGTGTGAAGCCGTCGGCGAAGTGCTTCGAGTAGTAGGTCGCCTTCCCGTGGGCGTCGGCGAAGCCGAGGATGAAATGCGAGTAACGCGCCAGCTTTGTGAGGGTAGCGGTCTTGTGCTGCGCGTTTCGTACCGTCGCGCTGCCGGTCTCGTATTCGATCAGATAGCGACGCTTCCGGACTGGATCTTCGAGCAGCGCGTCCGGTTGCAGCCGCCGGTCGCGCGAGCGATCCTCCTCGCGAACGTATTCCGCGAAGGGCAACTCCAGGTCCTCGCTCGGCACCCAACGGAACGCCGTCGGCACGCGCGCGAAATCGTCAGCAGGCTTTCCGCGTTGCTCGCTCCAGTCAGCACGTCGCGGCGCATCCGGCCTCTTCGCAAGCGCCACGTAGAGCTCGTTCACTCCCGTCGCGTGCTCAAGGAACTGCGACGCCACATCATGCCGAGGCACCTTCAATCGCCGCCCCAGCACCTCCTCTGCCAACCCGTACCCAGAAGGCGTCAACGTCCAGACCTGCACCCGCCTGCCCTCTCCGTTCACGAACCAGAGCCTCTTTACCAGCGCTCTGCAGTTCCCATGTCGA
>Ga0209267_1001265_pt1 | contig 17334 bp, 15 predicted proteins | sample GraSoiAngelo_137_FD_185894 | JGI IMG/M metagenome (GOLD analysis project Ga0209267, IMG submission 185894) | Grasslands soil microbial communities from the Angelo Coastal Reserve, California, USA - 14_0929_09_30cm (SPAdes) (version 2) | ecosystem: Environmental > Terrestrial > Soil > Grasslands ... | reverse complement strand
TCAGTACCGGCAAGTCGGCATCTCATCAGGAAATCAAGCACTGACGAGATGCGCGCCTTTACCAGGACCTGAATGTTGATTTGTTACTTCAGGATGGCTTCCGAGTTACCGAGGCGGTCATGAACAATCCGGGTTATAAAAGACTGCGGCGTTAGCCGAGAGCGACACTCCTTCGACAAGAACGACTGTTCCAGACGAGGGATTTTGCTGGGGGGGAAGGCAAGGGTGGAACGACGATGAGAACGGAATTGCTGCGATTCAACGGCGCTGTCGAGCGGGATCCCGCCATCGATGCGTGGATGAAAGAGCACTCAGGTGAATTGGGAGCCATCGCGCATCAGTGGTTTGAGTTGATGCGAAAATGCGGGGACGAAGTCCGGGAGCTTTTGCATGACGGCTGTCCAGTTGCATGTTTGGGAGATGCGCCCTTCGGCTACGTCAATGTATTCACTTCGTACGTAAACGTGGGGTTCTTTCACGGCGCAGCGCTGCCGGATCCGGGCCGCTTGTTGCAAGGCACCGGCAAGCTCATGCGCCATGTGAAGCTGAGACCGGGAACGGCCACAAACGCCGCAGCGCTAAGCAGGCTCATCGATGCGGCGTACTCGGATATAAAGGCGCGCGTCGAAAACGGCTAGCTCAGAGAAACGCCGTGGGAGGGCGACGCGGATGTGAACGGCCAGATTAGTAACGATATGTCGGCTTACCTGACGCGACTTGCTAAGGCTTGAAGTGAAAGAGCAAAATGCCATAGCCGACGCCTGCAGGGTCGTCGGTCTTGGCAACTTGGAACGCCATGAAGCGGCCATCCGTGGAGATCACTGGATTTGAAGCTTTCCCGCCTGCATAGTCGTTGAAATGCGTAAGGCGAGTGAAGTCCTTTCCGGTTCCATCGAGCTTCAGTTTCCAGATGTCGATATTTCCGGAGCCGCGGGTACCGCCAAGCTGCTCGCATTGACGGTCCGCTTCGACCGCGGTATACAAACCGTCCGGGAAGATACCCTCGACCTCATTGTACGAGCCCGGTGCTTTGGAGAAATTGGTCACCACGCCAGTGAGCAAGTCGATGCCCATGACCGAGGCTTGACCACGCGGCTCATAGCAGGTGAACGTCATTTTGTCATCGTTGTCGTAGAAATCCTGCGCTTCGAGAGTGCAGCTACGGTCCTTGCTTTCATATACGATCTTTTTGTTGATCAGCGCGGGTGGTCCATGCGACAGATCGAGTTCTGCGACGACCAGACGCGAGGATTCGGATGCCAAATCCGGGTTTTGCTGTGAAGTCTCCGAGTAGGAAATTTTGAGAGACTTCTTCGAGATGGCGGCTCCTTCGCTCATTTTTTGACCAAGCTTAATTGGTCGCGATCCACGCTCCTTGCTGAGAAACCACAGTTCGTTGTCGCGGGTGCGGCTTAGGCGGATGTTCTCGAAATGATCGGGACCGATCAAGATATAGTCGCCGGTCACCAAGTGCATCACCCGCAAAAACACGGCGGCAGGCACATTGCAGGTGAGGCAGCGAATTTCGCGCGTCTTTAAGTCGATTACCATGGCATCGCCGAAGCTTTTCGCCATGAAGGCGACGCGCAGGTTATCAGGCGAAATGTCAGCACGTTCGCCGAAGTGAGTGAGGATTTCAAAGTTGGGAGGCAGATGCTCGAGGGGATTTCCCTGCTTCCGTTGGGCCGGTAAGGCTAAAAGCAGTCCAGCGAAAAGGCTCAATAGTACGCGCATGGCGACATCCTATCAAATGGGGCAGCGGTCCAGAGTCTCGAAAAACCCGGGTTGTATTTCTTGCAAATAAAGATGACGACCTGATGGGAGATTGAGGTGTGAAGAATGCGCTAGAGAAGCGTTAGTTTGCTCCCGTCGGTCGCCCGAAGCCAGCTGTACACACTCTTCTGGGTACTGCCAACCCTAATCGGCGTGCCTGTCATCTTCATGACGGTCGCCTACTATTATATCAACGCAAATCCAACGAAACCAGCAGCGCATCGGGTGTTTCCTCACTACACGTCCCTAAACTTACGCCCGAACTCTAACTGTGCAGGATTGGAAGCCCGGATGGTCGACAACACGCAAGTGATCCGTTCAGCGGCGGCGCTTGTGGAATCGCTACTCAATGACGTCGCGCTTTCCTTTGACATACGTTACGTTACGCGTTACGGTTGAAAATGATCCGTTCCTGCCGGTGCTCCTGTGGATTCACTCGCATTGCCGCAAGCGCAGTCGGAGCCTACCTGACTTGGTGCGCACAGCGCGGCTCTAAGCCTTGGTGTCGAGGGACTACTGTTCTGTCCTGCCGAGGATGCACAGGTATTGTTCGCTGCTCCGCCACGATTGACCCGGCGCTCAACGGTCGGCTCCGGTGATTCTGCGCTTGCAGGAATTGCTCAGGCCATTCGCTCTGGTGCCAGTCCGGACGAAGCTTTGCGCCTCGGAGCATCCTGCGCTGCTGCCAATTGTCTTGCCGACTCTCCGGGCAGGTGCCCGCCTCGAGGATATCCGTCGCTTTCAAAAGGAGATTCCCGTGCAGACCCTCGAAGCTGGTCTTTGAAGCTTCGCTATTTTGCCAAGTTCTGTTAAACAGGGGAGCCATGAAGGAGGTGCCGTGAAAAAATCTATCGGCGACAACATGATTCCGAAGGGTTGGAGCTTCGAGCAGGGACTCGAACTCGTAAAGAAGGCAGGATACGATGGCATCGAGCTCTGGCTCGGTCACGTTCCGTGGTTTCAGATGAGCACTACAGACGCGCAGGTAAGCGATTTGCGCCGCAAAGTGGAAAACGCCGGCTTGGTGGTCTCAAACGTTTCGACTGGCCTCCATTGGGATACTCCGCTCTCGGCCCGCGACCCTAACGTACGCGCCAAGGCGATTCGCATTGTAGAGCGCCAGCTAGAGACGGCTCAGCTCGTCGGTTGTGACGCCATACTTGTGGTAACCGGGCTTGTGACCCAAGAAGTTCCTTACAACGAGGTCTACCAACGCTGCCTGGACGGGATGAAACAGCTAGCGCCACTCGCAGCAAAGGCGCAAGTAAGGATCGGTTGTGAAAATTGCAATTCGGAGCAACGCTTCTTGCTGACGCCGCGAGAATTCTGGACGTTTCTCAACGATGTGAATAGTCCCTTCGTCGGCATTCATCTTGATGTGGGGAACATTCACGACACTGGATTCGCCGAGCAGTGGATTGAGATACATGGACCGCGCATCACGCGCATCCATCTAAAGGATGTCCTGAAAAAGCGCGGCCGATGCTGCGACACTGTGTATACGAGCCTTTTCATTGGCGATAACAACTGGCCCGCCATCAGGGCCGCACTAACCAAAGTCGGCTACGACGGCTGGTTGATCGCGGAAATGGAAGCGCGCTATCGGTACGCGCACGACCAGCAGTTTTATGACACCGCCGCTGATATGGACCGCCTCGTTTCGGGCAGGCTATGAAGTAAACGCTGAGGGCCTGAATGAAAATCTCGCGCCGAAATTTTCTGTCATCTGTGACCGCCTCGACCGGCACCCTGTTGTCAATCCGGTTAATGGGGTTGGATTGGTTTGATTCTCGACCTGAACCCGAACTCCATTGCCTCGTTCTCGACTTGCAGTCGCATTGTGTCCTTCGCGAATCGTTGCACGGATATCAAGCGGCACTCGCCGGCGAATGTCATTGTCGCTCGGAAGCTAGGATCGATTCACGGCGGCGCTGTGCGATGGCACTTGTTCCGGGCCTCGGAACATTGGACCCCGCGATAGCGCAGACACTGTTGGATTTAATGGAGGGTGGGACTCATCTTTTGTTGGAATCCGGCGCGGGATTTTTAAGCCCGGCGGAATTTTCTGCTCACCAGAGAATGCTACATCGTTATTTCGACCTCGGAGTCGGGCCGCCCATCGATCTTTGGGCCGGAAACTCTCGCGCCGACTGTCGTTTTGACCATCGTCCCGGGTCTCATCAGAGAAAGGAGTCGGACAGTGGGAAATCCGTTCCTTACGTCAACTACCTTTGGCCGCGCGAAACCATAGTCAGGGACTTCAGTCGCGTGGTTCCTGTGTTGTCGAAAGGCGAAGATATAATCGGCCGGATAGGACCATTACCAGTCGCGTCGAAGAAGCGTCTGGCGAACGGATCACTTATTTTTCTCGGATCTCCGTTGGGACCCGCACTCCGCGCAGGCGACCTTGAAGCTCGGTCCTGGCTCGGCTCGGTTACGTCGGCCGAAACTGTGGCTGATTTCGCGCGAGGTTAGCTCCATTCTCTGCGAAAGTCTCCGCTCGCACTACTTACGTTCCCCACATAGCGACTGGCTCCGTTTCCACTGGGGTTTGCCCCACGAACAACCGGCCTCAGCGAAAGACGTGCAACCGTTCATCGAACGTCTGCCGCCACACGACAGTAGTTTGCTGGCTCTGAGGTTCCACTGGACAAAGTAGGCGCTCGGCTGTTGAATGCGGCCACGTTTTTTAATTTCGGCGTGCAGCTGTCTTTGCTATAGTCGGCGTCTTGCAACGCGCAATCCGCCAACTTGCTTCTTAGGGATTGCGGGGAGGTTTTCGGGATGGCGGAACCACAGTTAGATCTCAGCAAGACTTACGACGCGATAGTCGTTGGATCAGGGGCCGCTGGCGGGATGGCGGCACATGTCCTCACTAGCCACGGCATGCAGGTGCTTCTGCTCGAGGCAGGAAAGAAACTGCCCATCGAGCAGGAATTGCGCTCGATGGAGTGGCCCTACGACAACGCCCATAGGGGATACCTTCCGCCGGAGTCGCATTCGCTGACGTTCAACGAGTACACCATTCGCAATCCGCCCTATGGCGCGGGCTCTGAGAAGGCCAAGCATCTCCACAGCTACGTGGGCAGCAGCGACTACGTCAAGAATATTGTTGTCGACGAGCGTGAGCATCCTTTCACGGGCACGAACTACGCTTGGGTTCGCGCGCGGTGCCTCGGCGGAAAAACGAATATCTGGGGGCGGCTCGCGCTGCGCCTCTCCGACTACGACTTCAAGGCCAAAAGCCGCGACGGCTTTGGCGAGGATTGGCCCATCAGCTACGGCGACATCGCCCCCTATTACGACAAAGTGGATTTGCACCTCGGCATCATGGGTGTGAAGGAGAATTTGCCCCATCTTCCCGACGGCATATTTCAGCGACCTCAAAAACTGAACTGTGCCGAAGTCACTCTGAAGCAGAGTCTGCAGAAAATGGGGCGGGTGCTGACACAGTATCGCGCCGGCGTCACCAGCGAAGGCCTGAAGCACAATAAATATCGCAGCCGTTGCTATGGGCGCGGCGCTTGCGAGCGCAAGGGCGGCTGCGACATTCACGCGGCGTTCGATTCGCCCACCGGCTTGATCTATCCCGCGATGGACACCGGGAGTTTGACGCTACGCACCAATGCGGTCGTGCGGGAAGTCACCGTCGATCCGGAAACCGGCAAAGCGAGCGGCGTGCAATTTATCGATTCGCAGACCATGAAGGATTATGCCGTGCACGCCAAGGTTGTCGTCCTCGCGGCGTCCACTCTTGAATCCGCGCGCCTGCTGTTGCTCTCCAAGTCGCGGCTTTATCCAAAGGGGTTGGCGAATTCCAGCGGCCACGTCGGCCACAATTTTTGCGAACACCTGATGGGACCCGGAGTCACCGGCCGGGCGAAAGATCTGGTTGCCAAGCCGTCAACCCTGGACGACGGCCGGCCTGGCGGCTTCTATCTGACCAGGTTTCGCAACCTTTCAGAGAAGCACCCGAAATTCATCCGCGGCTACGGGTTTGAAGGCGGCAGCGGCTGCGGCATGTTTCCACACGGGACCGACGTGCACGGTTTCGGCGCATCCTTCAAAGAAGAAGTCCGCAAAAATCAGGGTGCCTACATCAGTATGGGCGCTTTCGGCGAGGTCCTGGCGCGCTACGAAAATTACGTGGACATTGATCCCGTGGTAAGAGACAAATGGGGCATTCCTGCGTTGCGTTTTCACTACAAGTTCGGCGACAACGAGCACCGCATGGCCGAGGACATGAAAGAGACCTCGCAAGAGATGTTCGAGGCCGCGGGATTCGAGATCGTGCGCGTCAGCAGCCGCGTGCTTACCGAGGGCTGGTCCATTCATGAACTCGGCACGGCGCGCATGGGAACCGATCCCAAGACTTCCGTTCTCAATCAGTTTCAGCAGTCGCATGACGTGAAGAATCTGTTTGTCGTCGACGGTAGCGCATTCGTCAATGCCAGTTGCCAGAATCCGACGTGGACCATTATGTCCTTGTGCTGGCGCTCCTGCGACTACCTCGCGGACGAATTTCGCAAAGGGAACTTATAGGTGGAGCATGTCTAACAATAATCCTATTGATCTGCGGCAAGATCGCCGGGAATGGCTGAAAACCTCGGCCGCCATAGTCGGCGCCTCATTACTACCTCTACCAGCTATAACTCAGGAACAGCCGCATGCGGAGACCGCGTCGGCCAAGCCTGTAGGTAAGTCTTCGGAAAACAATTTCCCCTCTCGCTTCTTCACTCCCTTGCAACACGCGCTGGTCGAGGAATTGTCAGAAACGATCATTCCCGCCGACGACCATTCTGGCGGGGCTAAAGCTGCGAAAGTTGCTGACTTCATCGACCAGTTACTGGGCGAGACCTATGATGACAATCAGAAGGCGCTGTGGCGCGAGGGCTTGCGCCTCGTTGACCTGATGAGCCGGCACTACAGCGGAAAGCCTTTCCTCGAGGCTCGCCCCGAGGAAAGAGTCGCGGTTCTCAAAGTGCTTTCTGACAACGATCACATGACCGATCTGCCCGAAGTTCGCTTCTTCATTGAGTTGAAGCGCCTCACGGTGCGTGGCTATTACACCTCCAAAATCGGCATTCACGATGAGCTCGAATACAAAGGTAATCGAATTCTTCAGGAGTACGTGGGCTGCGACGACCAGGGGCCGGCGAATTCTTGATTTTGGAGCGCGGCGGTCTTGTTTATCCTGAGCGAAGTCGAAGGACCGCACTTTTAACGGTCTTTGAAACGACTCGCGTGACCTTTTGATCGGAGTGCCTATGACGAACGGCAGGGTGAAAGTCGGCATCATCGGGTCGCAATTTCAGGCAGGCATTCACGCCGCGTCCTTGCAAATCATGCCGCATGAGGCGGAAGTCGTCGCGATCGCCTCTCCGACTCCTGGCAACGCCGCTGCGCTCGCAAAGCGATTCAGAATTCCGCGCGTATTCACCGACTACCGCGAGATGCTGCGAGAGCGGGACATCGAGATGGTCACTATCGCCGCCCCAAACAGCCTGCACGCTAAGATGACCAGGGACATTGCCGCGGCTGGCAAGCACATCGTTTGTGAAAAACCTTTGGCCATGACCATTGCCGAAGGGGAGGCGATGATCGCTGCGGCGAAGCGCCACGGCGTCCTCCTCATGTACGGCGAAGAGCTTTTCTTCACGCCGAAATATTTGAAGGCCAAGGAAATGGCCGATGCCGGCGCTTTCGGCAAAGTTTATCTCATCAAGCAAAGCGAAAAGCATTTTGGGCCGCACAGCGCATGGTTCTGGGACGTGAACCGATCCGGTGGCGGCGCACTGATGGATCTTGGGTGTCACGGAATCGCTTTCTGCTACTGGTTTCTTGGACGCTCGCCGATCAAGTCGGTCTATTGTCAAATGGGCACGCACGTTCATGGCGAAAAGACCAAGGCCGAGGACGATTCTCTGTGCATTCTCGAATTCGCCAATGGTGCGGTCGGACTGGTGGAAAATAGCTGGGCGCGCCGCGGCGGGATGGACGACCGCATCGAAGTTTTCGGCGAAGCCGGCTGCTCTTACGCCAATCTCCACATGGGCAATGCGCTGTCGACCTACAGTGAAAACGGATACGGCTACGCAGTCGAAAAAGCTCCCACAACGAAAGGTTGGACGTATCCCGTTTTCGAGGAACTCTGGAATTACGGCACGCCGCAAGAACTGACCCACTTCGCGCACTGCGTGCGCGGCAAAGAGACTCCGCAAGCTACGGGCGAAGATGGCTTGGTCGTCCTTCGCGCAATTTATGCCGGCTATGCGTCCGCTGGCGAAGGCCGCAAGATCGCGCTGCCATACCAACCGCCGCCCGAAGTGAAAAATCCGATCGATCTTTGGCTCAACGGTGCGGCTCGCCAACAGACTGCGCCGCATTGAAGTAGGACAGACATTCTTGTCTGTCCTCTTTCCTTCAACTATGGCACGCTTGCATCCGCTTCCAGTTTTCACGAGGTGATTCCATGCATTTCTCGATGAGACTGCGTCTCTCCATGATGATGTTCCTGGAGTATTTCATTTGGGGCGCGTGGTACGTAACCCTAGGGACTTGGCTCGGCCGGCAGTTGCACTTTTCGGGCGAGGAGATTGGTTTGGCCGCTGGCACCACTGCATTGGGCGCCGTGGTTTCGCCGTTCCTCGTTGGCCTGATGGCCGATGAACTATTCGCCAATCAACGGCTGCTCGCGGCGGTGCACGGCATCGGCGGTATTCTCCTCTGGTTTGCTTCCACTCAAAAAGCGTTCGGCGCGATGTACGCAGTCTTGCTCATCTATTCGCTTTGCTACATGCCCACGATGGCGCTGACCAATGCGTTGGCGTTTCGGCAGATGAAGGATCCAAAGCAGGATTTCGGATCGATTCGCGTGCTGGGCACAGCTGGGTGGATTGTTGCAGGGCTGCTCATCGGTTACCTCCGCGTGGAGGCGACGGCCATTCCTATTCGTGTCGCAGGCGCAGCGTCTATATTGATGGCAGTCTACAGTCTGACGTTGCCGCACACGCCGCCTTTACGCGCTGCACACGGATTCAAGCTCAGCAATATTTTTCCTGCTGAAGCCTTCACACTATTCAAAGACAGAAACTTTTCAGTTTTTGCTCTGGCTTCGTTCCTGATTTGCATCCCACTGCAGTTCTACTACACCTTTACGAATCCCTTTCTGAACGAAATCGGAGTGCAAAACGCCGCGGGCAAAATGACCATGGGCCAGATGTCGGAGTTGCTCTTCATGGTAACGCTGCCCTGGTTTTTTCGCCGGATTGGCGTGAAGAATACGCTCGTGCTGGGCATGTTCGCCTGGGTCGTGCGCTACGTTTGCTTCGGCACCGGGAATAGCGGCAGCCTGGCGTGGCTACTCTATCTGGGGATTGTTCTCCACGGAGTGTGCTATGACTTTTTTTTCGTGAGCGGGCAAGTTTACGTGGATCAAAAGGCGCCCGCGGCGTTGCGCGCCGCAGCGCAAGGCCTGATCACATTCATCACCTATGGGATCGGCATGTTCATCGGATCGTGGATTTGTGGCCGTGTTGTGGACGCCTACGTGAAATCTGCACCGACAGGCAACGTTCTGCATGATTGGCGTTCCATCTGGATGGTGCCAGCCATCGCGTCTGCGGTAGTCCTGCTGTTCTTCTGGGCTGGATTCCGGCGTGAAGAACGCACGCCCGAGGAACGTGCACCGGTCGCTGAACTACCGTGAGCCGTTAGAGACTATCCGCATCAGCGAATGAAAGAGGGAGCGCGATTTTCCTTTTCGCGCTTCCGCTCCGTCCCTGCCGAACCTGATGCAACATCGATGGCGCGTTCTTTCACCAGCGATCTGGCTATTTCAAAAAATTGGGGGTGAGGAGGCAGAAATCGGCCGGGCTGACTTTTAGGTTGGTTCGGGGAGCGCCCGATCGTGTGGACGCTCCCCAAACAGGGTTGGTTTCTAGGCGGGGTTAGGATGCAGGACAAACAGGCCTAACGCTGATCGTTTCACTCCACGAACCGGTGAAGTTTGAACCGCCGCCACCTCGGGCACCACCGGTGACGAACTTACCCCACGGCTGGCCAGTGGAGTCGGTCCCCTCCGGGGTTGCGGCATGGTCGCCATTGTTAAGTCCACAGGCATGTTGGTGCCCGGCCTTGACGTTAAGAGCGTTGTAGTTGGTGGTGAAGTTTGTGTAGACGGCTGCGCCCCACTTCCAGTTTATGGAAATACCGGATGCGCTGCTCGACAACGTACCGTTCCATACCACTTGTGAGTTGACCCGGCCGCCCGCATTGGCGAAGCTGGCGGGCACCAGCCAGGCCAAGCCGGATAGGAAGATCTCATCGTCCCCGGAAACTGGGACCGTTGTCATCCACGTATTGGTTATTGTGTCGAAGGTGGTGGAAGTGCAGGTGGCACTGGGGGAAAAGGTAATCTGGGCGTTAGGGACTGCCAAATTGTAGGTCTGGTCGGCGGTAAAGTGGATAGTGGAGTTCGTCAAAGTCAGTGTCGCGCCCGTACTCGGGACGCCGCTCGCGGTGAAATTAGCGTTGAACCAGATGTAGTCCCCTCCGCTGATGGGGGTGCCATTGAAGTTCGAGCTGTTCGACGTTTGTGCAGGACAGCCAGGCGGAGTTTGCGACGGACAAGTAAAGGTTGGGTTTGCAAAAGAGATCGCTATAGTGTTGAACGTATCTCCGCTGCCGTCGACTAACGTGGCAGAGCCCGACACGGAGTAACCGCCGCTCAAGGGTCCGACCGGTTTCGTCACCGACGCACTGAAGTTTCCACTGGCATCGGGCGAAACCTGAATCGAATCGCTGATGGTAAACGCTGAGCCAGAAGACGGCGTAAGAGTTATGATGTAGTTGACGGAGTAATTGACGCCCACGAAAGTGGCGTTGTCCCCGGCGACGCTGATGGTATAACTACTGCAAGTCCCGCTCACGGAAGCTGAGGTTATTTCATGGGCCGAGGCGGGTATCAGCCCTACAGTGAAGAGCGCGAGGAACACCGCACAGACTGCTAGACGCTTGGTCCTCTTATGACGCATAGTCCTCCCTTTCTATGAGATATGTCCTTGACCGAACTGCTTGAAGTTCCTGGAGTAAGCCGCGCTTTGCGCGCCGGGATAAACCGGCATGTTGTAGGGGATGCAAGAGCCTACAGGAAAGGAAGTAGCGAATCCATCTTGACCTCGAGTCTTGCAGGGGACATCGTGAGATGTTTCTTGAACCAGTCGAACAGGGGAGGGAGACCTGCTGCGGAGGTTGGAGAGGGAAGGGCATAGGCGAGAGAGAACATCGTTCAGTCGCACATGCACCCGACACTGAGTGGGAAACGCATGTCCCAGAGGTTGGACGGTGTGCGGAAGGTAGCAAAGGAAAGAAAGTAAGAGCGGTTCACCGCTCCACCATCTCAACGTTGATTTTTTCGGCGACAGCTTCTACGCGCTTCAGCGTAAGGCTTCGCCCGGAGTGGACGGCGTAACGTGGCAGGTGTATGAATCCGCGCTGAAGGGTCGACTCGTCGATCTGCACAGCCGGGTGCACCGTGCAGCGTACCGGCCAAAACCGTCAAGACGAGTCTTTATGCCGAAGGCTGACGGGCGGCAACGTCCGTTGGGCGTCGCGGCGCTGCTCTGCTGCATCCAGATTCGCTACGGTGAAGTGAGTCGTAAGCACTCGCGCGTCGCGCCGGTCCACATTGACTTCGATCTTTCGCAATTTGTGCGAGGTCTTCGGCAGGTAATACGCCAGTGTGTATTCCGATTCCAGCAGATTTGAAACGGCTTTCAGCGCGTCTTGTAATCCGTTTTCCGACTTCGGAATTGAATGTCTCCGCGCCCGCTTCCTTCGCTAGCCGATAGACACAACATCGGGATTGTCGATGTCATGGCCCGTCACGGGCGCGACTTTCGGTTCGAAGTGATCGAAAAAACGGAACTCCGGTCGGCTCGGTAACCCGATCAGGAAGAGCTGAGCCCGCTGCGACCGTACAAGATCAATTAGCTGATCGAGCCGGCTGTGCTCGTCAACACCATCCGTGATCACGATAACAGCTTGTATCCGACTGCTGGAACTCCGAGATGACATATAGCGGTTGCAAATGCGTCGTACACAGTTGACTCGGACCCGCCCGCACTCGGTACTGTCAGTGGGTCGGGATTCGAAACCTGTTTTTCCGTGATCTGTTCGAAAGGCACCGTCCATTCCGTGAAATCCATTGCCCAGATTTTTCAACTGTCATTTCCTTCACCGTCTCATCAGCTGACTTAACTGCTCGAGCGACTTCCCTTGACCCCGCAAGCTGCGGCGCAAACTCAGCCGACGCATTTGGTGTGATTGTTCCCTCTCTTCCCGGATACGGTTTCTCAGACCGCCCACGGAATCTGGGGTAAACACATTTGGCATCGCCGACATATGGATGGAGCTCATGAAGGAGCTGGGCTACGAGCGGCTGGCAGCACAAGGAGGAGACTGGGGTGCGGATGTGACCACGCTTCTGGGGTGGAGCAAGCGCCATCGGCCACATGGGTAAGTCCGGAACTCGGAAAAGTGTCGGGCCAGCTTTTGCGTCGTAATCCACACATGTGCGAGATCGCTGTTAATCAGAAGGCATTAGGTCCAAATAATTTACCTTCGGACGGGTAAGCTCGGATTCGCTAGATGCGTTTGCCCCTGAGGAATCGGCGGACGCTCCAAGTGCCGTCACCCCGCGAAGCGATGTAGAGAAAGACAAAACAGAACAGCACGGCGAGTTCGCCGTGATTGCGGATTGGCCAGAAGCCATGTGGCGCGTGGCCCAGGAAATAGCCGGTGGCCATTTCACCGCTGGCGATAAACGCAGCAAAGACCGTGAACACCCCGAGGGCAATGAGCAGGCCTCCGAAAAACTCGATGATCCCGGCGGCGAGCATCAGGGGGACGTGCCGCATCGCGGGGCCGCCGAGAACGCCAAAAAGCTTCTGAGCGCCGTGGCAGGCAAACAAGAAGCCTGCCATCAGGCGCATCAGGCTGTAAAGATGGTCCGAGAATCTGTTCAGGAATGGCATAGTTGAGCCTCGCGATCGCCGGAAGTTTCTCTGAATACGAGGCCAGAAGCCTACATGCCCCCAGTGTGATGCGCAAGGCTCCTCTGGCCCTGGTCAGATCTGCGAACGGCTGACGTATTGATACCGCTCGCCTAAGTCCCGGTAACCGGAGATCCGATTACCGCAGTGGCGTATCGGTCCACCGTAGCTTGCTTGACGCCGGGGTGAGCATGAAGAACCAGCCGCATGATTCCGAATGGTCGAACTTCGCTGGTGGGTCGGCCCAGTTTGCTACATTGTCCGGTAATTCCAAGCGAAGGCGGGACTTGCGTTCATCTCAACCGCATGCGTTATCTCGCCAACCATCTTCGATATTCACGGAATTGGCGTAGATGTGAAGTGTGGCAAATGGCGCTGGTTTCTCTTGATTGCACACTGGAGCCACAAGGAAGAACACCAATTGGACCAGCACTCACGGTCATTCATACCTCAGCGCTACCAATGGGTCGACACGCATCGCGCGTCGCGCTGGCACCCAGCAGGCGAGAAAACCGACCAACAGGAGCAGCACAACAACGGAGAAGAGCGTCAGCGGATCGTGCGGCGAAACTCCCCAGAGTTGATTGGACAGTATTCGGGCGATCGCAAGGCTGGCGGCTAAGCCGATTCCGATGCCCAGAAGGATTAACCGCGCACCGAAGCGGAAGACCAAAAGGAGGACGTCTGCCGATGCAGCGCCGAGGGCCTTACGCACACCGATTTCGTGGGTTCGTTGCGAGACGGCGTTTGAGACGACGCCGTAAACTCCCACGACGGCTAAGGTCAGCCCCAAGGCGGCGAAAACCGCGAATAGGACAACACTGAAGCGAGGGCCAGCGTACTCCCAATCGTTCAGGAGCGAGTTTACGGTGCGCACGTCAGTGACGGGCTGGTTGGGGTCGAGCGCGTAGACCTGCTCGGTAACTGCTTTTGCGAGGGAGGTTGGGTCAGTGTTCGTCAAGACCGCGAGGTAATTGGCCGTGCCGGTGATTGTGTAGGGGATATACAGCTCGGGTGCAATCTCGCTGGTGAGGCCGCGGTTCACCGCGTCTTTAACGACACCCACAATCTGGAAAGCGTTATCCGTGATATTGGAGGGAGCGGTGGCGAGACGCGGAATACTGGCAAGGCGGCCGAGCGGGTCGCTATTTGGAAGATACCTGCGAACGAAACTCTGATTAGCAATGGCCAAGTGGCTACGAGAGGCAAGTTCGTTGTCGGTGAAGAGACGTCCCTCGACGAGGGCAATGCCGAACACTTTGGTGTAGTCGCGGCTTACTTGATGGATGACGACTGGACTAGTGTCCGTCTGAGTGACGCCTGAAATTTCAACGGAGGTCTCCATGCCTCCGAAGAAAGGGTGCATTCCGGCGTTGATCCCCGCCGCGTCAACGCCTGGCAAGTGCTCGACCCGCCGAAGCAACTCCTCGAAAAAAGCAGTACGGTGCGCGGCATCGGCGTAACGCTGAGTTGAGAGGGGCACTCGCAAGGTGAGAAGGCGGTCGGCGCGAATACCGAGATTTACATTTTGGATGGCGAGCACGGTACGAATCATCAGAGTCGCCCCGACGAGCAGTACGAGCGAAAGGGCGACTTCGGCGACGACCATGGCGTTACTTGCGAATACCTGACGAATTCCGGCGCCGATGCCCCGGCCGCTCTCCTTGAGAGCGGCGACAAGTTGTCCGCGGCTGACATGCAGCGCGGGCGTCAGACCGAACACGAGTGCAGTGAAGAAGGAGATACCGAGGCTAAACAGGAGGACCGGCCGGTCGATGACGATTTGGGACTCGTCCGGAATCGAGCCCGGAGGCACGACGGCAATGATGGCGCGCAAGACGCCGAAAGCCATGACCGCTCCGAGAGCGCCTGCGAGGGTTGAAAGCAACAGGCTTTCGGTCAGCAACTGACGGACGAGTCGCGCGCGCGTGGCTCCGAGCGAAGCCCGCAACGCGATTTCGCGTTGGCGAGAGATTGCGCGAGAGAGCAGGAGGTTCGAGACGTTGGCGCAGGCGATGAGCAACAGCAGGCCGACGGCGCCGAAAAGAATCCATAACACCTCGCGGATGCCGCTCGGAAAGGTTTCTTTAAAGGAAAGCAGACCAACGCGCCATTTTTCGGGAAAGGCCGTAGGTTCGCGCTGTTTCAGGTCGGCAATGATGGGAAGTAGGTCAGGTTCGGATTTTGCGGGCGTGACTCCTGGCTTGAGGCGACCGAGCAAATGCACGTAACGTACGCCTTCCGGGAGTTGTCCGCGATGGAAGATTGTGGGCAGATAGACATCGGCACCACGGAACATAAAGCGCGGCGGCATCACCCCGATAATTGTTCGAGTGGTTTCGTTGAGAGGCATCTGCCTCCCGAGCACGGTGGGATCGGCGCCGAACTGGCGATTCCAGAACTTGTAGCCCAAAACCGCGACGGATGGAGCCCCTGGCACGGCATCCGCTGGCGTAGGAGTGCGGCCGATGAGGGGGGGCACGCCCATCACCTCAAAGGCGTTCATGGTGCAGACATTGCCGCGAAGGCGCTGTGGCTCGCCTTGACTGCTCCACAAGACGTCACTGATGGTGGAAGCAATGACACCTTCAAAAATCGTATTGCGCTCAGCGATTTCCAGGAATTGATCGACGGTATAACCGACGCGGTATCCGGACTGGTCGGGGGACCAGATTTTCACACTCATAAGACTGTCCACGTCGCGGTAAGGAAAGGGATTCAGGACCACACCGTAGATAACGCTGTACATGGCCGTCGCCGCCATGATGCCGAGTGCCAGCGAGAGTATGGCAATCGCGCTGAAGCCAGGAGATTTGCGGAGTATGCGCACGCCATAACGAAAGTCTTGGAGGAAACTTTGTATGATCGGTTCACTCATTTCGGTTGCGCCAGTTCTTATGCGGGGCATGCGACCATTTTACTGCGGTCTGCCCAAGCTGTCAGTGCCCGATAAGAGTGCTAAGCGGAAAAGTGTGTGACGTATATTCCGGTCTGAAGAACTGCGAACATGTTGAACAATCGTTTTCTGCCAAGTTGCAGAAGAGTCATAAGGGCGGATGGACCTATGTGGTCTGGCAGAATTCGGTCAAGTTTCTCGGCACACGTGGCCTGAAGTTGGCTAAAAATGGCAACGAAAGATTATATGAAAAAGGATGCGTAACGTGTGCGCTTTACTCGTAGCGCAGCGCCACCATGGGATCAACCTTCACCGCGCGCCGAGCCGGGATGTAACTCGCGAGGACGGCAACACTGAGTAAGAGTCCTGGAACGCCAAGGAAAGCGACCGGATCGACCGGGCTGATGCCATACAAAAAACGCAAGGAGACATCTCCGGGCAAAATCGTTGTTAGCGCCCAAGCGACCGCGGCGCAGCCAGCGATGCCGATCAGCGCACCGATCACCACAGGTCTCATGGCCTGGCGCAGAACAAGAGCCATGACATCGCGATTGTCTGCTCCAAGCGCCATGCGGATTCCGATTTCGCGCACACGCCGGCTGACAACGTAGGACACCAAGCCATAGACGCCCATGGCGGCCAGGAGCAAGGCGAGGCCGCTGAGGAAACCAGATAAAGTCGAGAAGATTCGACCCGGCGTGAGCCAGGGTGTGAGATTTTCTTCGAGATTGACGATTTCCACGGCCAGTTCTGGATCGAGCGCGGCGACGGTTGCCCGGAGGGTCTGTGTTGTAGGCGAACCAGCTGTGCCAGAAATCAATAAGCGGAGGTCCAACTGTTGCTTGGGACCAGCCGGAAGATAAGCGTAAATGTTATCGGAGCGGCCCAAAAACGACACGTGCGCATCCTTCGCCACGCCAACAACCTCATAGTCGGCGTCCAGACGAATGGTCTTGCCGATGGGATCCTCGCTCGGCCACAGGCGACGTGCGGTTGATTCCACGAGGATCGCCACGGGCGCGCCGGTTTGACCCTCCGCCTCCGTAAAATTGCGGCCGCGCACGATGGAAATTCCCAATAATGGGAAGAATGCGGGCGAAACGTAGTTGTACTCGACACCGACGTGGTCTTCGCGGCCAGGGATGGAAAGGTCGGTAGCACGGTGATTGTCGTCCAGCGGAACCGCGCTGGCTTGGGCTGCGGCGTTCACTCCCGGAAGCGCGGCGATTCGCTGGAGCAATTGCCGCTGCAGCGCTTCGGCGCGCTGATTGTCGTAACCTGCTCCATTGAGATCCAAGGCGATGGCCGCGACATTCTTCATGCGAAAACCGGGGTCGACGGTCTTTGCCCGGTGAAGCCCACGCAGCAACAGCCCCGCGGCAAGCAACAAGACCATGCAAGCGGCCACTTGCGCCGCTACGAGCGCGCCGCGCAAGCGATTTCTCGAGCGAGGCTTGGCTTCGGCGTCGGCACTTTCTCCCTTCATCGCGAAGGTGAGATCCGCTCGCGAAGACTGAAGTGCCGGCACCAAACCAAAAGCAATCCCAGTGAGCAGCGTCAGGCCCAGGGCATAAGCCAGAACGTGGAGGTCGGCACTGATGTTGAGGGCCA
>Ga0209267_1001264_pt1 | contig 17334 bp, 18 predicted proteins | sample GraSoiAngelo_137_FD_185894 | JGI IMG/M metagenome (GOLD analysis project Ga0209267, IMG submission 185894) | Grasslands soil microbial communities from the Angelo Coastal Reserve, California, USA - 14_0929_09_30cm (SPAdes) (version 2) | ecosystem: Environmental > Terrestrial > Soil > Grasslands ... | reverse complement strand
CCTTTGTAAACGTCGGTGGATTTCATCGCGCTGAACACGATCAACGCGATCGAAACAACAAAGGCGACCAACAATACGAACATGCTGAAGCAGCCAACCGGCACGAACCACGTCCAGTTTCGCTTCCACCAGTTGGGTCTTGGCGGTAGAGGAACTGGCGGCGGATTTTGCTCCACGGAGTCTTTCTACTTCAGCCGCGAAGCTTTTTGCAATCATTCCTTGTAACTGGCGCTTCGTTCCAGGCTTGACGGGCCCAGTCAGTGCCATGCAGGATGGCTGCCGTGAAAAAACAATCCTTTCTCCAACTTCTTTTCGCAGGGGTATTGCTTGCACTCGTCGGTTCTTGTGCGACTACTCCGCGCTCCGGTTCAGCTGCCCTCGTCGGTACCTGGACTAATTCGCTCGGAACTGTCTGGACAATGAAGGCCGACGGTACGTTCAACGTCGTTAATCCGAAGCGCCACATCTGGGGAACCTATACAGTCGCCGGCGATACTGTCACAATCCAGGAGACGGGCGGCAAAACCGCGAAAGGCTGCAAAGGCCCCGGCGCATACAAGTTTAGCCGCCCCAACGAAAACACTCTGACCTTCACACTGGTCAGTGACACTTGCAAAGAGCGCGAGAAAAACGTGCTGGTCGCCTGGCACCAAAAATAATCGCAAGCCACTAAGACAGCCAAGCCCCAATTGCCCGCGTTGCCTTCAGTGTAAGCGCTTAGACGCGGTCTTTTAACTGCGTTTTACCGGCTGTGCGCGCGCAATGAACGCAGCAATAGATTTGTCCGTCGGCTTCCACACCGTGACCGACGATTCGGCATTTGCAGTGCGGGCAGACCGGCGCCAGCGCGTGGATCGCGCACTCGAAGCTATCGAATGTGTGATGTTTGCCGGCTACGATCACTTCAAACGCCTTGTCATATTCGTTTTCACAAACTTCGCATGTAGCCATACACAACTCTTTCGCGCCTCGGCTGCTTTGCGGCGGTGTTCGTTTATTTTGAGCAAGTAGAGATCATGCGGGAAAGTGATACTTTTTCACTCGGAGGCGGCATGGAAATACCCAAGCAACTAATCGAGTGTTTGAAAGAAAACAAAGTCTCTTATGAAGTCCTGCATCATCCGGAGGCCGTAACCGCACAACGAATCGCCCAGGCCGAGCACGTGAAAGGCCGGCATCATGCCAAAGTGGTCATGGTGAAATCGGGCGACCAGCATCTCATGATGGTGCTGCCTGCGGACCACCAAATCGATCTGGAGAAGGTCCAGAACGCGATCGGCAACGCCGTCTCGCTGGATCAGGAACAGGAATTCAAGTCGCTCTTCCCCGATTGCGCCATTGGAGCGATGCCGCCATTTGGCAATCTTTATGGTGTGCCAACGTATGTGGACAAGAGTCTGGCGGAGCAAGATTACATCGTGTTCGAAGCAGGAACGCACACCGACACGATCAAAATGGGCTACCGCGATTACGAGAAAATCGTGAAGCCAGAAGTGAAGGATTTGGCGATCAAGCTTCAGCCGATGAAAGGAGCATAACCTTACGCACCGTCGAGCAGCGCACCGTGAAAGACAGACAAAACTGGAGGGCGGAGCTCCGCGCCGCCTAACCAGCGATCCGAGGCTTACAACCGGTGCTTGGGCTCGCGGAGCTCGCCCCTGTATCTGCGTCGCCGCGCTGGTTCTTTGGCTTATTTGCACGTCCGCGGGTTTCGCGGCGGAGAAGGTTTCTTTTATCAATATCGATGGAGCGATTGGGCCGGCCACGGCGAGCTATATTTCGCGCAGCATCGACGAAGCCCGAGCGCAGAATGCACAGTGTCTTATCATTCAACTTAACACGCCGGGAGGTTTGCTCGATTCGACGCAGAAGATCGTGCAAAGCTTCCTTGGATCTCCTGTGCCGGTCGTCGTTTATGTCGCTCCCACTGGCGCAACCGCGACCAGTGCAGGTTGTTTCATCACTGTTGCCGCCAGCGTCGCGGCAATGGCCCCGGCCACGACAATTGGCGCGGCGCATCCGGTCTCGATAGGCGGGTTTCCCAGTGGCGGAGAAGAAAAGACCGACGAAACGATGAAACAGAAGTTGGAGAATTTTTCTGTGAGCTATATCGAGACAATCGCTGGCAAGCGTCAGCGTAATGTGGAATGGGCCAAGTCTGCGGTGAAGGAAAGTGCATCAATCACTGCTGAAAAAGCGCTGCAACTAAAAGTCATCGATCTGATTGCCTCCGATATTTCCGATCTGTTACAAAAATTGAACGGCCGCGTGGTGGATGGGAAGACGCTCAAGACGGCGGGCGCGGAGGTTTCGGAGATTAAGATGTCGGCCTCGGAGCACGTGTTCCAAAAGCTCTGGCGACCAGAGGTGATGTTCATTCTCATGCTGATCGCGATCTATGGAATCATTGGCGAGATGACCACGCCGGGAGCGATTCTTCCCGGAGTCGTTGGAGCGATCGCGCTGGTCCTTGCGCTTTATCTAGCGGCCGTTTTGCCGGTTAACGTGACCGGCCTCGTTTTGATCGCACTCGCGTTGATGCTCTTTATCTTCGATGTTTACGCGACCACACACGGTGTCTTAACGGTCGGCGGCATCATAGCGTTTCTGATCGGCTCACTCATGCTGTTCAATCGCGGTGACCCGCTCTTTCGTTTATCGCTCAACTACATCATTCCGGCGACCTTGGTCACTGCGGCGTTCTTTATTTTTATCATCGGAAAGGGCCTGCGCGCGCAACTGTTGCCGATAAAAGTGGGAAAGGAAACGCTCATTGGGAAAACGGTGACTGCATTGACCCCGATCGATTCGCGCAGCGGGCGCATTTTCGTGGAAGGCGAATACTGGAACGCCATCAGCGATACGCCTATCGAAAAAGACGAGCAGGCTGAGATTTCTGCCGTGCAAGGATTGACAGTAAAAGTGAAAACCAAAGGAAAATAAAACCATGGAACTTATCGAAGCATTGCCGCGGTTGATCGGCTGGGCCGTGCCCATCATCATTCTCATTATCATCATCTTGCCGCAGGCGATCCGCATCCTGCGTGAATACGAGCGCGGCGTCATTTTTCGTCTGGGGAAACTACTCGGCGCAAAAGGACCCGGATTGATTTTCCTCATCCCGATCGTCGATCGCATGGTGCGAATGGATTTGCGCGTCGTCACCATCAGTGTCGAGAAGCAGGAGGTGATGACGCGTGACAACGTGCCGGTGACGGTCGATGCGGTTGTGTATTTCCGGGTGGTCGATCCACAGGCCTCTGTCGTGAAGGTAGAGAACTTTCTCAAAGCCACTTCGCTGATGTCTCAGACGACGCTGCGCAGCGTGCTCGGTCAGGCCCCCTTGGATGACCTGCTTTCGCAGCGCGAGTCGATCAACCAGAAATTGCAGGAGATCATCGACCGGCAAACCGAACCGTGGGGCGTCAAAGTCACGGCGGTTGAGGTCAAGGATGTTTCGCTGCCCGACACCATGAAGCGCGCGATGGCCAAGCAAGCGGAAGCCGAGCGCGAACGCCGCGCAAAAATCGTCAACGCCGAGGGCGAATTTCAAGCTGCGGAAAAAATGGTGCAGGCCGCCGCGATGATGAGCAAGGAGCCGATTGCGCTGCAACTGCGCTTCCTGCAAACGATGCGCGAAATTTCCAGCGAACATAACACCACGACCTTTTTCCCTCTTCCGATCGATCTCTTGACGTCATTGATCAAGAAGAGCGAACCGCCCAAATCGTAGCAGGAAAAAACGCCCAACGCCCAACATCCAACGCTGAATTGGCAGAAACTGCTCGATCGAAATCTGGTAGGGCGCGACCGCTGGGCGCGTCGCAAACGCGAGATCAGCCCGGCCCCCACACTCAGGACCAGCTGGTTGCTTTTCTGGAATTGCCCGAGTCATATCCGCACCACCCTGTAAACGTGCGCGTGATTCAAACCCACATCTCATGGGTCTTCATTGCGTCTCCGTTTGTCTTCAAAGTGAAGAAACCGGTGAATCTCGGGTTTCTGGATTTCAGCACGCTGGAAAAACGCCGCCACTTTTGCCGGCGCGAGATTGAATTGAACCGTAGGCTCTGTCCGGAAATTTATCTCGACGCTATTTCCATCTACGAAACTGATTCCGGCTTTTCGTTCAAACCACGGGGGAAAACCGTTGAGTACGCCGTCCAAATGAGAGAGCTGCCGCATGGCTGCTTCTTAATCGAATTGCTCGAGAAAAATTTGGTCGGTGAAAAGGAGATCAACCGCGTGATCTCCACTCTGCATCGATTTTACCAGGCTGAAACTTCGACAGCCGAGATCGAGCAGTGGGGCACACCCGAAAAGTTAAAGATCAGCACCGACGAAAATTTTACGCAGGTCGAGCCTTTCATTGGCAAAACAATTTCGCCCGCCGCCTTCGAGACGATTCGCCATTACACGAACCAGTTCTACAAGCTGAATGAAAACCTGTTCCGTGAACGGATTCAGCAGCATCGGATTCTCGATTGCCACGGCGACTTGCATCTGGATCATGTTCATCTCACGCCGGAAGCGACTACCATTTTCGATTGCATTGAGTTTAACGACCGGTTTCGTTTCATTGACATCGCCAACGATCTCGCCTTTCTGGCGATGGATTACGATTTCGAAGGCCGCACGGACCTGGGAAACCTGTTTCTCCGAAATGCCGCACGCGAGTTAGGCGACGCTGGAATGCTAAGGATTGCGAATTTCTATAAGTGCTATCGCGCTTTCGTCCGCGGGAAAGTGGAAAGCATTCAGGCGACAGAGAAGGAAACGACAAACCGCCAGGAACACGAGAAACAAGCAGCTCGTTACTTTCGTCTGGCGCTTCGGTATGCAATCGCCAGCTCCGAACCGTTAGTTATCGTGGTGATGGGTCGGGTCGGCACGGGCAAGAGTACTATCGCGAAACGGCTGGCCGGCGAGTTGGATTGGCCGGTCCTTTCCTCAGACGAAATTCGCAAGACACTTGCCGGCGTTCCGCTCACTCAACGAACGCCGCCTGACTTGCGCGCTAAAATTTATTCGGCGCAAAAGACCCAACGAACATACAGGAAACTTCTGGAAGACGGGTTTGCAGCGGTCGGCTGTAGCCGAGGGCGCCGACCTCGTCCGCGCCAATCTCACAACGGCGTAATTCTCGACGCCACATTCTCCAGACGCGCGCTCCGTAGATTTCTGCGGGACGAATGCAAGAAAGCGAACGTGTCATCTCAGTTCGTAGAACTCGAGGCCGATCCCAATGAAATCAAAAAGCGGCTAAAAGCACGAGATGAAGAGACCGCCGAAACATCAGATGCGCGGCTCGAAGACTTCCAAAAGTTGAGCGCTGCTTACGAGGAACCATCTGAGCTCGCGCCTGGTTTGATCAGAGTTTCAAGAACTACGTCCATTTCCGACGCCGTGAAAACAATCCTCGTGTGCTTGGCCGACAGACAAGTGGTAGGGACGGATCGCCGAGCCGTGCGTCAGTCCTAAGGTCTCAGCTTCTGCAGGATCCTGCCGATTTGCTCGCGGAAAAGTTTGGCACCGCCGGAAGCGGGATGACGAACACCCTGGCATTCAACATTCATTTCTTTTAGTTGCGAGACAGCGACGTTGCCAAGCGCGACGATTTCGTCGCACGGAAAGAGATCTAGGAAAGCTTTGAACACCGCCAGCCCAGCAGATCGCTCGGACTTGTTAGGCATTCGATTGCTCAACATGCCGCGGCGCGGATCAAATGAATGCCAGGGGAACGCATTCCAGAGCACGAATTGCTGCGGCTTCAGGCCGAGCCTGAGCAGCGTGCTCCAAACGATAGTAGCTGTCGGCTCGGAAAATCCATCCGGACAACTTTTGGGTTTGCTCGTGCGCCGCGGCTTGATACTCGAAAAAACGTGTTCCAGCTCAATTCCACTACCTTTCTTTTTTCCGAGCAGGATTCGCTCGGAAGTCATGGGGATTCCACTGAAGTGACCGCCGCGATAGCCAAGTGCTTCGCCGATTATTGCGACCTTTGACTTCCCCAGCCGTTCTTCCAGATACGCGCGTAGCTGGTTGCGCCGTATGGCTGGCGCGTTGTGGCCGACATCATTTTGCTCATCAACTTCCCACCAAGGATTAAACACGGCGCCGGATGGCGACACGTTTAGCAGTCGCAGAAAGTCATCGATCTCCTTGCAGGACATCGTCGATTAAGCTTCAACAATGATGTGACGCAGGCAATTGTCTGTGGGACGACTAGGAAAGTAAATTGAACAAATTATGTAAACGCGATGCCGGAGTTGCCTGATGTCGAAATGTTCAAGCGATACCTTGATGCCACGTCGTTGCATCAGCGGATCGACGACGTCGACGTGCGGAATGCATACATTTTGAAAAACGTCACAGCGCGAGAGCTTGCGCGTGGTTTGAAAGGTCGCCGCTTCGAATCGACTCGCCGGCATGGCAAGCATCTGTTCGTGCGCGCCGATCGCAAGCTTTGGTTGCGACTGCACTTCGGCATGACGGGGTCACTTGAGTATTTCAAAGACGACCGACAAGCACCGCGGCATACGCGAGTGCTCTTTGTTTTCGCCAACAACCATCGTCTGGCGTTCGATGATCAGCGCCAGTTCGGCCAGATCGGATTGCTAGAAGATGTCGACGAATTTCTGAAAAAGCGCGCGCTGGGAGCCGACGCACTTGATATCGATCTTGAAGAGTTCAAAAAAATACTGGGGAAACGCCGTGGCGCCGTGAAATCGATCTTGCTGAATCAGCGGGTCATCACGGGTATTGGCAATATTTACGCGGACGAAATTCTTTTCCGCGTGCGCATGCATCCCGCGACAGAAATGTCTCGTTTGGGTGACAAAGCCCTCACCAAACTTTTTCGGGCTACGCACTACATCATGGAAAAAGCGATCACCGCGAAGGCTGACGCGGACCGAATGCCAAAATCATGGCTTCTCCCGCATCGGGGAAAAGATGGAAAGTGTCCTCGGTGCGGAAGGAAACTAAGCTCAGCGAGGATCGGTGGTCGCACTGCGTGGTTCTGCGCGCATTGCCAGAAGAAAATGTGATTAACGCCTGGCTTCAGCCAGGTGGGTAACCGCGCCCACAACCGAGCCGCTTCCAACGGCTTCCCTATTGCACTTTCGAACAAAAGCCGTTGAAACGGCTTGGCCGTCTGCGTGTGCATGAACACCGGTCTGCAGCCCGGTGTTAATGACATTCGTGAGGACTGCGTTTCTAGCTTCGCGGAGTCCAGATTTAGTTACGCCGCGGCCGTGGACCGTCTTCTAAGGCAGTGTTTGCGCGTGTAACGCTGCCGTTACGTAGCCGCCATTTTCGTAACGGAATTATCACAATCGTCACGTTTACTTTCATCACGCCACGGGGAAAACATGAAATCGAAAAACAGCACAAATTATGATGAAAACACAACCGAATATCAATTGGCCAAACAACATCAATCAGACAAACAACACAGCAGCACTTTCCGGCTTTTTGCTCGGAAACCTCCGGCGCAGGACAGCGCTGCTCGCTGCCGCCGCAACCGGGGTTTTGCTTGCGGCGCAAACGTCTTCATCGCAACCGCCGCAAGCGATCGGAGCTGTCTTCGTAATTGCGATGGAGAATCACAACTTCACCCAACCGCCCACGCAGACTAATCCGCAGCCAATCTTGGGCAATCCCGCCGCGCCGTTCATGAACAGTCTCATTACGCCGGGCAATCCGAATGCGGCACAGGTGTCCTACGCCACGGCTTACTTCAACGCGGGTAGAGGTGTGCATCCGTCCGAGCCAAGTTATGTTTGGGCGGAAGCGGGAACGGACTTTAGCGTGCATACCGATGCCGATCCGAATCCGGCCAACGGCAATGTTTTCGACGCTCCGCACTTAACCGCGCAATTAAACGCGATGCGCATTCCATGGAAGAATTATCAGGAAGACGTCCAATTGGCCTCAAGCCCAATCCACAGTGCGTCTGGAACCAATGGCCCGGTCAATCCATTTAATGGCTCCACCCAATACAATTACGCCGTCAAGCACAACCCGATGGCGTTTTTTGCGGATACGCAACTCCAGAATGTTTATCCGCTGGCGCAATTGTTTGACGACCTGAACAACAACACCGTCGGGCGCTACAATTGGATTACGCCTAACCAATACAACGACGCGCACAGCTCATTGAACGGCGGCTTCACCTACCACGGCACCCATTACACCGGTGACTCTGCTAACATTGCGCAAGGCGATAACTTCCTCGCCCACGTCGTCCCGCAAATCATGGCGTCGCAGGCTTATCAGAACAGCGGCGTCATTATTATTTGGTGGGATGAAACCGAAGGCGGCGACGACGCGAGCCGCACATTAATGGAAGCTGTTATTTCGCCGCTCGCCAAAGGCAACGCCTACGCCAGCAGCGTCGTGATGAGCCATTCTTCCGACCTAAAAACGATGGAAGAAATTTTCGCTCTGCCGAACGTTAACAATCCTATTCCTGCTGGGGAGACGAACAACTTCGGTGGTCATAACAACGTCGCGATCGTTAATGACTTGAGCGACCTGTTTGTTCCGGGAACAATTCCCGCAGCGAGTCTGTCGGTGAGTCCCGGCGACCTCGTATTCGACCCGCACACGCAGCATTATTCTCAGCTGGTTCGCGTCATAAATAACGGCGATGGCCCAGCGCCCACGCCAGTGCGACTCGTGCTGGATAACTTGAGCGCCAACGCGACGCTGCTTAATGCTGATGGAACGACTGAGGTTCTCGCCCCGCTCGGCAGCCCCTACATTGACATCGATCGCGCCAATAGCACATTCGGTCCGCACGAAACACGGACCGTGCAGCTTGAATTCGCCGATCCCGGCGGCCAAAGCATTAGTTACGACACGCGAGTCCTCTCCGTCGTGCCGACGCCTTGACTTGAAGAATTCACCTTGATAGTCGCGCAAATACAAAGCGGCCTCTGCCAAACAGAGGCCGCTTTTTTATTCCGGAAATTTCAAGTCGCACTGCGTTGAACGACGAGCAAAGTATCGGTATCAATTTGTCACAGTAGAAGAATCCGCTGTGATGTCAGTTACGCGGCGGCTGCCGTGAGGCGTTTGGCTTCGCCGCGTTCGTACTCATAGAGGAATCCGATAGACTTTCACAAAGGGCGTTCGAAATCAGTTCCATGACCAAGAATATCTTGCTCACTGGCCGCCCCGGATGCGGCAAGACCACATTGGTTAGGCGAGTGGTGAAGGAGGTGGCGCAGCCGGCCGGCGGTTTTTATACGGAGGAAATTCGCAAGCATCGGGAGCGTGTCGGGTTCAAGATCGTCACGTTTGACGGCAAAGAGAGCGTGTTTGCACATCTGAATCTCAAAACACAGCAGCGACTTGGAAAATATGGACTTGATCTCTCTCCGCTGGAAACGATCGGCATCGAAGCCGTGTGCGAAGCCATCCGTGCGCGCGAACTTACGGTGATCGATGAAATCGGGCCGATGGAAATCCGGTCGGCCATTTTTCGCGACGCGGTGAATAAGGCGCTCAACAGTCGCGTGCCGCTTCTTGGAACCATCACCGCGCGACCATTTGCATTCACCAACGCGATCAAAAAGCGCCGCGATGTCACTCTGATCGAAGTTCGCAGGGACAACCGCGAAGAGCTCGTCTCCGAGCTGTCAGACCACTTCACGGCCTGATCGGCCCAACATTTCCAAAAGTGTAAGCGCATTTTTGGGAGCTGCGCCTTCGGCGTCATTATCGAAGTATGCATGGACGACGCGGTTTTCGTCCAGCCAATCGCGGATACGTGCGGCCCATTTCCTCAGCGAGTGCTTGCTGTAGCTCGATGCGTATTTCCGGGTGTGACCATGCAGACGGATGTAAACGAGATCTGTCGTGACTTCCTCCCACATCGGCCAGTCGGGGGCGTCTGACATGCAGACGGCCACCGCGTGGCGCTTAAGGCATTCGGTTACTTCGTCATCGAACCAGGATTCGTGACGAAACTCGATGGCGTGTCGCGTGGTTTTCCAGTGGCGCAGCGCGTCTAAGAACTTCTCCAGCCGGGCTGTGTCCTTTTTCAGAAATGCCGGTAGCTGCCAGACCACAGCAGCGAGACGGTTGCCGAGCGGCGACGCCGATTCGCGACAACGAATCACCGATTCTTCCACGTCGAGCAGCTTTTTGTTGTGCGTGACGTAGCGGTGCCCTTTTATGGCAAAGCGAAATGTTTCAGGTGTCTGATCGCGCCATTTTTCGAACGTGCTTTTCTCCTGGAGTCGATAAAATGTGCCGTTGACTTCAATGCCGGTGAAACGCTGCGAACAGAACCGCAGCCATCGGTTTTGCGGCGTCTCGCCGTAGAAATCCTTCCGCCAGGTCCTATAATTCCAGCCGCTGGTGCCGATATATGCTTGGGCGAGCATCACTTTTCACTAAGGATTTCGAATCCCGCGTTCGGTGCACGCTTCTAGCAGAAAAACCGCGTCAGGTAATGCAAGCACACGCATCCTGGCCGCGTGCTTAAAACGCAGCGCTGGCTGTGTTACATCAAACCATAGGCCGAAAGCGCCCGACGATTTCCTGTAAGCGGCCCGTGATTTGGCCTAACGAACAGACTTCCGCTGTTTCGAGTAACACCGGGAAACAATTCTCACCTCGTTCGACGACGTCAGCCAGTTTATCCAGCGCGCGTTTAGCTTTATCGGCATTCTTCTTTTTGAATTTCGCAAGGCGATCCACCTGGAGCTGCTGCTTTTTCCGAGGCGTGCGCGCGAGTTTCACTTCCGGTATGTCGTTGTCGCCGTCACGATAGCGATTGAGCCCAATGATTGGGCGAGTCCCATTGTAGATTTGCTGCTCGTACCGATGCGCAGCGTTCTGAATCTGGCTGCGTTGATAACGGTCTTCCACCGCCGCGAGCACGCCGCCCAGTCGCTCGATCTCGCGGAACTCATCGAGAATCGCCGCTTCCACGGCGCGCTCGACTGCCTTCATCCCGGGCGAACCGCTCAACATGTTCATGGTATGTTTGAAAATGCCGGACTCCTCCAGCAGGATTGCCTGTCCGTGCGCCGCAAGCCGAATCCATTCTTCGCTCGGTGTCGTGAACGGTTCGTCCGCGCTGTTTGAATGGCATGAATTGGTCGCGTTCATGTAAGCGAGAACCAATTCGGCCGCGGTGCGGGTGAGATTGTTTTTGAATTCCGCGGCGATGAGGGAGCGACCGCTGGTCTGAGTGTGCAATTTGAAAAGCTGCGCCCGTGGCCCGGCGCCAAACACATCGCGCATTCCGATTGCCCAAATGCGCCGTGACACACGAGCCAGCGCAATGTATTCGGCGTCGAGACCGCAATCGAGGAAGAACGAAAGACGCGGCCCGAATTGATCCACAGGGATTCCTCGCGCAGCAAACATTTCCGCGTAAGCGAAACCGTTTGATAGGGTATAAGCAGCTTGTTGCACCGGCGTCGAACCGGCTTCACCGATGTGGTAACCGCTGATGGAAATTGGATACCAGCGCGGCATTTCCTGCGTGGTGAACTCAACCATGTCGGTGAGAAAACGCAGCGAGGCTTCGATCGGGAAAATGGTTTCGTTCTGTGCCTGGACTTCTTTGAAGATGTCCGCCTGAATCGTGCCGCGCAACTTGGGAATAACTTTTGTGCCGAATCTGCGTTTGGCCGCCGCGATGTACATCGCCATGATGACTGGCGCGGGACCGCTGATAGTCATCGATGCAGAAAAATTCGGCGAGCCGAGATCAAACCCATCGTAGAGGCGCACCATGTCCTCGACCGTATCGATGGCCACGCCGCCCTCGCCGATTTTTCCGAAAACCCCATCCGCATCGCTATCGATCCCATAGAGCGTCGGCCCATCGAACGCGGTGCTGAGCCGATGAGTGCGTTGATGTCGGGTCAGATAATGAAAGCGTTCGTTCGTGTCTTCGGCGAGCATCAAGCCAGAGAACAATCGCGTTGGTTCTTCGGCTTGAGGCAAAGGCTGCCGCGATGATCGTTGCGGAGGTTCGCCGTTTTTTTCAAAGCTTTCGACCTCGCGAATCGGCTCCAAATACATCTCGCGGTAGGCTCCATTTAGAAATGGAAACTCACCTGGTAATCCTTCGGCAAAGAGATAGCGCGCGATTTCGCCCGGGTCATCGATCTCGGGCAACGCCAGACGTGGCAGCGGCACGCCGGTCGGCGTACGCGTGACTGGAATTTTCGCTTTGGTGTCGTTCCAGCGCCCCAGCAATTCACGCCCGAATTGTCTATCCGTGCGCGCACGCTTCACCTGATCGAGAACGAACTTGTTGTAGTTCTCGATGGATCCAACGACTTGTCCGAGCTTGCTCATTTTGATCCTCCCGAAATTAGCTTGAATAATTCATCCACGCCAGCGTCGCGATGCCGTTTCGCCACCGTATCGATTAGTCGCTGATCACGCCGGTTTTGCTCCAAGCGCTGTTCGATTTCCGTGTGCGCGGTGCGCGCGCGCTGCAGATCGCTTTTGTTCACCACCACAATGTCAGCAAGATCGAGCATCACGATTTTTTGCAGCTGCAACCGGCTCCCGTAATCAGGGTTCATTACGAGCACAGTCTGATCGACAAGGCCGGTTTTTTGGAACGGCATCGCCTCCTGTCCAGTACCCACTGTCTCAATGATCACGTAATCGAACCCTGAGCGCGCGAGCAGCGCCAGACAGTCCTGCGTGGCAGGGGAAAGTCCGCCCGCCTCGCCGCGTGTGGCCATGCTGCGCATGAACACCCGATCGTTCTGCGAATTAATCATCGTGGCCCGGTCACCCAACAACGCTCCTTCGCCGATCACGCTCGGATCGTGCGATAAGATTGCGATTCTTCCCTGAGGACTTTGATTCAAAAAACGGAGCACCAGCTCGTCGATTAATGTCGTTTTTCCCGCACCGCCAGGGCCGGTGAAACCGACGACCCTTGTATTGCGGATTGCCCGCCGCGACGGGTGAACTCCTTGCGGACTGCGGATTTTTGATTGGGCCTTGCGCGCCCGGTGTTTTCTTCCCGCTGCATACGCGTCCTCAATCTCGGTCAGCTTCTGGGGAAGTTCCTGATCAGGCGATCGTGGGCGCGACCTTTTCCTGGGCTTTCCGTAGTGCTTGCGAACATAATCAGTCATCTGTGCGAGTGAGGTTCCGGCAAAGAAAATGTTGTCCACGCCTTTGCGCTTCATTGCTGCAGCGTCCTGATGCGTGATCGTTCCGCCGCCACCGCCAAAGACTTTGATGTCGTTCGCTCCGCGCTTCCGTAAAAGAGCAATGACTTCCGCGAAGAATTCGATGTGCCCGCCGTTGTAACTTGAGATGCCGATCGCGCGCACGTCCTCTTGAATGGCGGCGCGCACGATATCGCCTACTGAACGATGGTAGCCAAGATAGACGACCTCGATCCCGTGCCGGATGAATTCCAGGTTGATCGTGTTGATCGCGCTGTCATGCCCGTCGCAAATCGGGACCGCCGTCAAAATCCGAATGGGTGAAGCCATTTGCACAGATTTAGTGATTCATTGATTTAGCCATTGCAATCGCTAAATCACTGACTCATTAAATCATTAAATGCCTGATCCACTCGATTTCAGCGGCAAAGTCGCCCTCGTCACCGGTAGCTCGCGCGGGATTGGCGCGGAGATGATTAAGGCATTGGGCCGATGCGGCGCGCAATGCGTGGTGAATTATGTGGCCGACGCGCACGGACAAAACAAGACCGACGCCACCCACGTAGCCACTGAACTCAATGAGCCGCTGGTGATTGAATGCGATGTGACAAAGTCGACGCAGGTCGAGGCGATGATGAAGCAAATACAAGATCGGCACGATGGACTGGACATTCTCGTCAACAATTCCGGGATCATCAGTGATCGCACGATTAAGAAAATGTCGGTCGAGAATTTCGAGAGCGTGGTGCGCGTAAATCTCACGGGCACATTCACAGTCACGCAAAAGGCTGCCGCGATTTTGCGAAACGGCGGGCGGATCATTAATATGTCGTCTGTTAGCGGCCAACTCGGGCTGTTTGGCCAGGCGAATTATTCGTCGAGCAAAGCAGCGATCATCGCGCTCACCAAAGTGTCGGCCCGTGAGTTTGCGCGCCAAAACATCACGGTAAACGCCATCGCGCCTGGCTTCATCGATGTAGGCATGAGCAAAGGCATGCCTGACGAAGTGACGCAAAATTTCATAAAGCAAATTCCGCTCGGCCGTCTCGGTGATGTAACCGAAATCGTAAACGCAGCCCTTTTTCTAGCCTCCCCGATGGCCTCATACATCACCGGACACGTCTTGAACGTAAACGGCGGCTTCTACATGGGATGACACCCACTCAGTCGCGATGTTTCGACGATTTAACGCATCAACCTTTAACCTCAGCGAGGCTCAGTCCAGCTTTTGCACGAGGAGCCAGACCAATGCCGAAAGCATGGCGGCGAACGTGGATAACACGAATGTCGCGCGCTTCGTCTGGCGTATTTTGAAGGCAGGCTTGGGGATGTCGTCGTGAATATGACTCGCCTCGAACAGCTTCATCAGCGCAAACGCGACGATAAAACCGACAGCGGCCCATTTCAGGCATCCCAGAATGGTATCAAGCATCCTGGCCCGACTCTAGCGCAGCCCACCGCCGCGCTCAACTCGCGAAAGCTTTCGGAGTCAAGCGCACGCGCCTCGGCAACTTGCAAATTTTCGGTTAGGTCAAGTCACCGGTATCGCTAGCGCTGCTGGGTGCATCGTTTGCTGTTTTCTGCGCAGAAAATGTGTTGCCCATGGGAAATGCGTTGACTGCAATCTCGCGGGTTGTTTACCCTCGCCCTCATGACCAAAAGATTCCTAACTCTTTCCTTTGCAATCGGACTTGCCACCGCTTTCGCTCTGCAAGCGCAATCGCCTACTCCGGGAGAGTCGCCCGCAGGAGCACCGTCCCCGGCAAAACATCGCACGCATAAGAAAACTCAAACGACGGCATCGCCAGGCGAAACCGCCGCATCTTCTTCGCCTGCTGCGGCGCCCGCGGCTTCACCGGCAGCGAAGCGCGGTGGCAAAAAAGCGGAGGCTGGGGCAGCAGCTGGTCCAGCTGCATCGTCTTCACCCGCTGCGTCGCCCGCAGCTGGGCCGAAAGCAAAAGGCACTCGCAAGAAAGCGGAGACAGCAACGAGTCCTTCGCCGTCACCTGGCAAATTCTCGCTTGGCGATCTGTTCAAGCCGAAAAGTTCTGCGGCAGCCAGTCCAGCGGCCGCGAGCCGTGCCACCGCGAAGAGCACAAGTAGTGAGACAGCAACCAATGCGCCTGCACCCGGGGGTGGCCATGGTCTGGTGTGGGTTAATACGGACACGCATGTGTACCACAGGGAGGGATCCCATTTTTACGGGACGACTAAGAAGGGCAAATACATGACCGAGGCTGACGCGGTCAAAGAAGGAAATAGGGCGGCAGGCAAGGGGCAATAAGTCTGGGAAATCGGCCGAATCCGGTTCAATTCAGAGTTAGACCGGGCGTAGCCGCTGCGCGAGCTACGCCCGGCTGCTTTCGACGATCATTCCCTGGTCAGGCTTTGGAGCGCGTCGGCCAATGTTTCGAAAGTAGCGATTTGGATTTCGGGACCGTAATGGAATTGCGACAGAATATTGAGACCAATGTCTTTGTGTGGGTCGGGCATCACTCGCGTCACGGAGGCGACCCTTTTTTCAGCAAGCGCATCCATGATCTCGGCAACGTGATATGCTGCCGCCGGATCCATTGATTCCAACCATCGGAAATCAGCAAGAACGCGGATGCCGGGCGCAACATCGCGCAAAAGCTCGCGCACCTGCTGCGCGACAAGTTTCGCCTGCTCCGCAGTGACTTGCCGCAGAGCGCTGATCACCAGGAGACGCTTCGATCGATCGATCTCAACTGAATACATTCTTCGTGATCACACGATGCAGTCTCCGTCGCAAGCCGGCGCTGAAATCACCCATCGATCTCTCGCTTCGTCCATTTGCGCAACAACAGATGGCTGCGAAAGATCCCGCTAGCAGACTTTGCGCGACAGCTGTTGGGTTGTCGCTAACGCTTTTTGCTTCTTTATTTCTCTCGTGACGGCGACAGATATCACTGTTTGGATCATCTCCGCGCTTTTGGCAGTCGGCATCGGTTTGAGCAAGTATGCGAAATGGAGAACACGCAACAGACTGGTGCGCGACCTCGCAGCCATGGATCACGTGCGCCGTGAAAAAGTTCTCAGCCGCATGAATCCAGAGCTCGCAATGGAGGCCCGGCAAGAATTGATGCGACGATTTCATATAAACTGATCCGCCGTCCATCGCGTTTTCCAATTCGTACTCTAATTTCTCCCGAATTCCCCGATGTCGTCTGCGCCTTTCGAAATGATCGTTCCGGTGCTGCCAGGCGATATCGACGAGCAAAATCACGTAAACAACACCGTTTACCTGAGATGGGTTCAGGATGTTGCTACAGCTCACTGGCGAGCCGTCGCCAGCCCGGACGCCCAGGAGAACATCGCCTGGGTTGTCTTGCGACATGAGATCGACTATAAAGCGCCTGCCATCGTCGGCGACGAAGTCGTGCTGCGAACATGGGTGGGCAAAGCTACCCGGCTTACGTTCGAACGATTCACAGAAATCCGGCGTAATCGCGATGGTCGGCTCTTGTCAAAGGCTCGGACTCTGTGGTGCCCGATAAATGCGCAAACCAGCCGACCGACGCGCATATCGGGAGAAGTGCGAGCGCAGTTTTCAATCTGATTGGGGTTTCAAGGAGTTGATCATTGAGCGTTGAGCGTTGAGCATTGGGCGTTGGAAGTTCCATCTCCTGATTCACGCCCGGTCATCGCTTGTTATTGCGCGACATTTCTCAAACCAGAGATGTTGCATATTTATCGGCAAATCACAGGCTTGGAGCGATGTATTCCTGTGGTGATCGCGCAGAAGCGCGAACAAGCTGGACGCTACCCTTTTGACCAGATTCATATGGCTCCCAAGCCGGCAACGCATTTCTTGCGTCGCTTTTGGTTCAGGCAGTTGCGTAATGCACCATGGCAGATTTCGGACGGCGAACTGCGCGCATTGCAGAGCATTTTAAGGAAGACTGACGCTCGCCTGTTGCACATTTACTTTGGCCAAATCGCTGTTCATCTCCTGCCGCTGATTCGCGCGTGGAAAAAACCGTCCATCGTCTCGTTTCACGGCGCCGATGTCACCGTGGACATGAACAAGCCGGCTTATCGCGAAGCCACGCGACAAATGCTCGATGCAGTCAAGCTGGTTCTGGTTCGTTCCGAATCGCTGCGGCGCGCAGTCATTCATCTGGGTTGCGACGAGAAAAAGATCGAG
>Ga0209267_1001248_pt1 | contig 17466 bp, 15 predicted proteins | sample GraSoiAngelo_137_FD_185894 | JGI IMG/M metagenome (GOLD analysis project Ga0209267, IMG submission 185894) | Grasslands soil microbial communities from the Angelo Coastal Reserve, California, USA - 14_0929_09_30cm (SPAdes) (version 2) | ecosystem: Environmental > Terrestrial > Soil > Grasslands ... | reverse complement strand
GCACGAGGTGCGGTCTTGTCGTCATCAGGAGCCTGTCTTTCTGGCTGCGCGGTTCGCCTTCGGCTCCGTTGACGACGATCACCGCGCGGCCGCCGGAACGCTGCGCGACCGCCCGCCACTTCGTGGCCACTGGAAATCCCGCGCCTCCGCGACCGACCAGGCCCGACCGCTCGATCGCGTCGATGAAGTCGGCGCCGACGTGCGGCAGGGGGCCGAACCTTTCCGGTGAGTCGAGCAGTCGAGTCATCGGAGCTCGCGGCGGTCGACCGCCGTCCGAAAGCTCGCGCGCGCTGTGGCGAGCGGATCGGTGGAGCCGGACGTGAGGCGGACGAAGATCGCCACGCCCACCGCCGCGATGCACGCCGCTGTGATCGCCAGCATCCACGCCGACAACGTGTCGGTGCCCGTGCCGACGCCGTGCAGGACGCCGACCGGCCACGCCGCGTACGTCAGCCAGTGAATCGCGCGCCAAGCATGGTGACCGAGGAAACCACGCATCAGGCTGGTCACGACGATGGCGAGGAGAAGCTCGAAGGAGACGACGCCCAGGCCGAGCCAGAACGTGCGGTAGAAGGACGAGAACGGAATCAGCGCGGCGGCCCAGCCGAGGTGCGTGAAGGGATCGACGACCGAGGTGACGATGTGCAGCGCGAGGAACACCATCGTCATCAGGGCGAGGTTCCGATGGAGGCCCGTGGTCAGGAATCGCGGCCAGCTCGGGCTCTGGACTCGGAGGACTGTGAGGATCCCGAGCCCGACGACCGCCGTCAGGAGGATCAGCGTGACGGCGCCCGCGCCGCGCGTCGTGTACCAGAGGAGTGTGTCGGGCACCGGTCAGTGCGAGGCGCCCGAGACGACCACGCCACTGCCGGACGAGGACGAGCTGACGCCACTTGAAGGCTGGAGGCTGGCGGAAGAGCTGGATGACGTCGAGGACGTGGAAGAGGTCGACGTTGAAGTCGATGTCGACGCGGAGGACGTTGCGGGGGTGCTCCCGGGGATGGTCGCCGCGCCGATCGCGCCGAACACACCCAGGCCGGCAAACGCCCCGACCGCGGTCAAGGCTGTCAGGCGGTTGAGCGCACGCAAAGCGGCGTCACGCGCCAATGCTCGTGTTCGTTCCATGCTCGAAGAGAGTGAGCGCGGCGGCTGAACCGGACCTAGGAGCGGGCTGAGAACTCGCTGTGAGCCTTAGCGCACGGCCGGGCGCGAGCCGGGCGCACAAATCACAATTCGTACTCTGTTGGTGCTGCCCCCGTAGCTCAGGGGATAGAGCAGGACGGTCCTAACGTCAAGGTCGGGGGTTCGATTCCCTCCGGGGGCACCAGCTTGAAAGCCTCAGCCCGACCAGTTCGTCCCCGGCACCGGCAGGTACGGCATCGGGTCGATGACCTGGTCGTTGACCCGCAGCTCGAAATGAACATGCGGCCCGGTCGACAAGCCCGTCGAACCCTCGAGCCCGATCATCTGCCCACGCACGACCCGATCGCCGACCTTCACGCTCGTGTCAAGCAAGTGCCCATACAGCGTCGCGATTCCGCCGCCGTGCGCGATCACGACATAGTTGCCATAACCGATGGTGGTGTGACCCACCGCCACCACGACGCCGTCCGCGGCGGCCATCACAGTCGTGCCGAGCGGCGCGGCGATGTCGATCCCGGTGTGGAAGTGCTTGTACGGCCCGTAAGCAGGCTCGAGGACGACCGTCGACGGCCCGAAGGGTTGCGTGATCTGGAAGTGCGTCATCGGCCACCACAGCGCGAGGCCCGCGATCGGCCGCCCGACGGGCAGCTCGTGGTTGACCAGGGCGATGCCGGTGCCGACCTGAGCCTGGGCCCAGGCCGTCTCGTATGAGCGCAGGATCAGGTCCTGCTCCTGGGATTCCAGGAGCTGGGCGAGGCTTGCCGTCACGTCCGGCGGCTGGTTCTGCAGGTGATCCTTGGCGGTCTGGATCTGGGTGACCAGGTCGGCGAGCTGGCCGTTGACGTCGGTCTGCCGGCTCATCACCTCCTGCAGCGAGCTGAGGTTGGCGCTCAGCAGCTCGAGCGTCGCGCTCTCGCGATCGAGGTCGTCCTGGCGAGCCTTACGGTCGGCCTGCAGCTTGGCGAGGTCAGCCTCCAGCCTGGTCTGAAGCGCATGCGCGCGCTGACCGGCCACCACGGCGTCGGCGGTCGCGACCAGGGCCTCGCGCAGGTTGCCGCTGCGCGCGACGAGCAGCCAGAAGGAGTCCGGCTGCCGGTAGATCGCGCGGGACATCACAGCGAGCTGCTGCTTCTCGACCTCGATCCGTGCCTGCGTCTCGGCGATCTGGGCGTCAAGCCTGGCGATCTGCGCTTCGAGGTCGGCGATCAGCGCTTCCTCACGCGCGACGTCTGCCGTGAGGATGCCCTCGATCGCTGCGAACTGGTTGAGCGTGGCCGTCAGCTGCTGGGCCGCGCCGAGCGCCCTCGCGACGTCTCCGCCGAGGCGGGCCTTCAGCAGTTCGTAGGCGGCCTGGTTGGGATCGACCTGCGCCGTCGGACAGGTCACACGAGTGTCCGACGCGGCCGCGGGGGTGGGGCACGGAGTCGGAGTGGTGGCCCCCGCCGTGGTGAGCTGGAGCGATAGCATCGCTCCCATCAGCGCGGCGGCCGCGAGCGCTCGCTTCAAGCGCGGGCCTGGCGAAAACCAAGCAGGGCAGTGGCCGTACCGAGGACCAGCCCGGCCGTGATCACCGCCGCGAGGACGTACTGCACCTCGGTCGCACCCACGCCGGGAAGCACCTGGGTGTAGATCGCTGACTCGAAGCGCATGGCGAGCAAATAAGCGCCCGCGACGACGGCGGCCGCAAGGGCCCCTGCCAGCGCGCCGGTCGTCAGCCCCTCGACCACGAACGGACCGCGAAGCATCCAGCCCCGCGCGCCGAGCAGGCGCGTGACGGCCACCTCCTGGCGGCGCGAAGCGGCGATCCCGCGCATGGAGTTCGCGATCACGGCGTAAGCAACGATCACCAACAGCAGCACGATGCCGGCGGCGATCGAACCGGCGACCACCGCGAAGTGGCGCAGCCGGGAGTAAGTGTCAGCGTCGTAGGAGGTCGGATATGAGGCGTCAACCGCGGGATCGCCCTTGACCGAGTCCGCCACGGCCGCGACCTTGGTGACCAACCGGACCCGCACGTCGAGGCTGGCGGGGAAGGGGTTGGTCGAGCTCAGGCTGGACAGGTTGTCGAGGCCCGGCCGCTTGCTTGCCTCGGCCAGCGCCTGCTCGGGCGTCAGCGCGGTCACCGATACGACACGACTGTCGGCCGTCAGCCTGGCCTTGAGTGCTGCGACGGCTTCGGGCGTCGCGTCGGGCGCGAGGTAGACGCGCACCAGGGACGCCTGGCTCGCCTGATCCGCCACGGCTTGCTCCACCGCGATCCCGACCAGGGCGAGCGTGCCGCACAGCATCAGGAGCAGCGCGATCGTGCCGATGACCGGCGTGGTGAGCCTGACGTCCCTGCTCCAGCTGCGAAGGCCGCTCAGCACGACCAGCCGGTAGCCGTTGGCTGTGAATGCAACCGCGCGCCTCCAGAGTGGAAGCCGCGGCGCCTTCGCGCCTCGATGCTGGCGCTCGCGTGTCGGGATGACGACTCGCCACCACGCCGGGCGAACGATGGCGCCGATGGTGTGTCCGTTGCCGTGCCCGTTGCCATTGCCGTTGCCGTTCGAGCTGCCGTTGGCATGGCCATTGGCGCTGAGCGCGGGCCGGCGGGCGCCATTGGTCATCACCCGCGCGCTCGGTAGGCGCAGGATGCGGCTGGCCGCGAACGTGTGCCGGTGCGAGGCGACGATCACCGTGGTGCCGTTGGCGGCCGCATCCTCGAGCAGGTGCGTGATGATCGCGGCGTTCTCTTCATCCATGGACGCGAGGGGTTCGTCGGCGAGAAGCACGCGCGGTCTCGTCGCCAGGGCACGCGCGACCGCGATGCGCTGCCGCTCTCCGGCTGACAGCTGATGCGGATAGGCGCGCCGACGGTGAGCGAGGTTGACCGACTCGAGCGCCTGGAGGGCTCGCTGCTTGATCGTGCGGTTCGGCACCTGCGGATCGCGTACCTGGAGCGCGAGCACGATGTTCTCGAACGCGTTCAGGCGCGGCAGGAGGCGCTGCTCCTGGAACACGAACGCGACGTCGCGGCGGAGATCGCCGAGGCCGCGGCGCCACCACCGGTGAAGTCCGCGCCCGCGCACCCACAGCTCGCCCGCATTCGGTCTCAGCTGGCCGTGGACCAGGCGCAGCAGGGTGGTCTTGCCGGCGCCGCTCGGTCCGGTTACCTCGACCAGCTCACCCGGAGCGACGGTGAAATTGACGCCCTTGAAAACGGCGGTCTTGCCAAACGACTTGGAGACGCCAACGAGCTTGACCGCCGGCTCGACTGTGAGCTCGCCTTTGGTCGCAGGGCGGCGCCTGGTCGCCCCGTTCTTCTGCGCTTGCTTGCCCTTGACGTCGGTGCCGTTTTCGGACGTGCCAGCGCGGCCAGCAGTGACTGGTCGGCTTCCCACCCTTCGTGTCCAGATTAGCCCAAGCCAGGTGATGGCGACGAACGTATCGTCGCCCTCTGTGATCTCCCTTGGAGACGCATGCGTTTCGCCGTTGCTAGCCGCAGCCGGTCAGCGCAAGCGGCGCAGGCGAGACGGCGACCACAAAGTCACCCCCGGTCGGTGATGCGAAGGCGATCCTACTTCCGTCCGGCTCGTCGCTGACCACGACACGAACGGCCCCGTCGCTCGTGATCTGGCCCGTCACCGATCGCGGCACGTAGACGCCGGTCGTCGGGTCGCCCGCCTGGCCGCGGGCGTGCATCGTGAAACGGCCGTCCGACGGGTCGTAGTGATAGGTCAGGGTCGCGTCGCCCGTAACCCGCGGATAGGCACGGGCCAGCATCCGCTCCCGCGAAACCCGGAGGCAGCCGCTCGATGCGTCCGGCGACTCTGGCGGCGCGAACATGCCCCAGTTGCCGCCGCCGCTTTCCTTCCACGGCCAGAACGCAAACCCGGTGCGATGCTTCTCTTGCTCCAAAAGCTGGGCATTGAGGATCAGGTCGTCGTCCGCGGGCGCGTTGCCGAACTCCGACACGAACAGCGCCGCATCCATCGCCTTCGCCTCACGCTCGGCCAGGTCGTAGCTCTGGTCGTAGCCGCCCCACGGATAGGTGGCGTTGGCCGCCTTCTGGCCGGTCAGCGCGTCGATGGTGTAGATGTGCGTGTACGCGTGGATCGCGAGCACGACGTTCGGATACGAGCTCAGCGGAAGCCCAAGGTGCGTTGGGAAATCGGTCACCTCGCGCAGCAGGCCAGTGTCCACAAACATCAGATGACGACGGTCGCCGACCCCGAGGTCGCGATATCCACACGGAGCCGGCATGAAAAAGCCGGACCAACATGGGATCCCGTCGCGCACGCCTGTGATCGCGTCGATGGCCCGTCTATAGAAAGGAAAGAGGAGGAGGTCCTCGAATCCAGGTGGAACACTCCAGCCGAAGAGCGGCTCGTTGTAGACGCCATAACCGGCGACGACCGGGTCGTCACGAAACCGGCTTGCGACAAATGCGAGCGCCGCGAGGTATTCGTCCTGGATTCCGTCGCGGTCGTACCAAAAGTTGGTGGTTGCCTCCAGCACCGCTGCGTTGAGCTCGCGCTGTCCGGCGCTGACGTGCGAGGGCATGCCGTCGGTGAAGGTCGCCCAATCGGGCGCGCCGCTGTTGTAGGCGAGATCGACGGTGGAGTCGCCCGCGCCGACAAAATGGGAAAACGCGTTCTGGTGCATGTCGACGATGACGTACATACGCAGCGACCGCGCCCAATCGACTATCTGCGCCACGCGGTCGACATAAGCCGTGCTGAAGCGCCCGCGTTGAGGCTCGAGCAGGCTCCACGAGATCGGGAGACGGACCGAGTTGAAGCCCAGCGCGGCCATCTGAGAGAGGTCGGCCATGCACAGCGGCGGGTAACGGCTCGAGCGAGAGTTGGCCGGGCATTGCCCGTTCTCGTAGGCGGCCGTGTCGAGCGGGTAGATCGGACCCGAGCCCGGGCCGAACTCGAGCAGCGAGGCAGGGATGGCGCCGTGCAGGAGGACCATTCGGCCCTGTTCGTCCGCGATGTAGGGCCGGGTGTCGGGGGGATGCGCGACGTGCAGCCACGACACTGCGCCTGTCGGTCCGGTCGACGCGGTGGGCGGCGGCGCCACGCGCGTCGCGAGCGAAACGATGAGCGCCCCTGGATACGTGAACGCGGCCACCAGCACGATCAGGAGCCAGATCAAGATGCGCGCGATCACGAAGCGATGAGCCAGTAAGCCGTCCCGATCAGAAACGTCGCGAGCCCGATCAGTCCCGCGATCAACCCCCCTCCGGCGCTGGCCCCGCCTCGCAGCTCGCCGCCGGAGGCGCGGATCCGCCGTAGGGAGCGCGCTCCGCTCCAGATCGCGAACGGGGCGAACACGCCGAAGGGCAGCGCCAGCAGACCGAGCACCAATGCCCTGGTCGCCGCGCGGTCTCTCATGCCGTCAGGCGCTTACCAGAACTTGCCGCGGCCGAGAAGGATGTAGAGGATGGGCCCGACGCCCCAGAAGAAGGTGATGATGATCCACAGCACCTTCCAGCCCCCACCGAGGTCTTTCCGGTTGACGATGTCGATGATGCAGAGGACGAACGCGACGGGATGAAGAAAGATCGCCAGCAGGACCTCGACGATGAACTTGATCAAGTCGCCCCCTAGTGTTTCACGATCGCGTGGAGCGGGGTCTGGATGCGGGGCCATCCGCCAGACGGGGCGTACGTCCCATCGGCCGCCTGCTCGTAGGTCGCCTTGATGCGGCCGCGCGCAACCTGCCTGACCGCCTCCAGGAAACGATCGACCTCGGCCTCGGTGTTGTAGGGCGCGAGGCTTGCACGCACTGCTCCGGGAAGCGCCTTGCGGCGTCCGGCGGTGACCTCGCCTTCCACCGCGACCACGTCGTCCCTGCTCATGTGCAGGAGGTGAAATACGTACGGGTTGGCGCAGAAGCAACCGTGACGCACCGCGATGCCCCATTCGTGACTGAGCGCCGCGGCCACCAGACCGTGGTGCAAGCCGTCGACGACAAAGCTCGCAAGTGCCAGGCGGGTGCCCGACGTGTGCGGCTCGACGCCGCCCAGCACCGTGACCCCGGGAATCTCGCTCAATCCATCGATGAGCCGGAGGCCGAGCGTGACTTCGTGGTCGAGCATCTCGTCGAAACCAAGCTCCAGAAGCGTCTCGATCGCGACTCCCAGCGCGACCGCGCCGATGACGTTCGGCGATCCCGCTTCCTCCCGGTCCGGTAGGTCGGCCCACACCGTGTCGTCCCACGTGACGATGCTGATCGCGCCGCCGCCCATCACCTCCGGCGCGCCAGCGAAGAAATCGCGCGGCGCGACCAGCACTCCCGCGCCGTAGGGTGCGTACATCTTGTGGCCTGACAGCGAGACGAAATCGAGGTGCCCGGGGTCGTCCCCCGCTCGCACGTCGATGCGGTGATGCGGCGCGAGCTGTGCGGCGTCGACCGAAACCCGCGCCCCATATCGATGCGCCAGCGCGGCCACTTCATGGATGGGCGACACGAAACCGGTCACGTTCGATGCGCCGCAGATCGCGACCAGGCTGATCTTGCCGTCGCTTGTCTTCAGCGCTTGCTCGATCGCCTCCAGGTCGATGTGTCCTTCATCTGACAGGCCGACCATCATGTGGCCGCTGCGATGCCGCCACGGCAGAAGATCCGCGTGGTGCTCCATCTCGGTGACCAGCACCTGACGCCCGTCGCGTCGCGCTTCGGCCGCCGCGATCCGGTTCAGCGCGTCGGTCGTCCCCTTGACGAAGATGACGACCTGGTCTTTCTCATCCACGTTGAGGAACCGCGCGACAAGCTCCCGCGCCTGCTCGTATGCCTCGGTCGAGAGCCGCGACTTGTAGCCGGTTCCGCGGTGCACGCTCGAGTACAGGTCGGAAAATGTGGTGACCATGTCGCGGACTCGGTTCAGCGGTGGCGTGCTGGCGGCGTTGTCGAAGTTGATCCCGGTCGCGGTCGCGCCGCCGTAAACCGGGACGGGCAGGTCGACCCCGGCGAAGTGCTCGCGCCACTGTCCGGAGTGGGGGGAGGCCACGCTGGGCTAAATCTAACGCCAAGCTGGCTGCAGGTCGAGTCCGTATCGTTCACACTAGCCAAGGCGTTGTCCATGGTGTCATTGACACGAGTGCTGGCATGAAGAGCAGCCGTAACTTAACTGGCGTGCACGTGACCGCAGGCGCCGCCGATTCCAGCCTGGCCGCCCGCGAGCTGAGCTTTCTCGTCCGCCTCGCCCAGGCCGCGGCGTCGACCCCGCGCCCGGATGAGCTGCTCGAGCTGATCATTCGCGAGACGACCTCGGCCATCGGAACCGACGTCTGCTCACTGTACCTGCTGACCGATCGGGACCTGCTGCTGACGGCGACCAACGGGTTGAACGAGAACATGGTCGGCAAGGTGACGATGAAGGTGGGCGAGGGCATCACCGGTTGGGTGGCCGAGTCCCGCAAGCCGGCGGTGGTGCCGGACGTGAGCCGGGAGCCGCACTGGAAGTGGGTGCCTGGGCTCGACGAAGACCGCTTCCACTCCATGGCCTCGGTGCCCATCGAGTCGGGGCCGCGCCTGGTCGGTGTGCTCAACGTTCAGAGCACCGAAAGACGCGAGTTCAACTCGGGCGACATCGACTTCTTGCGCGCCATCGCGGGACAGGTCGCCGGGATCCTCGAGCGCAGCGAGCTGCAGCGGCGGACCGAGGTCCAGCTGGCCGAGATCCGTCTCTCGCACGATATCCACGAACGCTTCACCAAGCTGTCGCTGGATGGCGCTGGGCTCCAATCGATCCTGGAGGTCATCGGCTCGCTCGCAGGAGCACGCGCGGCGCTTTACTCGGTGGACGGTTACCGCGTAAGAGGAGTGGGGGAGTCGTCGGACGGCATGCCGCAGCGCATCCACGTGCCGCCAACCCTGGCCCAAACGACGGCCCGCGAGGTGAGGATCACGGCGGGCCGTCCGGCGAAGCCGCTCGACGTCGTGCCGGTGCGCGCAGGGGCGGAGATGCTCGGACTGCTCGCGGTCGGGATCGATGAGGAAGCCGTAGACGACGAAGGCCGTCTTCGCGCCCTGGAGCACGGTTCGACAGTGCTCGCTCTCGAGCTGTCCAAGGAACGAGCCGCGGCGGAGGTGGAGCGCCGGCTGCGCGGCGACCTGGTCGAGGAGGTTCTCGCCGGCGGCCTGGAGTCCGACGAGGCGGAGCGGATCGCCCGCCAGGCCGAGCGATTGGGACACCGGCTGCCGCAACGGGCGTGGGTCGTCGTGCTCGAGGCGGACGACGACAAGACAGAGGCGGCCCTCGCGGCGCGGGGCCAGCAGGACCGGCTCGACGGCGCGCTGACGGGGTTGATCCGTTCGCGCATGCTTGGCGCCCTCACGCTTGTGCGATCCGCGTCGGCGGTGTTCCTGGTGCCCGACGAGCTGGCGGCGGACCTGTCCGCGGTGGAGAAGCTGGCGGCCCAGGTGCTGGCCGCGGCGGCCCCGGTGATGAAGCCGGGCTCGGGCTCGGTCGGCATCGGCAACCTGGCGAACGGGGTGAGCGAGCTGGCGCGCTCACACGTGGAAGCCCGACAGGCGCTGCGGCTCACGCGGCGGGCGGGCGGGCGCGGACGGGTCGCGTCTTACCGCTCGCTGGGCGCGTTCCGGCTGCTGCTCGAGGTCCAGAGCCCGGACGCGCTGCGTCGCTTCGTCGACGAGCTCCTCGGCCCGCTGCTGCGGTACGCGCAATCCCGCGACACGCCGCTGCTGGAAACGCTCGAGGCGCTGTCGGCCGCACGATGGGTTCGCCGTGCCGCCTCGCGGAACCTGGGCATTCACATCAACTCGATGACCTACCGCGTCGAGCGCATCGAGGCTCTGACGGACTTGAAGCTCGACGACCCGGAGACGCGCGTGGCGATCAGCATCGCCCTGCGCGCCCGCGCGATGCTCGGCATGTAGGGCCCGGAAAAGAGAAGGGCCCCGGTGCGAGCCGGGGCCCTGGAGTAGTTAGAGGTCGGGTCTAGACGTCCGAGTAGAGCATGAACTCCCACGGGTGCGGCCTCAGCGCGACTGCGTCGACTTCCTTCTTGCGCTTGTAGTCGATCCACGTGTCGATGACGTCCTTTGTGAACACGCCACCTTCGAGCAAGAATTGGTGGTCCTTCTCCAGCGCGTCGAGCGATTCGGCGAGCGATCCTGGCACGGACTTGATCCTCGCCTTCTCTTCGCCCTCCAGCTCATAGATGTCCTTGTCCACCGGCTCCGGTGGGACGACCTTGTTCTTGATTCCGTCGAGGCCGGCCATCAAGCACGCGGAGAACGCGAGGTACGGGTTGGCGGCCGGGTCCGGTGACCGGAACTCGACGCGCTTCGTCTTCGGGTTGGTCGAGTACATCGGGATGCGCACGCACGCCGAGCGGTTGCGCTTCGAGTAGACGAGGTTGATCGGAGCCTCGTAGCCGGGCACGAGCCGCCGGTACGAGTTGGTGGTCGGCGCGCAGATCGCCAGCAGCGCCGCCGCGTGCTTCAGCAGTCCGCCGATGTAGTAGACCGCGCTCTGGCTGAGGCCGGCGTAACCCTTCGCGTCGGCGAAGAGGTTCTCGCCGTCCTTCCACAGGCTCTGGTGGACGTGCATGCCGGAGCCGTTGTCCTGGAAGAGGGGCTTGGGCATGAAGGTCGCGACGTAGCCGTGCTGCGCCGCGATGTTCTTGATCACGTACTTGTAGACCATCATCTTGTCGCCCATCTTGGTGAGCGAGTCGAATCGCATGTCGATCTCCGCCTGTCCGGCGGTCCCGACCTCGTGGTGCTGCACCTCCACGCGCACCCCGGCCTCGATCAGCTTGAGCATGATCTCGGAGCGGAGGTCCTGCAGCTTGTCGGTTGGCGGCACCGGGAAGTAGCCCTCCTTGTGCCGCGGGCGGAAGGCGAGGTTTGGCTCGGAGTTCTTGCCCGAGTTCCAGATGCCTTCTTCCGAGTCGATGTAGTAGTAGCCGCTGTGCGCGTTCTGGTCGAAGCGGAGGGAGTTGAAGAGGTAGAACTCCGCCTCGGGTCCCCAGTAGCTGACGTCCGCGATGCCCGAGCGGCGCAGGTGGTCCTCCGCCTTCTTGGCGATGAAACGCGCGTCGCGGGAGTAGGGCTCCCGCGTGATCGGGTCGACGACGTCGCAGATCAGGAACAGCGTCTTGTGCGAGAGGACCGGGTCGATCGTGGCCGAGTCGGGGTCGGGCATGAGCAGCATGTCGCTCTCGTCGATCGACTGGAAGCCGCGGATGCTCGAGCCGTCAAATCCGAGCCCGTCCTTGAAGCTGTCGATCTCCAGCTCGCCCAGGGGGAGGCTGAAGTGCTGCCAGGTGCCGGGAAGGTCCACAAAACGGACGTCGACGACCTCGACCCCCTCGGCCTTGGCACGCTCCAGCACCTCCCGCGGGCTGGTCTTACCGGCCGCCTTTGTCTCCACTGCCATGAACACCCTCCACGAAACGAAGATTTGACGGGTCGCACGTTGATCGTAGGAACGTGCCAGGCAACTAATCAGGTGAGACTGTCACAAACGGACGCGGCCGCTTTCCGTGCGGTTGACACGAAAATGACTTGTCCACAAGCCGTGCCGCCTTGTGTGAAAGCTACGAGCTCACGCCCTCCAATTCGTCAAGTCCGCACGTTTTTGCGACCGGCCGGGCGCTCCTACGCTGAGCCCATCAAGCGGTGCGGCTGCTCGCCGCCCGGGGGAAACACAACGGAGGTGGCGTCCTTGCCTGCAGCTATGGAGTTTCGGAAAGCGCTCATCAAACGCCGGCGCGTGTTCGGCATTGCGGCCGCGATCGCCTTGCTCGCGGCATTGGCGCCGATCGCAGTCCTGGCGGACGACACCACCGCGACCTCGGCGGCCGGTGTGGCGGCCGACACGGTCTGGGTCATCGTGGCCGCGTGTTTCGTGATGTTCATGCAGGCCGGCTTCGCGATGCTGGAGGTCGGTTTCAGCCGCATGAAGAACGTCGGCACGGTGGTGGCGAAGGTCATCACCAACCTCAGCGTGAGCTCGATCGCCTACTGGGGCGTTGGTTTCGGCCTCGCGTTTGGGGCGGGCGGGGCGTTCGCCCTCATCGGGGGCAGCGGCTTCTTCCCGACGTTCAGCCCGGGTTCGTCCATGGACCTGCCGGCGATCGCCGCCAGCACGGTGCCCGCGGCCGGAAAGTGGTTCTTCGAGTTCGTCTTCTGCGCCGTCTCCCTGGCGATCGTGTGGGGGACGATGCTCGAGCGCACGAAGTTCATCGTCTACATCCTGTTCGGCGTACCGTTTGCCGCCTTCATCTATCCACTCATCAGCCACCAGCTGTTCGGTGGCGGATTCCTCATGGCGACCCTCGGCTCGCAGGACTTCGCAGGGTCGACAGTCGTTCACCTCACCGGCGCAACCGCCGGCCTGGCCGGCCTTCTCTTGCTGGGAGCGCGAATCGGCAAGTATGAGAGGGGCAGGTCCAACGCGATTCCGGGGCACAACATGCCCCTGGCTCAGCTCGGCGTGCTCATCCTCTGGTTCGGGTGGTTCGGCTTCAACCCAGGGTCAACTCTCAACGCGACCAACCTTCACTTCGCGGACGTGGTCGTGGTCACCAACCTCGCCGCCGCGGGCGGTGCGGTGGCGGCCCTGGTCACCGTCTACCTGATCACCAAGACGATGGACGTCGGCATGATCGGAAACGGCGCCATCGCGGCGCTCGTCGCGATCACCGCACCTTCGGGCTATGTCGAGCCGTGGGCCGGCATAGTCATCGGTGCGGTAGCCGGAGTGATCGTCGTCGTCGGAGTGCTCGCCCTCGACCGGGTTCTCGATGACCCCGTGGGCGCGCTGCCGGCCCACGGAATGGCCGGCATCTGGGGCACCCTCAGCTGCGGACTCTTCACGACCCCGGCGCTCGCGAAGTTCAACGGTGTGGGCCAGGGCGGCCTTTTCTACACGGGCAGCTTCCACCAGCTTGGTGCCCAGGCGATCGCGGTGGGCGCTTCCTTCGTCACCGTGTTCGTTCTGAGCTATGGCCTGTTCTGGATCATCAAGAAGACAGTCGGCCTGCGCGTTTCGGCCGGCGAAGAGATGGAGGGCCTGGACATCAGCGAGCACGGCATGTGGGGTTACCCCGAATCGTTCATGCCGGTGCCTGGAGGCGTCTACCGCCCGGCGGACACGCCGACCGTCAACCCGCACCCGCACCCAAACGGTGAAGCCGTTCCCGCGAAGCAAAAGGAGGTGTCGGCGGCATGACGGCAAACGGGACCGGATTCAACATGAAGATGGTCGTCGCGATCATCCGTCACGAACGGCTGCAGGAGGTCCAGGACGTGCTGGACGAGTGCGGCGTGTCGGGCGTGACGGTGACGGAGGTCAAAGGTTGCGGCGCCCAACGAGGCTACACGGAGAAATATCGCGGAGCCTCCGTGCACATCTCGCTTCGGCCGCGCCTGAAGGTCGAGGCGGTCATGAAGGCGGAGATCGTGACGACGGTCGTCGACAAGCTGGCCGTGGCCGGGCGGACCGGGAACGGTGAGGTCGGCGACGGCAAGATCTTCGTCATCGGAGTCGAGGATGCGGTGCGCATTCGCACCGGCGAGCACGGAGCAGGAACCGTCCAACACGCCGAGCGCGCCATGTGGGGCCACTAAAAAAAGTACAACCAGCGTTGCTTTGGCGGCCGGGTTCATCCCGGCCGCAACTTTGTCTCTTGGTTGCCCAACCGTCGCCTCGAGTGGCTAACTAAAACAAGTCCAAACCGTATACCGGAAAGAGAGCAGGCCCGTCGCGAAGCGACCGGCCGATGAGAGGGAACGATTTGGGTTCCCTCTCATAAGTCCGTGCGACTTATTTGGTCGCTGTCGTTACGTTTGCGCTCTTCTCGATCCAGGTGCGGATCGGGGCCGCTGCGCCGGGGTATCCGACCAGGCGGTCCACCATCTTGCCGTCCCTGAAAAGTCCGAGCGTGGGGATGCCCATCACGCCGTAGCGGATGGCGATCTCCTCGTTGGCGTCGACGTCCAGCTTGCCGATCTTGACCTTGCCGGCAAACTCGCCCGCCAGCTGCTCCACCACGGGCCCCATCATGTGGCAGGGGTGGCACCAGTCGGCGTAAAAGTCGACCACCACCGGCTCCGTCGCGTGCAGCACGTCGGCCTCGAACGTCGGGCCGTCGAAGTGCTGAAGGTTTTTCATGCCAAATACAAAGCCGGCGGCTTGATCTGTATTCCAGCCCCTCCGGCGGCTGCGCCGCCACCTCCCCGCATGGCTGGGAGGACATAATCGGCTCGTGGCCGTGATCGAAGCCCAGCCGCCCGCGCCTGCCTGGGAGCAGGCCATGCGCCAGTTCGGCGCCCGCCTTTTCGAGGCCGGGCCGGGCCTGGTGACGTGGGTCCTGCTGCTTGCCCCGGCGTGGATCCCGATCATCTTCCATTCGTCTGGAGCGCTTTTCGTCGCGGTGGTGGTGCTGATCTTCGACACGTACTGGGTCGTCCGCGCGGTCAGCGTCGTGACCGGCGTCTACAGCACGATGTTGAGGATGCGTCGCGACATGAAAAAGGATTGGCTCGCGATGTGTCGCCAGCAACCGCCGGCGGGCGGTGTCGACCCACTCCAGTACCTCCACCTGAGCGTGGTCCCGACCTACACCGAGCCCTACCACGTGCTCGAGAGAACGGTGCAGGCGATCGTGGACGCCAACTACCCCGACGAGCTGAAGCTCGTCGGCATCATCACCCGCGAAACGGACAAGCCCGGCTGGGAGAACGTGGCTCGGCTCAAAGAGAAGTTTGGCCACCGGCTCCGCGGCTTCTATCACATCAAGGACCCGCTCGAGCCGGGCATCGTGGTCGGCAAGTCGGCGGCCATGAACTGGGGCGGGCGGTGGATGGTGCGCGTCCTGACCGAGGAGGGCTTTGACCTCAGCAAGGTCCTGATCACCGACCTCGACTCGGACTACCGCGTCCACCCTCAGTACTTCGGCTGGATCAGCTGGCACCATGCGCGTGACCCTCTGCGCGACTACCGGATCTGGCAGCCCGTGCCGCTGTTCCACAACAACATCTGGCAGGTCCCTCTCGCGGTGCGGATCATGTCCGCCAGCACGTCGCAGTGGCAGATGTTCCTCCACTCCCAGCCTCACCGTCTCGTCGCCTTTTCGAGTTACACGTGCAGCCTCGACTTCGTGCACAAGGTCGGCTACTGGGACAAGGACGTCATCCCGGAGGACTCGCGCTTCTACTGGAAGGCGTTCTTCACTTTCGGCAAGCGCTTCGCGGTCAAGTCGGTCTGGCTGCCGATTTACGGCGACTCGCCGCAGGCGCGCGACTATGCGGCGACCCACGTCAGCCAGTACAACCAGATCAAGCGGTGGGCCTGGGGTATCACCGACGTCCCTTATGTGCTGGCCCGGTTGTTCAGCCATCCCGAAATCCCGCTGTGGCTGCGAGTAAGGCGCTTCCTGAACCTCTTCCTCAATCACCTCAACTGGATCTTTCTGCCCGTGCTGCTGCTCTTCGGCGCGTCGGTGCCGATCTGGGTCAGCACTGACTTCTCGCTGACGGACCTCGGACAGAGCCTTTGGGGAATCTCCGGCGTCCTGCTGGGCGTCACCCTTTCCACAGTGCTCTTCTTTCTCTACTTCGAGATCCGGATGCTCCCGCCGAAGCCGGCGGAGTGGCCTCTGTGGAAGAGGGGCGGGATCTACCTCGAATACTTCCTCTACCCGATGGTGGGTCTGGTCCTCAGCGTGCTTCCGGCGCTCGAGGCCCACACGCGATTACTGTTGGGACGGTACCTCGAGTACCGCGTTACGGAGAAGGTATGACCCGGCATGGATGAAGCAGGCGCACGGGAGGTCGGCGAGGCATTCCAGAAGCTCTTCCACGAGCTGCACGAGAAATTCCGCGCGCAGGTTCGCGGCCTGGACCACGGGACGCTCAACTGGCGGCCGCTCCCGAAAGCCAACTCGATCGCAGTCCTCGTGGCTCACAGCCTCGGCTCGGAAAGGGAGATGATCCGCGCCGTCCGGTCGCTGCCAAGCGACCGCGACCGGGATTCAGAGTTCAGGGTCGAGGCCGATGCCGCCGAGCTGCTTGCGCTGGCAGACCAGGCGGACCGAGAAGTCGACGAGCACCTGGCGGGTCTGACGGCTGAGGACTTGATCCAGGATCGGCCGCGCAAGGACCACGACCCCAAGCCCGGCCTGATCTGGCTCATCTCCAATTACGGCCACGCACGCGAGCACCTGGCGCAGGTGGAGCTGACGAAGCAGCTGTACGACAGCCGGACTTAGCCCCTCCGGCGCTGCCCCTCCGGCGCTGCGCGCCACCTCCCCATGAATGGGGAGGAGCTACCTCCCCATGAATGGGGAGGAGTCTTCAGGCCCCGCAGACGGGGCCGGTGAGGTAAGGCAGACAGAAGCCCGGCCCGGCCAGCGCCCAGAACTCCAGGAAGGCCACATACAGGAGGCCGAGCACCCAGATCGTCCCGGTGATGATGTTGCGCCCGGGTACGGGCCAGCTCTTCCAGCCCAGTCGCCGGGCGAGCCGCGGACCGGCGATCCCGTCGATGAACGGAAACAGAATCAGCGCGCCCACGACGATCCCGGGGATGACCTGAGACATGACCAGCTCAGGACCGAGCTTCAAGAACTGAAACAGAAAGAGGAAGTACCAGTCAGGTCGCGGGATCGTGACCGCTCGGGGGTCCGCCGACGGCTCCAGCTGAAGGTTTTTCTGCACGAACGCCGCGAGCAGGCCGACCGCGACCAGCATCACCACCGCGATGATCGGGTAAGGCCAGAAGTGGTCCGGGAAGAAGGGGTGGGTGTCCTCGTCGGGCATGTCGTCGGCCAGGTGGTGCCCCGCGTCGCCCATCAGGATGGGGAAGAGGGCGAGGCCGACCACCACCGGGTAGAGGATGTGGTCCGGGCCGATCGGCAGGCGCTTCCAGTCGGCCTCGAGGGTGTGGCCGCCGCCGTGGCCGTCGACCTCGATGATCTGGACCTCTTTCGGCGGTGCCACCGCCACGCCGGGTCCTTCTTTCCGCATGCTCTTATCGCTCACAGCGGCTCCGAGATGCCGTGCGCCCGGATGAACCGGAAGTGCACGTACATCAACAGCACGATCACCGCCGGCAGCACGAACACGTGCAGCGTGAAGAAACGCTGCAGGGTTGGCGGGCCGACCACCGGGCCTCCTTGCAGCAGCTCCTTGACGAACATGCCGAGCTGCGGGGGTGGCGTCAGGCCCGCGATCTTGATCGTCACCTCGGTCGCGAAGTAGGCCTTGCTGTCCCAGGGCAGGAGGTACCCGGTCAGCGAGAGGAAGAGGACGATCAACAGCATCAGGACTCCGACGATCCAGTTGAGCTCACGCGGCGCC
>Ga0209267_1001245_pt1 | contig 17476 bp, 14 predicted proteins | sample GraSoiAngelo_137_FD_185894 | JGI IMG/M metagenome (GOLD analysis project Ga0209267, IMG submission 185894) | Grasslands soil microbial communities from the Angelo Coastal Reserve, California, USA - 14_0929_09_30cm (SPAdes) (version 2) | ecosystem: Environmental > Terrestrial > Soil > Grasslands ... | reverse complement strand
TTGAATGGCGAGGCCACGCCCCGAGAAGAAGCGCCAGACGGCCAAGCCGGTACAACCTCCGCTACCCGGGATGCCGTCGCCCGGGCCGCCGGGCACCGCCCGTGTCCTCCCCATGCAGCTTCAGATCGGCGATCGGATGACAGACTCAACCGGCGAGTGGGAAGTGGTCGGGCGGCCCTACACCACCAACGGCGGGAAGAATGCTCACGTGCGGGTCCAGCGGGTGAGCCAGCCGGGCGCGACCGAGACGAAGATGTGGGGAGCGTACGAGAAGGTCACGGTGGTTCGGCGCGCGAACGCCGAGGAGGGCAAGAGATGATGCGCCTGCGTCGAGCTTTCACGATCGCCTCATTGTGTGTGCTCGCCTCGGCCGCGACGGCCAACGCCGAGTGCGCGTGGGTGCTGTGGCAGCAGCAAGCGGAAATAGCGCCAGGCGGGTCGGTGTCTTCGTCGGACTGGACTTGGCTCACCGCCGCAGCTACCTCGACGGAAGCTGAGTGTCGGCAGGCGTCGGCGCGCTTCGACGCCAAGCTCGGTCCGAAAGACGCGGACGGCTACTCGACTGTGAACAGTAAAGACAAGAGGGTCCGTGTCCGCAACGTTTGCCTCCCCGACGGTACGGACCCCCGCGGGCCGAAGGGGAAGTGAATCATGACGAACGTGGCATTCGCGCTGCTTGTCGGCCTGCTTGCGATAGCGTTCGCTATCTGGCGACCCGCTCAGAAGGTTGACGCGATACGAGTTGAGAGCATCAACATCGCGAACGCCGCTCTGTGGAGGTACGACTAGGTACACAAGATCTACCGGACGGACCCTCCACAGAAGGAAGTGGAGCATGAGCACAAATCGCCGCGATTTCGCTGGACACCAGCAGAGCAAGGGGAGGACCCGCGCGGGCCCAAGGCGAAGTGACCGACACCGACGCTCGCCTCTGGCACCCGTGGCTCCGCATCAACCGCGTCCTGCGCGTGTGCTTCACACGCGCTGGAGCGCAGAGGCGTGGTCGCAGGTCCGAGTCGAGTTCAAGCGAGCGCTCGCTCTCCGAAGCGAGATCCGGCGCGCGGGGTGGTTCAACTAGCTCGTCACCGTCGAGCCGCTCGGCACCGTCCGGTCAGCGAAAGGCACTCGGCGAGCGTGATCGAACGATCGACTGCCTTAACCACTGCTTGGTATTACGGAATGGCGGTGGCCACGCCCACGCGATACCATCCCTGCGGTCTCTCCAATTCCAGGCCTGAAGCCTCAGCGAGGAGGCCACCCCATGGCCCTGTCGATCCAGCGTCGGGCATTTCTCAAGGGCGCGTCGGCGACCGCCGCCGCGCTGGCGGGCGGGCCGCTCGTCTCGCCCTCACGCGCCCGCGCCGCGGGCGAGCGGCTCGTGGTGGCGGTGGGACAGTGGGGCATCGAAACCCCGTTCGCGTGGCGCTCCAGCCAGTCCGAGAAGACGCTGTGGGACTGCGCGTACGACCCCTTGATCATGCGCGACCCGAAGACCTTCGAATATCGTCCCGGGCTCGCCACGGAATGGAAGCCGTCGAACGAGCTCAGGACGTGGACGTTCAAGCTGCGCTCGGGCGTCCAGTTCCACGAGGGCTTCGGCGAGATGACCGCCGAGGACGTGAAGTTCACGGTCGAGCAGAACCTCAAGCCCGATTCGCAAGGCGGCTCGGCCCCGTTCTTCAGGACGCATCTCGATCGCATCGAGACGCCCGACAAGCACACGGTAGTGATGCACTTCAAAAACCGCGTCTGGGAGGTCCCGTCGAACTTCACCCAGTTCGTCGGCTACCAGAACATCACCTCGAAGAGGTACATCGAGTCGGTCGGCGAGGACAAGGCGTCGCTCCACCCGATCGGCACCGGTCCCTTCCGGCACGTCGAGGGCAAGCAAGGCGACTATCACCGCTTCGAGGCGGTCGCCAACCACTGGCGAAAGCCCCCCGCGTTCAAGGAGCTGGTCATCCGGCGCATTCCCGATCCGGCGACCCGCCTGGCCGGGCTCCGCTCCGGCGAGATCGACATCGGCAACGTGTTCGGCGATTACCTGGATCAGGCGCGCAAGGCGGGGCTGAGGATCCACGAGACGCCGAACGCCGCTTGCCACTGGGTCGTCCTGCAGGGCCAGACGACGCCGGACCGCGAGGACTACTGTCCGGCATGCCCGTGGGCAGGCGACCCGAGCGATCCCAAGAGTCTCGAGAACGCGCGCAAGGTTCGGCTCGCGCTGAACCTTGCGGTGAACAAGAAGACGATCGTCAGCGCCCTCTGGAAAGGCATGGGCTCCGAAGCGCCCTTCATGTACTGGTACTACCCCTTCCACAAGGGCTTCAGCCGCGACTGGAAGGTGCCGCCGTACGAGCCTGAGCGGGCCAAGAAGCTTCTGGCCGAGGCAGGGCACGCCGGCGGCTTCGAGGTCCGGATGAATCCGCTCGTGATGACCTACGCGCTCGACGGCCCCGACATGGTCGAGGCGGTCGCGCTCGACTGGGAGAAGATCGGCATCAAGGTCCGGCGCGTTCCCGAGGCGTTCAGCAATTTCCTGCCGAAGAACCGCGCGCGGAAGACGAACAAGACGCACTGGGTCTACGGCTCGCCGCCCTTCGACGAGCCCGTCCTCGGCTGGCAGCGCGCCATTCACTCGAAGGGGGCCTTCAACCTGCTCTGCGACGGCACCTACGACGAGGACGTCGACACGGTCTCGCGCGAGCTCGACACCGACAAGCGCGCGCGGATGACGCAGGCGCTCGCCCAGAGGCTCTACGACGACTACCGCGGCGTGATGCTCGGGATGCGGTCGCTCACGTGGGCGGTGAGCAAGAAGGTCAGTAGCTGGCAGACGCTCGTCTACGTCCCGCTCGAGAACAACTACGAATACGTGAGCTGATCCAGGGGAGGCCCCCATGAACGGTCGGGTCGCTTCGCTCCTCACGGCCATCCTGCTCGCTCTGGCCGCGAACCCGGCCGGCGCCGCCCAGCCCGGGGAAGCGGTCATGGCGTGGCACGTCACGCTCGCGCCGACGTGGTTCGATCCGTCGACGGCGCCGCCGCAGATCACGCCTTTCGGCATGCTCTACGCCATCCACGACGCGATGGTGCGCCCGCTGCCCGGGACCAAGATGGGGGCGAGCCTCGCGGAATCGTGGCGGGAGAGCCCGGACGGGCTCACGTACGAGTTCAAGCTCCGCCCCGGCCTCAAGTTCCACAACGGCGATCCCGTCACGGCCGAGGACGTGAAGTTCAGCTACGAGCGCTATCGGGGGGCCGGCGCCAAGGAGCTGCAGACGCGCGTCCGCCAGGTCGACATCGTCGACGCGCTCACGATCCGCTTCCAGTTGAAGGAGCCGTGGCCCGACTTCATGACCTTCTACGGCACGACGGCCACCGCCGCCGGCATCGTCGTGCCCAAGAAATACCTGGAAAGAGTCGGCGACGAGGCCTTTCGCAAGAATCCGATCGGCGCCGGCCCGTACAAGTTCGTGAGCCACACGCCGGGCGTCGAGGTCGTGCTGGAAGCGTATCCGGGCTACTGGCGGCACGCTCCATACGTCAAGCGACTGATCATGCGCAGCGTCACCGACGGCACCACCCGGGCGGCGATGCTCAAGACCGGCGAGGCGGATATCTCGTACGCGCTCGACGGACCCGATGCCGACACCGTGAGGCGTGACCCGCGCCTCCAGATCGTGGCCTCACGCCACGCCTCGATCAACTGGCTCGAGTTCGCCGACCAGTGGGATCCGAAGTCACCGTGGGCCGATCGGCGCCTGCGGCTGGCGGTCAACCACGCGATCAACCGTAAGGCGATCAACGACGCGGCCTGTCTCGGCTTCTGCCCGCCGGCCGGCGTCATCGTGCCCCGCGTCATGGACTTCGCGCTCCAGGTCGAGCCGCCGGGTTACGACCCCGCGAAGGCCAGGCAGCTCCTCGCAGAGGCCGGCTACCCCAACGGCATCGACGCCGGAGACCTCGTCCCGATCCCGCCGTTCTTCACGATGGGCGAGGCGATGGTGAACTACCTGAACGCCGTCGGGATCCGCGTGAAGATGCGGCAGATGGAGCGCGCCGCCTTCTACACCGCCTGGCGCGAGAAGAAGCTGCGGCCGCTCTTCATCACCGGCGTGGGCAATTCGGGCAACGCCGCCAGCCGCGTACAGGAGTTCATCTTCTCCAAGGGGACCTACGCCTACGGTGGCTACCCGGAGATCGACGATCTGTTCGAGCAGCAGGCGCGCGAGCGGGACACCCGCAAGCGCGAGGCGCTTCTGCACAAGATCCAGCAGATCACCATCGACAAGGTCATGTTCGCGCCGATCATGGACTTCCGCGCGCTAATGGGGATCGGGCCGCGCGTGACCGAGCACACGATCACCTGGATCCACAACTCGCCGTTTCCGTCCTACGAGGACATGAAGATCAAGGACTAGCGGCGGTCAGCGGACCCGGTCGTAGATCGTAGAGGCGCATGCCGCTGCGGCGGCCGCCGAGCGTGCTCGAGCGCCAGAGGGCCGGGTCCACGATCTGACCCTTCTCCTGGACCCAGTCGGTGATGGGCCGCGCCGCCTCGTCGGCGCCGAGCCGTCGGCTGATGAACGGCGCGTCGCCGACCATGACGAAGCGGATCTGCTTTGCTTCGACCATCCTGGCGAGCTTGTCGGGCGTCAGGATCGGATCGAGCCCGTGGAAGCCGCCCATCGCCATCACCGGGTGCCCAGAGCTGATGATGATCGGCGCCGCGAGCCGGGTCGTGGTGGTGGCGAGCAGATAGCGCTCGCCCGCGTGATTGGCCTCGAGGAACGCGACGAGCCCCGAGGGGTCGTAGGGCTCGACCGGTCGAATCCGCCGGGGCGCCTCGCCCGCGACCGGAAGGAGTCGACCGAGATCCGCCGACGGAATCGCGCCGGCGCCGGGGACGAGCACGCTGCTCAGCGCCCACGCCGATGGGATCACGAGCACCGCGGCGAGCCCGATCGTGACCGCGCCGGCGGCGAGGGCACGCGCCGAGGGGCCCGCCTCCCGAAGCGCACCCAGCGGCCGTGATGCGAGAATCACCAGCAGCACACCCGCCGAACCCAGCGCGCCGCCCATGAGAGCCAGGTGCAGCGGATGGTACTCGCCGAGCCGCCAGCCCATCGCGCTCGCATCGATGTAGAGCTGCCACGCAGCGGTCAGCAGAAAACACCCAGGCAGCAGCATGGCGCGCCAACCTCCACGCAGATAGAATTCGCACGAGCCCATGAGTCCGATCCCGGCGAGAGCCGCGCACGGGGGCGCCAGCGTGGCCAGGTAATAGAAGTGAAAGAAGCCGCCTGCGTAGCTGTAGACCAGGGCATAGGTGAGAAGCCAGCCGAGCCACAGGAGCACCGTGAGGCGCGTCCGGGACAGCGGCCCGCGAATACGCCCACGACCCGCGCCGAACGCGAGTCCCGCGATGGCGAGCGGGAAGAGCCACCCCACCTGACCGGCCAGCTGACCGTCGGCGAGCCTCAAGGCTCCCGCTGGCGCGCGCACGAAGAGTCGCGAGAGGCCGCGGCGGGGTCCCGTCTCGAGCGCACGACTCGCGCCGCTCGCCGCCTCCATCGTGGAGCGCATGGGTAGCGGAGCCGCCGCGGCGATCGCGGCGCTCCTGAACTCGGGTGCCCGAACGAATCGCCCCATGCCGTAGGGGCCGACCACGAGCTCGAGCATCGAGTTCTTGTCGCTGGTGCCGGCGTACGGCCGCCGGTCCGGCGGCGTCAGATCGTAAGCGAGCACCCAGCTCAGCGACACCGCGGCCAGGACGACTCCCGCGAGAGCGAGGTGGCCGATCCGACGCCACCAGCCGAAGGGCGCGCCCACGAAATAGACCAGCGCGAAGGTCGGGAGCACGACGAAGGCGGCCAGCATCTTCACGTTGAACGCGAGACCGACCAGCGCCATCGCCAGCACGAGCAGCGGCAAGCGGCCCTCTTCGACCGCGTGGGTCAGCGCCCAGGCCGCCAGGAGAAGGACCAGCACCAGGCAGCTGTCGGTGTTGCTCGAGCGATCGATCGCCACGCTGACCGGCGTGAGCGCGAGGAAGAGCGCGGCGAGCACGCCGGCGGCGGGGCCGAAGCGGCGCTGAACCAGGTGGTAGAGAAGGCCGACCGCGGCGACACCCTCGAGAGCCTGGGGGATCAGCACGCTGAGCGCGTGAAAGCCGAAGAGCTTGACGCTCGCGACCTGAATCCAGAGCGCAACCGGCGGCTTGTCCACGGAGATGAACCCGCCCGGGTCGAAGGAGTTGTAGAGGAAGTTGTGCCAGCTGAGGCTCATGCTCCGGACGCCGGCCGTGTAGTACTCGTTCCCGAAGCCGTTCTGGCTCAGGCGCCAGAGCCTGAGCGCCGCCGCCACGGCGAGCACCACGACCAGCCCCAGCCCCAGCGACGGGCGCCAGATCGGCTGCACGTTGTCCGGCTTCACGTTGTCCATGGGCGGCCAGCAGGATACTAGGACGTCAGGTCGGTTGTCTCCGTTGACACGCCCGAGGAACGCTCGTTACCATCCGGCCACACTCGCTTGCCGGAGGACGCCGAGCCATGACCCGATCTCTCAATCGTCGAGCGTTCTTGAAGCGCGCCGGAGCCGCGACGGCCGTCGTCGTGGGCGCTCCGTTGATCGCGTCGACTCGACCCGCCCGCGCCGCCGCCGGTGACCGCCTGGTCGTGGCCGTCGGCCAGTGGGGCACCGAGACGCCGTTCGCCTGGCGAACGGTTCAAGCCGAGAAACCCCTGTGGGACTGCATTTACGATCCGCTCATCCAGCGAGACCCGAAGACGTTCGAGTATCGGCCGGGGCTCGCGACCGAATGGAAGCCGTCGAACGAGCTCAAGACCTGGACCTTCAAGCTGCGCTCCGGCGTGAAGTTTCACGAGGGCTGGGGCGAGCTCACCGCCGAGGACGTGAAGTTCACGGTCGAGCAGAATCTCAAGCCGGACGCCGGCGGCGGCTCGTCGCCGTTCTTCCGCATGCAGCTCGACCGCATCGAGACGCCCGACAAGCTCACGGTCGTCATGCACTTCAAGACTCGCGTGTGGGAGGTGCCGTCACTCTTCACGCAGTTCGTCGGCTATCAGAACATCGTCCCCAAGAAGTACCTGGAGACGGCCGGCGAGGAGAAGGCGGCGCTCCACCCGATCGGCACCGGGCCGTATCGCCACGTCGAGGGCCGGCAAGGCGACTTCCACCGGTTCGAGACGGTCGCGAACCACTGGCGCAAGACGCCTGATTTCAAGGAGCTGGTGATTCGCAGAATCCCCGACCCGGCCACGCGGCTGACGGGCCTACGCGCCGGCGAGATCGACATCGGCATCGTCTTCGGCGACTACCTGGACCAGGCCGCGAAGTCGGGGCTCCGGCTGCACGACGCGACGAATGCCGCCTGCTACTGGGTGATCCTGAGCGGCCAGACGACGTCCGACAAGGAGGACTATTGCCCGGCGTGTCCCTGGGCCGGCGACAACAACGATCCGAAGAGCCGCGAGAATGCGCGCAAGGTCCGGCTGGCGATGAATCTCGCCGTCAACAAGAAGGCGATCATCAGTGCCTTGTGGAAAGGCAAGGGCTCCGAGACGCCGTTCTCGTACTACTACTATCCGTTCCACAAGGGCTACCGCGCCGACTGGAAGATCCCGCCCTACGATCCCGAGCGCGCGAAGAAGCTCCTGGCCGAGGCCGGCTACGCGGGCGGCTTCGAGGTGCGGGTGAACCCGATGGTGATGGTCTACGCGCTCGACGGGCCGGACATCATGGAAGCCGTCGCGCTCGACTGGGAGAAGGTGGGAATCAAGCCCAAGCGCTTCCCGGAGATGACCAGCACGTTCGGGCCCAAGAGCCGCAACCGCAAGACGAACAAGACCCACTGGGTGTACGGCTCGCCGCCGTTCGACGAACCCGTCCTGGCCTGGAACCGCATCATCCATTCGAAGGGCGCGTTCAACCTCCTCGCCGAGGGCCCGTTCGACGAGGACATCGACACGATCATGAAGGAGTTCGACGTCGCCAAGCGGGCGACCCTCACGAGCGCGCTCGGTCAGAAGCTCTACGACGGTTACTACGGCGTCATGCTCGGCATGAAGTCGATCACCTGGGCGATGACCAGGAAGGTCGGCGGCTGGCAGTCGCTCGCGTACGTGCCGCTCGAGAACAATTACGAGTACGTGAGCCCCGCGGGCTAGCGCGGCCATGAAGCGCAGCACCGACCGGATCCTGACGACTCACGCGGGAAGCCTGCCGCGTCCGGGCGACTTGCTCGAGCTGATCCAGGCCAAGGCCACCGGCCGACCCTACGACCCGGATGCCTTGGCCTTGCGGGTCAAGCGCGCGGTGGCCGAGATCGTCCGCAAGCAGACCGAGCTCGGCGTCGACGTCGTGGACGACGGCGAGATGGGCAAGCCCGGCTTCATTCCCTACGTCAACGAGCGCCTCTCCGGCTTCGAGCCCGATCCGGAAGGCCGGGGGAGCCCGTGGAGCGGCTCGCGCGAGGTCCGCGCGTTTCCCGAGTTCTACGAGTGGTTCTCGCGCGCGATGCCGAGCCCGGCCGTGCGCTCGCTGCACATGGTGTGCACCGGCCCGGTGGTCTACAAGGGTCACCAGCACGTTCAGGCGGACATCGAGAACCTCAAGACCGCGCTCGCGGCGACTGGCGCCCCGGAGGCCTTCATCCCGGCGATCTCCCCGACGAGCGTCGAGGACTGGCAGCGCAACGCCTACTACAAGACCGACGAGGAATATCTCTTCGCGATCGCCGACGCGATGCGCGAGGAGTACAAGGCGATCGTCGACGCGGGGTTCCTCGTGCAGATCGACGATCCGCATCTGGCGACCCACTACGTATCGCGGCCCGAGCTGAGCGTCGATCAGGTCCGTCGATGGGCGGAGGTGCGGGTGGAGGCGCTCAACCACGCGCTGCGGGGGCTCCCGCGCGAGCGCATCCGCTGGCATACTTGCTACGGCATCAACATCGGCCCGCGGGTCCACGACCTCGAGCTCAAGCACTTCGTCGACGTCATGCTGAAGATCCGCGCCGGCGCCTACTCGTTCGAGGCCGCGAACCCGCGGCACGAGCACGAGTGGCGAGTGTGGGAGACCGTGAAGCTCCCCGAAGGCGCCGTGCTGATTCCAGGCACGATCACGCAGTCGACCGTGCTCGTCGAGCACCCCGAGCTGATCGCCGAGCGCATCGGCCGCTTCGCTCGCGCGGTCGGACGCGAGAACATCATCGCGGGCGCCGATTGCGGATTCGCGACGTTCGCCGGCTCCACCGAGATCCATCCGAGCGTGGTCTGGGCCAAGTTCGAGGCGCTGGCCGAAGGCGCACGGATCGCGACCAAAGAGCTCTGGGGGCGCAACTGATATGGCCGAGCCGACTCGTTCTCCGGCGGCGCTTCGGAGCGAGGACGTCGGGTGGCGTGTCTTGCCGACACGCGGCGCTTCCGTCAAAGTCCTCCGCCACGACAAGGACACCGGCGGATCCACCGCGCTCGTGCGGTTCGAGGCCGGCACGCGCTTTCCCGCCCACAACCATCCGGCCGGCGAGGAGATCTTCGTCGTCGAGGGCGATCTTCAAGTCGGGCGCGAGCACCTGAAGGCCGGCGACTATCTCTACACGCCTCCCGACGTCAAGCACGCGGCGTCGAGCGAGGGCGGCTGCGTCTTCCTGGTGACCCTGCCCAAGCCGGTCGAGTTCCTCGAGCGCTGAGGCGCCAATGCAGCGCTTCATCATCGGGCGAGTGGTCCAGTCGATCGTGTCGATGTTCGTGGTGTCGGTCGTGGTCTTCGCGCTCGTGAGGCTCTCCGGCGATCCGATCCAGATCATGATGCCGGCGGAAGCCTCGAAGGCGGACATCGAGCTCGTGCGCGCCCACCTCGGTCTGGATCGTCCGTGGACCGTCCAGTACTGGCGCTTCCTGACCCAGGCGCTCCAGGGAGATTTCGGCCGCTCCGTTCGCTTCCGACGTCCGGCCCTCGACCTGGTGGCCGAGCGCTACGGGGCCACGCTCGAGCTCGGCGGCCTGGCCGTGCTGATCGTGATCGCGGTGGCGCTGCCGGTCGGCGTGTACTCCGCCGTGCACCGCGGCAGCCCGCTCGACTACGCCGCCCGGGCCTTCGCCGCGCTCGGCCAGGCGGTGCCGCCGTTCTGGCTCGGGCTTGTCCTCGTGCTGATCTTCGGCGTGATGCTCCATCTGCTGCCGACTTCCGGGCGCGGCACGCCGCTGCACGTGCTCTTGCCGGGGATCACGCTCGGCTGGTTCGCGGTCGCCGGGCTAATGCGGCTGACCCGCTCGTCGATGCTCGACGTCCTCGGCAGCGAATACGTCAAGCTCGCGCGCATCAAGGGGCTGCCGGAGCGCCGGGTGATCTGGCGTCACGCCTTCAAGAACGCCGCGCTCCCGGTGGTGACGTTCGCGGCCCTTCTGTTCGTGGCGCTCCTGAACGGCTCGATCATCGTCGAAACCGTGTTCGGCTGGCCCGGGCTCGGCCTGCTCGTGATCGAGGCGGTCGACTCGCGCGACTACCCGATCGTGCAGACGGTCGTCCTGTTCCTGTCGGCGATGTACATCAGCGTGAATCTGCTGGTCGACATTCTCTACGCGTACCTCAACCCGAAGATCCGGTACTCGCGATGAGCGGCGCCGCCGCGACCGAGACCGCGGTCCTCCAGCGACGCGCCCGCGAGCGCCGCTGGCCGCCCATGGTTCCGCTCGCGGTCGTGGTCGCGCTCGTGCTGTGCGCGCTGCTGGCGCCCGTGCTGGCGCCGCACTCGCCGGTCGAGGGCTCGCTGGGCGACCGGCTGGCGCCGCCGATCGGGCTCGAGGGCGCCAAGCCCGGCCATCTCCTCGGCACCGATCGCCATGGCCGCGACACCTTGAGCCGCCTGCTCTACGGGGCGCGGATCTCGCTGGCGGTCTCGGTCGTCGGCATCACCTTGACGGGCGCGGCGGGCAGCCTCATCGGGCTCCTCGCCGGGTTCTTCGGCGGCTGGGTCGACACGCTGCTCATGCGCCTGGCCGACATCTCGCTCTCGCTCCCGGGCATCCTGATCGCCGTGCTGCTCTCGGTGGTCTTCGAGCCCTCGTTCACGAACGTGATCATCGTCGTGGTCTTTCTCTTGTGGCCGAGCTACGCGCGGCTCACCCGCGGCGAGGCGCTCGGCCTCAAGCAGCAGGAGTTCGTGGCGCTGGCGCGCATCGCCGGTTGCTCGAACGCGAGGATCATGTTCCGCCACATCGCGCCGAACCTGGCGCCGTCGATCCTGGTGCTGGCCACCTTGCACGTCGGCTACGTCATCGTGCTCGAGGCCGCGCTCTCGTTCCTGGGCGTCGGCATCCCGCCGCCGACGCCGTCGTGGGGCGTGATGGTGGCCGACGGTCGCGGGCTGATCGAGCAGGCCTGGTGGGTCTCGATCCTGCCGGGCATCGCGATCCTGATCACGGTGCTCTCGCTGAACATCCTCGGCGACTGGGTCCGCGACCGGCTCGATCCGAAGCTCCGGCAGGTCTGAGCCGGCCATGGCCGACACGCTCCTGGAGGTGCGGGACCTCCGCACCTACATCTACACGCGCCGCGGGGTCGTGAAGGCCGTCGACGGCGCGAGCTTCTCGGTCCGCCGCGGCGAGACCCTCGGCATCGTCGGCGAGTCGGGCTCGGGCAAGTCGATGACGTGTCTCTCGATCCTGCGGCTCGTGCCCGAGCCGGGCGGGCGGATCGTCGGGGGCCAGATCCTCTTCGACGGCGAGAACCTCCTCGACAAGAGCCCGGAAGAGATGCGCCGCCTGCGGGGACCCCGGATCGCGATGATCCTGCAAGATCCCATGGCCTCGCTGAATCCCGCGATGACCGTGGGGGAGCAGATCGCCGAGACCCTCGCGCTCCATCGCGGGTTGCGCGGCCGCGCCCTCGACGACCGGGTCGTCGAGCTCCTGCGCCAGGTGAAGATCAGCGATCCGGAGCGGAGGGTGCACGCCTATCCGCACCAGATGAGCGGCGGCATCCGCCAGCGGGTCGCCGGCGCGATCGCGATCTCCTGCCAGCCGAGCCTGCTGATCGCCGACGAGCCCACGACCTCGCTCGACGTCACGATCCAGTCGCAGTATCTGCGCCTCCTGAAGGAGATCCAGCGGGAGACGAGCTTGGCACTCGTCTTCGTCACGCACGATCTCGGGATCGTCGCCAAGCTCTGCGATCGAGTGGCCGTGATGTACGCCGGGCGCATCGTCGAGCTCGGACGGACCCGCGACATCTTCAACCGCCCGCGCCATCCGTACGCGATCGGCCTCCTCGATTGCCTGCCGACGCTTCGCCGCGGACGCGAGCCGCTGACGGCGATCGAGGGACAGCCCCCGGACCTCGCCAACGTGCCGGAGGGCTGCAGCTTCACGCCACGCTGCCCGATGGCCGAGCCACGATGCAGCCAGAAGCGCCCGCCGCTGGAGTCGGTCGACAGCGAGCATCTCGTCGCGTGCATTCGCGCCGGCGAGACCGCGACCCTGGGCCGCCGAGCGGCCACCGTGTCACGGGCGTCCGCCGCTCCCGTCGCCGAGCCCGTGGGCAGCGGCGACGTCGTCCTCGAGGCGCGTCAGCTCACCAAGCACTTTCCGCTCGCCCGCGGCACGATCTTCGGCCGGCGATTCGGGACGGTGAAGGCGGTCGACGGGGTCGACTTCGTGCTCCGGCGCGGCGAGACGCTCGGCCTGGTGGGCGAGAGCGGCTGCGGAAAGACCACCACGGCCAGGCTCGTGCTGTCGCTCGAGCGGCCGACCACTGGCGGCGTGTTCTTCCGCGGCCGCGACATTCACTCGCTGGGCCGCCACGAGCGGGGCGGCTACCGCCGGGCCGTACAGGCCGTCTTCCAGGATCCGTTCAGCTCGCTCAATCCGCGGCTGACGATCCGCACCACCGTGAGCGAGCCCTTGGCCCAGATCGAGCCCGATCTCACGCGCGCCGAGCTCGCCGAGCGGGTGGCCGCGTCGCTCACGCGCGTCGGGCTCCAGCCGCGCATCGCCGACGACTATCCCCACGAGCTCTCGGGCGGACAGCGCCAGCGGGTCGCGATCGCCCGCGCGCTGACCACGAACCCGGAGTGCATCCTGCTGGACGAGGCCGTGTCGGCGCTCGACGTCTCGATCCGCGCCCAGGTGATGAACCTCCTGCGCGAGATCCAGGATCGCTCGGGCGTGAGCTATCTCTTCATCGCCCACGACCTTGCGGTCGTGAAGTACGTGAGCGCGCGGATCGGGGTGATGTACCTGGGCAAGCTCGTCGAGACTGCGCCCGCGGACGAGCTCTACGCGAACCCGCTCCACCCGTATACGCAGGTGCTGCTCAGCAACGCGCTCCCCGCGCATCCCGACGATGTGCGCGACGAGGTCATCCTCAAGGGCGAGGTGCCGAGCGCCTTCAATCCGCCGTCGGGATGCCGCTTCCATCCGCGGTGCCCCCAGGCGATGCCGATCTGCGGTGAGGTGGAGCCGCCGCTACGCGAGCAGGCGAGCGGCCACCCGGTGGCCTGTCACTTGTACTGAAGCCAGGCTGCGGGAACCTCGACGTAGGAGCGATCCAGCTCGCCGGCCGATGCGCAGCCCACGAGCTTGAGGGTGCGGACCAGGTCGGCACGAAGAATCTGAATGGCCCGCGCGACTCCCGGCCCGCCGCCCGCGCCCAGCCCGTAGGCGTAGGCGCGGCCGCAGAGCACCGCGCGGGCCCCGAGACACAGCGCCTTGGCGACGTCGCTGCCCCGACGGATGCCGCCGTCCAGCAAGACCTCGGCGCGGCCATTCGCGGCGCTGACGATCTCCGGCAGCGCCCGCAACGTCGCGGAGACCCCGTCGAGCTGGCGGCCGCCGTGGTTGGACACCACGAGCGCCTCGGCGCCCTCGTCGATGGCCCGGCGCGCATCGTCGCCCGTCAGCACACCCTTGATGACGATCGGCCCCCTCCAGACGTCGCGGATCCAGCGAAGATCGGCCCAGGAGACCGTCGACTGCTCGAGCGCGGCGGCGACGTCGGCATACGGCATCGGGCCTTGCCCGGGGATCACCACATTGGGGAACGACATCAACCCGCCGTCGGACAGAAAGCCCGCGAGCCAGCGGGGCCGCGCCAGGAACTGTGGCAGGAAGGGAAGCCTCGCCCAGGTGCTCGGACCCAGGAGCTCCTTCGTACCATTGCGCACGTCACGCTCGCGCAGCCCCGAGACCGCGGTGTCGATCGTCACCGCGAGCGCCGAGAAGCCCGCGAGCCGAGCCCGCTCGATCGTGGCGCCGGCGACCTCGCGACCGCCGACCAGATAGAGCTGGTACCAGACGGGTCCGATCGACGCCGCCTTGACGTCTTCGAGCCTGCAGCCCGACAGGGTCGAGAGAATGTAGGCGGTTCCCGCGGCGCCGGCGGCCCGGGCGGCCGCCTCCTCGCCGCGCGGGTAGAACATGCGGCTGCTCCCGACCGGCGCCAGGAGAAACGGAAGCTCCAGGCGTCGCCCCAGCACGGTCACGTGGAGATCGCACTCGGGAATCGCGACCGCGTTCCGAGGTCGGAGGATCACGTCGTCGTAGACCCGGCAGTTCTCCCGCAGCGTGAGCTCCGCGTCGGCGCCGCCGTCGATGTAGTCGAACACCGCGCGAGGCAACCGGCGCTCGGCCAGGCGGCGGAGATCGGAGATGTTGACGACGCGAGGCGAATCGACCGCGTATGGCATGTCTGGGCGAGATTCTAGCGCAGGATCAGATACCGAAGAGGTAGCGGCCAACGGCACTAGCGCCCGGATGGATCTCGACGCGCCCGCCCGCTCGAGAACACGCGCGCCGGTGTCAGCGGGAGCGCGGTGATCGAGACATCACGCGGCGACAGCGCGTCGCACACGGCGTTGGCCGTAGCGGCGCCGAGACCGGGGTTGCCGCACTCGCCGAGGCCGCGCAGGCCGAGCGGGTTGGTCGTTGCGCGAACTTCCTGGTAGAAGCCGTCGACCGGAGGGATGTCGGCCGCCGCGGGCAGCGCGTAGTCCATCAGGGTCGACGACAGGAGCTGGCCCTCCGCGTCGTAGGCGAGGCTCTCGTGCATCGTGTTGCCGATCCCGAAGGCGACGCCGCCGATCAGTTGGCCGTCGACCAGCGCGGGATTGACGGCGCGGCCGACGTCGGCGCCCACGACGACGCGTCGCAAGGTGACGACGCCGGTCTCGGGATCGACGTCGGCGACCACGGCCGCCGCGCACCCGGCGTAGGTCACCTTCGGCACCTCGAACGAGGCTCCGGCCGCCAGACGCCGCTCGCGTGCCAGGTCGGCGAGCGTGAGGCGTCGCCCGCGCGCCTCGACGACACCGCTCGCGTAGGTCACCTCGCTCTCCGGCACGCCCCACGCCTCGGCCGCGCGCTGGCGAGCCTCGGCGATCAGCTTCGCCGCCGCGAGATGCGCGGCGTTGCCGGCGGTGACGGTCCCGCGCGAGCCGTAGGTGCCGACGCCGCTCTCGACGGCCGCGGTATCGGCGTGTCGCACGTCGAAGCGCGAGGCCGGCAGACCCAGCGCGTCGCCGAGAATCTGGGCGAGCACGGTCTCGAGCCCGGGGCCCATCGATGAGGCGCCCGTGTCGACGATGAGCCTGCCGTCGGGACGCGCCTCCACCTGGGTGGTCTCGAAGGGCCCGAGACCAGTCTTCTCGACGTAGATCGCGAGCCCGATCCCGCGGCGCGGCCCCGACGGCCGCGCGTTCATCGCGGCCTGCTCGGCGCGCGTGCCCGCGTAATCCAGGCGGCGCAGCAGCTCGTCGAAGAGCGCGGGAAAATCACCGGAGTCGTAGACGGTGCTGACTCCGAATGACTTGGTGCCGCAGTCGTAGGGCATCTCGTCAGCGCGGATCAGATTGCGACGGCGGATCTCGGCCGGATCGATCCCCAGGCGCGCGGCCGCCTGATCCAGCAGGCGCTCGCGGACGAAGTTGCACTCCGGGCGCCCGGGCGAGCGCAAGGTGCCGGCCGGCGTCTTGTTGGTCACGACCGACCAGAGATCGCAGCCATAGTTCGGCACCCGGTACGGACCGGGCAGTAGCGCCGCGCCGAACTCGGCGGGCACCAGCGCCGCGGTGCGGACGTAGGCGCCGATGTCCGCGTGGATCACCGCGCGCATGGCCAGAATGCGCCCGTCGCGATCGAAACCCATCTCGATCTCGTACGCAACCTCGCGCGCGTGGTTGGCGGCCATGAGGTTCTCACGCCGGCTCTCGATCCACTTCACCGGGCGGCCGAGCTTCAGCGAGGCGAGCGGCACCAGGATGTCCTCGGGATAGAGCTCCCCCCGGACGCCGAAGCCGCCGCCCACGTCCACCTCGGTGAGGCGCAGAGCACCCACCGGGATGCCGAAGATCGGCGCCAGGATCGTCCGGTTGATGTGGATGCACTTGGTCGAGCCGATCAGGTGCAGCTCGCCGCCGCGCGGGTCGGGCGGCACCGCGACGAGCCCGCGCGTCTCCAGCGCCGCCGCGGTCTGCCGCGGGTAGGTGAACCGCTCGCGCAGCGTGAGCTGGGCGCCGGCGAGCGCCGCATCGGCGTCGCCCACGCGCATCGTGATCGTCGCGACGTTGTTCGAGTCGGTGCCCGCGAACAGCCGCGCGGCTCCGGCCCCGAGCGCCTCGCCGGTCGAGGCGCACGCGGCCAGCGGCTGGTAGACGACGTCGATCCGGTCGAGCGCGTCGCGGGCGATGTAGGGATCGTCGGCGACGACGAGCGCCACCGGCTCGCCCACGTAGCGGACGACGTCGCGGGCGATGGCCGGTTGCAGGTACCGGTCAGTCCCTTTCGGCGCGGGGACGCGGTTGGGGATGATCGCGGCGGCCGGCACATCGGCCGCCGTCAGCACGACATGCACGCCGGGCAAGTCCCGCGCGCGCTTTGCGTCGATCGACACCAGCCTCGCGTGGGCGTGGGGGGAGCGCAGCACCGCGGCGTGGAGCAAGCCCGTTACGCGGACGTCTTCGACGAAGCGGCCCGTGCCCGCGACGAACCGATCGCCGCCCAGACGAGGGTGAGCCTCACCGATCATCGCGCCATCCTAGCACTGTGGTAGCGTAGCGGCGCGAACCGTGACGGGATCCCAGGAGAGCGCCATGCCGCGCCCCGATACGATGAAGGCGATGATCCTGCCGGAGTTCGGAGCTCCGCTCCGGCTTGCGACGGTGCCCGTGCCGAAGATCGGGCCCAACGACGTACTGCTCCGCGTCCGCGCGACGGGCGTCGGGCTGACCGTCGTGATCATGACCCGAGTTCCCGGCCGTGTGACGTCGTTTCCGCGGATCCCCGGGCACGAGGTGGCCGGGGAGGTCGTCGAGCTGGGCTCCGAGGTTGCTCACGTCAAGGTCGGCGATCGTGTCACCTGTCACTTCTATCTGACCTGTGGCGTCTGTCACTTCTGCCGGAGCGGGCGCGAGACCTTGTGTCCGGCTTCGCCCGGCAACGTGGGCATGGCGTGCGAC
>Ga0209267_1001244_pt1 | contig 17483 bp, 18 predicted proteins | sample GraSoiAngelo_137_FD_185894 | JGI IMG/M metagenome (GOLD analysis project Ga0209267, IMG submission 185894) | Grasslands soil microbial communities from the Angelo Coastal Reserve, California, USA - 14_0929_09_30cm (SPAdes) (version 2) | ecosystem: Environmental > Terrestrial > Soil > Grasslands ... | reverse complement strand
GAGCATCATTGGCGTGGCCTCCTGGAGCGATGGGGTGAACGTTCGAGCCGGGACACTATCACGACACCATCGCCTCCGGACCGACGTCACCGAGGACGCGGGCCGCGGCGAAGCGCGGCGATTTGCTCAGGAGGATAGTCGTCGAGCGCCTGGCGGCTCATCTCGTGAGCCCGGATCCATCGTCCACCCGCCCACGCGCGGTCAGCCGGCGGGCCACCTCGGCGCGGTCGGCGGCGTTGGTGGTCGGGGTCGAGGCCAGGCGCGCGGCGTCGCGATAGTAGCGCTCGACCGGGAACTCGCTCGTGTAGCCGTAGCCGCCGTGGACCCGCATCGAGTCGAGCGTGACCTCGTACGCGGTCTCCGACGCCGAGATCTTGGCGATGAGGCGCTGCGCGTCGTCCCCGCCCGCCGCGGCGGCGGCGTAGGCGAGGAGCCGCGCCGCCGTGATCTTGGTCGCCATTCCCGCGAGCGTGAGCTGGATCGCCTGGTGGTGGGCGATCGGCTTGCCGAAGGTCGTGCGCTGCTGCGAATAGCGAAGCGCGGCCTCGAACGCGGCCTGCGCCAGGCCGACGCCCGTCGCCGCGGCGCCGAGCCTCGCGACCTCGAGGACCGCCGCTCTCTGCTCGAGAGCACGACCGGCCGCACCGTCCAGTCGATTCTGCGCCGCAACGCGGCAGCCCTCGAAGCGGAGCCGGCCCGACTCGAGCCCGCGCAGCCCGAGGGTCGCCTCGGGCCGATCGGCGCTGAAGCCGGGCATCCCGGGGCCGACGACGAATAGCGCGACATCGTCGGCCGAGACCGCCGGCACCAGCACCGCGGCCGCGTGCGCGGCGTGATCCACCGGCGGTGTCTCCCCGTCGAGAATCCAGCCGTCGCTGGTGCGAGTGGCTCTGATCCCATCGGTGAACGCCACGGTGCCGAGGATCTCGCCTCGTGCCATTGCCGGGAGGAGCCGCTCCCGCTGCTCGGCCGTCCCGAAGCGGGCGATGGCGTGAGTCGCGGTCAGGTGAGCCACGAGGATGGCGGCAAGGGTGGCCGAGCCCCGCGCCAGCTCCTCGACGATCATCACGGTCGTTCGCAAGTCGAGCCCAAGACCCCCATGTCCGGGATCGACGAGGGCCCCGAGAATGCCGAGCTCGGCGAGCGCCGCGACGAGCCGGGCCGGATGGGCGTGGGCGATGTCGAGATCGTGAGCGGCCGGAACGACGAGCTTGTCGACGAGCTGTCGGACCGCGAGGACCATCTGCCGCACGTCCTCGCTCTCCGCCTCGCGTGAGGTCAGGGCTCCGAGCCGCTCACCGTATCGCTCGAGCAGGCCCCGCGCGATGATGGTCCGCTGGATCTCGTTCGTGCCCTCGCCGATGATCATCAGCGGGGTGTCGCGGTAGTAGCGCTCGACGTTCAGCGCGGCGAGCGCGCCGACGCCGCCGTGGAGGCGCAGCGCCTCGACGGCGACCTCCTGGGCCGATTCGGACGCGAAGAGCTTCGCCATCCCCGCTTCGAGATCGCACCGCTCGCCGCGGTCCTTCATCGCGGCCGCCCACGAGGTGAGGAGTCGAGCGGCGCGAAGCTTCGTGGCCATGTCGGCGACCGCGGGTGGGGCGTCGGCGCTGGTGGCGGCGAGATGGGCGACCGTGTCGTCGTAGGCCGCCTGCGCGACGCCGACGGCCCGCGCGGCGATGTTGATCCGTCCGGCCTCGAGCCCTCCCATCACGTGCTTGAAGCCACGGCCCTCGATGCCGCCCACCAGATTGGCCGCCGGCACCGCGCACTCCTCGAAGACCAGCTCCGCGGTGTCGACGCCCTTGTAGCCGAGCTTCGCGATCGATTTGACCACCCGAAAGCCTGGGTGACCCTTCTCGACGATGAAGCAGGACATCCCGCGGTGACGCGGCTCGGCCCTGGGGTCCGTGAGCGCCAGGAGCGCCAGGGTGTTGCCCTCGCGGCCGTTGGTGATGAAGAGCTTCGTGCCGGTGATGAGGTACTCGTCCCCGCGTCGCGTCGCAACCGTGCGGATCGCCTGCACATCGGTCCCGGCGTGCGGCTCGGTCAGCGCGAGGCCGCCGCGCGCCTGGCCGCGCGCGAAGCGGGGGAGGAAGCGCGCGCGCTGCGGCTCGGTCCCGTGGTCGAGCACGATCAGCGCGGCCATCGTGTGGCTGTTGATGACGCCCGCCAGCGACATCCAGCCGCGGCAGAGCTCCTCGATGAGCTGCGCGTACGTCCGGACGTCCAGGCCGAGGCCGCCGTACGCCGTCGGCACCAGCGCGCCGAACAGACCGAGCTCTCGCATGCGGGCGACCAGGCCGTGCGGGTAGGTGTCTTCGTGCTCGAGCGCGGCGGCGACGGGACGGACCTCGGTATCGACGAACTCGCGAACGGCGGCGACCACAGGGTGGTCCATGGGCGAACAGATACTACAATATGGGTGCATGCCGCTCGACGACCTCGTCCTCGGTCTGCAGGGAGCGTTCGATCGTCTCATCCGCCGGCTCCGACTGGGGGCGCCTCCGGTGCCCGGCCAGCGCCGTCTGCTGATCGTGCAGATCGACGGGCTCTCGCGCGCGGTGCTCGAGGACGCGATCACCCTGGGGCGCGTGCCGTTCCTGGCGCGTCTGCTCCACCGCCGTGGTTATCAGATGGTGCCGATGTGCGCGGGGCTTCCGACCTCGACGCCGGCCTTCCAGCTGGCCGCGATGTACGGTGTGCGCCCGGACATCCCGGGATTCCACTACCACGACAAGCGCCGCAAGTCCGACGTCTACTTCCCGCGCGGTGGCGACGCGGCGCACGTCGAGCGGACCCAGGCGGCGGGCCGGCGGGGTATCGTGAACGGCGGCGGCACCTACGGATGCATCTTCACGGGCGGCGCCGCCAGCAATCTGCTGACCTTCGCGATGATCAAGCGTCCGACCGGGGCGGGGCTGATCCGCGCCGCTTCCCTGGTGGTGGTGATCGCCTGGGTCCTCGTGAAGGGAACGGTGGCGTCGACCGTCGAGGTCACTCGCGCGCTGCTCCGGATGCTCGCCGATCCCGCGTCGGCGTCGACGGCCGGCTGGAAGTGGCTGGCGATCAAGCTCGGGATCTCGGTGTGGCTGCGCGAGCTCTTCACCCTGGCGGTCGCGCACGACATCTACGCGGGCGTGCCGACGATCTACGTCAACTACCTCGACTACGACATCGCCGCCCACGCGTGGGGCCCGCGCCACCGCCGCGCGCTGCACACGCTCCGGAAGGTCGACGCCTCGATCAAGCGGCTGGGGCGCGTGCTTCGCCGCGTGCCCGAGCATCGCTACGATCTCTACGTGCTGTCGGACCACGGACAGGCCGCGAGCCTGCCCTACCTCAGACTGTCGGGCGGCCGGCCGATCGAGCAATCACTCTTCGAAGACTTCTTCCAGTCCGACGGGGCGCGAGCGGCGCCGCCGCCCGAGCACCGGCGCGGCGTCCTCGCCGGGGGCCTGGAGGTGTTGCGGGCGCAGCGAGCGCCCGGGTTCTTCCAGCGGTTCGTGAACTACCTCGAGCGTGACTTCCCGTGGGTGCTCGGCGGCACCCGCTCGGCCCGAGAGCACGACGGCATTCGGGTCATCGCCGCGGGGCCGAACGCGTTCGTGTACTTCCTCGACACGGCGGATCCGCTGACGGTCGAGCGGATCGATGCGCGCTTTCCCGCGCTGGCCGCACGCATCTCGGCCGCCCCGGGCATCGGCATCGTCCTGGTGCGCTCGGCCGCCGGCCCGCTCTGCTTCTGGCGCGGCGAGCGCTACGGTCTCGAGGCGCTCGGCGCCGGGCCCTTCGCCAAGCGCCCCGACCTCGAGCGAGTCGTCGAGGGGATCCGCGATCTCATGGCCATGCCGTCGGCGGGCGATCTGGTCATCTACGGTATCGATGCGCCCCAGGGCAACGTGTCGTTCGTGGCCGAGGTCGGGGCTCACGCCGGTCCGTCGATGGACGAGCTGCACACGTTCTTGATCCATCCCTCGCGGGTGAAGGTGCCGATGCCGATCACGCATCCGGTCCAGCTCTATCCCCACTTCGCGCAGTATCAGACGGACGCGGCATGAGACATCTCACGGTCGTGAGCTACAACATCCATCGGGGCGTCGGGCTGGATCGCCGCCGCGATCTCGATCGGATCGCCGACGTCATCGGCGAGCTCGGGCCCGACGTGGTCGGGCTCCAGGAGGTGATCCGGGAAGGCGGGGTCGCCGACGCCGATCAGGCGGCGTATCTGGCCTCGCGGCTCGAGATGACCGAGCTCGTCATGGGCGAGACGCGCGCGCACGGCTCCGGGACGTACGGCAACGTCGTCCTCAGCCGGTTGCCCGTGCTCGGTTCGGGCCGCTGCGATCTGAGCTGTCGCATGCGCGAGCCGCGCGGCTGCCTGAGAGTCGATCTCGACGTCGACGGCACGCCGCTGCACCTGTTCAACTGCCACTTCGGCCTGGGACTGCGCGAGCGCCGTGAGCAGCTCGACCTGCTCGGCGAGTTCATCCGGGCCTCCGGGCGCCTGGCCGGGCCACGAGTGCTCCTGGGCGACTTCAACGAGTGGCACCGCGGACCGGTGACGCGCGGGCTACGGCGCGAGTTCTCCTCGCCGATGCGCCGCCGCCGCACGCATCCGGCGATGTTTCCGCTGTTCGCCCTGGATCGAATCTACTGGGATGCCGAGCTCGAAGGCGAGCAGTTCAGCGTGCACCGAAGCCGTCTGGCCCGGGTCGCCTCCGACCACCTGCCGGTGGTCGCGCGCCTGCGCCTGCGCCACCGACCGCCGCGGCTGGCCCCGTACGTCGTCGGCGACGCGCTCCCGCCCGCGGAATAGTCAGGCCTGGCCGGCCAGGTCCACCGCGGCCAGCAGCAACGTGCGCGCGCCGTGCTCGATGTCGTCGATCGCCGTGAACTCTTCCTCGCAATGGCTGCGCCCGTCGTGCGAGGGCACGAAGACCATCCCGGTCGGCCCGATCGCCGCCATGTACTGGGCGTCGTGGCCGGCGCCCGAGCGGATCCGCCGATACCGCGCGCCGGCCCCACGGGCCGCGCGCTCGACCGTGTCGACGAGGTCGCGGTCGAACGGCGTGTACGGCACGCGCCAGTAGTTCTCGAGCTCGTAGCGCACCCCCTCACGCTCGCAGGCCTCGCGCACGACGGACGTGAGGCGCGCCAGGGCCTGGTCGAGCGTCGCGTCCTGCGGATCTCGCATGTCGATCGAGAGGGTTACCCGGCCCGGGATCGCGTTGACGATGTTCGGCGTCACGACGAGATTGCCGATCGTGGTCACGAGGTCGCCGCCGATCTCGCGGGCGATCCGGCGCACGCCTCCGATCACCTCGGCGGCGGCCACCAGCGCGTCGTGACGGATCCGCATGGGTGTGGGCCCGGCGTGGTCCTGGACGCCGTGAATGGTCAGGCGCGACCAGGCGATCGCGACGATGCCCTCGACCACGCCGACCGAGAGCCCTTCTTCCTCGAGGAACGGTCCCTGCTCGATGTGGAGCTCGAGATAGGCCCGGAAGGGCCGGGGCACGCACGGCTCGGAGCCCAGGTAGCCGATCCGCTCGAGCTCGTCGAGCAGACGGATGCCGTCCTTGTCCCTGGCGTTGTACGCGTCCTCGAGGGCGATCTTGCCCGCCATGACGCCGCTGGCGATCATCGCCGGCTGAAAGCGTGCCCCCTCCTCGTTGGTGAAGATCGCCAGGGTCACCGGGTGCCGCGTCCGGAGCTTCTGGTCGTTGAGCGTGCGGATCACCTCGAGACCGCAGAGCACGCCGAGCTGGCCATCGTAGCGGCCGCCCGTCGGCACGGAATCCACGTGAGAGCCCATCATCACCGGCGGGAGCGAGGCCGTGCCCGCCCGCTGACCGAAGATGTTCCCCATCTGATCGACAGTGACCGTGAGGCCGGCCTCCCGCATCCGGGCGACCATCCAGTCGCGGCCGCGCTTGTCCTCGTCGGTGAGCGCCAGACGGGTGAGCCCGCCGCGGGGCGTTTGCCCGATCCGGCCGAGCTCCTCGATCGACTGCTCCAGACGTCGTCGGTCAACGTTCATCTGTCTTCTCCGGATATGCCGGCTAAAGTCCGAGATACGCACGCTTGAGGCGCTCGTCGCCGAGGAGATCGCGCGCCTGGCCTTCGAGTACGAGCCGCCCGCTCTCCAGCACGCAGGCGCGGTGGGCCAGGGTGAGCGCCTGGCGGACGTTCTGCTCGACCAGCAGCACCGTAACGCCCTGGCCGTTGATCGTCCGCACGGTCTCGAAGATCCTGGCCACCAGAACGGGAGCGAGACCGAGGGTCGGCTCGTCGAGCATCAGGATGCGCGGCAGAGCCATGAGCGCCCGGCCGATTGCGCACATCTGCTGCTCGCCCCCCGACAGCGACCCCGCCAGCTGGGTCCGGCGCTCGCCGAGAACAGGGAAGAGGCCATAGACGTGGGCGAGGGTCCGGTCGCGCTCGCCGCGGGCCCGGTCGACGTGGGCCCCGAGCAAGAGGTTCTCGGCCACCGTCATGAACGGAAACAGATGCCGCCCCTCGGGGACCTGCACGATGCCGCGGTCGACCCGCTGATGAGCCGGCAAGGCGGTGAGATCTTCGTCGTTCAGAAGGACGCGGCCGCGGCGCGGAGCCACGAGCCCGGAGATCACGCGCAGGGTGGTGGACTTGCCGGCGGCGTTGGCGCCGACCAGCGCGACGATCTCTTTGTCGCGGACCTCGAACGAGACATCGGCGAGCGCCTGGAGGTCACCGTAGAACGCGTCGACCCCCTCAAGCCTGAGCAAGCACGAACTCCTCGCCGAGGTACGCGTCGACGACCCGGCGATCCTGCGTGATCGCGGCCGGGGCGCCCTCGGCGATCGCCTCGCCGTGATGGAGCACCACGATCCGCTGGGCCAGACGCATCATCGCGGCCATGATGTGCTCGATCACGATCAAGGTCAGCCCGTCGGCGTGTAGGCGGCGGATCAGCTCGATCATCCCACCCAGCTCCGTCGGGTTGAGCCCGGCCATCACCTCGTCGAGCAGAAGCAGGCGCGGCCGCGTCGCCAGTGCGCGTGCGACTTCCAGCCGCTTGCGCAATCCAATGGGTAAGGTCCGGGCGTGGCTGCCGGCGTGAGCGGCGAGGCCGCAGGTCTCGACGACGCGCTCGGCCTCCAGACGCGCGGCGCTGATCGTCGGAAGCCGGGTCAAGGCGCCGATCATGACGTTGTCGATGACCGAGAGATTGCCGAACGGCTTCACGAGCTGGAAGGTACGCGTGAGACCGAGCCGGCAGATCGCGTGCGGCGCCTGCCCGGTCACGTCGTGGCCCGCGAAGACGACGCGGCCGGATTCGGGCCGGTAGTAGCCGGAGATCACGTTGAAGAGCGTCGTCTTGCCGGCGCCGTTGGGGCCGATGATCCCGAGAATCTCGCCGGTCGGCACCTCGAAGCTCACCTCGGATACGGCGGTGAGGCCGCCGAAGCGCTTCGTCACGCGCTCGAGGGTGAGGATCGGCGCGGCGTCACTCACGCGTGGGCTCGGCGCAGGCGCAGCCGCGCCGCGATGCCGGCGAGGCCCTCGGGCACGAACCGGACGACGAGGATCAGCGCGGTCCCGTAGATGATCAGGTAGATGCCGGCGAACCCGGTCTTCACGCCCGAGAAGGTCGCACGCAGGTAGGTCTCCAGCGACGTGATGAGGAGCGAGCCGAGGAACGGCCCGAGCGCCGTGCCCATGCCGCCGATGATCGTGTTGAGCGCGAAGCGCACGGAGAGGTCCACCGAGAACACGTACGTCGGATCGACGAAGCCGACGTACTGGGCCCACAGCGAGCCGCAGACCGAGGTGAGGGCCGCGCTGAGCGTCACCGCGCCGACCTTGAGTCGGCGGGTCGGAATGCCGAGCGCCTCCGCCGCGTCCTCGTCCTCTCGGACGCCAGCCAGCTGGTAGCCGACGCGCGAGCGCTCCAGGTAGACCTCGACGGCGTAGCAGAGGAGCGCGACGGCCAGCGCCATGTAGACCCAGCCCACGTGGCCGAGACCGAGGGTCGCGAAGCCCGGGCGGAACGGGACGGGAATGCCCTCGCCCCCGGACGTGAAGCCACGCCAGCGGCTGACGCCGATCAGCAAGACTTGCGAGAACGCGATCGTCGACAGGGCGAAGTACGGCCCCTTCAGGCGGTTGGACAGAAAGCCGATGATGAAGCCGGCGCCAATCGAGAGCACGACGCCGACGAGCATCCCGAGCCAGGGCCCGCGGCCGAACCGGGTCACCATCAGCGCGGCCGAGTAGGCGCCGATGCCGAAGAACGACGCGTGGCCGATCGAGACCTGGCCGGCGTAGCCGCCCGCGACGTTCCAGGCCGCCGAGAGCGCGCCCCAGAGGAGGATCAGCACGAGGCTGTCGAGGAAATACGCGTCGCGGACGACGATCGGCGTGAGCGCCGCGAGCCCGAAGAAGACGACGGCGCCTCGGCGAGCGCGGAGGAGCGCGGTCATCCCTCAGACGCCCAGAGTTTCCGCGCCGCGCTGACCGAAGAGGCCGGCCGGGCGGAAGACCAGCACGAGGATGAACAGGATGAAGTAGAAGATCTCCTTCCAGGCCGCCCCGAACAGGTACGAGCCGGCGACCTCGACGGCCGCCACGATGAGGCTTCCGAGCATCGCGCCGAGCATGTCGCCGAGACCGCCGAGCACGACCACCACGTAGGAGAGCAGCACGAACTGGAGCCCCGCCGTCGGGTAGACCGAGTAGAGCGGCGCGACCAGCACGCCCGCCGCGCCGACGGCCGCGATCCCGATGGCGAAGGTGAGGCGATAGACGCGGTCGGTGTCGATGCCCATCAAGGTGGCGGCGTCGCGATCCTGCGCGGTCGCGCGCATCACGCGGCCGGCGTGCGTCCACTTCATGAAGGCCACGAGTGCCAGCGTGAGCGTGACGGCGATCAGCGAGGCGACCACCTGAGTCAGGTTGAAGATCGTGGAACCGGCGCGCAGCACCGTCGAGAGGTGCCAGGGCCGGACGAAGCGAAAGTCACCGGACCACGCCACCAGCGCGACGTTCTGGAGCACCGTCGACAACCCGACGGTGGTGAAGATCTGCACGTTGTGCGAGGCGTGGATGACCCCGCGCATGACCAGCCCGTAGACCACGAGACCGACGACGAAGAAGAGCGGGATCGCCACGAAGACGACGAAGTAGGGATCCGCGGTGAAGACGACGAACGCCCAGAAGGCGAGGTACATGCCGAGCATGAGGAATTCGCCGTGGGCGAAGTTCACCACGCGCATGATGCCGAAGATCAACGTGAGCCCGACCGAGATGAGGGCGTAGATCCCCCCGAGGAGCACCGTCGCGACGGCGAGTTGGGCGAGGACGCTTATTTGCGCTGGTCCCAGGCGCCGAGCGGGATCCACTTGGCCCGGAGCGTCGAGAACTCCTCGGGCCACACCGTGACGAGCTGCCCGTCCTGCCACTGCAGCATGTAGTGCTGCACGCGCTCGTTCGCGTTCTGGCCGAGCTCGGAGAATTTCACGCCCCAGCCGTTGATCATGGAGCCGACCGGCAGATCGAGCGACATGACGGCCGCGCGGAACTTCTCGGGATCGTCTGACTGCGAGCGGTCCAGGACCAGCTTGAGCAGCCAGAGTCCGCTGCCGGCGAGCTGGTGGGCGCCGAACGGATAGGTGCCGGTCCGCTTCTGCACCGCGTCGCGGAAGGCCTTCTCGATCGCCTGGCCCTCGGGCTTGAGCGCCTCGAGGCGGAAGCCCGGACCGGGCTCGAGCAGGGCGAACACGCCGTTGGCGTCGTTGCCGAGCGCCTTGCCGAAATCGCTGCCGCCGTAGCCCGTCGCGCCCGCGTGGACCAGCGCCTTGAACAGGAAGTTCTGCTCCTTGGCCTGGCGCCAGAAGAGCACGCCGTCGTTGCTGAAGCTGATGTGGTGGACGATGTCCGGGTTGAGCTGCTTCATCTTCAAGATCGTCGGCGTCATGTCGTTGAGCGTCTGCCAGTTGTAGTACTCGAGCATCACCTCCTGCATGCCGAACTCCGTCTTGGCCCGCTGCCGGGCCGACTCGGTCACGCCTTGACCGTAGGACGAGTCTTCGGACAGGAAGGCGATCTTGATCTGGTTGGGCCGGAGGTTGAGACGGGGCGCCAGATGCTTGGCGATGAACTCGACGTTGTACCAGCCGAAGCCGGTGGCGTCGATCTCGGTGCGGTAGACGTGCTTGAGACCGCGCTTGTTGAAGCGCGGATCGACGCAGGAGGACTCCCAGTAGATGACGTTGTGGCGCGCCGCCACCTCGCTCGCCGCGCCGCACAGGCGCGAGGAGAACGTCCCGGTGATGATCTTGACGCCTTCCCGGGTGATCAGCCGGTTCGCTTCGCTGGCCGCCGCGGTAGGATCGGTCGCGTCGGCGACGGTGAACACGAGCTTCTTGCCCATGACGCCGCCCCGCTCGTTGATCAGATCCCGGACGATCTCGAGCCCCTCCATGTGGCGCTTGCCCTCGAAGGCGAGCGGGCCCGTGACCGGCTCGAGCACCCCGATGCGGTACTCGCCCGAGAGAGCTTGTCCGCGGACGGTGGCGAGCTCTCCGCCGACGACCACGGTGAGCGCGACGACGATCATGGTGAAGACGAGGCGCGGCATACGAAGACCTCCTGGTCGGGCAAGACGTTCCGGCGCGACGGTCGGGTTGTAGCACCCGCCCGCGCGAAGTGTCAAGGCGGCCGACGTCTGACGAGCGACCTCAGCGCGATGAACCACCCGATGAGCGCGATCGTGTCGAGCGGGATCGCGAAGAGCCAGAAGAACGCGTGGACGATGACGCTGCCGACGTCCGGTCCGAGCACGAAAGATCCTGGGCGAACGGGCGCCGGCGCTCGCCGGCCGCCACCACCGGTGACGGCCAGCCAGGTCATCAGCAGAGCGCCGAAGCTGATCAGCACGAGCCCGGCGGCGCCGCCGAGCAGCTGACGCATCCGCGGGGTCGGGAGCGCGAGAGCGATGGCCCAGGCGCCGCCGAAGAAGACGCCGAGCGCGAACACCGCGACGAGCCAGCGCGGGCCGCCGAACATCCTGTCGGGCAGGGGAATCACGTCGCCGGCCGCCAGGAACAGTACGGCGCCGGTGAAGACGGTCAGCGCGCCGACGACCAGGGGTCCTCGTCGATCGTCTGACATTGTCGTGCCCAGAATAGCTGGTTTAGACTCGGGGAAGTGAGCGATAACCCGATCCTGACGCCGTCGACCATCACCTACTGCCCGCTCTGCGGCGCGACGCTCGCGGTCGAGGCCGTGCCGCCCGACCACCGTGAACAGAAGGTGTGCTCGCGCTGCCGGTTCGTCTTCTACCTGAATCCCAAGGTCGTGGCCGCGACCATTCCCGAGCAGGACGGCGCGATCCTGCTGACCCGGCGCTCGATCAACCCGGGCAAAGGGCTGTGGACGTTCCCCGGGGGATTCGTCGACTTCGGCGAGACCGTCACCGACGGAGCGATGCGGGAGACGTTCGAGGAAACCGGCCTGAAGGTGGACCTCAGCGGGCTGCTCAACGTGTACACATACCCGGGGGCTCCGGTCATCATCGTCTACAAGGCCCGGGTGATCGGGGGCACCCTCACCACGTGCGACGAGAATGACGCGCTCGAATGGGTCAGGCCCGAGCGGATCCCGTGGGACGCTCTCGCGTTTCAGTCCACGCGCGAAGCGCTTCGCGAGTGGGTCGCCGCGCGCGGGTTGATGCCCGGGGGCTAGACGCGGATCAGCCCGCGCTCTTCTTCATCGCGCGGGCGAGAAATCTTTCCATGTCGGGCACGACGAACCGCTCGTGCCGTCCCTCGGCGATCTTCTCCTTCTCGTCCCACGCCTCGACCGAGAACAGATAGCGCTTGCCGTCCGACTCGAGCAGGGTCGCCTTCGCCCGCACCTTCATGCCGACAGGGGTCGCGGCCAGATGCTTCATCTCGACCATCGTGCCGACCGACCCGCCGCCGGGCGGATAGTGCGGCCGCATCACCGCGCCGGCGGCGTCCTCGAGCAGGCCGATGACGTACGGCGTCGCGAAGACGTGCACCCCGCGGTTGCCCATCGCGTGAGCGGTCTTGTCCTCGGTCACGACGAAGCCGATCTCAGCGCTCGTACCCGGCTTGATGTCCACGGCGTCAGGTTTTACCGCGGAAACAGAAGTGACTGCAAGCCCATGACGACGAGCAGCGCCTCGATGATGCCGAGGAAGATACGATCGCTCATCCGGTCGAGCACGCGGCGGCCGAGCCACGTGCCGGCGAACATCGTCGCGCCGAGCACCAGGCCCAGCGCCAAGGTCTCCCAGGTCAAGAGTGCATAGCGCGCGAGGGTGGCGCCGCGCGCGAGGTGCATGACCATCGCGCACACGGCCTCGGTCCCGACGTAGGCGCTGCGGCGCAGACCGTAGGAAAGGAAGAACGGCGTGTTCAGCGGGCCCGTCGTGACGATCAGCCCCGAGACGAGGCCGACGATCGCGCCGAGCACGGGGAAGTAGCGAAGGCGCATGCGAAAGAGATCGGTGGCCAGGATCCGGCGCAGCGGCACCGACGCGATCAGGAAGACTCCGACGAACCGGCCGAGCCAGTCGGTGGGCGCTCCCGCGTAGATGGCCGTGCCCAGCACCGTCGCCGGCATCGCGCCAAGGGCGAAGCGGAGGACGACGGCGCGGTCGAGCTCGCCGCGGCTCCACCAGATTCGGGACAGGTTGCCGATCGTCATCGCCACCGTCAAGACCGGGACCGCCGAGCGGAGGCCCACGACCCAGGCGACCAGTGGCAGCATGATGATCCCAGTTCCGAACCCGGCGACCCCGCCGACCAGCGAGCCCACGAGCGCGCCGACGACCAGGACCGCCCAGCCGATGGGATCGGGCATGTCGTGTCATCATACGCGGGTGTCTCGATGGCTCGCCGCGGCGGGCGCGCTCCTCGTCTCGCTCGACTCCATGATGAACATCGCGTTCCCGGCGATCGCCGCGGCGTTCGCGGTGCCGCCCGAGCGCATCCGCTGGGTGATCATCTGTTACGTCCTCACGTACGCGATCACCTCGCTCGCGGGCGGCGCGGCCGGGGATCGAATCGGTCACGTCGCGGTGTTCCGCGCCGGTGTCGGGCTCAGCCTGATCGCATTCGTCATGGGCGGGGTCGCCGCCGGGTTCGGCTGGCTCCTGGTGGCGCGCGTCGTGCAGGGCTTCGCGGGTGGGTTGATCTACGGCACGTCCCCGGCGCTCGCGGTCGCCGGCGCGCCGGCGGCGCTTCGGGGTCGCCGGCTCGGCTTCCTCAGCGGGGCGATGGGGCTCGGCTTTCTGGGCTCGCTTCCCGCGGGCTTGCTCGTCGAGTCCGTCGGCTGGCGCGCCGTGTTTCACGTGCGCGTGCCGCTGGCCCTCATCGTGCTCGTCTGGGCGTTCGCCACCCGATCCGAGGCCGTCGAGCTCGAGCGCAAACCGATGCTCCTCGGCGACGTGACGCGCGGCCCGGTGCTCCAGGCGGGCGCCCTCTCGTTCGTGGCGCGGGGCGCGATCTTCGCGATCTGGCTCCTCGTCCCGTTCTACCTGGTCGAGGCGCGCGGCCTCGGCGCGCTCGTCGGCGGGATCTTCTTCATGCTCACGCCCCTCGGCACCACGGTCGCGGCGCCCCTGGCCGGCCGCCTGGCCGATCGCATCGGCTCTTCCGCGCCTGCGGTCGTTGGGCTCGCGCTGGAAGCCGCCGGCCTCGGCGCCCTGGGCTTCGTCGACGGCGCGACGCCGCTGGCGGTGGTCGCGCTCGCGCTCTTCGTCGCGGGCTTCGGACTGGGCTTCTTCGAGGTGCCGAACATGGCGACGATCATGGCGGCGTTCCCGCCGGGGCGCCAGGGTGCCGCCGGCGGCCTCTCCTTCCTCGCGCGCACGCTCGGCGTCGTCGCGGGCGTCGCGGTGATGGGCCAGATCGTCGCGGCGCGCAGCGCGGCGGTGGGATTTCTCGGCGCGTTCGCCGAATCGCTGGTGGTGGCGGCGGTCGCGGTCGCCGTCGCCTGCGCCTTCGCGCTGGTCGGCGCGCGCGCCCGGCGCTGATCCCGGCGCGGCGCTATACTGCCACTCTATGAAAGTGCTCCACGCGGCGATCGAGAGCGCGGCAATTGACAGAAGGAGGCGCGGATGGCGGTCGAGCTGACATCCAAGCGATATCGCGTCGAGGACATCGACGCGGTCGAGTTCTGCTACCAGCAAGGCTGGACCGACGGCCTCCCCGTGATCCCGCCCACGGCGGATCGGGTGACGACGATGCTCGCCGCCGCGCGCCTCGATCCCAAGCAGGAGATCGCCTTCATCACGCATCGCTCGGTGTCGATCACCGCCGAGAAGGTCGCGATCAACGCGGTCATGGCCGGATGCCGGCCCGAGTACTTCTCAGTGGTCGTCGCGGCCGTCGAGGGCATCGGTGACCCCGCGTGGAGCTACCACGGCCCAGGCACGTCAACCGGGGGCGCCGCGGTCCTCATGATCGTCAACGGGCCGATCGCCCGCCAGCTCGACATCAATTCAGGCGACAACCTCTTCGGTCCGGGATGGCGGGCGAGCCTCACGCTCGGTCGCGCATTGCGTCTGGTGATGCGCAACGTGTGCGGATCGCTGCCGGGACTGCTCGATCGCGGAACCCTGGGCCACCCGGGCAAGCTCTCCTACGTGATCGCCGAGAACGAGGCAGAGAGCCCGTGGACGCCGCTGCACGTCGAGCGGGGCTTCCGGCCCGAGCAGAGCACGGTCACGGTCATGGCGGCGGAGGGACCGCATCAGTTCTACAACCAGCTCTCGCCCGACGCGGAGGGCGTGCTGACGACGCTCGCCGATTCGATGCAGCACTCGGGCGGCGCGGGCCGGCAGCCGCAGTACGTCGTCGCCCTGGCCGGCGAGCACATGCGGACCATCGCGGGGAGCGGCTGGACCAAGAAGGAGATCCGGCAGTTCCTCTTCGACCACACCAAGAACTCCCTCGCGCACCTCAAGCGCACCAATCGCATGCCCGGACCGGTGCAGCCGGGCGACGACGCGAAGCTGCGCCCGCTCGTCGCCTCGCCCGACGATTTCCTGATTCTCGCGGCCGGCGGCCGAGCCGGCGCCTTCTCCTCGTTCGTCCCGGGCTGGGGCAGCGTCACCTCGTCTCGAGCCACCACCAAGGAGGTCAAACAGTAATGGAGATCCTGGATCCGACCGTCGAGGCAGCCACACAGCCAATCGCGTACGTGGACCGCCCGGGATCGCTGCGAGGCAAGCGGATCGGGCTCATCGAGAACACGAAGTACAACTCCGACAAGCTCCTGCAGCGGATCGGCGAGATTCTGAAAGCCGAGTACGGGGCCAGCGAGACGCGCATGTTTCGCAAGCACAACTCGTCGGTGCCTGCGCACGAGGAGATCATTCAGGAGGTGCGGAAGACCTGCGACGCGATCGTCGCCGGCGTCGGAGACTGAGGATCCTGCTCGTCGGGCAGTGTGCTCGACGGAATCGTGCTCGAGAAGAACGCGGTGCCCGCAGCCTCGATCGTGACGGACGTCTTCGAGAGGACCGCTCGCGCCATGGCCGCGCAGTGGGGCGTGCCGACCTACAAGTTCCTGATGATGCCGCATCCGATCGCCAACCTGACCGAGGCGGAGCTCGACCAGCGGGCGCGGGAAATGGCGCCCGAGGTCGCCCGGCTCCTGCTGGAGGGGCAAGGATAGAACGCGCGTTCCGGCCGCCGTGGTGGGGCCGGAACGCCCACGTGCAGACTGTCTGGGGCCCGCTCTTCCGCCGCCAGCGGTTCCAGGGGCGGCGGGAGCGGGTCGTCACCTCGGACGGAGATTTCGTCGACCTCGACTGGGCGGCCGCTGAGCCGGCGGGCGCGCCCATCTTGCTCGTGCTCCACGGCCTCGAGGGCTCCTCGAGATCGCACTACGCGGTGGGCCTGATGGGCCAGGCACTCGAGCGCGGCTGGCGCGCCGTCACCCTGAACTTCCGATCGTGCAGCGGTGAGCTGAACCGCCTGCGGCCGTTCTATCACTCGGGCCACACCGCCGATCTCGACGAAGTCGTCCATCTGCTGGTCGCGCGTGACCCCGACGCTCGCCTCGGCGCCGTCGGGGTCTCGCTCGGGGGCAACGTGCTCCTCAAGTGGCTCGGCGAGCGCGAGGCCGATGTGCCCGACGCGGTGGTCGGCGTCGCCGCGATCTCGGTGCCGTTCAATCTGACGCCGTGCGCCGAGGCGCTCGATCGGGGCTTCTGCCGGCTGGTCTACACCGCGAACTTCCTCGGCACGATGCGGGCCAAAGTGCGGCTCAAGGCCGAGCGCGACCCGGGGTTGCTCGAGATCGTCGATCTGGCTCTCGCGCTTCGCTCGCGGACGTTCGCCGAGTACGACCGCGCCGTCACGGCGCCGCTCAACGGGTTCGCGGACGAGCGCGACTACTGGGCACGCGCCTCGAGCGCGCCGTACCTTCACCGCATTCGCCGGCCGACCTTGCTCGTGAACGCGCTCGACGATCCGATCGTGCCGCCCGAGGCCCTCCCGGATCCGGCCGACCTGCCGCCGTGGATTCGCGCGGAGTTCGTCTCGCGCGGCGGACACGCGGCCTTCCTCGAGGGCCGCTGGCCCTGGCGCGTACGCTCGTGGGCCGAGCGCCGGGTCGTCGACTTCCTGGCGCCGTTCGTCACCGGCGCCGGGGCGGCAGCCCCCGGCGGCTCGGTCTGCTAGCATGCCAGGCATGCGCCACGACGCCTACGGTCTTCCGGTCAGCACCGATTCGGCGGCGACGGTCGAAGCCTACGATCGCGCGGTAGACGGACTCCTCTCCTGGGACGCTCAGGCCCTCGGGCGCTTCGGCGCGGCCACCACGCTCGATCCCGGGTTGGGCCTGGCGCATGCGGGCGCGGCGGTCTGCCTGTTCCTGGAGGAACGCTTCGCGGAAGCTCAAGAGGCCGCGAAGACCGCGCGCGCGGCCGCCCTCTCGCAGACCGAGCGCGAGCGACGTCACGTCGAAGGCCTCGCGCTGCTGGTCGAGGGCAAGGCGGCCGACGCGGCGAGCGCGATGCGCGCGCATCTCGCCGACTATCCGCGAGATCTCGTGGTCTTCCAGCGCCTCTACTTCGTCTGGTTCTGGCAGGGGAAGTTCCCGGAGATGCTGGCACTCGCCGACACGTTGACGCGCTACCATCCCGGCAACTCGTACATGCTCGGCCTGCACGCGTTCGTCCTCGAGCAGGCCGGCCGCTGCGACGAGGCGGTCCGGATGGCTCACGTGGCGAATCTCAAGAATCCGCGCGACGCGTGGGCGATCCACGCGCTCGCCCACGCGCTCTACGAGATGGCCGCGTTCGACACGGGCATCACGCGGCTACCTCCGGCCATCGAGCCGTGCACCCATCTCGGCTGGTTCAGGAATCATCTCCTGTGGCATCTCACGCTGCTGCATCTGGCCCGTGGCGAGTACGACGTGGCCTCGGAGCTCGGCCGAACCGTCTTCGAGCATGA
>Ga0209267_1001241_pt1 | contig 17512 bp, 11 predicted proteins | sample GraSoiAngelo_137_FD_185894 | JGI IMG/M metagenome (GOLD analysis project Ga0209267, IMG submission 185894) | Grasslands soil microbial communities from the Angelo Coastal Reserve, California, USA - 14_0929_09_30cm (SPAdes) (version 2) | ecosystem: Environmental > Terrestrial > Soil > Grasslands ... | reverse complement strand
CAATGCAAATCCAGCGTGAGTTGGCGCGGCGTGAGCGAGAGGAACGCGATCACCATATCAAAGTTCGGATCGGTGGCGCGGCCGGTGAACCAGTCGAGCAAAACAACGATATCTTTGGAACAACCGTTCAACTGGCGGCACGCCTTTGTTCCCACGCCCAACCCGATCAAATCCTGGTATCGACCGCGGTAGCGGAATTATGCATTGGAAAGGGGCTAATGTTTCGTCCCTTGGGCGAAGTCTCTCTGAAAGGTTTTGATCGGCCGGTCCAGGTTCACGCGGTCGAATGTGCTCAGTGACGCGGTGGTGTATTAACGAGCTGCTTTGCCCAATTCTGGTTAGTTGGGTCGATTTAGTCAGGCGGAACGACCTGCGTATTTTCTGTAACGACGAGCGCGATTCCGCCGAGGACGGCAAGGGATGCGAGGAGAAAACGTAACGTAATCGACTCGCCAAGAAATAAAATACCACCGGCGGCGGCTAGGACTGGCACACTAAGTTGCACCGTAGCGGCGCTGGCAGCTTTTAGTTCTGGCAAAACGCTGTACCAGATCACATAGCCAACTCCGGAAGCTATCGCTCCCGAGAGTATCGCATAGCCGGCGCCCGCGAGATCGAGCTTGACCCACGGCAGCAGGACCATGCTCAACCCCGCAGCAAAGACCACGGCGCGCAAGAAATTGCCAGCCGTGGTGGTCACAGGATCACCTGCACCTTTGCCTCGCAACGAATAGAATCCCCATGCGATTCCGGCGCATATCATTACTAGAGCACCGTCGATCGGGGGCGCCGACAGACCGGGAAATAGCAGTGCTACCAATCCCCCCACGGCGAGGGCGAGGCCAAGCCATTGTCGCGTCCGCATTCGCTCTCCCGTCCGCAGTCCCCAAAGGATCATCGTTGCCTGGACCGCGCCGAAAAGAAGCAGTGCGCCTGTTCCGGCGGAAAGGCTGATATAGGCAAACGAAAAAGCGGCCGCATAGGCGAACAGCGCCAGAGCCGAAACCCAACCTCCTGCTTTCTGCGAGGTTCCTTTGCAAATTGTCACGATAAGCCAGAGCGCGATCGCGCCAGACAAAATGCGGATGAAAGTAAAGCTGGCCGCGTCAATCGCGGTTCGCTTGAGCGCCAATCGGCAGAGAAGGGAATTGCCCGCGAACGCTATCATCGCGAGCAAAGTGAGGATGAAAACTCGCATTCGATCTACTTTGACTACTCAGGCGCAAAGACGAAGGCTTATTCCCTGAAACAAGTTGAATAAAGTAACCACGAATTCCGCGGGTTAAACGGATGATTCCGGTGAAGATTGGGCGCGGTTGGAATTTTATCTGCGTTATCCGCGCTGTTCGCGATTTGAAATTGCGCCAATGAATCCGGCGCAGGCCGGATTAGTCGAACGAAATCGGCACATGCTGTGCTTCGAAGTGCCGGTAGATGAATCGGCAGTTTGTCCTTCTCGCCATCGCGGGCGCTCTTGTCGTGCCCGCAGTTTATTCAGTCACTCGGCCTGATCCCGCAGCGAAAGCAAAGGCTGATGGCTTACACACGCTTGTGTCCGATCCATATCGGTTGGACAAGATCTACCGCTCGATGGAAGGGCCCTGGTCGATTCAGAGTGGAATCCATCTCGCGACGGGCGCGAAATCTGGAGTGCGATGGGTCACCGGGTTGGAAACGGAGGTTGTCGACGCCACGGCGCAAAAGCCGATTTCCCAGGAGTTTTTCTGTCATTCCAATCTTACCTTCGCCGAGCATGGCAGAACACCTGGTCAGTACAATCAGCAGATGGAAGGAAAGACTCACCTCGACTGGCGCCTCTTCACTCTGGTACCGGGCCGGCCCTCGATCGAGCTTCCGCCGGGCTTTGGCGTACCCATTCCCTCCGACGCCGCTCTGGATTATGTGACGATGTCTCTAAATCTGAACCAAAGGGATCAAGTGGTGAACGTTCGCATCCGGACGAAGGTGCACACGATTGCGGGCGATCAGCCGGGCGCACCCACGAAAGCGCTTTTCCGCCGTGCGCTATATGTTCTGCAGCCCCACGGCGTGTCGGCAAAGAAGGGACCTGCGTGTATGCCGCAAGCCGGAATGCACATCGGAGCCGGGTGCGCAGAATTGTCGAAAGTGAACCTGTCAGGGGAAGTAACTGTAGGGAAACCCGACAATAGCCTAATGAACCACTGGATCGTCCCCCCGGGTCATCACATCTACACGACGGAGATTACGCCACAGCTCAATCTCCCTTTCGACACAACAGTTCATTATGCGACGATTCATGTTCACCCATTTGCCAGAGGGATGGCGTTGCGTGATCTGACAGCGGGGACGACGATCTTTCGGTTGAATTCGCAAGACTGGCGGGACCGGGTTGGTGTTGCCTACGTCGACGAATTCAAGTCGATCAAGGGGATTCCGATTCAACACGATCATCGCTACGAGCTTTCGGCAGAGTACGATAACCCTTTGGATGTCGAAACCGACGCGATGGCGATCCTCTACCTTTATTTTCTGGAAAAGGATCTGAGCTGACCGCTCGCGCGCCGCGCCGTCATCCCGAGCGCAAGTCGAGGGATCTCGCCATGAAAGCTTGAGCGTAACGCATCGGGATCCCTCAACCCACGCTCGGGATGACGACCGCTCGGAACCGCTACCGTCGAGCGCGAAGAATTGCTTTTCGGTTCGGTTTTCCCGTTTTAGTTTCGCGGCATGATCGTGACGACGGCTCAGCTTTACAAGGTCGCCGACGGCAAGTTCGTCGTGGGGCGCAGTGCTAGCAATAACTTGGTTAAACTAACTACCACCGAGAATTGAAGGAGACATCATGAAATCTATCGCCGTTAACGAAGAACAATTGCAAAAAATTAAGACCGGTTCCGGTTTCATTGCGGCACTGGATCAAAGCGGCGGCAGCACGCCGAAAGCCCTGCGTCTTTACGGAATTCAAGAGAATACGTGGTCCAGCGATGAGGAGATGTTCGCCATCGTGCATCAGATGCGGACCCGCATCATCACTAGTCCCGGCTTCAACGGGGAACGGATTATTGGCGCCATCCTGTTCGAGAACACAATGGACAGGGAAATCGAAAGGCAGCCCACCGCCGACTATCTTTGGAACGTGAAACTGGTCGTGCCGTTTCTGAAAGTGGACAAAGGGCTTGCCGCCGAGAAAGACGGGGTTCAGTTGATGAAGCCCATGCCGATGCTGCCTGCGCTCCTCGACAAAGCGAGGGCCAAGCGGATCTTCGGAACCAAAATGCGCTCAGTGATCAAACAAGCCGACGAAGCAGGTATCAAGAACGTCGTGATCCAGCAGTTCGAAATCGCTCGGCAGATTATCTCCGCCAACCTCGTACCGATCATCGAGCCGGAGATTGATATTCACTGTCCGGAAAAAGGAAGAGCGGAGCGATTACTCAAAGCAGGCATCCTCGAGAAGGTCAACGAATTGCCAGTTGGTCAGTTCGTCATGCTCAAGCTTACGCTGCCGGAGCAGGACGACTTCTACGCCGAGTTTGTCAAACATCCCAGGGTTCTGAGAGTGGTTGCGCTCTCCGGCGGCTATTCGCGGGAAGAAGCAAATAATCGTTTGCGCAAAAATCATGGGGTTGTTGCCAGTTTTTCCCGCGCGCTGGTTGAAGGGCTGACGGCTCAGCAATCTGACGCTGAGTTCAATGCTATGCTCGATAAATCCATTCAGAGCATTTTCGACGCATCGAATAGCTAAGCGAGGCGTATCCGCAGGTGGTGACTCGGACTAGTTACTCGGCCTCACAGTGCGAGCGAGTGTGAAGAAGGGGATCGCGATATCTTTACGGCGGATATCCCTCGGTCCGAGCCGGACTGGTCTTGCCTTACGCAGCTCGTTGTAGGGCGGTCATTCTGGCCGCCGGTCTTGAAATTGGCGGCGAAGATCCGCGCCCTAACAATTGTTGAACCGCCGGATAACACATTCGATAGGCGCTTGGCACAAGCGCCTCTACAATTTAGAAGAGAACTGTGACACTTACTCTGGAACAAATCGCGAAATTGTCCGGCGGAAAACTCGAGGGCGATCCGGAAACGAAAATCACCGGCGCAGCTTCTTTGGCAGAAGCGACCGTCCATGAGATCTCGTTTTTCAACAATCCGCGTTACATCGCGCAACTGCGCAAAACGCGCGCCGCCGCCGTGATTGTGCCGCCCGATTTTTCCGAACCAGTCGGAGCAGCAACAATTCGGGTGGAAAATCCGGCGAAAGGATTCGAGCAGGTCGTTACCAAGTTCGCGCCGCCTCCGATAAAATTCGCGCCGGGAATTCATCCGAGCGCAGTCATTCACCCGCGGGCGAAATTGGGCGATCACATTTCCATTCAACCGTTGGTGGTGATCGAAGCCGGCGCGCGAATTGGATCCCGCGCGGTCATTGGCGCCGGGAGTTACATTGGGCACGATGTCGTTATTGGCGACGGCTGCATGATTTATCCGAGAGTAACAATTCGGGAACGCTGCCGGCTCGGGGCGCGAGTAATTTTACACAGCGGGGCCGTGATTGGCGCAGACGGATTCGGTTTCGAAATGTCGGCGCAAGGTCAGCAGAAAGTGCCGCAGATCGGAATTGTCCAAATCGACGATGACGTGGAGATCGGCGCGAACACGACGATCGATCGGGCGCGCTTCGGTCGGACCTGGATTCAGGCGGGCGCGAAGATTGACAATCTGGTGCAGGTGGCCCACAACGTTGTGATTGGAAAAGATACCGTCATTGCCGCGCAAACGGGGATTGCTGGGAGCGTCCGCATCGGGAAAAGAGTGATGATTGGTGGACAGGCCGGAATCATCGGGCACATCGAAATTGCTGACGGCACGATGATCGGGGCGCAAACTGGGGTTTCGAAGAATCTCAACGGGGGAGTTTGGTGGGCGACCCCATCGGTGCCCTTGAAAGAAGCGAAAGTGCAATTGGCGTGGGTGCGGCGACTAGGGGAGTTTTTCGAGCGAGTAAAAAAACTCGAAGCGAAGCTGAAAAAGTAGGCGGGGTGCAGGGAGCTTCGAGACTTGGCGGGTTTAGAAGGCTGCACTAGCACGTCTGGGCTCCAGCGTGAGCAAGAGTATGAGCATGAGCGGGAGGGTTTTGCGCTGCAATGGCATGGAGAAATGCTGGCAAGATTGTTGCTATTGTAATTATTGGATTTATAGCAAATGCAACACGCCCAGCCAGCCGCTGAATTCCTCCTCGTCGATGATGATCCGCGCGTTTCGGAATTCCTCGCAACTTATCTCTCCGAGAGGGGACATCCCTCGAATGCCACCATCGAAGGAGACAAGGCTCTCAACTGGCTCAGCGAAAATCAATGTGAAGTGGTCGTCGTCGACCTCAATTTGCCGAACGCTAATGGAATGTCTTTGATCGCCTCCCTTCGTGCGATCGACGCTAGGTTACCAATCGTGGTTTTCACAGAGAGGGGTTCTGATGAGGCGCAAATGCGAGCGGCAATGCGTGCAGGCGCGAGCGGATACGTGAGTAAAAATTTGCCGGTGGAACAGCTGTACTGCGTCCTCGCAAGAGTGTTAGCAGCCGCGCGCTACAACGCACGGCGCGTTCGGCTGCAGCGGGAATTACTTGGCGCAGCTTAATTCGGCACCGCTTCGTTAATCAGCGCCCTTAAGTTCTCGATCGAAATACAATCCGCGCCACAGGCGCTGGCCGTTTCCCGTTCGAGTAAATCGGAAGTCGCGACGGTGAGATCGAATTTTCCGGCATACTTGCTGGCCAGGCGTTCGATAATCGCGTCGGCAGTTTGTCCAGCGCGCGAATAAAAAACCTGCACGCCGTGCGGCTCCGATTGTTCGGTGGCAGAAGTCCCCTTGCCATCGAAAACCACGACGACGCGAACGCCGGTGTAATCCTGGTAATCGCGAAGCTTTTTGACTAGGGCATCGCGCGCGAGTGAGGAGCGGCGAGCGTGCAGGCGTTGCATTTCCGACCAACGGAAAATCGCGCTATGGCCATCGACGATCAGGTAGCGGGCGCGCACGGAACGGCTGACATTACTCTGCTGGAGCCGGTAGTGACGCAGATTTCTTTGGTTTGGCGCGCGTGGATTCGCGACGCATCGATTTTTGCTTGGCACTTTTGCGCTCGAGATAAGCTCTGCGACGTTTTCGTTTGGCGCGTCTTCGGAGTTGTTGACCCATGCGTACCATCTATAGGGCGGGCCGGACAGGGGCGCAAGAATTGGGGCAGTATCCTAATTTGGGGGAAACGGATCTCCGGTGCGCCACAGGCCTCAAGCCCTGTGGAAAAGACAGCAGGCGCTCGGATCTGTAGGCTGGTCTGTCCGGGGGTCATAGATCGCCGCTACAGAAATCGCAACGCCGCGCCTTTTGCGGTGGACCCACGCAAAGTCGGACGTCCCAATAGACGTATAAATTTCGCATTTCCGTATTGCTATTTCGGCCTCTTTTCGTGTAAAAAGTCCTTCCCGTAAATCCACCTGTGAATTCTCCGAAGCCACTCCTCGCTATTTCGGTGTCGCTGCTCCTCATTTCAGCGTTATTCGGCGCCTTGAATGGAAGCAAAGCCAAGGCGTTGCGTAACGAGGTAGCGATGGCCAAAAGTCAGCGCGAATCGGCTGAGCGCCAGCGTCAAACAGCGGAGAAGAATATCAAGAACCGGGAAACGAAGGTTGCGAATGAAGTAACGAAGATTGCCGAAAACGAGAATCGGATAGCGAGCGCGGAAGCGGAATTGGTGAAGACACAAAGCGAAAAATCAGATTTGCGAGGCAAGTTGCAAGCGAACGAATCGCAGATTGCGGAATTGCAGAAACACATGCAAGAAATGACCCAAACGTCCGCGAACCCAAATCCAGGCGCGCCCTCGATAGCAGAGCTACAAGCCCAGCTTGATGATGCGCGGAAACAACTGGAGAGCGCAGAACACGAGAAAACCTTTATCGCCGAAAAACTGGGACCAACGCGTGAACAATCGCGCGGACCGGAGGTAATGGTGCAGCGCCGCGAGCCGAGTTTTCATCCTTCGATCCGCGGGACGGTGCTGGCGGTGAATCAAGCCTACAACTTTGTCGTGCTCAATCTCGGCAATCGCCAGGGCCTGGAGCCGAATGCCGAAATGTTAGTGCTACGAGACACCACCATCATCGGAAAAATTCGCATTTCCTCAGTTGAACCGGCGACAGCTATTGGCGATATTCTCGGAAACAGCCTGGCGCGTGGCGTTCAGGTGCAACCCGGTGATACCGTCATTTATGCTAGCTCGAATTCCTAAACGAACAATCTCTGCTTTACTGCTGTTGGCAGGTTGCATGGCCTTGGTCGCATGCGCGACAGAGAAACCGAGACCGGCGCTGGTCGATGATCCTGATGCCAAAAAAGAATCCCAGATTCCTTGGAACAAACAGGAGAAGTGGGAAACCCAAGGCCAGTTCGCGGGGATGACAGATCGCCGCTGAGCGGGAGCGAAAGACGCAGGCATTGTAAGCACAGCCATCTTGGCTGTGGGGCCAACGGGCATCTTGCCCGTTTGTTTGCACGCGGTCTCGATCAGATCCAGAACCCTGGCGGAATGGTTGCGTTCTTCGGAATCACCACAATACCGTCGCGGATGTAATAATTTTCCGCGTCGAAATTTTCCGGTTTCCCTTCTGGCGTAACCACCACTCCGTCGGCAATGCGTGCGTTTTTGTCAATGATAGCGCGATCGATTACGCAGTTGCGGCCGATGCCGATGGGAATTATCTCCGAACCGCGATCGCTATCGAGTTCGTAAAAATCAGCGCCCATCACCACGCTATTACGAATGGTCGCGCCGCTTTGAATAATGCTGCGCACCCCGATAACGCTGCGCTCGATGTGGCCATCGGATATGATGCAGCCGTCGGAAATGATGGCCTGGCGCAGGCTCGCGCCGTTGATCTTGCTCCCGGGGAGAAACCGGGGATGAGAGTAAATCGGCGCGTCGGATTCGAAAAAACTGTAAGCCGGAACTAAGTCGGTGAGATCGAGATTGGCTTCGTAAAAGGCGCGAATCGTTCCGATATCTTCCCAGTAGCCGTCGAAAATGTAGGCGCTGACATTACGCGTTTGGATCGCAGCCGGAATGACGTGCTTGCCAAAATCAAACAGATCGTTGTTGAGACATTCGATCAGCACGTTCCGGTTGAAGATGTAAATACCCATCGATGCTTGAAACAATTCCTCGTCCTCTCCGTGCCCGATGGCTGCCAGTAAGGCGCGGTCCATTTTCAACGCATCGAGCACTTTCGCCTCCTTCGGTTTCTCGACAAATCGCGTGATACGCCGGTCTTCGCCGCTAGACATGATTCCGAACTCCGCCGCCTGATCGCGCTTCACCGGTTTGGTGGTGAGTGTGATCTCTGCGCCGGAACGAATGTGCTGATGCAAAAGCGAGCGAAAATCCATCCGGTAAAGCTGGTCGCCGCTGAGAATCAAATAAAACTCGAACGGTCGTTCGAGGAAGTAACGCATGTTTTGCCGCACGGCGTCGGCGGTTCCTTGGTACCATTGCGACCCTTCGGGCGTTTGTTGGGCCGCCAGAATATCGACAAAGCTCCGGGAGAAATTGTCGAACTTGTAGCTCGCCTGAATGTGGCGATGCAGTGACATGGTATTGAATTGCGTGAGCAAATAGATCGAGCGCAGGCCGGAGTTCAGGCAATTACTGATCGGGATATCGACCAACCGATATTTTCCACCGAGTGGCACGGCCGGTTTTGCGCGGTCTTTGGTTAATGGGAAGAGTCGCGTGCCCGCTCCGCCACCCATGATGATGGCGAGAGTGCGCTGGGTCGTGCCGGGCGGAAGCGCAGGGGCTTGCATCGCGCTAATGTGATCGCAAACCGGATTTGCTGCTCGCAAAATTTTTGAAGGAACGGCGCCTTCCCAGTCGCCAACTTTAGTCAACGGCGATCTGCTAGCGTTATCTCGAGCCGGACTGGCATTTTCGCTCGAGATGGCAGGGCGCTATGGGCCGGAAATATGCTATAATCTTCCTCCTAAAATTATGTGTGGAATTGTCGGATATGTCGGACGCGCGGAAGCGGCGCCTATCCTTCTCGATGGTCTACGTCGCCTCGAATATCGCGGTTACGATTCCGCTGGCGTCGCGATCGTAAATGGCAAGCAGATCGAGACGCGGAAATGCGCCGGACGAATCGCGAATCTTGCCAAGTTAATGACCGAGAAACCGCCCTCGGGGCAGTACGGCATCAGCCACACTCGCTGGGCCACCCACGGAAAAGTGACCGACGAAAATGCGCATCCGCATTTTGACCAGAGCGGAAAAATTGCGCTGGTGCACAACGGCGTGATTGAAAATTACGCCGCGCTGCGCGAGCAACTCGAGCGCGAAGGCGGCCACCAGTTCACTTCCGACACCGATACTGAAGTGCTGGCGCATTTAATCGGCAGCATTTATGAGCAAATTGACGGCGCCGATTCCAAAGCTCGCCTGGTCAATGCTACCCGTGCCGCGCTTAAACAAGTGATCGGCACCTACGGCATCGCGCTCGTTCATTCCGACATCAAAGAATTCATGATTGGTGCGCGGCGCGGTTCGCCCCTCGTCCTCGGCGTCGGTAAAGATGAGAATTTTCTCGCCAGCGACGTGAGCGCGATCGTCGCTCACACCCGCGACGCCGTTTATCTTAACGATTTCGATATCGTTGCGGTCTCGCGCGATAAATTCGAAATCAGCTCGGTCGCGGGCGAGTCCGGCAATTACCAAATCAGCAAGGTCGAGTTTGGGGCGGAAGACGTCAGCAAGGGAGACTTTCCCCATTACATGCTCAAAGAAATCTTTGAGCAGCCGAACTCGGTGCGCGATGCCATGCGCGGACGGCTCAACACCGAAGAATGCACGGCTAAACTCGGCGGATTAAACATGACAGCGGGGGAATTGCGCGATGTCTCCCGCGTCGTGTTAACTGGGTGTGGGACGGCATTGCACGCCGCGCTGGTCGGGGAATATCTCATCGAACAGCTGGCGAACATTCCGGTAGAAGTGGAATACGCCAGCGAGTTCCGCCATCGCAACACCCCGATGAGCGGCAATACCCTCGTTTTCGCCATTAGCCAAAGCGGCGAAACCGCTGACACACTCGGTGCGTTGCGCGAAAGCCAGCGCAAAGGATTTCGCACTCTCGGCATCTGCAATAACGTTGCCAGCACCATCGCGCGCGAAAGTGATGGCGGGGTTTACATGCACGCCGGGCCGGAGATCGGCGTCGCAGCCACCAAATCATTTACCTCGCAGGTCACAATTCTGGCATTAATCGGACTGCTACTGGGGCGAATGCGGCATCTTTCCACTTCACAGGGATCGCGCATAATAGAAGCACTCGAAGCCTTGCCCGAACAGATCGAATCGGTGCTGAAGTTGAGCGAGCAAATTCGTTCGATTGCGAAGAAATATGTCGAGGCCGAGGGAATGTTGTTCTTCGGCCGGCAATTTAATTTTCCTGTCGCGTTGGAGGGTGCCCTGAAGATGAAAGAGATCACTTATCTCTTTGCTGAAGGCCATCCGAGCGCGGAACTGAAGCACGGTATCATCGCCTTGGTGCGACCGGATTTGCCTTCGATTTTCGTCGCGCCCGATGATGCGGTGTTTTGCAAAAATCGGAATAACATTGAGCAGGTCAAGGCGCGCAAAGGACCAATAATCGTGCTGACCAGCGGCGACGGCGCAAAACAGTTAAAGGGGATCGCGAACGATATCATCGAGATCCCCCGTGCTCCCGAGTTCGCAACGCCGGTTCTGACAGCGATCCCGCTCCAGTTATTTGCCTACCATGTTGCCGTTGAATTGGGTTGCGACGTCGACAAACCGCGGAATCTCGCCAAGAGCGTAACGGTAGAATAAGGCGGCCGGAACATAGGAATTTTTGCCTGTGCAGTCGCGGCCACTGTGTTGCTACCCGGAAAGAATTGGCTCAGATCATTCACGGGTGTTCCGACCGGCGTTTCGCGAACGATCTCCTGCCCCCATTCCCAAGACACCCGCGATCTGTGTTCTTTCTCCTCGATTAAGGTCAGAGCATTTGGCCGCTTCGCCCCGCCCTTAGTTATTTGCCCTTGGAATCGTCTTTGGGTTTCTTCCCTTCGCCGGGGCGATAGTCTTCCTGCTCGGCGGCGGCAAAAGCTTTCTCCAGGCCGACCATGTCTTCGCCCGGGCGCAGAGTATCGAAGGCTTCGGATTCTTTGCGCAGTTCTTCTTCGGAATAGTTCGCTGCCTTGATCGATAGACCGATCCTGCGTTCAATCTTATCTACCTTGATCACGCGCGCTTCTACTTCCTGCCCCACCTTTAGGACATCTTTAACTTTTGCGACGTGATTCTCGCTTAACTGGGAAATATGAACAAGTCCATCGATGTCGTCTTGTAGTTGAACGAACGCACCGAAGCTCGCCAGTTTTGTTACCTTGCCTTTAACCAAATCTCCGATCTTATATTTTTGATCAATGTTCTTCCAGGGATCCTCGCTCAGTTGTTTGATACCGAGACTGATTCGCTGGTTGACCTTGTCGATGTCAATGACGACGGCTTCTACTTCGTCGTTCTTCTTAAATACTTCGCTGGGATGATTGATCTTTCGGGTCCAGCTTAGATCGGAAACATGAATCATACCGTCAATGCCGTCGGCTAGTTCCACGAAAGCCCCGTAAGCGGTCATGTTGCGAATGTGCCCTTTAACCCGACTACCGATCTCGAACTTCTTCTCAATTTCGTCCCACGGATTGGGTTCGAGTTGGCGCAGGCCGAGCGAAATTTTCTGTTCCTCCTTGTTTACCCCCAGCACGACGGCTTCAACTTCCTGACCCACACTTAAAATATCCGACGGCCGCATGATTCGTTTCGTCCAGGAAAGTTCCGAGACATGGATCAATCCTTCCACACCTTCCTCCAATTCCACAAATGCACCGTAAGGAACAAGGTTCGTGATCTTGCCTTTGACCTTCTGGCCGGCCGGGAAACGTTCTTCGATCTGGTCCCACGGATTCCTTTGCGTCTGCTTTAGTCCAAGCGAGACGCGCTCCTTTTCCTTGTTGATATCGAGAACAACGACTTCGAGCTGCTGACCTACTTTGACCATCTCGCTCGGATGACCGAGCCGGCCCCAGGTCATGTCGGTAATGTGAAGGAGCCCATCCATGCCGTCGAGGTCGATGAAAGCGCCGAAATCGGTCAGGTTCTTCACCGTGCCGATCACGCGATCGCCCACATTCACGCTTTCGAGGAACTTCTGCCGCTTCTCGCTTCGTTCCTGTTCAATGATTTCGCGCCGGCTTAAAACGACATTGCGACGGTCATCATTAATCTTAACGATTTTGAAATCGTAGGTGTTGCCGACGAACTGCTGCAAATCTTTCGGCGGCACGATATCGATCTGCGACGCCGGCAAAAATGCTTCCACTCCGATGTTCACCATCAGCCCGCCTTTAACCACAGACTTCACTTTGCCTTTGATCAGACCATCGCCCTGAAAAACGCTGGCGATTTTGTTCCAATTCTGGCGATACGCGGCCTTTTCTTTGGAAAGTACGACCATCCCCTCGTCGTTTTCGAGACGCTCTAGCAACACGTCCACTTCATCGCCGACTTCCAGGCTATCGATGTTCTCGAACTCGGCTGAAGGGATCACGCCCTCCGATTTGTAACCGATGTCCACCAGCACTTCGCGGGGACGAATTTCCAGCACGCGACCTTTGACGATGCTGCCTTCGCGAAAGTCGCGGAACGATTTCGCCAATAAATCCTGCATTTGAGCCATAAATTAAAACTGCCTCCTTGGAGCAATAAACAGCGGCGCTTTTTCAGCGTCGATCCGTCGCCGGTACGCAATGCTCGGACCGAAAACGGGAGAGCATATTAGGCGTTCTCCGGGGGGCGGTCAACTTTCCTCCCGGAGAGCACACGCAACGCCAGTCCGGTGCCACTTGCCGGCAACATAGACCGCGAAAATACCACTCAGCGCGATCGAAAATAATCGTCCCGATTAGGGAAGTCCGCTTAAGCGACATTTGGCTCGCCTCCGCTCCATTGAGTTGCCCACACTCACGCGAGCTAAGCGAACGGTTCACAATGAGGACGAGTCTGATCAAGCGATGAGTAAGCGGCGCGCGAGCATTGCTTTCGCCCTTTTAATTGCCGGGAATGTTTTCGCTCAAGATGTGGTGCCTGCCACGCTAGCTTCACCGCCTCCCGAGCAGGCTGGCGCAACGGCAGAAGCCGAGCGTGTCATAGTTACCGGCTCAAATATTCCCACTGCCGAAGAAGTAGGGCCGAATCCGGTGGATACCTATCGCACAGAAGACATCGAGAGATTAGGCGTGCGCAACACAACTGACCTGCTTAACAAGCTGCCGCAGGAAATGGGCGCGACCATCAACCAGAACATCGCCAATGGCGGTGATGGCGCTGTCATTCCCAATCTGCGCGGCTTGCTACCTAAGGAGACTCTCGTTCTCATCGATGGAAAGCGTGTCGCGATAATTGGGAGTGGCGGGACTTTGAATGGCGGGACCGGGGGCGCTGCACCCCGCACTAGCGGAGTGGACATTAATCTCATTCCCTTTCCAATGATTGATCACATCGACATCTTGAAGGATGGGGCTTCGGCGGTTTACGGGAGTGATGCGGTGGCGGGTGTGTTCAATATCTTTTTGAAACACAAATTCCGTGGTCTGGAGATCGGAGGCAGTATTGGCAATACGAATCTGGGCTCCTCCAATGACGCACGCGAGCTCGAGACGTGGATGATTGCCGGAACGGGGGATGACAAGACCGATATCGTGATTATTGCCGATGCCTACGATCGGGCCGCAATCTACAGTCGCGACCGCAACATTAGCAGTAACGCGAACCAAGATGCGTGGGGCGGATTTGATAATCGCAGTCCCAATCTTCCCGGCAGGGTGAATGTAATAGCTAATGGACAACTGAACTTCTACCAGTTGCTCCCAGGTGTAATCACTCCCACCCCACACGCGTTTCCGAACGTCGCGGCGAGTCCGCAATACATCAATATTTTTAGTTCAGCGGTTCCAAAAGGTCTTAGTTATCCGGATGGCAACTTCCAATTCTACAACTTCGCGGCTTTGACGCCATCGATTCCGGCGGCGGATCGTCAGAGCTTCTATGGCTCTTTCACGCGCGATATTTGTGACAAGTACTTAGAGGTATTTGCGGACTTCAAATATACCCGCTCATTTTTTGATGCCGCCCTGGCGGCTACTCCGTTCGACCCGGATGCGTTCAAGCAATCGAACGGCGATACCTTCAGTCCTGCCGGGATCAGCGTGCCAATCCAAAATCCGTTTAATCCCTTCACGGTCGCAGATGCGACTTTGCCCGATGGCACGCCGGTGAGCACCGGGGTTCGCTTTCGCGGCATTAACGACGCAGCCGTCAGAACATCCAAAAACACGTTCCACGACATGCTGTTTGATGCCGGAGTTCGCGGCCAGATGGGAGAGTTTGGAGATTACTTCAAGAATTGGAATTGGGAATTGGGTTTCCGCTATTCCCGCAACGAGGAGGAAAACCTCACCGGCGGCGTTGTTAGCCGGGCTGGCTTACGCGCAGCGCTGCTGGATACGGATCCGGCCACAGCGTTTAACCCGTTCCTTGGATTCCAGGGTAAGAACACCGAGGCGGCAATAAGCCGGGTCTACGTTACGCTCCATGCCACCGGCCAGTTTGAGTTGCCATTGGCTTATTTCCATCTCGATGGGGATCTGTTCAATCTTCCCGCCGGGCCAGTCTCCTTTGCGGCCGGGCTCGAGTACCACGGGGAAAGGTGGAGGAGCGATCCAGACTCGGAGAACACCAGTTTTGACACAATTGGTTCCCAGGATTTCCAAGCCTCAAAGGTGAACCGCGACGTTTGGTCAACTTATCAGGAAGTGCGGATTCCAATCGCCAGCCCGGCGTGGGAGTTGCCGGGAGCGTACAGTCTCGAGTTCGACATCGCTGAACGCGAAGAATGGTACAGCCAGAATACATCTGCGACGACTGCTCCTTCGGTTTTGCCTGAGGAACACTCCCGGTTTGATGCGCAGAAGCCGAAGTTCTCCATTCGCTGGCAGCCGCTTGACCCCAAGTCGATTGGCGTGCTCACCTTGCGTGGCACTTACAGCGAAGCCTTTCATGCGCCGACATTACCCGACCTTACCCCGGCAGGGACCGAGGGTTTCGCGTCGGTTCCCGATGATGCTCGCGATCCAAAGAATTTGACCCAGCCCGGCACCAGGATCCGGGTAATCACCCAGGGAAACCCGCTCCTGAAGCCGGAGGTTGCCTATGAATGGTCTTACGGAGTCGTCTACGGCCCGAAATGGATCAAAGGTCTTACCCTGAGCGCTGATTTTTGGCATATCGACCTTCGATCGATTGCGTCCACCGTCGACCCGCAATTCATTATCGATCATGAAAGCAGCTTTCCGGGGGAGGTGATTCGTAATCCGATGGCCGGAACTCCGATGTTTCCCGATCCAATCACGGAGGTCATCAATCCCAGTTTAAACCTCACACGCGCGGTGGTGGAAGGTCTTGATTACGAAGCGATCTATATTCTGAATTCATCGACCTTTGGCCGTGGTGATTTTGGCAGGCTTACCTTCACCCTTAACGGGACTTATCTATCCCGCTTTGAGTTTCAGGCGAGTCCCGACACTCACCGCTTTGGGCTCTCAGGTGGGTTTCCGGTTGGATTGAACTTCAGCGGATCGATGCCGCATACTCGAGCCTTTGCCAGTGCGTTCTGGGACGGGCCGGTTGACACCTGGCTCGCCGGCTTCGATGTCGGCGGGACAGTTCACTACACCGGCCAGTATCAGGATGATAATATCGACCTAGTCGGTCGCGGCTCGAAGCCGCGCAAAATACGGGAGTGGACCACGCTCGACCTGATCGCTTCTTATACGTTTAAGTTACCGGTGCCGGTAGCTCAGCAAGAAGTAGCCGGTTACGCGAAGGATGGCGGTAAGAATGTGAAGATGCACGATGGTAAGGAGAAAAGTGTCGCGCCCATCTCTACCGCAGAGTACAGTACATGTGGTTGGCGCGCTTGGCTAAATGACACGACTCTCACGCTTGGAATGCAAAATGTCTTCGATTCCAATCCGCCATTCGCCGGCGGAGCGTTCGAGAACGGCTACGATGAATCGCTTGCCGATATCAAAGGCCGGTTCTGGTACGTCCAGCTAAAGAAGAGATTCTAAGATAACGCTGTCGGCGTTCGATTTGGATCCTCCTTTTGGCGCCGGAACGTTTGAGAACGGCTGCGACGAACAAACCTTCGATATCAAAAGACAATTCTGGTACGTCTCCTTGAAGAAGAAGTTTTAGATTGTAGGGCAAGCGCTCCCGCTTGCCACCATTTTGCCCCGGCAGACGGGAGCGTCTGCCCTGCAATCTGCTGTTGTAACCGGGGTCGCTGACCTCGGCGCGTGTACAGAGTAGCCCTTGCTCGATATTAATTTAGCATCGCCCGCGGGAGCGGCCGATCTACCAGCGACCCCCGCTACAGAAAGCTACAGCATTGACCATCGCCTCCGCGATTGCAATTCTGCGTTATATTGAATGGCCGCCGACTCACTATCGGACTTTGATCTGGAAATTGCTCACGTCCTCTTCGTGGACGACCCGACGTAATCCATTCGGTTTGTCAGTCCGAGCGACGTCGAGAGCTTGCCCTGAACGCAGTCGAATGGGAATCTATAGTTATTGAATGAACCGGCTTTACTTCGGCGAGCAGCGTGACGCTGCACCCAGTTGTCATTCCGAGCGAAGTCGAGGAATCTCTAGCTGTTGAATGAACCGGTTGTATTTCGGCGATAATCTCGGATGGCTTCGGAACACCACGGAGTTCCCGAACGCCAGCGTCGATCTCGTTTATCTTGACCCGCCGTTTAATTCCAATGCCGATTACAACGTCCTCTTTCGCGAAACCAGCGGCGAAGTAAGCCAGGCACAATTCCACGCCTTTACCGATACCTGGAGCTGGGCCGACGCCGCCGAGACCTACCATCAGTTCATCGACACCTGCCAAAACGTCGTCGTCGTTGAGATGATGGAAGCCTTTCACAGCTTCCTGAAAAACTCACCCATGATGGCTTATCTCGCCATGATAAACTTCTTCTTTCTAAGAGAGGCGCATCGTTCGCAAGAACGGTGCGCCTTTTCTCTTTCTTCGTTAAAACTCGATTTTTGCCGGCAAAACGGGAATGGTGTCGGCAGCAATGACAACCGAAGTCAAAAAAGAGGTCTCGCTGGAGATCGCGCATGTCCTCTTTATCGACATCGTGGGTTACTCCAAGCTCTCGATAAATGACCAGCGTGCGGCGGTGGATGAACTGACTTCAGTCGTTCGCGGCTCGGAACAATTTCAGAAGGCCGAAGCGGCCGATAAGTTAGTAAAGATTCCGGCGGGCGACGGCATGGCGCTGGTTTTTTACACCAGCTCGGAAGGGCCAGTGCAGTGTGCGACGG
>Ga0209267_1001235_pt1 | contig 17528 bp, 15 predicted proteins | sample GraSoiAngelo_137_FD_185894 | JGI IMG/M metagenome (GOLD analysis project Ga0209267, IMG submission 185894) | Grasslands soil microbial communities from the Angelo Coastal Reserve, California, USA - 14_0929_09_30cm (SPAdes) (version 2) | ecosystem: Environmental > Terrestrial > Soil > Grasslands ... | reverse complement strand
CGCGATGGTGCCGTTTTCGTCCCGCGTCGTACGAACGAAGAAATAACGCAGCATTCGCTCGGTGTGATCGCGAGTCTGCGTCTGCTCGACAACTGCGGTTTTTCCTTTGGCAAAAAGACCGGCGAGCAAGATTGCGCTTTTTACCTGGGCGCTGGGGACGGGCATTTGATAGCGAATTCCGCGCAACGAGCCCCCGTGTATACGCAGCGGCGGGGTCTCGCCCGGGCCTTCCGCGGTAATGTTTGCACCCATCCGCTGCAATGGAGCAATGACGCGATCCATTGGCCGCTTGGAAAGAGAAGCATCTCCTACCAGGCGGCTCTCGAATGTTTGTCCTGCGAGAAGCCCCGCCATCAATCGCATGGTGGTAGCGGAATTGCCGCACTCAATTTCGGCGGCCGGCGGATTGAGCACGCGCTTTTTTCCATGGACGATAATTGCATTGGGCTCCCCCTCATCGATACGAACCCCGAGCGCGCGCAAGGCATTAACGGTGCGCATGCAATCGTCACCGATGAGGAATCCATCGAGACGGCAAACTCCATTGGATAGCGCAGCGATAATGGCGGCCCGATGCGAAATGCTCTTGTCCCCCGGCACGGTGATTTCCGTGTCGATGTGAGGTGCGCGTTTGACGCGAAGTTCCATTTAACGTTTCAAATCCGCAGCCGCCCCAAACCTGGAAGGAGGAATCATCCGATATCCGGCGCGCTTGTCCAGCAACGCGACTATTTCACTCCAAAAGAAGCGAGATTCCTACGGCACCAGAAAGATTTTGTTGGTGTAAGGATCTTTCACTTCGGTTCCCGGCGGAAAACCGCGAACATCAACATAGCCCTGATTGGGCGCATAGGGGCTGGTCACAAATCCAGCTTTTCCCGGGACCGGAATACCGTAAGGCAGATCGCCCTTGGTTGTCCTCGCTGCGGGTGACGCGGAGGCTTCCGGTGGCGGATTCTCCGTGGTTGTCTCGGGCGGCGCCGGCGGCTGGTTGGGATTGTAGGGCTGCGTGACCGTTTGGTCTTCGGGCGTATTTGGATAACGCCCTACCCTATGACGCACTGGCGGCTCATCTTCAGCGCAGGATACGAAGACAAAACCGGCGAGAAAAACCAGCCACGATGAACATTTCATAAATTCGATTCGACGAAACTGCCCCTTTCTAATTCAAGCCTAATATACTGACAATCCAAAATCGCGCTCTTCGATAGTTGAACGATCATGCTATATCGTTTCGCGGATACATGTCGCGGGCGATTACTTTTCGATTCTATTTCAAAGATGACGTGCGCAGAGAATCCAATCCTAGTGGTTGATGACGATCGGGCGAGCCGGCGGTTGCTGGCGCGAACGTTGACCGCCGCCGGTTATGCCTGCGCCGAAGCCGAGAGTGGCGAAAAAGCGTTGGAACTCGTCCGCAAGCAGCCGCCCTGTCTTCTCCTCCTTGATTACGATATGCCCGGCCTCGATGGCGCTGATGTTTCAAAACAAATTCGGGCCGATCCTTCCCCGGCGGTGGCGCAGATTCCGACGATCATGCTTACCGGCCACGGCGGAGAGGAAAGTGAGGTGCTATGTCTCCAAGCGGGAGCGGACGATTTCGTGACCAAGCCCATCCATCCGGAGGTGCTCCGCGCACGCATCGAAACCCAATTGCGGTTGAGTTCGATGCGCGACCAACTGCTCAAGCAAAACGAAGAATTGGAAGCGTGGCGCGGAAATTTGGAACAGGACCTTGACGCCGCACAACGAACGCAACGCTCTCTGATTCCGGCCACACCACCAGCGTTGCCCGGGTGGGAGATTGCGGCGTTTTATCGTCCGGTCATTCAAGTGGGCGGCGATATTTATGGTTGGCTTCGCATGCGCGATGGCCGGATGCTTTTTTGGATTGCTGATGCAACCGGGCATGGCGCGGCCGCAGCGCTGCTGACCACGCTGGCGAAATTGCTTTTTCATCATGCGAACGCCGAAAACGAAACCCCAGCGGAAATCATGCGTGCAGTCGATCGCGATTTTCGCAGCATTCTCGGCGCCCGCTCCTTCATGACGGCGATGTGCGTGGCGCTCGATCCGCGGAGCGGCGCGGGCAGCATCGTGGGCGCAGGCCATCCACCGCTGCTGGTGGCACGACACGACGGACAAACAGAATCAGTCGCTTCGACCTCGCCGCCGCTGGGTCTGGTCGCCGGCTCAAGCTTTAACGAGACGCCGGTGCGATTGAGCAGCGGAGATTTGTTTCTGCTTTACACCGATGGTTTGTACGGCGCAGGCGAGAGCGACCAACCCCGGCTCGCGCCTGCGCTGGTGGCGAAACAATTACTTGCCGCGCCCGGCGACGCCCAGTCGTTTCTGCAAAATTTATTGCGCGAACTCGCGCCGACCCCCGACGGTTCTGTCCCGCCGGATGACATCGCGGCGCTGGTCGTCCGGCGCCTCAATGAAAAAAATTAATTTCTCCGAGGCAAAAAATATATTGCCCTGCTCGTCGCTTCGGTTTTAATCAGCGGTCATGCCGAAAACCAAAGCCAAAAAGTCCAAACGCAAGCCGAACGCCGCATTCATGCGCCCCGTCCAGCCTGATGAAAAACTCTCTGCCATCGTTGGCTCGAAACCAATACCACGTTCCGAGCTCACGAAAAAACTGTGGGACTACATCAAGAAACACGGTTGTCAGGATAAAAAGAAACGAACGATGATCAACGCGGACGATTCACTCAAGCCGGTATTTAACGGCAAGAGTCAGGTTAGTATGTTCGAGATGACCAAGCTCGTCTCCGGACATATCAGGTGATCTTCTGGTGAAGGCCCGGCGTTTTCCCGCGCCGGGTCTCCACCTTTCCTCTGGGATGGTTGACTTGCACAAGCCGCTTCTGTGGCGGAAACTTGTGACGTGACGAAACTGTTCCTCCTCTGTTCTATAATTTTCGTTTCCGCCAGTTTCGCCTCGGCCGAGGTCAACTGGCTGACCGATTTCGATGCAGCCAAGGCGAAAGCGAAATCGGACCACAAGCTTGTCTTGCTCGATTTCACCGGCTCGGATTGGTGCGGTTATTGCAAGCGCATGCAGGCCGAAATTTTTTCCAAACCGGAGTTCCAGGACTACGCGGCAAAGAATCTGGTTCTGGTCGAACTCGATTTCCCTCGGGCCAAACCGCAAAGCGACGCGGTCAAAAAGCAAAACATGAAATTGGCCAGCGAATATGAAATCGAAGGTTTTCCGACCCTGATCGTATTGAACCCCGAAGGGAAGCGAGTGGCCAATTTCTTCGGCTACATCGAGGGCGGACCGGACGCCATCATTGCCGCGCTGGAAAAGTTGCGCAAGAGCTAGCGGACGAACGCCGGCTCGGTTTTCGAAGTCATAACCGCGCGTTGCAATACATCTGCCAGATCGCGCCGGGTAAATGGCTTCGGTAATGCCCCGCGGAATCCATATTGCAAAAATTCCGCCAGCGCCGCTTCGTCGGAATAACCGCTGCAAATAATGGCGACGACGCTGGGATCGATATTGCGCAGACGCGAGATCGTGGCCAGCCCACCCATGCCGCCGCGAATAGTCGCATCCAAAATCACCGCCTGAAAATGTTCGCCGCGCCGCATGGCACGCTCGTAAGTATTCACCGCTTCCACGCCATCGGTCACGGCCGTGACTTCGTAACCCAGCGTATTGAGCAATTGCGAAGTGAGTTCCCGAATTCCCTCCTCGTCGTCCATCACCAGGATACGTTGAAGTGTAGATGGCAATCCTGAGCCTGCTACCGTCTTTACGACTGCTGGTTCGGCCCTGGCTGCTGGAAGATAGAAGGAAAAGACGGCGCCCACGGGGGAGGATTGTTCGAGGTGCAACATCCCTCCGTGTTTCTTAACAATAGAAAAACTAATCGAAAGGCCCAACCCGCTGCTCACCGGTTTAGTAGTGAAATAGGGATCGAAAATTTTCGTCGCCATATCCACCGGAACGCCACCCCCGTGGTCCGCGATCGCAACTTTGATGTAGCGGCCGCCCGGCAAGAGCGCGCCCGGTTTGTCGTCCAGTTCTATGTTGCGCGCCGAAATATCCACCGTGCCGCCGGAAGGCATCGCTTCGCGAGCATTAATCATGAGTGCGTTGATCACCTGCTCGATTTGGGTGGGGTCGACTTCGGTCGGCCAAAGATCCGGCGGAATATTCATTTCTGCGCGCAGATTTGAGCCATGTAGCGAAAAATGCGCTGACTTCGCCAGCAGCTCGGACATCCTCACAATTTTTTTCACCGGTGAGCCCCCTTTGGAAAAGGTGAGCAACTGGCTAGACATGTGGGCGGCTTCCTGCGCTGCCTGTGATGCTTTCGCCAGGCAACCAAGCAAATTCTTTTCCTCCACCGGCGCTTCGAGCTGGGCCAGGCCGATATTGCCGGAAATAACGGTGAGAATGTTGTTCAAATCGTGGGCGATTCCGCCGGCCAGCGTTCCCAATGATTCGATCTTGCCTTTGGTGAGCCGATCATCTTCCGCGCGCTTACGTTCAGTGACGTCACGAAAGAAAGCCGAAACGCCTCCGCCGCTGGGATAGGCATGAACTTCAAACCACTTCGTTCCGCGCGGATCGCACGCTTCAAATTCGACTGGTGCCTGCTCGGCCATAACCTGCCGATAATTCTGTTCGAAAGCCGTGCCGCGAAGTTCGGAAAACGTCTGCCACAGCTCGCCTCCCAGAAGCTCTTTGCGCGAGCGTCCGAATAAAGCCTCCGCCTCCGGATTCACATAGGTAAATCGCCACGCGTAATCGAGGGCGAAGAAACCATCGGTCGTATTCTCGAGAATATCCGTCAGCGTCCGGGCTGACTGTTGGAGTGCAATCCGGGCCTGGTTACGTTCCGTGAGGTCGCGAATTTGCCGCTCCGCCACCGCCAGGCGCACATTCAGCAACGACAGGTCGATTGGTTTTGTAAGGTAATCATTCGCCCCCACTTCCAGCGCCATCTCCAGGTCTGCGCGATCGGTTTTACCGGTCACGAGCAGGATGAACATTTCGTCGCCGTCTTGGCGCGCCCGCAATTCGCGACACAAGTCGATGCCACTTTTTCCCGGCAGCATCCAATCAAGAATAAGGAAGGGGAAACTGTCCGTTGCCAGAGCGCGCTCGGCCTCTTCGGCGGTTGCCACTTGCGTCACTTTATGGCCGCGCATTCCGATCAGCCTGGAGAGCGTTTTCCGGCTGTCGTCCTGGTCTTCGACAAGAAGAATATTCATCACGCGATATCGGCGTCAGTGCGGTCTCTCGGCCTCGCGCCGAAGTTCGATAAGCGCCCTAACATCATCCATCCCAAAGCAGCAGATTAGTTGCCAAATTCGGCTTCCCGGCGGCTGTAGCCCGGCTTTCTCTTTTCCAATTTTCGGTGACGCAGTTGCGCCGCCAGTGCCGCCGCGTTAATAAGGCAATCTGTCGCGCTTCTGAGTCTCATGCTGCGAAAATTCCGCGCCCTTTTTTTTCTCGTTCCGGCCACGGTTGCATTTGCCCAGCAACCCTCGCCCGCGCCCGAAAAGCCAAAACCGCCGCCGGTCGCGGAACAAAAAATAACGGTCAGCTCGGTGCACGTCGATGGCCCCTACATCGCCCTCACTTTTGACGACGGTCCAAGCGAAAAACTCACGCCGCGGCTGCTCGATTTACTCGCGCAGCATCATATTCATGCCACTTTTTTTGTCATCGGCGAAAACGTGGCGCAGCATCCCGAAATCTTGCAACGCGCAGCGCGAGAAGGCCACGAGATTGGCAACCACTCCTGGTCGCATCCTAATCTCGCGAAAATCTCCGACGATGCCGTTCGCAGCCAGATCAAGCGCACCGAAGAGGCGATAACCGGCGCGATTGGTTCGCGGCCGGTTTTACTTCGCCCGCCCTACGGTTCGCTCACGACACGTCAAAAACATTTTATTCACGACGACCTCGGCTATGAAATTATTCTGTGGGACGTGGATCCGCTCGACTGGAAGGAACCCGGTCCAAATATCGTTAGTAGTCGTATCCTGAAGGAGACACGCCCGGGATCGATCGTGCTATCGCATGATATTCATGCGCAGACGATCCAGGCGATGCCGGCAACTTTGACCGAGCTCGAAGCCAAAGGATTCAAATTCGTCACCGTCTCCGAATTATTGAAGCTACGGACGCCGGTCCCACCGCCGACGCCGAAGCCAGTCAACGCGCCAACTGCCACTCCGTCTCCAGTTGTCGCGGCTTCACCGAACGGTTAACTCTCGCGGCATGATCGCCGATCATTATTTGCAGCTTCGAACCGATCTCGAAACTGCGCTGATCCGATTGCTGCGACTCGGCGCGGATCTGCAGCGCAGCCCAGGTTCATTGGAGACGCTGCATGCTCTTCTCATCGACATTCGCCAACCGCTTCTCTTCGTCGTCGTCGGCGAAGTGAAAGCGGGAAAATCCTCGCTTCTAAATGCGCTTTTCGGCCGCGAATTCGCCAAGACCGGCGTGCTACCAGCGACCGACCGAGTGTGCATTTTTCGCTATGGCGAGGTGGAAAAAACGGTCGATGTCTCCCCTCAACTGATCGAGCGCTTCCTTCCGATCGATTTCCTGCGTGACTTCAATGTCGTCGATACCCCCGGGACGAACACGATGGTGGCAGAGCATCAACGCATCACCGAAGAATTCGTGCCCCGGGCCGATCTCGTCCTGTTCGTTTTTTCCGTGGTTAATCCCTGGACGCAATCGGCGTGGGACCTTCTCGCTTTCGTGCAAAAGCGTTGGCTAAAAAATATCGTTTTCGTTTTGCAACAGGCTGACTTGCGTGACCCTGCCGAGATTGCTGTCATCCACCGTCATCTTCAGGATACCGCCCTTCAGAAACTCGGAACCGCCCCCCCTATTTTTGCTGTCTCCGCGCGTCAGGCTTTACTCGCGCGCACGGGGGCGCCCGGAGCGGCCAGCCTCGAAGAAAAAAGCCAGATTGTTCCGTTGCAAGAGCACATCGATTTGATCATGTCGGATGCGAGTGCCCACGCGCTGAAGTTGCGATCGGCCTGGCAAACCGCGCAGGTTGTTCTGCAAGAGATCGCCTCGGAAGTGCGCGAGGCATTTCGCACCATTAGACAGGACGAAGAGCGGTTCGATCGCCTGATGCACTTCCTCCGGGCGCGCAAGGAACAAACGTTGTGGCAAGTGCACGGTTTTGTCCGGGGAATCGAGCAAGCCTGCCGCGATTGCGCCGCCCAAGGAACCCGATTTCTCGAGAGCAAACTGACTTTCTGGACAACGGTGAACATGATTTGGCGACGCGATTATTGGCAGCGCGATTTTCAAGATGAAATGGAAACGAAGCTTCGCCAGATCGTGCAGCCACAAATCGAAAACGCAGTGCAATTACTTGAAACCGATCTGCGTGGAATCTGGCCGCAACTACAGGACATGATCGAGACGCATTTTGGGGGCGAAGTGAAATCTCAGGCGCCACGGACGCCACCGGATTTCGCGCGCCAACGCCGTGAGTTATTGCAATCCATTCAACTGACGCTGGCGGAGCGAAGCGGCGGAAACGCCATTGAAGAACAAATGGGAGAGATATTTCGGGAAACGTCCGACCGCTTGCGAATTCCAGCGGGCGTGGCGTCGGCGGGTGGACTGGTGGCACTGGTCGCGGCCATGAGTAGCGCCGCTGTTGCCGATGTCACGGGGGTGCTGGCGGCTTCAGCCGCGATTATTGGAACTTTGCTGGCAAAATGGCAGCGCGGAAAAATTCTTCGTGTTTACGCCGAACAAATGGAAGCAAAACGCAGTGAGCTCGTGCTTGCGATCGAGAATCAGATCTCGCACACGATCGATTTGTTCTATGGCGAGATCAACGCAGCAATACAACCGCTCACTGCCTTCTGCACGACGCAACGTGCGCATTTTCAATTGCTGGTCGATCGGATCGGAGAACTCGACGCGACTTTTGAAAAACTGCGTCCGCGCGTGATGGGAAGCGGCGCCAGCTAGCGCGAGGCGGCGCCGATCTGCTGAACAAGGCGTCCCTCAGCCTGGCGCTTGGCGATCACGAAGTGGTTGTTGTCGCCATAACTGCGCCATGGTCCGGGCGGGATATCGCGCACTTCCACAAATTGCCAGTCGGTCACATCAGTCGGGCCGAGCCCAAGATAATCTCGCACTGCCGGAGAGACATCGAGACCGGCACCGTGATTCAGGTTCGGCTTCGGTCGCTCATTCTGAAAAACGTACTGGAAATGGTCGGTGCGAAACGGTCCGCAATCTTCCCACTGGGCATAGCAAACGCGACTGCCTTTGCGGATAGCCAGCCAGCGGTCTTTGCAAACCGAACGGCCCGGTTCGGTGTAAGCAGTCCTAAACCATGGAATCACCAACGGCGCTTCCGGCTTAAACTGTCCGTGCGTGACGTCGTTATAAGGGAGAGCGCAATAAAAAGGGTTCTGCCGGGGGGTAAATGAAGCCGGGATGTAATTCCGGCGGGAGGACGCCTCCGGAGTATCAAAGCCGCCGTAATTCGAGGTCCAGTTCGCGTCCCAGCAGCTCTTGTAATTCGGGACCGGGTTATTCCCGCCAGCCTGCTCGCCAACCCAAAACACTGTTGTCACGATACTCGCCTTCCATGGGTAACGCGTCGCCGTGTTGGACCGGGAAGCGGTTGGGACGAAAACCTGGGGCTCGACTTTCAGCAAGGCCTGTTCGCGCAATTTGCGGGCATATTTGGCGAAATCGGCCGCGCTCTCATAAGGCGATTGTGCCATGGCTACCCCCGTCCCAAGGAGCACTAGAGCGACGGCGGGAAAACCTTTTCTCATTAGCGTGGCTTTGTTTATCCGAAAACTTGCCGGCAGGCAAGGGCTTTTCCTCTTTTCGAGGAATCCTCGCCTGGCTGGCTACTGTCATTTGCAGCAGTATCCATTCCAAGCATTTAGCCACGTGAGAGCACGGTATCGTGCCGAAAGTGGCCTTCGTCCGTCTGCGGATAATCCAGGGTGAAATGCAGTCCCCGGCTCTCTTTGCGGAGGAGGGCGCTGTCCACAATCAGCGCCGCGACCGTGGCAAGGTTCCGCAGTTCCAGGAGGTCGACTGAGACCTTGAAATTCCAGAAAAATTCGCGGATCTCCCGCTGGAGATTCCGTAAACGCGACGCTGCCCGTTGCAGGCGTTTGTCGCTTCGAACAACCCCGACGTAGTCCCACATCAGGCGCCGGATCTCATCCCAGTTGTGATAAATTACCACCAGTTCGTCCACATTTTGGACGTTGCCGGAAACCCATTCGGGTAATGCAATTTTATCATCTTGCTCCTTCGGAAACTCGCGCGCCAGCGCCGCAGAGGCCCGCTGTGCCACCACAACGCCCTCGAGCAGCGAGTTGCTCGCCAGTCGATTTGCCCCGTGCAGACCGGTGCATCCCACTTCCCCAATCGCATACAAACCGCGCAGGCTGCTCGCGCCATTGACATCGGTCTTGATCCCACCGCATTGATAATGCGCCGCCGGCACGACCGGAATCGGCTGCCGGCTCATGTCGATCCCAAGTTGCAAACATGTTTCGAAAATGTGCGGAAAACGCTCGCGCAAAAACGCCTCGGGCTTATGCGTGATATCCAGATAAACGCATTGGGCACCGCTGCGCTTGATCTCGGCATCGATCGCCCGCGCCACCACATCACGCGGAGCGAGCGAGCCACGCGGATGATATCGCGGCATGAAATCTTCGCCGTGGGCATCACGCAAGATTCCGCCTTCACCGCGGACTGCTTCCGAAATCAGAAAGGAACGTTGTTCGGCGTGATACAAACAGGTGGGATGGAATTGGACGAATTCCATGTTCGCGATGGCGACCCCGGCGCGCCATGCCATGGCCACGCCATCGCCCGTCGCAACCGCCGGATTGGTGGTGTAGAGATAGACTTTCCCGCATCCGCCGGTGGCCAGCACCACCCGATCGCTTCGAATCGTCTCAACGTCGCCCGTTTTCTCATCGAGCGAATAAAGTCCGAGACACCGATCTTCCGTTGCAAATCCAAGTTTGGCCGCGGTGATCAAATCAATCGCGGTATGGTTCTCCAGCAATTGGACATGCGGCGATCGACCGAGCGCCGCCAATAGCTTGTTTTCGATCTCGCGCCCGGTCACGTCCTGCACGTGCAACACGCGCCGCTTCGAATGCCCGCCCTCGCGACCAAGATCGAGCTCGCGATGACCGGAAACCTCGCGTTCATCAAAATGCACGCCGACTTCCATTAGCTCCCGGATCGCCTCCGGACCTTCCGTCACAATCGTGCGCACAACTTGTTCGTCGCAAAGCCCGGCGCCGGCTTCGAGGGTGTCGCGCACGTGCAACTCGAAAGAATCTTCGTCACTCGTGACGCAGGCAATCCCGCCTTGGGCCCACGCGGTGTTGCTGTCGGCCCCTTTGCGTTTCGTGATCACGGCGACGGAACCGTGCTGCGCCGCCTTCAAGGCAAAACTCAAGCCGGCGATCCCGCTCCCGACCACAACGAAATCGAATTCCTTCACGTCAATCGCAAGTTATCGATCAATCGCGTTTTGCCGATGAAAACTGCGAGCGCAATGAGCGCGTTCGGCCGCAGTTTTTCCAGTGGCTGCAAGTTTTCAGCATCGACGATGCTGATGTAATCGATACGCGCGCCCTTGGCTAACGCGATTACGTTTTTGGCGGCGTCGATCAACTTGCTTACAGAATTTTCTCCGCCGGCGGCCATTTCTTTCGCCCGCAGCATGGCCTGATACAGCATCGGCGCCGCGGCGCGCTCCTCCGCGTCCAGGTATTGATTGCGTGAGCTCAGCGCCAGCCCGTCCTCCTCACGCACCGTCAAAACGCCGATGATTTCGATCAGAAAATTCAGGTCGCGCACCATGCGCCGGATGATCGCCAGTTGCTGATAATCCTTTTCACCGAACACCGCGGCGTCGGGCGCGAGCAAATTAAAAAGCTTTGCTACCACCGTACAGACGCCGCGGAAATGTCCCGGCCGCGCTGCGCCGCAAAGCCCCGCCGACAAACGCGTCTCTTCGACATAAACCGAGCGATCGTCGAAATACAGTTCGCGCGGGCGAAAGAGCAGATTGACTCCTGCGTCAGCGCAAAATTTTTCGTCCATAGGTTCCGGCCGCGGGTATTTCCCAAAATCCGAGCCCGGCTCGAACTGCAACGGATTAACGAAAATACTGACCGCAACTTCCCCATCTTTTCCAGCGTGCTCACGCGCGACACGAATCAACTCCAGATGTCCACGATGCAACGCACCCATCGTCGGCACGAGCACGGATTTGGCCGCTCGTTCGCGCACATGTGCCTGGGCCGCATCCGCTGTCTCGATGATTTTCACTGGAGAGTCGATCATCCCGAGCGCAGTCAAGGGATCCCGTGATGGAATCTTTAAGGTAACGCAGCGGGATCCCTCGACTATGCTCGGGATGACAATTCGATCCAAATCGCTTGGCGACCAACGGCAAATTTTTGGTGGCCGAAATTTTTCCAGCCGGCGCGCTTAGCCAACTCGCGCAATTCAACGAAACTGAACGCACGCGCTGCTGATAGTCGTGCATCAGTTTTCGTCATCGCAGCGCGATAGATTGTCGCCGTCACAAAATAAACCGCGAACCTCACCCAGCGTGCCCTTCGCAAATCGGCAACTAAAATTCGCGTCGTCGAGAGCTCGCGAATTTTTTGCAGGACGCGCACAGCGTCATTGTTGCTGAAATGGTGAAGGGTGAGCGAACAAAGCACGATGTCGTAAAGCTCAGACGGATTCCATTCGAACAGATCCGCGCAAATGAAATCGATCTCCGGATAAGCAGCGCTCAGTCGTCGCGCAATTTCGATGGTCGATTCCTGCTGATCGATCGCGTCGATGTGAACGGAAACATTTTGCCCTCGCGCATGATCGACGATCAGGCGTGGGATGTCGCCTGAGGCTGTCGCAACGTCCAGGATGCGCGCTTTCCCATTTGGTCTGAGCCAGCGTCGCAAAAAATGTCGCATTATTCGGTGGCTGCCGAACCAGCGATTGAGCGAGCGCAGATTGGCCAGGTCGCGTTCCAGCTCTGGCGTGACCGGCTGGGGCCGGTCCATCAATTCCGGCAGCGCCGGATCGAACTGCCGCTTCACTTATTCCGCCAGAAAACTCCGCCAGCTCTCCGGCAACAGGGCCGATTCCACGTCGCTCGCAATCCGGCCTTCGAACGCCGGTTCAAAATTCGTGCTGGTGCCGTAAACCATGATTGCATCCTCGCTTCCCTCCACCCGCACGGCATGCGCCACCCCTGGCGGAATCACGACCGCGACATTGTTCGGGCCGCGATGATTGTCGCCATCAATAAAAAAATGCATGATGCGGCTGCGAAAACCTTCGCGCACGTCGCGCAAAATCATCTCGACCCGGCCCTGGACGAAAAACATTACATCCCACTGTTCCGCCTCGTAGTCGACATTCCCTGTCCTGGTAAACCTGCGCCGTAACGATCTCGCAGGGTCTTCGCCTTCGGGAATAAATGGGGGATGAACATGGAAGCCTTTGGCGGTGTTGGCGAACATGCGGGCCGTGGCCCATTGCCGCGGCCAAAATTTTAGATTCGCCAGCACCCCTTCGTCCCGCCGGGCGAGTTCTCCGAAAAATCCACGGTGCCGCTGCACATGGATGGTGCGCGCGAACATTTCGACGCCAGGAATCCAGACTGCCGCGAGGGAACGGCGATTCGCCGATACGATCTGCCCAGCTTCCACGCCGACGCCGCCAAGCCGTTTTGCCAGCGCCGGAGCTCGATAGTCGCGCGTGCTTAACGCGGCCACCGCGGCAGGCTGTAAACCGCGCCAAATATTTTTCCCGGATTTTTTCATTTTTGTAGCGGCGGCTTATGACCGCCGATCTCACGTTGGCCAACTACGTCCTTAGCGAGAAATCGATCCGCTCGCTAGAAAGATTTGGATTATAATAAGGATCGCGTCGAAACATTTCGGGCCAGCGTTTCTGCAAATCCACACACAATACGCTCGCATTTTCCTTTTTCGAAGTGCGACGCAATTCCGCATATGGAATCGAAACTGTTCGCAATCCTTGTTCGCGTAGTCTCAAACAATACTCGGTCCCAACCCAAATCCGGTCATCCCGAGCGAAAATACCACTCCGGCTCGGAGCGAGGGATCCCGCCGCGTTACCTGGCAGCGTTCGATGCAACAATTCCCGCCGCGTTAGCAAGCACGACGCGCTCACCGCGCTGTAATTCCGCGCCGTCTGCAATTGTCGATTTGCGCCACGAAAATTCCGCGCGAGTCCGGCGAAGGCTGAATTCACCTTGCCATCCGGAGATAAAATCAATCCAGCGCTTTCAACTGTGCCCTCCGTCGAAACGACGCGCGCGCCGACGGCACCAATCTTCGGATTCGACAGTTGCTCAGCCATCACGCTCAACCAATTCTCGTTAAGCGGCTCAAGGTCGGAATCGAGAAATAGCACGTATTCGCCGGTCGCTTCCTTGAGATTTGCAACGATTTCGAAATTCGGAAAATCCGTGTTCGCGCGAATTCGATCGGCATCGCCAGCAGACCCATTGATAATGATCGAAATCTTCTCGGCGGCGATTTGCCGCCGAACGCGGTAGAGATGCGTCTCCCAATCAATTGTCACCCGCGCATTTTCCTGCCGCCGCGCCAAGTGCTCTTCAATGCCGCGCCGTCCCGCTTCCAGCGCGCCCGGTTTACGCCGGATGTTGTGCGCGGTCGATTCGGCCGTTCGCCGCCAATGATAAAGCACTCGCGGGAGATGCCGGATCCGGTCCGTTTTTTCCGATATGCGCAGGAGCAAATCGTAATCCTGCGCCCCGTCGAACTCGCTGCGAAATCCGGCCTGCGCCAGATCGCGCCGTATGACCACGAAATGTCCCAGGTAATCGTGTGTGCAAAAAAATTCCGGCGACCAATCCGGTTTTAGCATCGGCGCCGCTAATTTCCCGTCCACAATTTTGTCTTCGTCGGAATAAATCACATCGGCTTCCCGGTCGTTTTGCAAAAGCTCGATTGCGCGAAACAACGCGTCCGGTTCGAGTAAATCGTCGTGGTCGAGCAGCACCACCCATTCTCCGCGCGCGCGGGAGAGCGCCGCGTTTAAGGCTGAGGAAATCCCACCGTGCTCCTGAAAGCCGGTTTGAATGCGGGCATCACGTTGTCCCAGCTTTTCTAGCAGGCCGCGCACGCGGGGGTCACTCGAGCCATCATCAATTAAAACTAGCTCCCAATTCTCGTAGGCCTGCGCAATGACCGATTCGACCGCCGCCGTCAAGAATTGGTCATCCGGATTAAACGTTGGTGTCAAAATCGAAATGAGTGGCCGATAAGAGAACGTTCGCGATTGCTCGCGCAGTTTCGCCGCTTCTTCCGCGGAAACGCGATGCCGTGCAAACCAGCGGCCGTATTCATCTTGCTCGACGGCCTCAGTTAATTGCCGCCGCCGGAATAACCGGAACGGCGCGGAAAGAATTTTTGCGATGCGCCCTTCGGTGCTGTGGCGTAATCGACGATGTTCCTCGCGCAATCTTTGGAGGTCGCGCTTCACATCTTTCAGACGCAACAGCTCTTCCTCCAGCCGTGCGATGTGCGCTTCAGCTGCTCGCAGTTCGTCGTCCTTCACCGGCACAGTATATTGATTGATGCCACAGGCGGGCAAACGTACCGTGCCCGCCCGAACTCATGTTCGATTACGTTGTTTATCTTTTTTACCGGACCGGAACGGACTTGCTCACCTTGTTGCCACTGCCCTTGATATTCGCGATTGGGCAAATCGGCGGCGCCATTGGGTGGCTAGCGCTGCCGCACTACCGCAAGCTGGCTCTGCGCAATGTACGCATCGCTTTCGGCGAGGAGCTTTCCGAAAAACAGATGCGCCGGGTCGTGCGCCGGCATTTTCAATGGCTAGGAGCGAACCTGCTCTGCAGCGTGAAATTCACCCGCATGCCGATGGAAAAGATCCTGGAGCGCGTGCGCCTGGAAAACTTCGAGGATGTCGAAAATTGTTTCCTGCAAAAGCAGCCGTTCGTCCTGTGCCTGAGTCACATCGGTTCCTGGGAGTTTTGCAGCCAACTGTTCCCGCATTTCGCGCACGGACAACGGACCGCGACTGTTTACCAACGCATCCGCAATCCGCATATCGATCGACACGTTCGGGAGGCACGCAGCCGATTTGGCCTCGAGGTCTTTGAGCGGAGCGAAGGTTTCGGCAAAGTGATTGAGCTGCTGCGAAGCGGCGGCGCCATCGGTATTCTCATCGATCAACACGCCGGCGACGGCGGCCTCTGGACGCCGTGCTTTGGCAGGCTCGCTTCCACCACACCATTACCGGCGCTGCTGGCGCGGCGAACGCACGCCAAGCTGATCGGATTTGCCGTTCACACCGAAGGCTTCGCGCGCTGGCGCGCGGTGGCGGAAACGCCAATCGACGGCACCAGCGAATCAATCGAAAAGCTAACCGCGCGCGGGAACGAAATCTTGGAAGAACAAGTCCGACGTGCGCCGGAAGATTGGTTTTGGGTACATAATCGCTGGAAAACGCCGCGGCCAAATTTTCTGCTCGCGAAATACAAGCGCGGTATCTTTTTGCCGGAGAACACCAGGCTAAAGCCATTTCGCATTTTGATTCGGGGCAGCAGTTGGCTGGGCGACGCCGTTATGAGCGTGCCGGCCGTGCGCGCCATCAAAGGTGGGCGCCCAGACCTACACGTGACCGTGGCCGCCCCGGGAAAACTTGCGGCCCTCTGGAGAATTGTTCCAGAGGTCGATGATATTATCGTTCTGCCGTCAAAATCGGTTTTGGCGGCGGCGCGATTGTTTCGTCAAAAACGGCCGTTCGATGCCGCGATCCTGTTTCCGAATTCGCTGCGCAGCGCCCTCGAAATCTTTCTGGCGCGCATCCCGCGGCGCGTTGGTTTAACTGGGCATTGGCGCCGCTGGCTGCTAAACCAACGACCCCGGGAGACCTTCTCCCGTGGCATCGTTCATCAAACCTACAAGTATCTCGAATTGGCGAGCATGATCGGGGCGATAGTGAAGCCGCAATTTCCTGCGGCTAATTCGATTAAAGGTCGTCACGATCAACTCAAACTCGGCCTTTGTCCCGGGGCGGAGTATGGCCCGGCGAAGCGATGGCCACGTTTCACGGAAGTGGCGCAGGAAATCGCGTCGCGCTTTCCGGTGCAATGGGTTCTCTTCGGTACTGCTGGCGATGCCGCAGTCGGCTTCGAAATTGCAGCAGCGCTGGGTGAGAAGTGTTTGAATCGCATCGGCCAGACGACGCTCGAAGAATTGATCGATGAGCTACGCTATTGTGATCTGTTGCTTACTAACGATACCGGAACAATGCATCTCGCGGCCCTGTTGCAGGTGCCTACGATCTCGATTTTCGGATCGACCGAACCGTTGCGGACCGGCCCGCTCGGCCGGGGCCATCGCATTTTTCGGCATCATGTCGAGTGCAGCCCCTGTTTTCTCCGTGAATGCCCTCTCGATTTCCGCTGCATGCACGCGGTCACGAGCGCGGAAGTCGTTGCCGCCATTCAACAAATGATTTCGGGACAGGTTGAAGGGACGAAATCGGGTAACGTTGCTTTCGCGGCCGCATTTGGAAATCATACGTCGGTATGACGGTACCCGGCGCGCCCCGCATCCGCACTGAAGTGCAGGTGATGTTTTTCGATACCGACTGCGGTGGTGTCGTCCATAACATCGCTTATCTGCGCTTCATCGAGATCGCCCGCACTCTCCTGGCCGAGCAACTCGGACTCACCTTGTCGGAAATGGCGGCGACCCAAAAGTATCCCGTCGTCGTCCGGACGGAGATCGACTACCGCCGCGCCGCCAAACTGGGCGACCGTCTCACGATTGAAGGTTGGCTCGATCAACTCGAACGCGTGCGATTTTGGTGCGCTTTTCGGATCGTGCGGAACGCAGACGATGCCCTAATCGCCGAGTGCTGCCAGACGCTGGCGTTGATTCAAATGCCGTCGGCAAAATTGCTGCGCTTGCCCGACAGTTGGGATCGATATCGTGCTGCGGCGGTGGACGCTCACTAAAATGGTCACGGGCACCGGCGCGCTTAGCATTGAGGAAACGTTTCTCGGACCGCGGGCATTGCCGCCGCCGCCGACCCGGCACGCGCTCTTTGCCATTCTAATCGCCCTGGCGACGCTGGTGCATTTCGGGACGATCGGAATCGGCGATCTTTACAGCGAGACCGAGGGGCAATACGCCGCCGCTGCGCGCGAAATGATTCAGAGCGGTCAGTATTTGTTGCCGACGAATGACAGTATTCCGCGTCTGCAAAAACCGCCGCTGCTCTACTGGCTGATCGTTGCCAGCTACAAGCTCTTCGGGATCCACACCGCGGCCACGCGCGTTCCGATCGCGTTTTCGGTTGTGGCAACGGTAGCATTCACGTTTCTGATCGGTGAACGGCTGGCCGATTACTGGCGCGGATTCGCTGCCGGACTGATTTATCTCACGCTAAGCGGTACGCTCATTTT
>Ga0209267_1001234_pt1 | contig 17530 bp, 17 predicted proteins | sample GraSoiAngelo_137_FD_185894 | JGI IMG/M metagenome (GOLD analysis project Ga0209267, IMG submission 185894) | Grasslands soil microbial communities from the Angelo Coastal Reserve, California, USA - 14_0929_09_30cm (SPAdes) (version 2) | ecosystem: Environmental > Terrestrial > Soil > Grasslands ... | reverse complement strand
TTGCGGTCTCCGGAGAAGTCTGGCCGAACGGCCGAGAGCCGATCTCCTTTGGCGGCCCGCCACCCGGCAGTCCGACACCGTATCCGCCATACCGCTGGGCGATCTTTCTGGTCGAATCCGTTCCGGGCCGCCTGATGGTCATCGGCGACGTCGGCATCGCGGAGGCGTGGCCGTCCACGTTCGACAAACTGCCGAGCCATCCAGCCATGACGTATGTCCCCCCGAGTCCGACCCCTCGCCTGACGACCCTCGGGGTCAAGATCCAGCAACCCCTCGCCACCAGCGCCGTGATGAAGCTCTCCGCCGAGGTACGGCGGATCGATCGAATCGAAGTCAAGCTCATGACCTGGCGTGAATACCTCGCGAGCGGCGATCCGGGTGCGTACAAGCCGGCGGCGGCGGACGACGGCGCCCCGGTGTGGATCGTCGCGGTCGCCGGCGAGATCGTCCCCGCCTTCGGCCACGGCCTCACCTTCAACTGGGGCGTGTTCACGATCGACGGGACGGACGGCGGGATTACCTCGCTCACCGCGCGAAACGACGGAGCCTGGCCGGCGTTCTTCGACGCGCTTCCGGACCACCCTGCACCATCGCCCTAGCTGACGGCCGCGCAATTGCAGGAGTCCGTCTTGAACGAACCTCCAAGGTGGTGCGCCATGAAAGACAAGACGACGGGCAACGGACTCCCTCGCGCGGACGCCGACAAGCAGAGCTCTAGCCACAGCGGCAGTCAGAGCTCGAGCCATAGCGGGAGCAAGAGCGCAAGCAAGAGCAAGAGTCAAAGCCAGTCGAAGCACTAGCGACTCAGCGCCAGCGGGTCAGGATCACCTCGCGCTGGAAGACTCGCGCCGCGAACCAGAGTGACGCCGCCGCGATCGCGGCGAGGATGACGCCGATGCCTAGGGCCAGCGGGGGTCCGAGGACAACGACGCCCGCGAGCTGACCGAAGAGCAAGCCCAGCACCGGCACGATCAGAACGGCCGAGATCTGCTGCGCGGTACGTGGATCGTTGACGCGCGACGAGAGCACGACGATCAGCGCAACTCCAATTAACCCGAGCAGCGGCGTGTCGACGAGCACGGCGAGGATCCAGCCGGGCGTCACGACGACCGCGCGCACGCGGTCGGTCACCGCGAAAGCGAGGACACCGGCGACGAACAGCGCCGCCGAAGCGATCGTGATCCCGAGAGCTGGGATGAGCGCCGCGAGCATCTTCCCGAGCAAGAGCTCCCAGGTGCGGATCGGCGTCGCCAGAACCGGCTCGAGAGTGCGCTCGCGTTTCTCCCCGACGATCGCGTAGGACGCGAGGACCGACGGGATGAAGATCGGAAGAAGCAGGAAGAGGGTCGAGAACTGTTTCCCAACGATCGCTTGCCCAATCTCAAGCAGCGAGAGTCCAGCGAACTCGGGCGGAAGTGGCGTGGCAGGGAGACTTACGCCACTCGAGATCTTGCCCACCACAAAAAATGTGGCGACTGCCAACGCGGTGATGAGCGGCGGAAGGATCAACGTCGCCCAGAGCAGCGCTCGCTGTAGCCGAAGCTCGAGCCACTCCTTCTCGAGCACGATGAGCGCCTTTTTCACTTGTGACCGCCGACGAGTCGCAGATAGACGTCCTCGAGCGAGTGCTGAAGGCGCTCGACGTAGCGAATCCGCGCTCCGGCGGCGGCGAGCGCGTCGACCAGCTCCGGGTTGCGCGTCTCCGGATCCTCGAGCTCGAGGGTGAGCGTGTCGCCCTCGGCGTGGGCAGTCCGCACGAACCGGAGCGAACGCGCCAGCTGCACGAACCGCGCGGCATCGCCAACGACGCGCACGACCGTCCCCGCGCCGAATAAACCCGCCCGCAGCTCGCGGGGCGACCCCATTCGAAGCAAACGGCGCTGGAAGATCCCGATGCTGTCGCAGAGCTCGTCGGCCTCCGGAAGGTTGTGCGTCGTGAGGAAGATCGTCCTGCCCTCCGCGCGAAGGCCCTTCACGAACTCGCGCACGGTGCGCGCCGCTTCAGGATCGAGTGCGGCGGTGGGCTCGTCGAGGAACACGACGGGGGGTTCGTGAAGGAGCGCTCGCGCGATCGCGAGCTTCTGCCGCATGCCTTTCGAGAACGTGCCGACCGGCTCGTCGCGGCGGTCCCAGAGCTCGAGCAGATGCAGATAACGCTCGACCTGCGCGTCGACCCGCGCGGCGTCGAGGTCGTACAGCCGCGCGAAATAGCGGAGGTTCTGCCGCGCGGATAGCCGGTCGTAGAGGCCAGGCTGCTCGGTGAGGATGCCGACCGACCGCCGCAGGGCGGTGTCGTCGACCCCCAGAGCGTGGCCGGCGACGATCGCGTCGCCGTCCGTCGGTGCGATGAGCGCGGCCAGCATTCGGACGGTGGTGGTCTTCCCCGCCCCGTTCGGTCCGAGGAAGCCGAACACGGTCCCCGCTTCGATCGCAAGCGAAAGCCCGTCGACGGCGAGCCGGCCGTCGAACCGCCGCGTGAGTCCGTGCGTCTCGATCGCGTGAGCCACGCTTCAACAGGAAGATAGCTTTACGATGCCGCGACGTGATGCGATGGACCGCGCGTGACCTCCGGTCTCTCGCGGTCGGCCTTGCCTACCTCGCGCCGGCGCTGTTCATCTTCGTCGTCTTCGTGTTCATCCCCCTGGGTCGAACGTTCTACCTCAGCTTCTACAACACCCGATCCACCGGCCTGGTCACGACATTCAATGGGATCGACCACTACATCGACCTTGTCACCTCGCAGACGTTCCGTTCAGGGCTTGTGGCGACCGGGCTCTTCGCCCTCTACACCGTGCCTCTCGGAATCGCGCTCGGACTGATCCTGGCCGTACTGCTCAATCAGCGTCTCCGCGGGATCAGCGTCTTCCGGACGATGATGGCGAGCACCATCGCCATCTCGGCGGCGGTCGGGTCACTCATCTGGCTCCTCCTCTTCAATCCGAGCCTCGGCCTTCTCAACTACGTGCTGTCGCTGGCCGGCGTTCGCGGGCCGGAATGGCTCATCCAGCCGACGATCGCAATCATCGCCGTGTCGATCACGACGATCTGGCTGACGATGGGTACAAACATCATCGTGCTGCTCGCAGGGCTGCAGGGCATCCCCGAGGAGATCTACGAAGCGGCGCGGCTCGACGGCGCTCGAGGTGCGCGAATGTTCACGCGCATCACCGTCCCGATGGTCTCGCCATCGCTCTTCTTCCTACTCGTCGTCGACACCGTCGCGGTGCTGCAGGCATTCACGCAGATCCACCTGCTCACGCGAGGCGGTCCGGTCGACGCGACGCGAACGCTCGTGTACAGCATCTATCTCGACGCGTTCCAGAACTTCCAATTCGGATTCGCGAGCGCGGAATCCGTCGTCCTGTTTGTTCTGGTGCTCATCTTGACTCTCATTCAATTCCGCTTCGTCGAGCGGCTGGTTCACTATCAATGAGCGTCAGGGCAGTCCCGCGCACCGGCGCCATCGCGCTGCCACGAGAGCGGCGGCCGCTCCCGGTGCGCAAGTTTGGCTCCTACGTGCTGCTAGCCGTGGTCTCGATTCTCGTCGCCTTTCCGCTGCTGCTCGCCCTCTCCTACTCGTTCATGAGCGAGTCGGAGATCGCGACGTTCCCGCCGCCGGTGCTTCCGATGCACCCATCGCTCGACAACTACCAGAAAGTGCTCGGGGCGATTCCGATCGTCCGCTATCTACTGAACAGCTTCATCGTCTCGACGGCGGTCGTGATCGGACAACTCATCACGGCGAGCCTCGCGGCGTACGCGTTCTCGTTCCTCGTGTTCCGCGGGCGTCAGGTGCTGTTCTTCCTCTTCCTCAGCACCCTGATGATCCCGTGGGAGGCGACGATCATCCCGAACTACATGACGATCCGTACGCTCGGCTGGCTCGACACGTACCAGGGACTTGCCGTTCCGTTCATGGCGACCGCATTCGGGACCTTCCTGTTGCGGCAGGCCTTCATGCAGATCCCGCGGGAGCTATGGGATGCCGCGCGCATCGACGGATCCACCACTTTTCGCTTCCTTCGCGAGGTCGTCATCCCCCTCGCGCGGCCGGCCCTGGGCACGGTAGCGATCTACGGATTCCTGTCGACCTACAACCAGTACTTCTGGCCGCTTCTAATCACGAATGAGACTCTCATGCGGACAACACAGGTCGGCATCGCGCAACTACGCTTCGAGGAATCGCTCCGCTGGGGCCTGGTCATGGCGGGTGTCATCATGGTCGCGGTACCGACGCTCGCCCTGCTCGTGCTGGGGCAGCGTCAACTCATCCGAGGATTGACCGCGGGTGCGGTCAAGGGGTAAGGCATGGAGGGAAAGATGCGCAAGCTCGCAGCGTTCGCGATCGCGCTTTCAATGGTCGCCGCAGCGTGCGGCGGCGGGACTCCCGGCGGCGGTGGCGCTGCGAGTCCGACAGGGGACCAGAGCGCCCTCGCACCGGGCAAGGACGTCAAGCCCGCCGCGAACATCACGTGGTGGCACGCGATGTCCGGCATCAACGGCGAGGCGCTCAACAAAATCGTCAACAACTTCAACGCGAGCCAGAGCGCGATCAAGGTCACGACCGTCTTCCAGGGGACGTATGACGACTTGCTCTCGAAGCTGAACACCGCCCTCGCGTCGAATGCCGCGCCGGCACTCGTGCAGGTCTACGACATCGGCCAGCGCTACATGTATGACAGCGGTCAGGTCGTGCCGATGCAGGCGTTCATCGATCGCGACAAGTTCAGCACAGCGGACTTCGAACCCGCGGTCATCAACTACTACAAGTACCAGGACAAGCTCCAGAGCATGCCCTTCAACGCGTCCTCGTCGATCTTCTACTACAACAAGGACGCCTTCACCGAGGTGGGCCTCGATCCGGCGAAGCCGCCGGTGACGTTCAGCGAGATCACCGACGCCGCGAAGAAGCTCACCAAGAAGGACGCGAGCGGGAACACCGTCCGGTACGGGTTCGGCCCCTCGATCTACGGATGGTTCTTCGAGCAGCTCCTCGCCACTTCTGGCGCGCTCTACGCCGACAACGGCAACGGGCGTGACGACCGCGCGACGAAGGTCGTCTACAACAACGCCGCAGGTAAGGCGATCCTCGATTGGTGGAAGGCCGGCATCGACGGCGGGTACTTCTACAACCCCGGCATCGACAACGCCGGCGCGACCACCGCGTTCCAGTCCGGCAAGACCGCGATGTACCTCGAGTCGAGCGCGGCGCTCCGCGGCAACATCAACACCGCGAAATTCCAGGTCGGCACGGGTCTCTTCGCCCGACCGGACAACAAGCCCGCGAATGGCGGCAACATCATCGGCGGCGCGTCGCTCTACATCATGAAGAGCCGCCCGGCCGAGGAGCAGCAGGCCGCGTGGGAGTTCGTCAAATACGCGATGACCCCGGCAGTCCAGGCGCAGTGGCAGTCCGACACTGGCTACTACGCGATCGTCAAGGCCGCTTACAACGAGGCCCCGGCCAAAGAGTGGGCGACGAAGTACCCGCAATTCCAAACGCCGGTGGACCAGATCCGCAATTCGCCGCAGAACCGGATGACCAACGGCGCGGTCCTCGGCGTCTTCGCTCAGGCGCGTGCGCGCACGCAGAAGATGATCGAATCCGTCCTGCTTGGACAGGCGACCTCCCAACAGGCTCTCGACGCGGCGGCCGCGGAAGTGAACGACGCGATCGACAAGTACAACAAGGCGAACAAATAGCCACACGCGATGAGACGGTGCGGTCGCTCGGCGGCCGCACCGTCGATCTCCTGGTCATCGGCGGCGGGATCATCGGAGCGGGCATCGCGCGCGACGCGGCCCTTCGCGGGCTCGAGGTCGCGCTGGTCGAGCAGTCCGATTTCGGATCCGGCACCACGTCGCGGCCGACCCGGCTGATCCACGGCGGTCTGCGATATCTCGAGCTGTTCGACTTCGCGCTGGTGCGCAGCGACATGCGCGAGCGCGAGATCCTCCTGCGCATCGCGTCGCACCTCGTGTTTCCCCTCCCGTTCCTCCTTCCCCTCTACCGCCCGACCTTCTTCTATCAGCTGAAGCTCCGGCTGGGCATGCAGCTGTACGACCTGCTGTCGCTCGACAAGAGCCTGCCGAAACGGCAGCACCTTGACCGCAACGCGACGCTCGCCGCCGAGCCGTCGCTCGAGCCCGACGGGCTCGAAGGCGCTTGGCGCTTTTATGACGCGCAGGTTCCTCTCATCGAGCGCCTTGTCGTCGAGAATCTGATCGATGCGACCTCACGCGGGGCCTTCGTTTTGAATCACGCGCGGGTCGTCGACTTCCTTCGCGAAGACGAGCGGGTTGTCGGCGCGCGTGTCCGAGACGCCACGGGCGCCGCCAACGTCGAGATCCGCGCTCGCTTCACGGTCGTCGCGACCGGGCCGTGGCTCGATCGCACCATCACGCCTCTCCGCAAGCGCCCCGGTCCGCTCCTGCGGCTGACAAAGGGCGTTCACATCGTCACCCGGCATGCCGTGGAGCAGGCCCACGTTCTCTTCGCGAAGAGCGATGGCCGCCTCTTCTTCGTCATCCCGTGGCGGGATGCGACGATCGTCGGAACGACCGATACCGACTACACGGGTGACCCGGGCAACGTCGCGGCGAGCGAGAAGGACGTTCGGTACCTCCAGGACGAGGCGCGTCGCGCCTTCCCGAGCGCGCCCTTCGATGAGATCTACTTCACGTGGGCCGGCGTCCGCGCCCTCGTGCGCGAAGAAGGTGTGAGCGAAGGAGAGGTGTCCCGCAAGCACGCGCTCTTCGATCACGCTGCGCGCGAAGGCGTGGAGGGGATCCTGTCCGTCGTTGGCGGGAAGATCACCGCCTACCGAGCGATCGCGGAGGAGGTCGTCGACGTAGCGAGCCGCAGACTGGCGCGATACGCGCCGTCGCGCAGCGCTGATGAGCTCCTGCCCGGCGCGCGGCCCGCGGATCACGCGGCCCGGCCGGGCGACCTGACGCTCGAGGCGACGACCCGCGCCCACCTCACCTCGATCTACGGCGCGCGCGCCCGCGAGATCCTCGACCTGACGAGAGCGGATCCCTCACTCGCGGCACCGCTCTGTCCGCACCACCGCGGCGTGGAGGCAGAGGTCGTTCATGCCGTCCAGAGCGAATGGGCGCTGACGCTTGGCGACGTCCTCCTCCGTCGCACCGCGGTCGGCCTCTCGGCGTGCCAGGCGCTCGATTGCGTCGATCGTGTCGCGGACCGCATGGCCGGGCTACTCGGCTGGGATCCGGATAGGCGACACGACGAGGTGGAGGCTTACCGGCGCGAGGTCGAACCGATGCGCCGTTTCAGCACCGAGTGACCGCGGTCCTGGCGCTCGACCAGGGGACGACGGGCTCGAGCGCGGTCGTCTTGGACGAGACCGGCACCATCCGGGGAAGCGCCGACCGCGAGATACGACAGTTCTATCCCGCGTCGGCCCACGTCGAGCACGATCCCGAGGAGATCTTCGCCACGACCGTCGCGGTCGGGCGCGAAGCCCTGACCCGTGCGGGACTCGATTCGAGCGAGGTCACCGCGATCGGCATTACGAACCAGCGCGAGACGACCGTCGTGTGGGAGCGTGCGACGGGCCGTCCGATCCATCCCGCCGTCGTCTGGCAGAGCCGTGCAAGTGCTGCCATCTGCGAGCGATTGCGCTCCGACGGTCACGAGAAGCTGGTGCGCGAGCGCACCGGCCTGGTGATCGACGCGTACTTCTCCGGGACCAAGGTCCGTTGGATCCTCGATCAAGTCGCTGGTGCGCAGAAGCGTGCCGAGGCCGGCGAGCTCGTGTGCGGCACGATCGACACCTGGCTCATCTGGAAGCTCACCGGCGGCCGCACGCACGTGACCGACGTCTCGAACGCGTCGCGAACGCTCGTCTTCGACATCCATCGGGGCGTGTGGGACGACGACCTGCTCGGGCTTCTCTCAATCCCTCGGTCGATGCTGGCCACGCCGGTCCGATCGAGCGGGATCGTCGCGGAGGCCGATGCACAACACTTCGGGAGAGCCCTGCCCATCGCGGGAGTCGCCGGCGACCAGCAGGCCGCGCTCTTCGGCCAGACGTGCTTCGCCGCCGGAGAGGCGAAGAACACGTACGGGACCGGATGCTTCCTGCTCGTGAACACGGCGGACCGCGCGGCTTTGGCCAGCGGCGGTCTTCTCACGACTATCGCGTGGGACACGGGCGACGGTATCCGCTACGCGCTCGAGGGAAGCGCGTTCATCACGGGTGCGGCGGTGCAGTGGCTGCGCGACGGGCTCGGGATCATCGCGACGGCCGCGGAGACCGAGTCGCTGGCGGCCGGGCTGGCGGGCAACGACAACGTGTATCTCGTGCCCGCGTTCACCGGACTCGGGGCGCCGCACTGGGACATGTACGCGCGCGGCCTTCTGATCGGCATCGAGCGCGGGACGACACGCGCGCATGTCGTCCGCGCGACCCTCGAAAGCATCGCCTACCAGACGCGCGACCTCCTCGAAGCGATGCGCGCTGCGGGCCAGCCGATCGAGGTTCTTCGGGTCGACGGCGGCGGCACCGCGAACGGCTTTCTGATGCAGTTCCAGGCCGACGTCGCGGGCATACCGGTCGAGGTCGCCGCGACACAGGAGACGACCGCGCTCGGCGCCGCCTTCCTCGCGGGACTCGCGACCGGCGTGTGGAAATCGCCCGACGACCTGCGGCGGCGCCGTGCCGTCGCCGCGCGCTACGAGCCGCGCATGTCGGCCGACGAACGCGAGAGCCTGTACGCGGGGTGGCAGCGCGCGGTCGATCGCTCACGAGGCTGGGCGGCCGCAGGTATCTAACCCTTTGGGATCCGCTCCGGGAAGTCCGACATGATCCCGTCAACGCCCCATTCGCCGAAGAGCGCGATCTCGCGCGGCTCGTTCACCGTCCACACATTCACCTTCACGCCGGTGGCGTGCGCCGCTTTCACCATCTCGGGCGTCACATACGTCCGATTCGGATGCAGCGCCCAGAGACGCATCCCGCGAGCGCTCTCCATCAGAGACGACCGATCCGGAGAGTCGGCGAAGATGAACGCGCGACGAGCAGACGGTCCGGCGACGCGGCACCCTTCGAGTGCGCCCCACCAGAAGCTCGACACGTAGACGTCGGGGTCCTTGCGTTCGGCAAGGAGCTTTCCCACCTGACCGCCGGTCTGCTGCGCGCCCTTCTCGCTCATCTCGCACTTGAGCTCGACGTTGACGCCCATCTTTCCGCGGCAGAAGTCGAGGACCTCCTCGAGCGTGAGCTTGTGCTCCGGCCTTGGCCGGTCATGCGAAATCAGCAGGCGGCCATCGTCGGTAAGCCATACGTCGGTCTCGACCTCGTCACATCCGAGCGCCTGCGCCTTCTCGAACGACTCAATTGTGTTGTCTGGCGCGTGCCCCTTCGCTCCTCGGTGTCCGATGCGGCGCATGTACGACTAGCGTCCCACATCCCGGCGACGCATTACGACGAGCGCGACGATCGTGCCGGCCGTCCCGATCGCGATGAGGGTCGCGATACCGCTCCAGTCGTCCTTCGACATCGGCGTCCCGTATAACGCGTAGAGGGAGATGTTGTTCACCCAATCGGGCCACTGAAAGAGCGGCCCGAGCTGCTGCGCGAAGTAGCCGACCACCGCGAGCGTGCCGAGGACGGCAACCGCGACGCGCGGGCGCCAGCCCACGAGCGCGTGGCCGATGCCCGAGAACGCGTAAGCGACGGGAAGCACGGCGGCGGACGCAAACACGAAGCGGCCGCCGGGCAAGCTGATCCCGGTCGATGTCGCGGTCAGGTACACGGCCACCGAGCTGACGGCCACGACCACAGCGGACGCGAGGACGACCGCGGTGACGCGCTCGACGACCACGCGCGCCCGCGACACCGGCGCGCTCAGGATCATCTCGAGCCGGCCCTCGGCGTCGTCGGCGGCCCACCCGCTTACCTGCGCGGCGACGAAGAGCGAGATGAGCAGCAGGAGGGTCGAGAACCAGATCACGCCGACGAAATCGGCATAGGCGTTGATCCCGGCCCGTTCGAAATACGCCCGGAGCATGGGGATATCCGAGCTTCCGAAGGCATCGACCATCGTCTTCGTGATCGAGGTGAGGAACCCCGCGAGCACCGCGAGACCCAGTGCCCACGCGACGATCCAGATGCGCTGCTGTTCGACGATCGCGAGGACCGGCGTACGGAGCAGCGGGTCCCCGGCCGGGCGCCACTCGACACGCGCCTTGGCGGGCGCACCGCGTAGGAGCGGGGCACCGATGTCCCTTCGAATGAACGCGGCCACCGCGAGTCCGACAAGGACGACGGAGCCGACAGCAAGTGCGGCCGTGGCTGCGACGTCGAGCGATCCTCCGCGAAGGAGTGGGGTGCTCCGATCGAAGAGATAGAACGGCGACAGCCAGCGGATCGCTCCGACGCCGACGCCGGATCGGGCGGCGGAGTTCAGCATGAAGAGCACGAGCACGACGATTCCGGCGATGCCGGTCGCGCCTCGCCTGGTCGTCACGAGCTGCGCGACCACGAGCGCGAAAGCGAACACGAAGAGCGTGAGGGTCCACATGGCAAGACCCTCGAGGGCGAGCGGCCCGAGTAGCAGCGGCTCCTGGCCAATCGCAGCCCCGATGTCGGTGACGGCGAGCATGACCGCGATCGAGAGGGCGGCCACGGCGGCGAAGCCGGCAACGCGCGCCGCGATGAGGCTCAAGCGGGAGGCCCCGGTCGAAAGCCAGAGCTCGACGAGACCCCGTTCCTCGTCGCCGCGGCCGGCACCCGTGCCGGCCAGTAGGGCCCAGAAGGCGTAGATCAGCACGGCCGAGCCGAACCAGCGCCAGGTCAGGTAGCCCGCCATCGTGTCGAGCTGGGACGGGGCGGGTAGCAAGTATGTGAGCTGCCTCGCGAGGAGCTCCATCTGCTGCGCGAAGACGGCCCTCGCCGTGGGGGTGTCGCCCGCGATCTGCGCGAAACCAACCGCGTTGAGCAGCCCGCCCGCCGCAACGACCAGCGCGGTCATGAGGAGGCCGGTGCGGTGCGACTGAAGGGCAAGCCGGAGGAGGGTCACTTATAGAACCCGAGGAAGACTTCCTCGAGCGAGGGCTCCCGGCTTTCGAATTTGGTGACGCGCGAGCTCGCGAGCGTGGCGAGGAGGGGCTCGAACTCGCCGCGAAAGATTCCGCTCACGCGATGATCGTGGACTTCGATCTGCTCGAGGCCGGGAATAGCGCGGATGCGCTCGATCGGCGGTGTATCCGCGAACTCGATCTCGACGCGGTGCGCGCGCATGCCGGCGAGCTCGTCGAGCTGGCCGACGGTTACGAGGTGGCCCTCGCGCACGATTCCGACGCGGTCGCAGACATGCTCGACCTCGGAGAGCACGTGTGACGAGATGAAGATCGTCGCCTCCCGCGCACGCGCGTCGCGAACGAGCCCGTAGAACTCCTGCTGATGCAGCGGATCGAGTCCGCTCGTCGGCTCGTCGAGGATGAGCAGGGCCGGCTTTGGCGCGAACGCGAGGAGCAGTGCGAGCTTCTGCTTGTTGCCGTGCGAGTACTCGCGGTACTTGCGGCCGAGGTCGAGATCGAGCCGCTTCGCGACAGCCTCGACCTCACTGTCAGAGATATCCCCGCGCAAGCCCGCGATGTACGCCACGATCTCCGAGCCACGCCAGCCGCCGAACTGCGGCAGCTCGCCGGGGACATACCCGATCTTGTGTTTCAGCGGGACAGAATCGCGGTCGGCGTCGAGCCCGAGGATCGTGGCGGACCCCCGGGTGGCATGGATCAGCCCCATCAGGAGTTTGATCGTCGTCGTCTTTCCCGCTCCGTTCGGCCCGAGGAATCCGAAGACCTCGCCCTCCTCGACGCTGAGATTGAGGTCGAAGACCCCATGCCCAGCGCCGTAATCCTTCGTGAGCCCTTGTAAAAAGATGTCCAAGAAGATTGGACGGTCGGGCGCGGTCATACGTAGCTCTCCGTCCGAACCCAGCGCAGCCGTCCTCCGGCTCCGACCGCGACCGTGACGAACGTCGCTCCGCCGAGAGCGTGCTCGTCGAAGACCTTGATCCGGCGGGGCCGGAGCCGGTAGAACCGATACGCGTCGATGGCGTCATAGGCCCTGAAGCGCGCCGCGTATAACTGTTCGGCGATCCGCGCCGCGCGGCCGCGAAGCTCGCGTGCCGTTCCAAAGAGCTGGATCCCGTGGTCGCTGCCACCCCAGGTCTGGGTCGAGCGGTACACGGCGACCGCCGCGGACGGATTGGCGCGGATGTTCCGCGAGTGCTGCGCCTCAGGCGCCGACAGCCAAACGATCTCGAACGCCGGTCCCCACGCGAAGTACGCCGTGTTCACATGGGCGCGGGCGCCGGGCGACACGGTCGCGATGGCGCAGAGCTTCGATTGGTCCAAGAGGCCGCGAGTCATCGCAGCGAGGCGGCTCGCTGGTGGATGCTTGGCGGTCCTTCGGACTGGCATGGAGTACATGATGCGCACCCGCGCACTAGGCTTCCGTTCCGTGCCGGACCGATTCGTCACCAGGGGGTTCGTCGGGCGCCGCGAGCCCGCCGGATCGGCTCAGGCCGCTCGGATCCCGCCCGGACAGCATCTGGTCAAGGACTTTCCCGTCCTCTCCGCCGGTCCGACGCCACGCACGCCGCTGGGGTCGTGGTCTTTCAAGATCGAGGGACTCGTGAAGGAGCCGGCCTCGTGGAGCTGGGCCGACTTCCTGAAGCTTCCGGCGCAGGACTTCGTGAAGGACATTTCCTGCGTGACCAAGTGGACCAAGCTCGACACGCGCTGGCGCGGTGTGAGTGTCGACATTCTCCTCGAGCATGTCGAGCTCGACCGGCGCGCCGCGTTCGTGACCGCATTCTCCGACGGCGGCTACACGACGAACATCCCCCTGCCGGACCTCGTCAACGGACAGTCCTTCGTCGCATACGAGTACGACGGCAAGCCGCTCGCACCCGAGCATGGCGGACCTGCGCGTCTCGTCGTCCCGCATCTGTACTTTTGGAAGAGCGCGAAATGGGTGCGCGGCCTTCGGCTGATGGAGCGCGACGAGCCCGGGTTCTGGGAATCGCTCGGGTACAACAACCACGGCGACCCGTGGAAAGAAGAGCGGTATACAGGCGACTAAGGTGAAACGTGCGCTCGAATGGCAAATCGTCACGGTCAAGGCGGTCCGGATCGAGACACCCGACGTGAAGACGCTCACGCTCGCTCTGCCGGACTGGATGCCGCATCGTCCCGGGCAGCACTACGACGTTCGGCTCACCGCGGAGGACGGGTACTCCGCACAGCGGAGCTACTCCGTGGCGTCGGAGCCCGAGCGCGCCGGAGAGATCGATCTCACCGTCGAGCGCATCGCCGACGGCGAGGTGTCGCCGTTCCTCGATGACACCGTGACGGTCGGCGACCGCTTCGAGGTGCGCGGCCCGATCGGCGGCTACTTCGTCTGGGACAGCACGATCAAAGGCCCGCTGCTGCTCGTCGCGGGCGGTTCCGGCGTCGTCCCGCTCATGGCGATGCTTCGGCACCGCGCGGCTGCAGGCGTCACGGACCCGGCTCGGCTTCTCTACAGCGCGCGCACGTACGAGCAGATCATCTACGGCCAGGAGCTCGACGCTCTTGCGCGGAAGAATGGCCTCACCGTCTCGTACACACTGACGCGGAACCAGCCATCAGGCTGGAAGGGTTACGCGCGCCGGATCGACGATGCGATGCTGAAAGAGGTGAGCGCACCTCTCGGTCGGAACGCCCTCGCCTTCATCTGCGGCCCCACGGCACTCGTCGAGGTCGCCGCGGACGGGCTCGAGCGCGTCGGGCTGCCCGCCGATCGAATCCGCACCGAGCGCTTCGGACCCAGCGGCGCATGACCGAGCCCATCGACGAGCTCGTCCTCGATGGCAACGCCGTCGCCGGAGCTCTCTCGGAGATCTACGGCGACGACATGACGACCGTGCTCGCGGAGTGTGCGAGCTGCGGGAACGTCGATCACATCGGCGAGCTCCTTGCGTATGTCCACGCGCCCGGGATCGTCCTTCGATGCACGGCGTGCACGACCGTCGTCCTCCGGATCGTCCAACATCCCCCGTCCGCCGAAATGAGGGCGATAACCTGAGGACTTGATCTTCTGGGGACGCGGCGATCGCGTCGAGGCACCGCCGGAGCGGCGCCAGCTCCGCCGAGTGCCGCGGGTGCTGGCGTCTTCGTTCCGCCTTGTTTGGGAGGCCGCGCCCGGCCGATTCCTCGCGAGCCTCGCGCCGCAGATCGTGACAGCCGTCACGACCGGTGCGCAGCTCGTCATCACGCGCGATCTCATCGCCGCCGTACTCGCAACCGGGAGCGGCGGCGACCTCGGGCGCGTGGGGACGCTGCTCGGCGAGATGATCGGCCTCAGCGTGATCTCGAGCGCGGCCGGGCTCATCCAGGGCCAGCAGCAGTCGATGCTCTCGGCGATCGTCGAGCGGCACACGAACTCGGTCCTGCTCGACCGCATCATTGCCATCGACCTGAAGCGCTTCGAGACCCCGGAATTCCAGGATCTTCTGCGCCGAGCCATGAACGCGATGGGCCGGATGATGGGTGTCACGGGATCGGCGATCGGACTCGCGCGCAGCCTTTTCCTCATCCTCGGTGTCGCCGCGGCCCTCTACGTCTTGCAGCCGATCCTGCTGGTGCTCGCCGTCGTCGGTTTCGTTCCGATGTGGCTCGCGAGCGCGGCGACAAGCCGCCAGACCTATCACTTCTGGCGATCGATGACGCCGAACGAGCGGATGCGGAACTACATCTTCGGCCTCTTCACGAGCCGTGAGTACGCGAAGGAGCTGCGGGCGTTCGCCCTCGCCCCGTACATGCGCGCTCTCTACGAGCGTCTGTCGAACGAGCGCCTCATCGAGCTCGCCAAGAACCTCCGCAAGCGAGCGCGCTACCAGATCCTGAGCACCGGCGCGTCATCGCTAGTGACGGCGCTGACGTACGGAGCCCTCGCCTATCTCGTGATCGAGCACCGCATCGGCGTGGCCGAGGCGGGCGCCGCGGTCGCCGCGAGCCAGCAGCTTTCGGGGCAGCTCTCGAGCGTGGTCAACAACATGACGCAGCTCTACGAAGCGAGCCTCTTCCTCGAAGACTGGGAGGAGTTCAGCGGGCTCGCTCCGGCCCGCTCGCCGGCGCTCGCTGAGCGCGCTGCGCCGTTCGATCGCATCGAGCTCGACCACGTGTCCTTTCGCTATCCGCCATCGGCGGCGAAGGACGGCGGGCCCGCACTCCCGTCACGCCTCGCGCTGGACGATGTCTCCCTCGAGATCCGCGCGGGCGAGGTCATCGCGCTCGTCGGCGAGAACGGATCGGGCAAGACCACGCTCGCCAAAGTGCTCTCCGGCCTCTATCGGCCGGACTCGGGCCGGATGCTGTGGGACGGCGTCGACGTGACCGCGCACGACCAGAGCTGGATCTACGAGCGCGTCGCCGTGCTCTTCCAGGACTTCGCGCGCTTCATGCTCACCGTGCGCGAGAACATCGGCCTCGGGCGCGTCGAGCGGCTCGAGGACCTCGATGCGATCGTCCGCTCGGCGGAACGCGCCGGCGCCGATTCGTTCGTGAATGCCTGGCCGGATCGCTACGACACGATCCTCGGGCCGTATTTCATGGGCGGAAAGGACGTTTCGATCGGTCAATGGCAGCGCATCGCGCTCGCGCGCGCGTTCTTTCGCGACGCGCCGCTCGTCATCCTGGACGAGCCGACCGCGGCGCTCGACGCGCGCGCGGAGCACGACCTCTTCACGCGCATGCGCGACCTCTTCAGCGGCCGGTCGGTGTTGCTCATCTCGCACCGCTTCTCCAGCGTACGGTCAGCGGACCGCATCTACGTGCTTCACGACGGCCGCGTCGTCGAGAGTGGGACGCACGACGAGCTCATGCACCTCGGCGGACGCTACGCCGAGCTCTTCACCATGCAGGCGTCGGCCTATCTCGCTCCCACGAGAGAGCCAGTGGCGCGCTAGCGCGACGCGGCGGCGGCCACCGGTCGCTGAGGCAGCTGTCCGCCGATCTGCATCATCAGGCGCATCCCGTCGTTCAGTCCCCAGCTCTCGACGATCTTCCCGTCGCGGAAGCGATACATCGACCACGACTCGATCTCGTAGGGCTTTCCGTCGGCCGGCGCACCCATCCATGACTCGCCGGTGTGCTTCCCGGTCGCTCGATTGCGCATGAAGACCTTGTCACCGTCCTCGAGGAGATCGAGGATCTCGACCCTCCGCTCGCTGAAGATCTGATTCATCACGCCGTTCGAGGCTTTCGCGGCGGCGAGGGTCGGAGGCCCGCTCGGATCGTTGCCGTTCGCCTTGAAGTCAGGCGCGAAGTACTGATCGAGATCGTCGAAGCGTTTCTGGTTCCACGCCTCCTGGACCTTGCGCAGGGTCTCCTTGTTCGATGAGGCCATGAGTGCACCTCCCCTTTGACCTCGGAGCCTACCCCCACTCCGAAGAGGCGAGCATGCCCTCGCATCTAGAACCGGGAAGCATCGGCCGCTACAGTCGAGACGAATGAGGAAGGGCGTACCGCTCGCGGATTCGTTCGCCCTCATGGCCGTCCTGGTCCTGCTCGCCGCCTGCAGCTCACCCGCGGCGACTCCGGGTGCTTCGCCCGCACCGCAGACCAGCGCCGCGGCTCCGACCATCGAGCCGACACTCGCGCCTGATGCTCCGTGCCGGGACTGCTGGCCGCTGAATGGGAAGCCGCTGAAGCTCGGCGCCGTCGACAAGCGAGCGCTCCTCGTAAAGATCGATAACGTTCCGCTCGCCCGGCCGCACTACGGGATCACACAGGCCGACATGGTGTTCGAGATCCTCGTTGAGGGCTTCGCCACACGCCTCGCGGCGGTCTTCCATTCGCAGGATCCTCAGACGATCGGGAACATCCGCAGCGCGCGACTCGCGGACCGGTCGCTCACACCGATGGTCCGTGGCGCGCTCGTGTACTCGGGCACTTCCGCCTACGAGATGCCGCTCATTCAGGGCGATGCCGCGAACGGCAACTACGTCGACCTATCGGCCGACTACACGAGCGGCTACTACCGCGTGACGTTCCGCCCGGGTCCCTACAACATGTTCACGAGCGCCGCCGCGATGCGGCAGGCGATCGCGGCGCACGGCGCCGACACGCCGCAGCAGATCCCCTCATGGGGCTTCCTCGCCGCGACGGATCACGCGGCGAACATCGCCGGCATGGCCGGCGCGACGGCCGCGACCGAGCTCACGATCCCGTATCGCGAGGACATCTCGCTCGTGAAGTACGAATACGACCCGCAGACGCGGACGTACGCGCGCTTTCAGAACAACGCCGGAAAGGCGGTGCGCGACATCGACGCGGTGAATAACCAGCCGATCGCAGCCGCGAACGTCGCGATCATCCACACCGAGATCTGGGAGGTGCCGGAGATCGTCGACGCGGCCGGCGCGCACGCGCACGACATGCGCCTAACCGGGACGGGCGCGGCGACGATCTTCCGGGATGGCCTCCGTCAGGAGGCCACGTGGAGCCGCGCGA
>Ga0209267_1001232_pt1 | contig 17546 bp, 16 predicted proteins | sample GraSoiAngelo_137_FD_185894 | JGI IMG/M metagenome (GOLD analysis project Ga0209267, IMG submission 185894) | Grasslands soil microbial communities from the Angelo Coastal Reserve, California, USA - 14_0929_09_30cm (SPAdes) (version 2) | ecosystem: Environmental > Terrestrial > Soil > Grasslands ... | reverse complement strand
GACGAGGCTGCGCTGCCGGGGATCGCGGGCACGGTTGCGGGCGACGACACGATCATCGCGGTGCTGCGGCAACGCGGCGCTCTTCGCGCGCTGAAGAACCTGCTGGTCAATGCCGGATAAGAAGTTCGATCACGCCAAGAAAGTTGTCTTGGCCTACTCGGGCGGCCTCGATACATCAGTCGCGATCCGCTGGTTGAAGGACCAGGGCTGGGACGTGATCGCGTTCACCGTCGACCTCGGCGAGAAAAAGGACCTGGACGCGATCCAGGCTCGGGCGCTGAAGACGGGCGCGTCCGCGGCTTACGTCGCCGATGGACGCCTTCCCTTCCTCCAGATGTTCGTCTGGCCTTCGCTGCAGGCTGGCGCTGTCTACGAGAAGGAATATCCGCTCGCGACCGCGCTGGGCCGGCCGCTGATCGCGGCGATGATGGTGGAGGTCGCGCGCCGCGAGGGTGCGCAAGCCGTCGCGCATGGGTGCACCGGCAAGGGCAACGACCAGGTGCGCTTCGACGTCACGACGGCGGCTCTCGCGCCGGACCTGCAGGTCGTGGCTCCGGTCCGAGAATGGGGCATGAACCGCGACGACGAGCTCGAGTACGCGGCCAAACATGGCATCGAGGTTCCCGCCACGACACGCTCGCCTTACTCGACCGATGAGAACCTGTGGGGCCGTTCGATCGAGGCCGGCGTGCTCGAGGACCCTTGGGCAGAGCCGCCCAAGGACGTGTACCTATGGACCCGCGATCCGAGGCAATGCCCGGACGAACCGACCTACGTCGAGGTCGGTTTCAAGGAAGGCATCCCCGTCTCGCTCGACGGCAAACCTGTCGCGGCGCTCGAGCTCGTGACCGCCTTGAACCGCGTCGGCGGTGAGAACGGCGTGGGCCGCATCGACCATCTGGAGAACCGGCTCATCGGCATCAAGTCGCGCGAGATATACGAGGCGCCCGCCGCCGTGCTCTTGCTCCAGGCGCACCAGGCGCTCGAGGACATAACGCTGCCCAAGGAGGTCGCGAGGTTCAAAGAGCTGGTCGCCCAGCAGTGGGCCCAGATGGTGTACGACGGTCTGTGGTTCAGCCCTCTTCGCGATGCCCTCTACGCTTTCGTGGCCGAGACCCAGCGACACGTCACGGGCGACGTGCGGCTGAAGCTCTACAAAGGGTCAGCGCAGGTGGTGGGGCGGAAGGGGCCACGTCAGCTCTACCAGCACGCGCTCGCCACCTACGGCAAAGGTGACGAGTTCGACCAGTCCGCATCCGCCGGCTTCATCAAGCTGTGGGGCATGGGGCTGCGCACGGCGGCGCGCGTCCAGGGACAGCTGCATGCACGCGACCTGGGCAAGCTGCTGGGAGACGCCAAGAGGCTCACGCCATAGCGAAAAAGGCCGGAAAGCTATGGGGCGGCCGCTTCAAGCGGCCGCTGCTACCCGAGCTCGAGCGTTTCTCGTCGTCACTGGCGATCGACTACGAGCTCTATCCGTACGACATCGCGGGGAGCCTCGCGCACGCGCGCGGGCTGGCCGCGGCGGGCATCCTCTCGACCCGCCAGCTTGCGGCGATAGGTCGCGGGCTCCGGCAAATCAAAGGTGAGCTGGACAGCGACAAGTTCGACTTCAAGCTCGAGGACGAGGACATCCACACCGCGATCGAGCGGCGCCTGACCGAGATCACGCCGGCCGGGGCGGCGCTGCACGCGGGGCGGTCGCGCAACGACCAGGTGGCGCTCGACCTGCGGCTGTTCTGTCGGGATGCGGCGGTCGAAGCGACGGTCGGCCTCGCCAACCTCGTCGATGCGCTGGCGGACCAGGCCGAGGCGCACGCCGATTGGCTCATGCCCGGATACACGCATCTGCAGCGGGCCCAGCCGGTGACCGTCGGGCATCACCTGCTGGCCCACGCCGAGCCATTGCGTCGCGACGCCACACGTTTTCGACACGCCTACGACGCCGCGGACGAGATGCCTCTGGGTTCGGGAGCGCTGGCCGCGTCGACGCTGCCCCTGAAGCGCGATGTCGTCGCGCGCGAGCTGGGCTTCGATCGTTTGACCTCGAACAGCATCGACGCGGTCTCCGACCGCGACTTCGCGCTCGACCTCGCCTACGCCTGCACGGTGGCCGCCATCCACCTCAGCCGGCTGGGCGAGGACGTGGTGCTGTGGGCCAGTGCCGAGTTTGGATTCGTGAATCTCGCCGACGAGATCGCGACCGGGTCGAGCCTGATGCCACAGAAGAAGAACCCGGATGTGGCCGAGCTCCTGCGAGGCCGCGCCGCGCGGGCGCTCGGGAGCTTTGTTGGGTTGACCACGGTGCTGAAGGGGCTTCCGCTCGCGTACGACCGCGACCTGCAGGAGGACAAGCAGGCGCTCTTTGCGGCGGTCGACAACTGTTTCGACTGCCTGGAGGCGGCGGCGCTCATGGTCGAGCACCTCGAGTTCGACCGCGAGCGCCTCAAGGCCTCCATCGCCGACCCGGCTCTGGTCGCCACCGACTCTGCGGAAGAGCTGGTGCGGAAGGGCACCCCGTTCCGCAGCGCGCACGAGCAGGTCGGGCGGCACGTTCGGGACGGCACATTTGTCGCCCCATGGGATGCGAAGGCGTCGGTCGCGAAGCGCGACCTGCCCGGTGGGCCGCATCCGCGTCGTGTGGCGGCCCGAGCCAGGGCGATTCGGCGGGAGACCGCCGACCTGCTCCTCTGGAGCGAAGGCCACCCCCCGCCCCTGCCAAGGTAGAGTCCGCCCATGCTGCTTGCTGTCGACGTCGGCAACACGAACGTGACGATGGCCCTCTTTGAAGGAGAGAGGCTCGCCGCCGACTGGCGCGTTACGTCCAGGCGCGAGTGGACCGCCGACGAGGTCGCGGTCGAGCTGCGCCAGCTCTTCTCGCTCCAGGGCTTGGAGCTCGGGGTCGTAACCGGGGTGGTGATCTCGAGCGTCGTGCCGACGATCAACCCGGCCCTCGTCGAGGCCTCACGGCGCTACCTGAAGTGCGAGCCGGTGATGGTCGGACCGGGCGTCAAGACCGGAGTCCGGATTCGCTACGACAATCCCAAGGACGTCGGCGCCGATCGCATCGCCAACGCGCTGGCCGCGTACTCCAAATATGGAGGGCCGGTGATCGTGATCGACTTCGGCACCGCCGTCACCTACGACGCGATCAACGCCGACGGCGACTACCTGGGCGGCGCGATCGCGCCCGGCGTCGAGATCTCCCTGGACGCGCTCGTCTCCCAAACGGCGATGCTTCGCCGGGTCGAGCCGGTCGCGCCTGACTCGGTGATCGGCCGCAACACCGTCGCTTCGATCCAGTCCGGCCTGGTCTGGGGCTTCGTGGCGCAGGTCGAGGGGATGGTCAAACGGATGGCGGATGAGCTGGGCGGCACGGCAAGGGTCGTGGCCACCGGCGGCCAGGCCTCGCTCGTGGCCGGGCTGACCCCCGTCATAGAAACCACCGACCCACTCCTGACCCTCGACGGTTTACGCCTTATCTACGCTCAAAACTCGGACGGGGGTGCTAGAACGTAGCCGCCCATGAAGACGGCTCCGAAATTCCATCTTTATGTGCTGGGTGATCGGCCCCTGCCCGGCCTGGCCGCGACCGGCCTGGAAACCGAGCGCCTGACCGACCCGGGCCAGATCCAGCAGCCGGCGCTCGTCCTCCTCGCCCCGGGCCAGAACGCGCCGGAGCAGGTGGCCTCCATCGCGATCGAGGTGCCGGTCGATGCGTCCGTGGCGGCCGTGCGTGAGCTGGTCCGGATTGCGATGGAGAACGTCGCTCTCAAGCAGCAGATGACGCAGCTCGAGGCCGAAGCGCACCGCCGGCACCGCCAGTTCCGCGAGCTGAACCGGATCGGCATCGCGCTCTCGGCGGAGAAGGACATCGACCGGCTGCAGTCTTTCATCCTCACGACCATGCGCCAGCTGACTCACGCGGACGGCGCGAGCCTGTGGCTGAAGATGGAGGTGGACGGCATCCCAAAGCTGTTCCTCGCGTCGAGCCAGAACCACTCGCTCGACAAGAACACGTACCAGGCGTTCACGGTGCCGGTCGACGAGAAGTCGGTGGTCGGTTACACGGTCTCAGTCGGCAAGAGCCAGATTTACGACGACGCATACAACCCGCCGCCTGGGAAGCCCGTCGGTGGCAAGAGCTTCGATGCGCAGTTCGGATACCGCACCAAGTCGATGCTCACAGTGCCGATGCGCGACTACCACAACGACGTCGTCGGCGCCGTTCAGCTGATCAACGCCAAGCGGCGGTTCGAGACGCGGCTGGCGATCGACAACGTCGAGACCGAGGTCGTCAGCTTCCAGCCCGACGACGTGGAGATGATCGAATCGATCGCCAGCCAGGCCGCGGTTGCGCTGGACAACAAAAGCTTGCTCGACTCGATCCAGGCTTTGTTCGACGGGTTCGTCCAGGCGAGCGTGACCGCCATCGAGCAAAGAGACCCGAGTACCGCGGGTCACTCGGGTCGCGTGGAAGGCCTGACCACGAGGCTGGCCCGCGAGATCACCGAGATCGCAACCGGCAAGTTCGCCAATGTCACTCTCACCGAGGACCAGTTCAAGGAGCTGCGCTACGCATGTCTCCTGCACGACTTTGGAAAGGTCGGCGTGCGAGAGCACATCCTGATCAAGGCCAAAAAGCTCGTCCCCGGCCGGCTCGAGGTAATTCAGGCCCGCTTCGAGTTCATCGAGCGTTCGGTGCAGGTCAAGTACGCGACCGAAAAGCTCGAGGCGATGAAGTCCGGTCGCAACGGATCCACGATCGAGGAGATCGATCGACGGCTCGAAGCAGAGTTGGAACAGCTGAATGAGTGGGTCAAGAGCATCGCCGCCGCCAACGAGCCGACGGTCATGCCCGAGGACAAGGCCTCGATGCTCGAATTCCTCTCGCGCCAGACGTACTACGACATCGGAGGCAATGCGCACCCGATGCTCGAACCCCAGGAGTTTCGTTTCCTGAGCATCCGCAAAGGCACGCTCGATCCGCAGGAGCGTCTCGAGATGGAATCACATGTCACGCACAGCTTTCACTTCCTGACCAAGATCCCATGGACGCCGGTGATGAAGAGCATTCCCGAGATCGCCTACGGTCATCATGAAAAGTTGGACGGATCGGGTTACCCACGCGGACTGACCGGAGACCAGATTCCGCTCCAGGCTCGCATGATGACGATCTCCGACATCTACGACGCGTTGACCGCGCAGGACCGCCCTTACAAGAGGGCTGTGCCGCCGAGCACCGCGCTCGACATCCTTCACGAAGAGGCGGCTCAGGGCAAGCTCGACAGAGACCTCCTCGACATCTTCGTCGCCAAGAAGATCTACCTGCCGGCCGCGGCACGATGAGGATCAAGTTCTGGGGCACGCGGGGAACACGTCCCACCCCGGGACGCCGCACCCTGCGCTACGGCGGCAACACCACGTGCATCGAGGTGCGGGACAAGGAAGGCAACCTGCTCATAATCGATTCAGGTTCTGGCATTGCCGAGCTCGGAAGCACGTTCAGTCCGACCGAGCCGCTGCAGGCCCATCTCCTGATCACCCACACGCACCTCGACCACATCCAGGGCTTTCCATTCTTTCTGCCGGCGTTCGTGCCGGGGACTCATCTGACGATCGTCGGACCGGCGGGTTCGGCGAAATCGCTGCAAGCCGCGTTCGCGGACCAGACTGACCCGGCCTACTTTCCGGTGCGGCTGAGCCACATGCCGGCCGAGATGGAGTTCATCGAGCGGAACCCAGGCGAGACGTTCGAGGTCGGCGCGCTGCGCATCACGCCGCATCTCCTGATGCATCCGATCCCTACTTTCGGTTACCGCGTCGACGAGGGCACCTCGCGTTTCACGTTTGCGACCGACAACGAGATCGCGCTGTTCGCCAACGGCTCCAACGGAACGGTGAAGGATTTCGCGAACTGGTGCCGCGACTCCGATCTGCTCGTGCACGACGCGCAGTACTCGGCGGAGGAGTACAAAACGCATGCCGGTTTCGGCCACTCCACGTATGAGGAAGCGCTGTCGCTGGCGGAGCAGGCCGGCGTCAAGGAGCTCGCTTTTTTCCACCACGATCCTCTGCATTCGGACACCGACGTCGATGCGCTCATCGAGCAGGCGCTGGGCAACCACCGCGCCGCCGGCGGCGCTGATGTGAACTCATTTCCGGCCGCGGAGGAACAGGAGCTCACCGTCTAGCCGCTAGTCTGTTTGCCGTGACGGAAGAGACAGAGCTCGATCTGCCTGCTGTCATGCGCGATCGCCGCGAGAAGCTCGAGCGACTTCGCGGGGCGGGCGTCGATCCCTATTCGCGCGGATTTCATCCCACCCACTCGACCGATGCGGCCAAGGCGCTGCTCGGCGACGCGGAGCGAACCGAGCCTGTGTCGGTGGCGGGCAGGCTGATGGTCAAGAGGCTGCAGGGTGGGCTTGTTTTCGCCGACCTGCAGGACGGACGCGGCCGAATCCAGCTGATGGCCAACCGCAACGTCTTGGGCGAGGAAGAGTTCTCGCGGTTCGCCGACCTGGATGTGGGCGATATCGTCGGCGTGACCGGCCCGATCTTCCGCACCAGGCGAGGTGAGATCACCCTCGAAGTGCATTCGGCTCAGCTGCTGACGAAATCGCTGCGCCCCATGCCCGAGAAGTGGCACGGCCTGAAGGACGTCGAGACTCGCTACCGGCAGCGATACGTGGACCTGATCGCCAATCCGCAGGTGCGCGAGGTGTTTCGGTCTCGCAGCAAGATCATCACTTCGATTCGAGGCCTACTGGACGAGCGAGGCTTCATCGACGTCGAGACACCGGTGCTGCAGGAAATTCCTGGGGGCGGTCATGCCCGGCCGTTTCAGACCCATCACAACTCGCTGGATCGGGATCTGTTTCTGCGGATCGCACTCGAGCTGCACCTCAAGCGGTTGCTCGTCGGCGGGTTTGAGCGCGTGTATGAGGTCGGCCGCGTCTTTCGCAACGAGGGACTGTCGCCGCGCCACAACCCCGAGTTCACGCTGCTCGAGTGCTACCAGGCGTACGCCGACTATGAGGACATGATGCAGCTGACGGAGGACCTGATCGTCGTGTCCGCGATGGCGGCCAACCGGCCGCTCGAAACCGCGTACGAGGGTGAGTCGGTCAACCTGACGCCGCCGTACCGACGCGAGCGAATGGTCGACCTGGTGATGGAGTACACCGGCCGGCAGGCGGCCGGCGAGGAGCTGAACGACCTGTTCGAGGAACACGTGCAGCCGCGCCTCCGGCAGCCGACGTTCGTCGTCGACTACCCGGTCGAGGTGTCACCACTGGCGCGGCCACGAGAGGACGACCCGCGGTTCGTCGAGCGCTTCGAGCTGGTCATCCTCGGCCGCGAGTACGCCAACGCATTCACCGAGCTGACCGACCCTATCGACCAACGCGGCCGCTTCGAGGCGCAGGCCGCGTTGCGGGCGGCGGGCAACGTCGAGGCGCACCCAATGGACGAGGACTTCCTCCGCGCGGTCGAATACGGACTGCCGCCGTGCGGCGGGCTTGGCATCGGCGTCGACCGCCTGGTGATGCTGATCACCGACCAGCCGTCGATTCGTGACGTGATCCTGTTTCCGGTCATGAAACCCGAGTCCTAGATGCTCTCGCTGGCGTTCATTCGCGCGAACGCGGATGTGGTGCGACGCGCCGCCGAGTTGAAGGGCGAGACGGCGCCGGTCGACGAGATTCTGAGGCTAGACCAGGAGTGGCGCGGCCACCAGTTCAAGGCGGAGTCCATCAAGGCTGAGCAAAACGAGCTCTCCAAGCAGTTCGCCAAAACGCGAGATGACTCGCTAAAGGAGAAGCTGCGCGAGATGGCGGACACGGCCAAGGGCGAGCTCGCCCTCGCCGATACGATGAAGCGCGAGCTCGACGATCTGCTCCTGCGCGTCCCGAACATCTTTCACGAATCGGTGCCGATCGGCGAGACCGAGGCTGACAACCTCGTGGTCAGGGAGTGGGGGATCAAGCCGGATCTCGGCTTTGCCCCGCGCACGCATTACGACCTCGGCGAGGCTCTGGGCATCATGGACTTCGAGCACGCGGCACGCGTTTCGGGGTCGCGTTTTGCGTTCCTCCTCGGCGAGGGAGCTCGGCTGGAGCGCGCGCTCGTCCAGTTCATGCTCGACGTTCACACGCGCGAGCACGGCTACACCGAGGTGTGGCCGCCCATGCTCGTGAACTCTGCGTCGATGGTCGGGACCGCGAACCTGCCGAAGTTTGCGGACCAGGCATTCAAGGTCGAGGACCGCGACCTCTGGCTCATCCCGACCGCCGAGGTCCCCGTGACGAACTTTCACCGCGACGAGATCTTGGAAGCCGAGCGTCTGCCATTGAAGTACGTCGCCTACGCGCCGTCGTGGCGGACCGAGGCAGGCGCGGCGGGCAAGGACACGCGCGGATTCATCCGCCTGCACCAGTTCTCCAAGGTGGAGCTGGTCAAGGTGACGAGCGCAGAGACGTCACTGGAAGAGTTCGAGCAGCTGACGCGCGACGCCGAGGACATCCTGCAGCGCCTCGGCCTGCACTACCAGGTGATGGCGATGTGCACGGGCGACATGGGTTTCGCGCAGTACAAGAAGTACGACCTGAACGCGTGGGCGCCGGGGCTCGATCGATACCTAGAAGTGTCTTCTTGCTCGACCTTCAACGACTTCCAAGCGATGAGGGCAAACATCCGCTATCGGCCGGGGCGCGGCACGTCGCCGAAGTTCGCCCACACGATCAACGGCTCGGGCCTGGCACTTCCGCGCACGGTCGACGCGATCATCGAGACGTACCAGCGGTCCGACGGGATGATCGCCGTGCCTGACGTGTTGAAGCCGTACCTGGGCGGGGTAGAACTGATCGGAGCGCGATAATCGCGTTGCCATCGGAGGGGTGGCCGAGTCCGGTTGATGGCGACAGTCTTGAAAACTGTTATAGGTGCAAGCCTATCCAGGGTTCAAATCCCTGCCCCTCCGCCAAATCCGGCTCGATCCCACTCCGCACCTTTGGCGCCAGCGGGGTGTTTCGACCTGCGGAATTCCGAACCTTCGGTGCCAGCGGTGCGCTACGACGATGAAGGGAACTGCGCGGTAACTCCTTTCCTCAAGTTGGCGAAATCTCTTTGGCCCCAAATTGAGCTTCCAACCAGGGTGATGAGAAAGCCCGCCACACCCGCCGCGACGACAAGCGGCTGAGGGAACCCCAACGCTACTGCTGCGACTGCCACCCAGGCACCCGCCACGACGGCGACGATGATCGCGAGCATCCCGGGGAGGGTTGTGAAGGCATGTCCGATATCGTCCAGCACGCGCCGGCCAGGTACCTCTTTGGCCAGGCCCAGGGTCGTCAAGATGCCGAGCACGTCGTCGTGCCCCGACGTGATGAAGTACCGCGCCAGCTCTGGGCGTAGCTCGAGGTACGCGTGGCGAATACGGTTCATCCCGGTCACCCAGAGGAAGTCTTCGTAGTTGAGCTGTGAGATCCGAGCAATGGTCGCGATGCCGACGAAGAAAGTGATCGCCAGGAGCAACATGGCGGCGACGATGAAGGTCTCGAAACGACCCGCTTGCGCGATCAGGGCCAGCGCGATGACCGCCCCTGACAGGACAGAAAAAAACATGTTCGCGCGGCCGAAGAACTCCGTGTATCCCAGCGACCGAGTCGCAAGTAAGCTCCAGTGCTCGGTCGACAAGATCTGCATGCTGACGCCTTCGGAAGAGACCGATCCGGGGCCTCCAGCCGGCCGCTCAGCTCCGCGCGACTGTTCTACGCCCATTGCATGCCTCCAACTTCAAGAACCTGACGGCGCAAATTTGGTCGTAATCATCCTGGCCCTCCGCCATATGATCCTGGGCATGGACGCGGCGGTCACCGCCCTTCTCATCGTGTTCGACGCGATCGCGGTTCTGATCATCGTCCTCGGCGTGTTCATGGTGGTCACCGGCAAAGATGTCGTGCCGAACTTCCTCCGGTCCCGGTTGAGGCGCGTTGCCGCCACTCCGCGCGATCAAAGGGTGGTCGGAGCAGCCGCGATCATCGGCGCAGTTGCGATCTTTTCGCTTTCTTTGGCCACAGCGACCAGGTCGCCTTTCTGGGATTTGGCGGCATTTGCTTGCTTGGCTGCCGCAGTTGTGCTGAACCTGCTCGCTCGACGAGTCGATCGCCGCGACAACAGGGTCTCGTCAGGCTGGAAAGACCTCACGCGAGGGTTGCGGTGAACGTCTGGCCTTGAGTGGCTGGAGCGTCGTCCGCTGGACTGGCATGCTTGGGCTCGCTGCGGTCGCCGTGCAACTGGTTGCGGTCGTCGTCGGCTCCGCTGCCGGGGCTGCTCCGAGCGTCGATGATGCGACCAAGCTCTCGGCGTTTGCGAAGAACTCGCACATAGCCCTGACGACGGTGCTGATTCTCTTCTTGATCGGTTTCTCCCTCTTCATCGGCTTCATCGCCGGCCTGAGAGCGATCGCCGTCGGAGCGGCGGCTGAGTACGAGTGGCTGGCGACCACCACATTTGGGGCCGGCATCGTGATCACCGTGATCGGATTCGTCCAACCCGGACTCGGTATCGCCGCCATCGCCATCGCCCAAAGCAGCCACGCCGACGCGGCTCAGGTCCGCCTCTTGTTCGAGACCGAACGCGTGCTTGGCGGTGCGCCCTGGCTGGTCCCCGCCGCGTTCTTCCTCGGAGCGGCAGGCTCCCTGGGCGCGGCGACGAAAATCCTCCCCCGCTGGCTGGCGCTGGTCGGTTGGATTGGTTCGGTCCTCGTCCTCGTCGCCGCCCTTTCCGCTTACGGGACCAGCGACCCGGCGGAATTCTGGTCGGCCAACGGCATCGCCACCAACGCGGCCTTCCTGCCCTTCTGGGTGTGGACGTTGGGGGCATCAGTCGTTTTCGTGCGGCAAAAGGGCACTCGGCTCTTCGCCTAGGACTGCGAAGAAGTTACGTGATTGTTGTTGATTTGTCTGGGTGCGATGTCCAACTATCGACCGGTGGGGGCTGCGGATCTGGACCACGATCGAGAGAGCTATGACGGTCGCGTGCTGGAGACGTTTGTCGATATCGCAGGCCGGCTGATGAGCATCCCGGTTCAGCACAAGAAGAGACTCGCCGTCCTGCGCTGGCTTGTCGAAGATTTTCAGCCGGGCCGGCTGTATCCGGAGGAGGAGGTGAACCGGATCATCTCGCGACGGCATCCGGATTTCGCCGCGCTCCGTCGCTACCTGGTCGATGACGAGCTCATGCAGCGCCGACGCGGCGTGTACTGGCGGACCGGGAGCGTGGCAAACGTCGGTTTCGATCCGCCGGCGTGGCCGGATCAGTGAGCGTTTGACTCGGGTTTATCGCGTTCTCGGAATCGCTGCGCCTCCGATTGCGGTGGTGATGGTATTCGTCGCAGGAGCGCTGTCGCCGGGCTACGACGCTGTTTCGCGCACAGTGAGCAGGCTCGCCGTTCCAGGGATGCCTGCCGCCACCATGATCGATGCGGCGATCGGGCTGATCGCGCTCGTGTGTTTTGGCCTCGCACTGGCCCTGGCACGTGGCTCGTCGATTGGGCGGATGGCCCTTGCGGTTTCTGGAGGCGCGTTCCTCGCGGCAGCCTTCGTGCATTTGGATCCCGCGTCAGCCGGCGCGACAGCCATGCACCGACTCGCCTCGGCGCTCGCCGTTGTCGGTTTGACGGTTGCTCCGCTCGCCCTCGCGCGCGCCTACGGTCCGGTGTCGTTCGCGGTCGGCGTCGCCGAGCTGGCAATGCTCGTGATCGGACTGGGGCTGCTCGCCACGTCGTTCGATGCCTGGGGAGCCTGGGAGCGGTTGCTGCTCGCGATTCCCCTGACCTGGATGGTCCTCATCGCGGTGACGATCGACTCCACGGACGAAACGATCAGCGCCAAAAGCGCAAGTCTCAGCAGAAGCGGCTCGTAGCCGCCCGTCAGCAGAGTGATCACCGCAAACGTGTAAAGGGCGCCGCCGGCGATCTTGGAAGTCAGCTGCCTGGGATCGACCACGCGTCGAAATGCGATCAGTGCGGCCGCGACCCCGCAGGCGTAGAGGGCGGCCGTGGTCGCCAGCAGCGCGCCGTTGTCGCGGACGATCTCCGGATGCAGGAGCTGGAGCCAGGCAGCCGCTGACACGAGAAGCACGATGTCCGCAATCGCATCAAGCCGCGCGCCACTTGTCGAGACCTGACCAAGGCGTCGTGCCAGATAGCCGTCCATGGCGTCAGTCACGCCCGCGGCGATCAATCCGACGCCGACGAGCCGACTCTGCCCTTGCAGTGCGACGAGCCAGATGAGCGGCACGAGCAGCAACCGCAGAAAGCTCAGATAGTCGGCCGCCGGCATCGCCGTGAGTATCGCCCTTGTTACGTCCCGGCCCGCTCGGTCGTTGTCCCTGGCATGCGAGTCTCAGCGGCTCCGATTGCAATCGCGATCAGTTGCGCGCTGGCGGTCGCGGCGATCGTTGTCGCCGCCTCGAGGCCGTCGATGCTGTTCACGGTCCCATCTGCGACGACATCCTCCACGACCATCGATCCGGCGGTCCTGACCAGCGGAGACGCGATCGTGTCCAAGAAGCCAGACCTGGCGATTGTCGGCGCGGGCATCGAATCCCAGAAAAGCACAGCAGCCGCAGCGCAGACCGACCTGGCGAGCAAAACGGCAAAGCTGGTCGGCCGGATCAAAGCGCTCGGTGTCGCGGACAAGGATCTCGGCACGACGGGTTATTGGGTCGGCCCGGTCTACAGCTCCACTGGCCAGACCATCACCGCCTACCGCGCCAGCCAGCAGCTCCAGATCAAGTGGCACAACGTCGACACGGTCGGCAAGACGCTCGACGCCATCGTCCAGGAGGGTGGAGCGACCAACATCTCGGTGAGCTTCGGCCTCGCCGACCCCAAGGCGGCGCAGGCCGAAGCCCGATCCCTGGCCATCGGTGACGCTCGTTCCAAGGCCCAGGCCATGGCATCAGCGGCCGGGGTGAAGCTGGGCCAGGTGATCCGGATCAGCGATCTTTCCACTGCGAGCCGGCCGCCGACGCCTCTGAGCTTCGGCGCCGCCGCCATCCGCCAGGACACCCAGGTCCCGGTCGGGCAGATGGAAGTTCAGGTCACCGTCGAGGTCGACTTCGGGATCGCCTAGATCTTCGTTTGGGCCCTGTTTTCGGGCTGGTGACTTATCGTGCGCGGGACATGATGCTCAAGATCTATCCCGACCGGACCTGGCCTGCTTTTCTGCGCGTGCTGGCCGACACGGTCGTGTTCTGCTGGACGGTCGTCTGGGCGTACCTGGGCTGGCTCATCTACCAGACGGTGATGGGCTTGGAGGTGATCGCCGACGGGATCAAGAACACGGGCATGACCTTCAACAACTGGATCGCGGCGTTTAGGGCCGGCATCCCGGGGGGGATCCCAATCCTGACCAAGTTCCTCCAGGACATGGCGGATGCGTTGCGTCACTACTCGGGCGAGCAGCTGGTGGCGGCGGGTCAGAACATCCACGAGGCGATCTTCAGGGTCGCGATCATCCTGGCGCTGCTCGTCGCGCTGCCGCCGATCCTCCTCGTTCTGTTGCCCTACAGCGGATGGAGGTGGCGCGACATGCGGGAGACCGGCGCAGCGCTGGCGTTTGTGCGCATCGCATCGATAACCGGCCGCGCCGATGCGGCCCGCGCCGTGCTCGCATACCGCGCGGTCTCGAGCTTGAGCTTTCGTCAGCTGATGAACGCCAGCCCGGATCCGGTCGGCGACCTGGCGGAGCATCGGTACGAGCGTCTGGCCGATGCGATGATCAAACGCGCCGGGCTTGACCCGTCGCGCCTGGCGCCTCCGGAGCTGCCGGAGCTGCCGCCGCACCGCGAACGCTAGCTATCGTTGTATGCCATGTGCCGAAGCATCAAAACCTTGCGCCACGCCGACATCGTCGCCACTGACGCCGAGATTCGCGAAGCCGCGCGCCAGTTCGTGCGCAAGGTGAGCGGGTTCACGAAACCGTCGAGCCGCCACGAGGCTGCCTTCGAAGAGGCGATCGATGAGATCACCGTTGCGTCCCAGCGTTTGCTGGGGAGCATTGCGGGCAACCTGGCCGGGGCCGGACACCACTCTTAACAGGCGGGGGTTGACAGGGCGGGATACGCTGGGCCCGGTAGGCCGGCGGGGGAGGGAACCGGAACCGAAGGGAGGGAACCCGCCACGGGTCTGCCTTCTTAGAGCTGGCAGCCCCGGCAGAAGTTCAGCGGCTCGCGGTTGGAGCCGATCTGGCTGATCCGGTGCCCGCATCGCGGGCAGGTCTTGCCACCTTTCATGTGCACCGCCATGAACGACCGGTCCTGCTTCGACTCCTCGTAGTTCGGGTTGGCGAGGATCGCCTCCACCGCACGTGAAAGAACGAGAGGGATCGCTCGGTACAGCGCCTCTTCGTCCTCCGGTTTGAGCGAAGCCCGCCGCCGGAGCGGCAGCAGCCGCGCCTCCCACAGGATCTCGTCCGAGTAGGCGTTGCCTATGCCGGCCAGGAACTCCTGGTTGCGAAGCAGGTCCTTGACCTCGTCGCGGAATCGCCGCAGCCGCTTTCGGAATACGTCGAGCCCCATCGAGCCGACGGAATCGGCTTCCGGCCCCTGGAGATCCCAGGCCGGGACCTCGCGGGAGCAATCAGTCACCCAATAGATCCGCCCCATGTCCCGAAAGTCGAGATAGCGCAGCTCCTGCTTGCCCTCGATCCGCAGCGTGAACACTTCGGTCGCGGGCACGGGAGCGTCGGCGCCGGCCATCTGAAAGCGGCCACCGAGCATGGGATTTATCACGAGCCACTTCGGCGAGCCGCCACCGCCCAGCTCGGTGGCGAACACCATGTGCTTGCCGCGCCGTGTCAGCGAGGTGACGCGACGGGCCGGGAGCTCCAGGGCGAAGTTGTCGACCGGGTACCGAAGCAGGTGTGCTTTCTTCGGGTTGACCGTCGCGGCGGTGATCAACCTGCCGTCGACGCGCGGGGCGATCCGAAGTCTCAGCGCCTCCAGCTCCGGCAGCTCTGGCATGCCGTCAAGATACGGATCAGCTCGTTTAGCCCCTCGCGGCCCGTGGAAGACCTGACTACGTGAAGCAGGAACGGTTCACGGAAAAGGCACTCGATGCTCTGCAGCAGGCTGCGGGCTTGGCGCGGGAGACCGGCAACCAGGCGGTTGAGCCCGAACACCTTCTGCTCGCGCTCGTGCGCGAGGACGAGGGCGTCGCCCGCACGCTTCTAGAGCGAACCGGCGCGTCCGTGCAGGCGCTGGAGCCGGCGCTCGTCTCGGCGATCGAGCGGTTTCCAAAGGTCAGCGGTGGCGGTCAGCCCTACCTCAGCGAAGCGCTCACCAAGCACCTCCAGCAGGCGGAGCGCGAGGCCGAGCGCCTGAAGGACGAGTACATCTCGACCGAACACCTCCTGCTGGCCCTCACCGACCAGGCGATCCTCAAGGATTCAAGTGCGACACACGAGGACCTTCTCAGAGCGCTTAGGCAGGTACGGGGCAACCAGCGCGTGACCGATCCGAACCCCGAGTCGAAATACCAGGCCCTCGAGAAGTACGGCCGTGACCTGACCAAGCTGGCCAAGGAAGGCAAGCTCGACCCGGTGATCGGCCGCGACGAAGAGATCCGCCGCGTCATCCAGGTCCTCTCCCGCCGGACCAAGAACAATCCGGTGCTCATCGGTGAGCCGGGTGTCGGCAAGACCGCGATCGCGGAAGGCTTGGCCCAGCGCATCGCGCAGGGCGACGTGCCCGAAGGCTTGAAGGGCAAGCGGGTCATCGCGCTCGACCTCGGCGCGCTCGTCGCCGGCACGAAATTCCGCGGCGAATTCGAGGATCGGCTGAAGGCGGTGCTCAAGGAGATCGAGGGATCCGATGGCCAGGTCGTCCTCTTCATCGACGAGCTGCACACGCTCGTGGGTGCGGGCGCCGCCGAAGGCGCCATCGACGCCGCCAACCTGCTCAAGCCCGCACTTGCCCGCGGCGAGCTGCGCGCCATCGGCGCGACCACTCTGGACGAGTACCGCAAGCACATCGAAAAGGACGCGGCCCTGGAGCGGCGGTTCCAGCCGGTGTTCGTCGACCAGCCGTCGGTCGAGGACACGATCAGCATCCTGCGTGGACTCCGCGAGAGGTACGAGGTTCACCACGGTGTCCGGATCAAGGACACAGCCATCGTGGCAGCCGCCGTGCTCTCCAACCGCTACATCACCGACCGCTTCCTCCCCGACAAAGCCATCGACCTCATCGACGAAGCGGCGGCCCGTCTCCGCACGGAGATCGACTCCATGCCGGCGGAGCTCGACGAGCTCGAACGCCAGATCCGCCAGCTCGAGATCGAGCGGCAGGCCCTGAAGAAGGAGTCCGATCAAGCGTCGAAGGAGCGTCTGGCGGGGATCGAGAAGCAGCTCGCCGAGCTGGCCGAGCGGCGGACGGCGTTGCGGTCGCGATGGAACCAGGAGAAAGAGGTCATCGCCAAGATCAGAAGCCTCAAGGCCAAGCTCGAAGAGGTCCGGGCGGACGCGGAGCGTGCGGAGCGCGCCGCCGACTTCGCCAAGGCCGCCGAGCTGCGTTACGGCAAGGCTGTCGAGATCGAAAAGCAGCTGGCGGAAGCGAACTCGCGACTCGGCCAGCTGCAGGGGGGACACCCACTGCTCAAGGAAGAGGTGAGCGAGGAGGACATCGCGCAGATCGTCGCCAAGTGGACAGGGATCCCGGTGTCGAAGTTGATGGAGGGCGAGGTCGCCAAATTGATCCAGATGGAGTCCCGGCTGCACGAGCGGGTCATCGGGCAGGACGAAGCCGTGACCGCGGTGGCCAACGCCGTCCGAAGGTCGCGCTCAGGCCTCGCGGATCCAAACCGCCCAGTCGGCTCGTTCATCTTTCTCGGTCCGACGGGCGTCGGAAAAACCGAGCTGGCGCGGGCGCTGGCCGAGTTCCTGTTCGACGACGAGCAGGCGCTGGTGCGGCTCGACATGTCCGAGTACCAGGAGAAGCACACCGTCGCGCGCATGCTGGGCGCGCCGCCCGGCTACGTCGGATACGACGAAGGCGGCCAGCTGACCGAAGCCGTCAGGCGGCGGCCCTACTCGGTCGTGCTGTTCGACGAGATCGAGAAAGCGCACCCGGACGTTTTCAACGTCCTGCTCCAGATTCTCGACGACGGGCGGCTGACTGACGGCCAGGGCCGGACGGTCGACTTCCGCAACACCGTGCTGATCATGACCTCCAACCTCGGCGGCCAGCTGATCCAGGACATGTCAAACCGACCGTTCGACGAGGTCAGCGAAGCCGTTCTGGCTGTGCTGCGCGACCACTTCCGGCCCGAGTTCCTGAATCGTGTGGACGAGATCATCGTGTTCAAGTCGCTGACGCAGGAGCAGCTGGGCGCGATCGTCGACATCCAGCTGGCGCGACTACAGAAGCGTCTTGACGAGAGGAAGATCACGCTGGTCGTGGCGGGTTCGGCACGCAAGCTGCTCATCGAACGCGGTTGGGACCCCGTGTACGGCGCGCGTCCACTCAAGCGTGCGATTCAGCGG
>Ga0209267_1001221_pt1 | contig 17665 bp, 17 predicted proteins | sample GraSoiAngelo_137_FD_185894 | JGI IMG/M metagenome (GOLD analysis project Ga0209267, IMG submission 185894) | Grasslands soil microbial communities from the Angelo Coastal Reserve, California, USA - 14_0929_09_30cm (SPAdes) (version 2) | ecosystem: Environmental > Terrestrial > Soil > Grasslands ... | reverse complement strand
GGACCCGTTCCCGCCGAGCGGGCGGCGGGAGTCGAGCGCCCGGATGGAGCCCAGCCGCAGCGGGGTAGCGCACGCGTGCCGCGTGGTAGCCGGGACCCCCTCCCGCACCCGCACCCACCGCCCCACCCTCCAGCCCGCCTCAACGGCCGTGATACCGTAGTGTGCTCGCGGAGATGTTGAGAGAATGGCCGGCATTCGAAGCGCTGGCAAAATCCTTTGCCGAGGGAGGAGTCTACCTGCGCGTCGCCGGCCTCACCGGCTCCGCGCGCGCCCTCGCGGTGGCCGAGCTCCTCCAGGCCCATCCGCGCCCCGCCCTCGTCGTGGTCGGGGGCCTTGCCGACGCTCACCGCTGGACCCAGGACCTGAAGCTCTTCGGCGCTACCGCGCTCGAGTTTCCCCCGCCGGAGCCACGGCTCTGGCGCGGCGGCCACCACCGGGAAGCTGACGCCGAGCGCGCGGTGATCGCGCGACGGCTCACCGTCGCCGAGCCTGTCACCGTGGTTGCGACGCCCGCGGCCCTGGTCGTCCCGCTGTGGAGTCGAGAGGAGTTCGCGGCGCGCACCTTGCGGCTCTCGACCGGCGATAGCCTGGACCGCGAGCTCCTGCTCGAGGCGCTCGAGCGCTGCGGCTACGAGAAGGTCGAGACGGTCGTGACGGTAGGGCAGTGGAGCTTGCGCGGCGGTATCGTCGACGTCTTCTCGCCGAGCCAGGCGGGCCCGGCCCGGCTCGAGTTCCTCGGCGACGACATCGAGTCGATCCGGCTCTTCGACCCGACCTCTCAGCGCTCGGTGGGAACCCTCGACGAGCTGCTCGTCCTGCCGCTGACGCCCGAGGACAGCGCGCCCGAGCCCGCGGCGCGCCTCCTCGACTATCTGCCGGCGGCCGCGCCCGTTCTGGTCGACCTTCCGAAGCTCCTCGATGAGCCGACCGATGAGACCGTGAACGAGCCGCCCCTTCGCGAGCGTCTCGCCGGCCGCCAGATCGTCGAGCTGAGCCTGGTTGCCGGCACATCCAGCGCCGCGGCGGGCGCTTCCGCGGCGACCGAGATCGCGCTGGAGACGCAGGAAGTCCCGCGCTTTACCGGCCGCTTCAACCAGCTGACGGCCGAGATCGCGCGCTGGCGCGTGGAGGGCTTTCGCGTCCGCTTGACGGCGGCCGATGAGCGCCAGGCAGAGCACGTGCGCCAGATCCTCCGCGAGCACCAGGTCGAAGCCGAGATCGCGACATCGTTCGAGGGCTCCCAGACCCTGGCGATCGTCGTCGGCGAGTGCTCCACCGGCTTCGCGATCCCCGCCCTCGGCGTCATCGTGCTCACCGAGGGAGAAGTCTTCGGCTCGCGGCGCCGGTCGCTACGGCGACCCAAGTATCAGCGCGGCGCCGCGCTCACGGCGTTCACCGACCTGGCGCCCGGCGACATCATCGTCCACGAAGACCACGGGCTCGGCCGCTATCTGGGTCTGCAGACGATGAAGGTCGGCGATCGCGAGAGTGACTTTCTCCTGCTCGAGTACTCCGAGGGCAACCGGCTGTACTTGCCGGTCGAGCGTCTCGAGCTGATCTCGAAATACCTCGGCGGCGACGCCGGCGCCGCGCGGCTCGACCGGCTCGGCGGCGCGTCCTGGCAGCGCGTGAAGGAGTCGGTGCGCGCCGCGCTGCGCGAGATGGCCGAGGGACTGCTGCGCCTCTACGCGCAGCGCGCGGTGGCCGACGGCCACGCGTTCGCCGCGGATACGCCGTGGCAGCGTGAGTTCGAGGCGGCCTTCCGGTTCGAGGAGACGGCGGACCAGCTCAAGGCGATCGAGGACGCCAAGCACGACATGGAGGCCGGCCGTCCGATGGATCGCCTCGTCGCCGGCGACGTCGGGTACGGCAAGACCGAGGTCGCGCTCCGCGCCGCCTTCAAGGCGGTCGGCGACGGCATGCAGGTCGCGGTGCTGGTGCCGACGACCGTGCTGGCTCAACAGCACTGGGCCACGTTCGCCGATCGGTTCGCGCCGTTCCCTGCCAAAGTCGAGCTGCTGTCGCGCTTCCGCTCCCCCAAGGAGCAGAAAACGGTGGTCGAGGGGCTGCGACAGGGCACCGTGGACGTCGTGATCGGTACGCACCGGCTCCTGTCGAAGGACGTCGCGTTCAAGAATCTGGGCCTCATGGTCATCGACGAGGAGCACCGGTTCGGCGTCGCCCACAAGGAGCGGATGAAGCAGCTGCGAGCCTCCGTGGACGTGCTCGCGCTCACCGCCACCCCGATTCCCCGGACGCTCTACATGTCGCTCTCGGGCGTCCGGGACATGTCGGTGATCGAGACCGCGCCGCTGGATCGGTTGCCGGTCGAGACGGTCATCCGCCGCTTCAGCCGCGGCGTCATCAAGGAGGCGCTCGAGCGCGAGCTCGAGCGCGGCGGCCAGGTTTTCTTCGTCCACAACCGGGTCCAGTCGCTGCCGTCGATGGCGAAGCTCGTCCAGGAGCTGGTTCCCGAGGCGCGCGTCATCATGGGCCATGGCCAGATGAAGGAGCGCGAGCTCGAGGCGACCATGGTGAAGTTCGTCACCGGTCAGGCCGACGTGCTCGTCTCCACCGCCATCGTCGAATCCGGGCTCGACATCCCGGCGTCCAACACGATCATCATCAACCGCGCGGACCGTTTCGGCCTCGCGCAGCTCTATCAGCTGCGGGGCCGCGTTGGGCGCGAGCGCCAGCAGGCCTACGCCTATCTGCTGGTTCCGGCCGACGGCCGGGTCGACGAGCAGGCACAGCGGCGCCTGCGAGCCTTGCAAGAGCTGACCGAGCTCGGCTCGGGGTTCAAGCTCGCGATGCGGGACCTCGAGATCCGGGGCGCCGGGAACCTCCTGGGGGCCCAGCAGCACGGCCACATCGCCGCGGTCGGCTACGATCTTTATTCGAAGCTCCTGGCCGAAGCCGTGCGAGAATTGGCCGGCCATTCGACTGCCGCTCCGGTTGATCCGGTCATCAGCGTGGCCGTGGAAGGGTTTTTGTCCGATGAATATGTGCCCGAGGTCAATCAGCGCCTCGCTCTGTACAAACGCCTCGCCGGCGCCGCCAGCGACGCGGAGGTCGCCGATCTCCGCGCGGAGCTGGCCGACCGCTTCGGTCCCCCGCCCGCCGCGGCCGAGCAGCTCCTGGACATCGTGCGCATCCGCGTGGCTGCCCGCGCCGTGGGCATCGAGAAGATCGAGGCGGGCGACGGCAAGGCGCTCGTCACGTTCTCCCCGGGGACCACACTGGACCCCGAGCGTCTTGTCCGCGTCATCCAGCGGAGCCGGGGCCGCTTCAAGATGAAGCGCGAGTTCACGCTCGAGGCCGCGATCTTGCGCGGCGAGTGGCCGCGGGTTCGCGACTCGCTCCTCGCCGTGCTCGCCGATCTGGGGCGCGCGTGATCGGGCGACTCGCCCGCCCGGCCCTCCTGATGCTGGCCCTCGCCGGCTGTTCGGTGCCTCAATGGATGCCGCTCATCGGCGAGAAGCCGACGAAGGACGAGCCGCCGAAGGCGGCCCCGGCGACGTCGGCCGTGCCGGTCAGGCTCAACACCGTGAGCAACACGCCGACCCCGGACGACCGGGTGACCGACCGCGTGCTGGCCATCGTCAACAACGACGCGATCACGCTCTCCGAGCTTCAGGAAGCGATCGCGGTCTACCGGTACGAGAACCGGGATCGGGCCAACGAGAACTCCGACCAGCTCATCCAGCAGTTCCTCACGCGGATGATCGACAGCCGGCTCCAGGTGCAGGAGGCCGAGCGGGAAAAGATCGTCATCGAAGAGACGGAAATCGACGAGGAGCTCGCCGATCGCATCAAGAAGATGAACTTGAAGAACCGCGAGGAGTTCGAGGCGGCCCTGAAGGCGCAGGGCATCCCGATGGCGGCGGTCCGCAAGCGAGTGGCCGACGAATTGCGCCGAGGCCGGATCGTGAGCCGCAAGGTGCGGCTGCGCATCTCGGTGACGGAGGAGGAAGTCTCCCAGTACCTCGAGGCCAACCGCGCGAAGCTCGAGACCGGTCTCTCCTATCACGCGGCCCATATCCTGATCGTGCCCGAGACGGGGCCGGAGGACGCGGCCTGGGAGAACGCACGCATCCGGGCCGATCTGCTCCGGACCGAGCTGCAGCAGGGTGGGAATTTCGCCGAGCTGGCCAAGCAGTACTCGCGCGACGCCAGCGCGAGGGACGGCGGAGATCTCGGAACGCTCAAGCGCGGTGAGCTCGCGCAAGACATCGAGACGCAGATCCTCAGCCTGTCCCCCGGGCAGATCTCGGTTCCGTATCGCTCCGCGCTCGGCTATCACGTCTTCCGACTCGAGTCCAAGGAGACGCTCGAGGGCGAGGGGCTCGGCCGCGTGAAGGCGCAGATCCGCGAGATCCTCTTCCGCGAGAAGTTCGACACGCGGCTCGACGCATGGCTCAAGGAGATCAAGCAGCGCGCCGTCATCGACGTGCGCCTGGATGGCCAGCTCTGAAAAGCATTGACATTGCCGCCGCAAAATGGCAGGATAATTCACGGCGTTAGCTTTCCAACCCCGCAGAAAACCTAGGGAAACAGGCTAACCTACTCACTTGCATGCGGCGCCAAGCCGCCGCGTCCGGAGCCCTTTGATGAGCGCCCGCCGAGAAAGAAGTCAAGGTCAAGGCCAAGGAAGTCCGCCGCAGAACCCCGAAGTGAACGGGATGAATCTTTCCGAGCTGAAAGAAAAGAGCATCTCGGATCTCAACGTCATCGCGCGCGACCTGAACGTCCAGAACATGGGCGGCCTGCGCAAGCAGGAGCTCATTTTCAAAATCCTCCAGTCGCAGGCGGAGAAGGACGGTCTGATCTTCGCCGAGGGCGTTCTCGAGGTCCTTCCCGATGGGTTCGGGTTCTTGAGAGCCCCGGATTACAACTATCTCCCGGGACCGGACGACATCTATGTCTCTCCGTCCCAGATCCGGCGCTTCGACCTTCGAACGGGTGACACGATCTCCGGTCAGGTGCGCCCGCCCAAGGACACCGAACGGTACTTCGCGCTGCTGAAGGTCGAGGCGATCAACTTCGAGACGCCCGAGCAGGCGCGCGAGAAGATCTTCTTCGACAACCTCACGCCGCTCTACCCGATGGAGCGGCTGCGTCTCGAGCACGACTCCGAGAACTTGACGACCCGGGTGATGGATCTCTTGTGTCCGATCGGCAAGGGCCAGCGCGGGATGATCGTGGCCGCCCCGCGGACCGGTAAGACGATGATGCTCCAGTCGATCGCCCACGCGATCGCGACGAACCATCCCGAAGTCTACCTGATCGTGCTGCTGATCGACGAGCGGCCCGAGGAAGTCACCGACATGCAGCGGTCGGTCAAGGGCGAGGTGATCTCGTCCACGTTCGACGAGCCGCCGCAGCGCCACATCCAGGTCGCCGACATGGTGATCGAGAAGGCCAAGCGGCTGGTCGAGCACAAGCGGGACGTCGTGATCTTGCTCGACTCGCTCACCCGCTTCGCGCGCGCTCACAACGCCGTCATCCCGTCCTCGGGCAAGGTCCTGTCGGGTGGTCTCGACGCCAACGCGCTCCAGCGGCCGCGCCGGTTCTTCGCGACCGCGCGCAACATCGAGGAAGGCGGCTCGCTCACGATCATGGCGACGGCCATCGTCGACACCGGCAGCCGGATGGACGACGTCATCTTCGAGGAGTTCAAGGGGACCGGCAACATGGAGGTCCACCTCGACCGCCGGCTGATGGACAAGCGGATCTTCCCGACCATCAACATCGAGCAGTCGGGCACCCGGAAGGAAGAGCTGCTCCTCGAGAAGGACGAGCTCCAGAAAGTCTGGCTCCTTCGCAAGGCGCTCTCTCAGCTCAACCCCGTCGAGGGCATGGAGCTCCTGCTGGACAAGCTCAAGCTCACCAAGACCAACAAGGAGTTCCTGGCCTCGATGCACTCGATGGGGTAGGCGAGGCCGATACTCCTGGGTTTTGCGTGTTCCGGCCGGGGCTGGTATCCTTTGTAGCCCTGAGGGGGTGGCAGCAATGAAGGTGGGTATTCATCCGGACTATGTGGACACGACCATCACCTGCGCGTGCGGCGAGGTGGTTCATACCCGTTCCACCAGACCCGACATCCGCGTGGAAGTGTGCTCGAAGTGCCATCCGTTCTACACCGGAAAGCACAAGCTCATGGACACCGCAGGTCGGGTCGAGCGATTCCAGAAGAAGTACAAGCGCCAGCCGCTGGCGACTTCGTAACACGCGCTCCGAGGCCGGTGGGATCGAGTTCCTGCCGGCCTTTTCTTTGCCCATCGAACGGCGTCCGCGAACGGGCGCGTTGAGCCACGATGCTGTTTGACAAGCTCCGCCAGATCGAAGAGCGATCCAACGAGATCGCGCGGGCGCTGTCCGATCCCGCCATCTTCAGCCAGCCCACCGAGTACGCCCGGCTCCGGAAGGAGCACGCCGAGACCGTCGAGATCGTCGAGCGCTTCACCACCTACCGCGACATCCTGCGGCGCATCGGCGAGGCGCGTCACATCCTCGCCGAGGGCGGCGACCGCGAGCTGGCCGAGCTCGCGCAGGCGGAGATCGACGATCTCACCGCCAAGCAAACCGCGCTCGAGGAGGAGCTGAAGCGGCTCCTCCTGCCACGCGATCCCAACGACGACAAGAACGTCTTCGTCGAGATCCGCGCCGGCGCCGGCGGCGACGAGGCGGCGCTCTTCGCCGCCGATCTCGCCCGGATGTACACGAAATACGCGGAACGCCAGCGGTGGCGGGTCGAGACGATGGACGCCAGCCCCACCGGCGTCGGTGGATTCAAGGACGTGATCCTGTTCATCCACGGCAAAGGTGCCTGGAGCCGGCTGAAGTTCGAGCGCGGCGTGCACCGCGTGCAGCGCGTGCCCGTCACCGAGTCGAGCGGCCGGATCCACACCTCGACCGTCACCGTCGCGGTCCTTCCGGAAGCCGAGGACGTCGACGTCAAGGTCGAGGAAAAGGATCTCAGGGTCGATGTGTACCGATCGTCCGGCCCGGGCGGGCAGGGGGTCAACACGACCGACTCCGCGGTGCGGATCACGCACCTGCCGACGGGTCTCGTCGTGACGTGCCAGGACGAGCGCTCGCAGATCAAGAACCGGGCGAAGGCGATGCGCGTCCTCAAGGCCCGGCTCCTCGAGCGCGCGCAGGAAGAGCGGCAGGCGGCGATCGCGGCGGATCGCAAGAGCCAGGTCGGCACCGGCGAGCGCAGCGAGCGGATCCGCACCTACAACTTCCCGCAGACGCGCGTCACCGATCACCGCATCGGGCTCACGCTCCATCGGCTGCCGACCGTGCTCGAGGGCGACCTCGACGAGCTGGTCGACGCCCTCGTCGCCGCCGAAGAAGCCGAGCGGCTCCAGCGAGTGGAGAGCTGATGACCGCCGCGACGTTCGCCGCCGAGCTCGACGCCGCCACGACGGTGCTGGAGGCCGCGGGGCTCTCGAGCGCCAGGGTCGACGCCGAGTGGCTCCTGGCCGGCCTGCTCGGGGTCGGCCGCGTCTCCGTCCGGATGGATCTCGCCGAAACGGTTCCCGCGCCGATCGCGGAGCGTTACGCCCACGCCGTGAGCCGGCGGGCACGGCGCGAGCCGCTCCAGCGCATCCTGGGCTGGGAGGAGTTCCGCGGCGTGCGTGTCCGTCTGACCGATGCGGTGCTCGTGCCCAGGCCGGAGACCGAGACACTCGTCGAGTGGGCGCTGGCGCTTCTGCCGCCGCCCGGCGCTCGGCGGCTCCTGGCGATCGACCTCGGCACCGGGTCGGGATGTATCGCGTGCGCACTGGCCTCCGAACGGCCCGATCTCGACGTGATCGCGGTCGACGTCTCGCCCGCCGCCGCGGCGGTCGCTCGCGACAACACGCGGGCCCTCGGCCTGGCCTCGCGAGTCGGGGTCGTCGCGGCCGATCTGCTCGACGGCATTCGCGATCTCGGCGCCGATCTGATCGTGAGCAACCCGCCGTATTTGCCGAGCGCGCTCGTGCCGGAGCTTCCGCCGGAGGTGCGAATCCACGAGCCGAGGCTCGCCCTGGACGGCGGGGCCGACGGGCTCGCGCTGATCCGGAGGATCGCGACCACCGCGCGGCGGTACTTGCGTCCGTCGGGCGCGCTCGCGGTCGAGACCGCCGGCGGAGACCAGACGGAGGCCGCCGCGGCGCTCCTGCGGGCGGCCGGCTGGGACCGGGTGGCCGTGCGCGCCGACCTCGTCGGTATCGATCGGTTCGTCGCCGGGAGAGCCTGATGCACGCGAAAGAGCGGCTCACGCTCGCGCTCCCGAAAGGACGCCTGCTCGACGGTGCGCTCGAGCTCCTGCGCGAGCTCGGCGTGGAGGGAATCGACCAGGGCTCGCGACGGCTGATCTTCACCGACGACCGCAGCGGGCTGCGCATGCTCTTCCTGAAGCCGGTCGACATCCCGGCCTACGTGCTGTACGGCGCGGCCGACGTCGGCATCGTCGGCAAGGACATCCTGCTCGAGCAGGAGCCGGACGTCTACGAGCCGCTCGATCTCGGGTTCGGGTTCTGCCGACTGGTGGTGGCCGAGCCGCGCGAACTCCAGGAGCGCGACGATCCGGCGAAGTGGTCCTGGGTGCGCGTCGCGACGAAGTATCCGCGACTGGCCGAGCAGTACTTCACCGACCGCGGTATTCAGGTGGAGCTCGTCCGTCTCGATGGCTCGGTCGAGCTCGCCCCGCTCGTCGGGCTAGCCGAGCGTATCGTCGATCTGGTCCAGTCGGGCGAGACCCTGCGCGCGAACGGGCTGGTCGAGGTCGCCGAGATCACCCGGTCGACCGCGCGCCTCATCGTGAACCGCGCGTCGATGAAGACCGAGCACGCGGCGGTCAACGAGCTCGTCGACGAGATGAAGAAGGTGCTCCGGTCATGATCCGTACGTTCGACGCGCGGGCCGGGATCGACGCGGTCGTGGCGGCGCTGGAGCGCTCGCCCGAGACGGTCGCGCCCGAGATCCACCGGACGGTCGACGCGATCCTCGCGGCGGTCCGCGCGCGGGGCGACGCGGCGGTCTGCGAGCACACGGCCCGTCTCGACGGCTGGACCCCCGCGCGGCCCGGGGACCTCGCGCTGGCGCCCGTCGACTTCGAGACCGCCGGGCGCGCCGTCGCCCCCGACGTCCGCGCCGCGCTGGAATACGCCGCCGAGCGCATCGAGCGCTACCACGCGGCGGCGATGCCGAAGTCGTGGCGCATCACCGACGAGCACGGCTCGATCCTGGGTCAAGAGGTCCGCGCGCTGGACCGCGTCGGGGTGTACGTTCCGGGTGGGCGGGCGGCGTATCCGTCGACGGTACTGATGACGGTCATCCCGGCTCGCGTCGCCGGCGTGAAGGAGATCGTCCTCGTCACGCCCGCCGGGGCCGGCGGCCGGATCGAACCCGTGGTGCTGGCCGCCGCGCGGATCGCCGGTGTCACCGAGGGGTACCGAATCGGCGGGGCGCAGGCGGTCGCGGCGCTCGCCTATGGCACGTCGCTGATCCGCAAGGTCGACAAGATCGTCGGCCCGGGCAACATCTACGTCGCGCTCGCCAAGGCTCGGGTGTTCGGCGAGGTCGGGATCGACATGGTGGCCGGGCCCAGCGAGGTCGTCGTGGTCGCGGACGCGACCGCGGACCCGGACTGGATCGCCGGCGACATGCTTGCCCAGGCCGAGCACGACCCGATGGCGCGCGCGCTCCTCGTCACCGACGCCAACGAGCTGATCCCGCGCGTCGAGAGTGCGCTCGCGCGACAGCTCGAGACGTTGCCGCGCCGGGCGATCGCCGTGCAGTCGCTGCAGGCCAACGGCGCGCTGATCCGCGTGGGCAATCTCGACGACGCGATCACGCTCGCCAACCTGCTGGCGCCCGAGCATCTGGAGCTGCTGGTGGCCGCGCCCACGGCGCTGCTGCCGCGCGTGAGGCACGCCGGCGCGGTTTTTCTGGGCGGGCACACGCCCGAGGTGGTCGGCGACTATGTCGCCGGGCCCAATCACGTGCTCCCGACGGCGGGCACGGCGCGGTTCGCGTCGCCGCTCTCGACGGAAGATTTCGTCAAGCGCTCGAGCGTCATCGAATACTCGCACAGCGGATTGCGTGCCGCCGCGCCGCATCTGAAGACCTTGACGCGCATCGAGGGGCTGGACGGGCACGGGAACGCGGCCGCCTTGCGACTCGACACCGACGGAGGAAAGAGCTCATGAGTGCCGACACGACGGGCCGACAGGCGCGCGTCGAGCGCAAGACGAAGGAGACCGAGATCGCACTCCAGCTGAACCTCGACGGCACCGGCGCCTCCAAGGTGCAGACGCCGATCCCGTTCTTCAGCCACATGCTGGAGGCGTGGTCGAAGCACGGACTGATGGATCTCGCGGTCGACGCGCAGGGCGACGTCGAGGTCGACCAGCACCACACCGTGGAAGACGTGGGGATCGTCCTGGGCCAGGCGCTCCGTCAGGCGCTCGGCGACAAGCGGGGGATCGTCCGCTACGGGACCGCGTACATCCCGATGGACGAGGCGCTGGTCTCCTCAGCGGTCGATCTGTCCGGGCGCCCCTTCCTGGTTTTCAGCGTGCCGGTCGCGCGCGCCCGGGTGTCGAACTTCGACCTCGATCTGCTGCAGGAGTTCTTCCGCGCCTTCGCGTTCAACGCCGAGATCACGCTGCACGTGACCATGCACTACGGTCACAATCTGCACCACGTCACCGAGGCCGTGTTCAAGGCCGTCGGGCGGGCGCTGGCCGACGCGACGCGTCTGAATCCCCGAATCACCGGGATCTTGCCGTCGACGAAGGGCACAATGTGATCGCCGCAGTGCGAGCCGCAGCCGCAGGCGAGGCGAGCCTGTGATTGCCATCGTCGACTACGGGCGCGGGAACCTCGGCTCCGTCGAAAAGGCGTTCCGCCGAGTGGGGATTCCGGCGTCGATCACCCAGGATCCTCGGACCGTCGACGACGCGGAGGCCGTGGTGCTGCCCGGCGACGGCGCGTTCCACGACGCGATGTCGAACCTCGATCGCCTGGGCCTCGTCCCAGCGCTCCGCCGGGCGCTCGACGGCAGCCGGCCGTTTCTCGGCATCTGCCTCGGCTATCAGCTGCTGTTCTCGACGAGTGAGGAGTTCGGCGAAGGGCGCGGGCTCGACGTCGTGCCGGGCGCCGTACGGCGGCTGCCGGCCGGCCCCAAGATTCCGCACATGGGATGGAATCGCGTGGAGCACGCGGGAGAGCTCAGGCTCTTCGAGGGTATTCCCTCGGGCACCCACTTCTATTTCGTGCACTCGTATTATCCGGACGCGCGGTCGAAGCAGGATCTTCGCGTGGCCTGGTGTGAATACGGCGTCAGGTTCGCCGCGGCCATCGAGGTCGGGCGGACCTATGCGACGCAGTTCCATCCCGAGAAGAGCCAGCGGTGGGGGCTCCGGATGCTCGAGAACTTCGCCGCCGTGGTGAAGAGCGGCCGGTGATCGTCATCCCGGCGATCGACCTCCGCGGCGGGCGGTGCGTCCGCCTGCACCAGGGCCGCAGCGACCGCGAGACCGTGTTCTCCGAGGACCCGGTCGCGGTGGCGCACCAGTGGAAAGAGCTCGGCGCCGAGCGGGTCCACGTGGTCGATCTCGACGGCGCGTTCGCCGGTGAGCCCCGGCAGACCGCGCTCGTCACGAAGATCGTCGCGGCCATGGCGCCGGTACCGGTCGAGGTCGGCGGCGGACTACGTGATCTTCGCGCCGTCGAAACCGCGCTCGAGACCGGCGCCCGGTGGGTCGTGGTCGGGACCCGCGCGGCGCTCGACCGTGCGTTTCTGCTCGAGGTCTGTCAGCGGCATGCCGGCCGGGTCATCGTCGCCGTCGACGCCAAGGGGCAGCGCGTGGCGGTCAAGGGCTGGACCGAGGTCGTGGACGAGACGCTCGCGCAGGTCGGCGCGCGGGCGCGCGACGCCGGGGCGGCGGCGCTGCTCTACACCGACGTGAGTCGCGACGGCACGGAGACCGGACCCAACGTCGAGGTCACCGCCACCCTCGCGCGCGAGGTCGCCATGCCCATCCTCGCGTCCGGCGGGGTCGGACGCGTCGAGGATCTGGGACGGCTGGCGACGATCGCCGGAGTCGTCGGAGCGGTCGTCGGCCGCGCGCTCTACACCGGAGCGATCGACTTGCAGCGGGCGAAGGAAGTCGCGGCGGCGGGCACCGGGCCGGCCGGCTCGTCTCGAGGCTGAGCGTGCTGGCCAAGCGCGTCGTCCCATGCCTCGACGTGAAGGACGGCCGCGTCGTCAAAGGCGTGCGGTTCGTCGATCTGCGCGACGCCGGCGATCCGGTCGAGGCGGCGCTCGCCTACGACGCGCAGGGGGCCGACGAGCTCGTGTTCCTGGACATCACCGCCTCGCACGAGGCGCGCGACACGATGCTCGACGTCGTTCGCCGGACGGCCGAAGGCATCTACATGCCGCTGACCGTCGGTGGCGGCATCCGCTCGGTCGACGACGTGCGGCGCTTGCTCCGCGCCGGAGCCGACAAGATCTCGCTGAACACCGCCGCCCTCGAGCGCCCGGCGGTGATCCGCGAAGCCGTCGAGCGCTTCGGCAGCCAGTGCATCGTCGTGGCGATCGACGCCCGGCGCGAGCCTGCTCGGCCCGACGAGCCGCCTCGCTGGGGCGTCTCCACCCACGGCGGACGTCGCCCGGCCGGGCGCGACGCGATCGACTGGGCGCGCGAGGCCGTCGCGCTCGGCGCCGGTGAGATCCTCCTGACGAGCATGGACCGCGACGGAACCAAGGACGGCTACGACCTCGAGCTCACGCGCGCGGTGTCGCAGAGCGTCTCGGTCCCCGTGATCGCCTCGGGCGGCGCCGGCTCGCTCGAGCATCTCTATGAGGGTCTCGTCGACGGCTGCGCCGACGCGGCGCTCGCCGCCTCGATCTTCCACTTCGGAACCCACACCATCGCCGAGGCCAAGGCGTATCTGCGTGGACGAGGCGTCGAGGTGCGAACCGAGCCGTGACGCTCGACGAGCTTCGGTTCGACGCTCAGGGCCTGCTCCCGGCGGTCGTTCAGGAGGCCGACACCGGCGAGCTTCTCATGGTCGCATGGATGGACCGCGCCGCCGTCGAAGCGACCCTGTCGAGCGGCGTGACCCACTTCTGGTCGCGCTCGCGCGGCAAGCCGTGGAGAAAGGGCGAGAGCTCCGGGCACGTTCAGCACGTCCAGTCCGTCTACGCCGACTGCGACGGCGACACGCTCCTCGTTCAGGTCCATCAGGAAGGCGTGGCCTGCCACACCGGGCAGCGCACGTGCTTCTTCACGGCGCTCAAGGGGGGCGCCGGACCCGATCCGTGCCCAGCCCCCTCGACCATGCTCGAAAGGCTCGAGCGCACGATCGAGGACAGAAAGAGGGACCGGCCCTCGGGATCGTACGTTGCCGGCCTGCTGGCGGCCGGCGAGCCCGAGATGTGCCGGAAGATCGGTGAAGAGGCGACCGAGGTGATCACCGCGGCGCTCGGCGGCGAGGGCGACCGGCGCGTCACCGAGGAGGTCGCCGACCTGTGGTTCCACACCCTCGTGCTGCTCGGCGCGCGTGGGATACCGCTCCGCGAGGTCCTGAAAGAGCTGGCGCGACGCCACGCGGCACGGCCCACGCCGGATCGGTAGCCGGCGCGTGTGCCAGGCGCCGCTGGTGCTCGCGCTGGGGGCCGTGCTTGTATTCACCGGGTGCGCCGCCGCCGGCCGGCGGATCGAGAACGGCGTCTATCACTCGACCAAGGGATATCGCCTCACGCTGCCGGGCGCCGACTGGTCGGTGGCCACCGAGAGCAAGGCCGATCTCGAGCTCAGGCATCAGGACGGGATGGCGGCGATGTTGGCGAACGCGGAGTGCGACGATCGCGCGAGGTCGCGAAGCGCCGGTCTCCTGCTCGATCAGCTGTTGATCGGGCTTCATGACCGCGCGACCATCGAGCGGAACGAGATCTCGGTGAACGGGCGGGTTGCCATGCACCGGGTGCTCGACGGTCGGGTGGCCGCCGACGGCTCGCCGACGCGAGTCGAGGCGTACGTGCTGAAGGAAGACGGCTGCGTCTACGATTTCGCCTATGCGGCGCCGCCGGCGGCGTTCGACGCGTGGCGCGCCGACTTTCGGCGTTTCGTGGAGAGCTTCGCGAAGGAGCGCGGGGACTGAGGGGATGGAAGCCTATCTGAGACGAACCGTCGTGTGGTACGGCGGGGTTGGCCTTCTCACCAGCCAGGTCTTCCGGAGCCTCGCCCTGCCGCCGAAGTACTTCCGTCTCGTCGTGCAGGAGATCGAGGTGATGGGCGTGCGGTCGCTCGGCGTCGCGCTGACGGCCGCCATCTTCACCGGCATGGTGTTCACGATCCAGAGCGCGGTCAACATGGCCCGCTTCGGCGCGGAGAGCTACGTCGGCCCGATCGCCGCCCTCGCGATCTTGAGGGAGCTCGGACCGGTCCTGACGGCGATTCTCGTCGGCGGAAAGGTCGCCTCGGGCATCACCGCCGAGCTCGGTTCGATGAAGGTGACCGAGCAGATCGACGCGCTGCGCACCCTCGGCGTGAACTACATCAAGCGCCTCGTCGTGCCTCGTGTGCTGGCGGCGCTCATCGTGTTCCCGCTCCTGACGGTGCTGGCGGACGCGGTCGGCGTGCTCGGCGGTATGCTGATCATGTACCTGGAACGCGGTGCGGACGTGTACGCGTACTGGAACATCACGACCTATTGGGTCGTGCCGAAGGACTTCCTGACCGGTGTCGGCAAATCGGTGTTCTTCGGGATCATCGTGACGCTCATCGGATGCTACAACGGTCTCAGCACCGAGGGCGGGACCGAGGGGCTCGGACGGGCGACGACGTCGACCGTCGTGCACGTGACCATGGGGGTCATCGTGTCGGACTTCTTCATCACCAAGCTCTTCTTGACGCTCTTCTATTGACGGGCATGCCGGAGCCGATCGTCGAGGCGACCGATCTGCGGAAGAGCTTCGACGCCAACGCGGTGCTGCGTGGGGTCTCGTTCGAGCTCGCCAAGGGCGAGACCCTGGTCGTGATGGGCGGGAGCGGCGCCGGCAAGACGGTCCTCCTCCGTCTGGTCGCGGGCCTGATCCAACCGGACGGCGGTCGGCTTCGGGTCTTCGGGCGCAGCATCGAGCACCTCTCGGAGGAGTCGTTGCTGCCCTTGCGCCGCCGGATGGGCTACGTGTTCCAGAGCGCGGCGCTCTTCGATTCGCTGTCCGTTCACGACAACGTCGCGTATCCTCTTCGCGAGCACACGAGCCTCGGGGAGGCGGAGATCGACGAGCGTGTCGTTCACAACCTGTCGGTCGTGGGTCTCTCGAGCGAGGTACTGCCGCTGCTGCCTTCGGAGCTGTCCGGCGGCATGCGCAAGCGCGTCGGGATCGCCCGCGCCCTCTCGGTCGAGCCGGAGATGCTGCTATTCGACGAGCCCACGGCCGGGCTCGATCCGACGAACTCCAAGCTGGTCGCCGACCTGATGCTGCACCTGCGCGGCGGGGTGTGCGACACGGCGATGGTCGTCACCCACGACGTGGAGCTGGCCCGGACGGTCGCCGACCGCGTGGCCGTCCTGATCGCGGGGCAGTTCGCGGCGCTCGGGCCGGTCGACGAGGTGCTCGAGGGGAGCAATCCGGCGGTCCAGGCATTCCTGGCCGGCGGCACGGCAGGAGGCGCCTCGTGAGCGAGAAGCGCGAGACCGCGGTGAAGTTCCGGGTCGGCATCTTCGTCTTGGTGGCCCTCGCGACCTTTCTCGGTCTGGTCTACGCGCTCGGGGCCCGGGCGCGGCTGTTCGAGGCGCGATATACGATCCACGCCGACTTCACCGAAGTGGGCGGGCTCGTCGAGGGCGCGACGGTCCGGCTCGCCGGGGTGCAGATCGGGCGCGTCTCGGCCGTGAATCTTCCTCCGCAGCCGGGCGGCAAAGTGCGGGTCGACCTCACGATCGCCCGACGCTTCTCCGATCGGATTCGGAAGAACTCGGTCGCGCGCATCGAGACCCAGGGATTGCTCGGCGACCGGATCGTGGAGATCACCGTCGGAGATGCGAGCGCGCCGGCGGTGGCCGCGGGCGAGGTGCTGGCTTCGCGCGACCCGGCCGACTTCGGCCGCGTGATCGCCGCCGGCGCCGAGACGGCCAAGAACGTCGCGGCGCTCGCCGACGCGCTACGCGAGACGGCGGAGCAGGTCAACAAGTCGAAGATGATCGAAGATGCCGCGACGACGGTGAACAAGCTCGGACGCGTGGTCGATCAGGTGGAGCACGGCCGCGGATGGGCGCACGCGCTCGTCTACGAGGAGCCGGTCGCCCTGCGCCGGGTCAACGAGCTGATCGCGACGACGCAGACCTTGCTCGAGCGAGTCGAGAAGGGGCAGGGCGCGGCCGGCGTGCTGGTCTCGCCCGAGAGCACCGCGTCGGCGAAGCGGTTCGTCGCGGCGATGGACCGGATCAGCGCGATGGTGGAGCAGCCCGAGCGCGAGCCGGGACTCTTGCCCGGCCTCCTCTTCGATCCGAAGTACAAGGCGGTCCTCGACGACCTCCGGGCCGTCGCGCACAACCTGCGCCTGGTCTCGGATCGGGTGGCCGGCGGCAAGGGAACACTCGGGAGCCTGGTGGCCGACTCCGGCGACGACGGCTCGCTGTCGCTCACCATGCAAGATTTGAGAACCGCCGTCGCCAACCTGAAATCGATCAGCGAGAAGATCAATGACGGTGAGGGAACCGTGGGCCTGCTCATCGCGGATCCCACGATCTACGAGCGTCTCGCCACGATTCTCGACGGCGCCCAGCGCAGCTTCCTCCTGAGATCGATGATTCGCAGTCTCGGGGACAAGGGAGCCAAATCCAAGGAATGACGACGCGCGACGCGAGCGTCTATCGCTGCCAGGAGTGCGGCTTCACGAGCCCGAAGCCCGGCACGTGTCCCGACTGCCGACGCTCCGGGAACAGCTGGGTACAGCTCGTCGAGGAGCGGCAGGTCTCGTCGCGCGCGTCGCGGCGGTCCAGCGTGGCCTCCGGTCGGCCGCGTGCGTTGAAGGACATCTCGATGGAGCGGGACGACCGCGTGCGCACCGGCATCGGCGAGCTGGATCGCGTGCTGGGCGGGGGCGTGGTCCGAGGCTCGCTGGTGCTGATCGGCGGAGATCCGGGCGTCGGCAAGAGCACCCTCCTGCTGCAGGCGGGCCGAGCGCTGGCGCAGGCCGCCCCGCCGGTGCTGTACATCACCGCCGAGGAGTCGGCCGCCCAGGTGAAAATGCGCGCCGATCGGCTCGGCATCGCCACCGACGGGCTCCTCCTGTGGCCGGAGAACGACCTGTCGGTCGTCCAGGGCCACCTCGACGACGTGAAGCCTCGCGCGCTCGTCATCGACTCGATCCAGACGGTGTTCCTGCCCGATCTGGAATCGGCGCCGGGCAGTGTCGCTCAGGTGCGAGAGTGCGGCGCGCGCCTCATGACGCTCGCCAAGGGTCTCGGCATCGCCACCTTCCTCGTCGGCCACGTCACGAAGGAAGGTGCGCTCGCCGGACCACGCGTGCTCGAGCACCTGGTCGATACGGTGCTCTACTTCGAAGGAGAGCGCCATCATTCGTACCGCGTGCTCCGGGCCGTGAAGAACCGGTTCGGCTCGACGAACGAGATCGGCGTCTTCGAA
>Ga0209267_1001212_pt1 | contig 17729 bp, 17 predicted proteins | sample GraSoiAngelo_137_FD_185894 | JGI IMG/M metagenome (GOLD analysis project Ga0209267, IMG submission 185894) | Grasslands soil microbial communities from the Angelo Coastal Reserve, California, USA - 14_0929_09_30cm (SPAdes) (version 2) | ecosystem: Environmental > Terrestrial > Soil > Grasslands ... | reverse complement strand
GCACCGCCACCGCCTCGTAGACCGGCTGCTTGTTCTCCTTGCGCATCTTCTCGATCGCTTCGTCGGTCGAGGCGTCGCCGAGGTCCTTCTTGTTCCACTGGACCACGTTCGGCATCGACTCGATGGTCAGCCCGTTGGCCTTCAGATTCTCCACCATGTTCAGCCAGTACTTGTAGTTCTCCTGCCGCTTCGCCGGCTGGCTGTCGGCGATGAAGGCGATGGCGTCGGCGCCCTGCAGCACGATCCGCCGCGTCGAGTTGTGCATCACCTGGCCCGGCACGGTGAACAGCTTCAGCTTCACCTTGAGGTTGCCGGCGGTGAACACGAGCGGAAGCGTGTCGAAGAAGAGAGTGCGATCGTCCGCCGTGTCCAGCGTCATCAGATGCCCGCGCAGCTGCGGCTGGATGCGCTGGTAGAGCGCGCGCAGGTTGGTCGTCTTCCCGGAGAGTCCGGGGCCGTAGTAGACGATCTTGAGCGTCAACTCGCGTTGGCCCGTGTTGAACTGCACGGTTCGATCACCCGATCCGACACGCTTGCCCGATGGGCCTGCGCGCGGTCCTGCTGCCTTCAGCCGGCGCCTCGCCGACAGAGAACGTCAGTCGCGGCTAGTTTCTCCTGAACACCCGACCACGCCAAGAGTCTTTCCGGCGGTGCCCGAGGGCGGGAAGGTGCGACCGGCTACGCTCCTGTCGCACCTTAACAGGAAGCGCGGCCGGACCAGAACGCCGCTACCTCGCCGGAGGTGCGCAGCGCCCGGCAGCGCGGCAGCGTATCGAGGAAGAGCCTCCCGTATCCCTTGCGGGTCATGCGCCCATCGAGCACCGCCACGATCCCCCGATCGGTGGCGCTGCGGATGAGCCGCCCGAAGCCCTGCTTCAGCGCCAGCGCCGCCTGCGGCAGCTGGTAGCGGTGGAACGGGTCCTGCCCTTCGGCGCGGAGCCGGTCGATCCGCGCGGCGACGATCGGTTCTGCAGGCGAGGCGAAGGGGAGCTTGTCGATCACCACCAGGCTGAGCGCCTCTCCCGGAACGTCGACGCCTTCCCAGAAGCTCTGCGAGGCGAAGAGCACGCTGGGCCTCTCGCGGAAGCGCTTGAGGAGCTGCGCCTTCGGCGCGTCGCCCTGCAGCAGGACCTGCCAGGGCAGCTCGTCCGCGAGCAATCCGTGCACCGCGCGCATGTTGCGCAGCGAGGTGAAGAGCACGAACGCCCGGGCGGAGGTGATGGGAAGCAACGCGCGCAGTTCGCCGGCGACCGCTTCGGCGAAAGCGGGATCCTGCGGATCGGGCATCTGCCGTGGCAGATACAGGGCGGCATTCGATTGGTAATCGAATGGCGAGGCGAGGACGTGGGTCTCGAGCGGAAACAGCGGGCCGGAGTCGTCGGACAGCCCGATGCGCTGCGCGAAGTACTGGAGTTGCCCGCCCACGGCGAGCGTCGCGCTGGTGAAGACGACCGGACCGATGCGGTCGTAGAGCTTGTCCTGCAGCAGGCCTTTGACGTCGATGGGCGACGCGTGCAGGAAGAGATGGCCGCCGCGAGATTCGGCCCAATGGATCAGGTCGGGGCGCCGCTTCGTCTCCGAGAACAGCTCCAGGTCCGCGTTCAGCACCAGGCAGCGGCGCTCGAGAAGCCCCAGCTCCTCGTCGCCCGTCCCGGAGAGCGCGGCGCCCAGAGCGCGGATCGCTTCGGCGAGCTTCTGTCGCTCGGCTTCCGCAGGGCGCAGGGCTCCGGGAATCAGCGCCCATCGCCCTTCGCTCTGCACGGCAGGGGGGCTCCCACCCCCCTTGCGGGAGGATCGTACCAGCTGGGTCTGCCGCTCCGGCGCGGACTCCACCGCCACGTCGAAGAAGTCGCGGCCCTCCCGCAGCAGCCGCGTCGCCAGCCCCAGCGCCTCGACCCGCTCGGGACGGTCCTGCAAGCTCCTCAGCGCGTCCCGCGCCAGCTCCCCGACCCGGAAGCTCGACAACTGCGCGCCGAAGTGTTCCGTCGCCACCTCCTCGACCGCGTGCGCCTCGTCGAACACCACCGCGTCGTATTTCGGCAGCACCGCCGCGCCCGTGTCTCCGGCGGAGGAGGTGCGCAGCGCGAGATCCGCGAAGAAGAGATGGTGGTTGACGACGATCACGTCTGCTTCCGCGGCCTTCTGCCGCATGCGAAAGACGAAACAGCGATCGTAGTGCGCGCACCTGGCTCCGATGCATTGATCCGCCGTCGCCGACAGATCGCGCCAGGAGGCGAGGTTCTCCGGCAGCTCGCTCAGCTCCGCGCGGTCGCCGGTCTGCGTCGTCTCCGCCCACGCCGCGATCGCGTCGAAGACGGCCGCTTCCTCGCGCACCGCGAACGTCGGATTGCGCAAGAACTGCTCGAACCGCAGCAGGCAGAGATAATTCTGCCGGCCCTTGAGGAAGGCGAACCTCGCGTCCACGCCGAGCGCCCGCAGCAGCGGGACGTCCTTGTCCGCGAGCTGCTCCTGGAGCGTCTTGGTCGCCGTCGAGATCACCACTTTCAGGCCGCTGCGTGCCGCGGGAAGCAGGTAGGCCAGTGTCTTGCCGGTGCCGGTCCCGGCCTCGACCACCAAGGCCCGGCCGCGGGCGAGCGCGTGCTCGACCTGCGCCGCCATCGCCAGCTGCGGGGACCGCGCCTCGTACGCGGAGAGCACGCGCGAGAGCGCTCCGCCCGGACCAAGCAACTCGCGCAGCGAATCGGGCACGGCCCGTTCTACCGCGCGAGCAGGGCGAGAGGCACCGGCGAAAACGAGAGCACGAGCAGCAGCAGGCTCACCGCGACCTGCACCCGCCGGGCGCGGTCGATCCGATCCTCTGGCTCGGAGAGGCGGGGGTGCATGCCGAGGCCGAGCCCCATCAAGAGCCCCCAGAGGATCCAGCCGGGGAACGCGGTGAAAACGCCCAGGGCGAGGAGCACGGCCGAGAGCGGAGGACCGAGCAGCCGGTGCAGCCGCGGCGAGGCGCCGAACAGGACGTGTCCACCGTCGAGCTGTCCGAGCGGCAGCAGGTTGAGGGCGGTGAGCAGGAACCCGAACCAGCCCGCGACCGCGATGGGATGCAGGGCGAGCGTCTTGCCCTCCGGCAACGGACCCACCACCAGGTCCTGAAGGATGGACATGCCGAGCGGGTACCCGAGATCGAACGCCTCGCGCAGCGGCGGCCAGGTGCCGTGCTGGAACCATTGCAGCGATGCGTCGAACAGCGTCCAGTGCGGCGTCTGCGGCTCGACCGGCACCACCGTCGACCACCGCAGCCCGAGGACCAGCACGGGGACGGTGGCGACGAAGCCGGCGATGGGCCCTGCCGCGCCGATGTCGATGAGCGCGCGCCGCGTCCGCGGCAGCGAGCGCAGCCGGATCACCGCGCCGAGCGTGCCGATCACCGAGAGCAAGGGCGCCGGAATGAAGAACGGCCAGGTGGCGTCGACGCCGTGCCTGCGCGCGAGGAAGAAATGCCCCATCTCGTGCGCCAGCATGATGAAGAGGAGCGCGAGGGCGAATCCGAGCCCGTGGTGCAGCATTTCGTCCCGCGAAGGGTCGGGCAGCTGGGTGTCTTTGAGCGCGCTTCCGGCGAGGAACGCGGAGGCGAACGTGAGGAGGAAGAGGAGGATGTTGAGCAGGGGCGGCCGCAGCGCACCGAGTGTGCCCGGCCCGGGGGCCGGGGGCGGAAGCAGCGTCTCTTCAGCGGCCGGGACGGGTTCCACCGGACAGCCAATCCCATGCTTCGCGGAGCAGATCCAGCCCGAATCGCGGCTTTCCCTGCAAGCGGCGGGAAAGTGCACGATGCTTCCGCGCCTGGGACCTTTGCCCGAGCAGCGAGAGGGCGTTGGCGAGGTTCGCGTGCAGATCGCTGGTGTTCACGCCACAGGCCAGCGCCGATCGCCAGCGCTGCACCGCGCTCTCGAGCTGGCCGCATTCCGCCAGCGCCACCCCCAGGCCCTGGAGCGCGTCGGTGTCTTCCTTCCTCTCCGCGAGCGCCCTCTCGAACCAGGCGATCGCCTCGCCGTGCCGGCCCTGCCGCGCGAGCGCGGTCCCCATCCGCTCGAACGCGGGCGCCCACTCGGGCTGCAGAGCGAGCGCAGTGGAGATTCGCCGCTCGGCGGACGGCGCCTCGCCCTGCGCGAGATCGATCTCCGCGAGCGCGAGATGGGCCTTGAAAGCAGAGGGATCGATCGCCAGCAGGTTCTCGCAAGCCTCCCGCGCTGCCGGGAGCGGCCCCTGTCCGCCGAGGGCGAAGTCGAGCGCGAGCGCGAGCAGCCGCTCCTGCGCGTCGGTGAAGCGGGGATCGCGCCTCGTCGCCTCCAGATAGGGATCGAAGCTGCGGCGCGGATCGGGCACGCGCACACCCATCTCGTGGGCGGCGGTCATGTCGCGGCCGCGCAGGTAGGCGACGTATGCCTCCACGTCGCGGGTCGGCCAGGAGAACTCCGGCGGCTCCTCGCCGACCGCCCTCGCGATCTCCAGGGCCGCCTCATCGAGAGCGGAGAACAGCTCGCTGCGCGGCCGCAGCACCACGTGGTCCAGGGCGAGCTGTTTCTGCGGCGAATCCACCAGCAGGATCCGGATGCGGACGCGGTCGGTCAGCTCGGCCGAGCCGTGCAACACGTACTCGGTCCCGTCCGGCAGGCCGATGTGGCAGGCCTCTTCCAGCGTCCAAGGCTGCGAGGCGACGACCCAGCCGTGTCCATGGACGCCGTGCTCGCCGTCCAGGGGACCGTCCGCGGTGAGCTGCGCCAGGTTGGCGTTCAGACGCGGCGGCTCGTTGAGGCGCTCCGCGAGCGTCCGCGCCAGCGACCGGGCGTAGACGCCCTGCGCCGCATCCAGCATCCGCCCGCTGCCGTCGAGCGGCACCGTGAACGGAAAGACCATCATCTGCTTGGCCACGCCAGACCCCTGCCCTGCGCCAAAGTCTAGTGCCGGTCCCCCAAGGCGGCCCGTGCGCAATCGCACACTTCGCCGGGACGGGAGAGAGGGAAGCCGGTACGCCGCCTACCGGCTTCGTCCGCCTCTGGTTGCGTCGGCTACAGGTGCGGCCGGCGGCACCGGAGGTGGTCCTTCCGGATCGAATTCGACGATGCTGCCGCGGTTGATCCAGAGCCAGAAGAACGCCTTCTGCGCCTCGCGGTCCTTGCCGAACACGGTGTCGCCGGCGGCGCCCTCGAAGGGCTTGCCGGCATTGGCCAGCGCCGCGCGCAGCTCGTCGCGCGACTGCGGGCGCCGTTCCTCGAGAATCCGCTTGAGGAGGCCGGCCGCGTCGTACGCGTGCGCCTCGAGGAACCCGGGCGGCCGCCGGTACGTGGTGCTGAACTCGTCGACGAACTTCCTCGTCGCGGGGCGCTCGGAGTTGGCGAAGAACACGTCGACGAAGATGCTGCACTGCACGTAGCGGGCGACGCCGGAGCGCTCGTCCACCAGATCGGGGGAGTCCCACAGGCTCGTCCCGAGGAGCTGGACCGTGCGCAGCTGCTCGTTCTTCGTCGTCCGCTTCACCACTTCCAGCTCGCGGGTGTCGCAGCCGGTGGTGATCACGTCCTCCGCCGCGATGGCGGGGGCGATCAGGCGCACGGTGCGCGCGGCGTCGGGGATGAAGACGGCGTCGAAGTCGACGATCGGCGCTTGCTGGTTGCGCAGCTGGCTCAGCGCCTTGCGGCGTCGATAGGGATCGCTGATCTCCTTGGTGATCTTCTCGGCTTGCTCCGAGAACTGCTGCCGCTCGTCAAGGTCCTCCGGCGATCGCCCGACCATGCGCTGCACGAACGGCTTGAAGGTCGTCGTCCGCAGTGGATAGTGCTCGAACGCGCGCACCTCGCTGCCCCCGGCGTCGACCGCGTCCCAGAAGTAGCGCGCCATCTCGTCGCCGTAGGCGGAGTCGGGCTGCAGGATGCCAAAGCTTTTTGCGTTCAGCTTCTTCTGCGCGTACTCGGCCACCGCCCTGGCCTGCGCGTTGGAGGTGGGCATGTCGCGGAAGATGTACTCGCCGAGCGAGGTGAGGCCGTCGGCGCGCGAGAGGGAGATCATCGGCACGCCGAGTTGCTGCGCGCGCGTGGCGGCGGCGAGCCCTTCGGCGATACCGAGCGGCCCGAGGACGGCGATGGCTCCCTTCTGCGCGAGCTGTTCCACGGCTTCGGCGGCGACGTCCGGCTCGCCCCTGGTATCCACCACCTCCACCTGCACCTTGCCGCGCCCCTGCAGATCGAGCGTCAGCGCGATTCCATTCAACGCCTGATCGGCGAATCCCTTCAGGTCTCCGGTGAGGGGCAGCACGATGCCGACGAGATTCGGCCGCAGCGGGGACCCTTGCGCCGCCTGCTGCACCGCGCGAGCGCCGTCGGCATACGCGCCGCCCGCGGAGAGGACGTCGCGGGCGAGGTCCTCGGCGTGCGAGCGATCGCCGGTGTGGAGCTGGATGCGCGCGAGCTTGAGCGCCGCGGCCGGCCAGGCCGCAGACTTGCGGTCCAGATCGGAGACGAGCCTGGCGATGTCCGGCGCCGGCGCCGCTTCAAGCGCCCGCTCGTACTGCTTGAGGCGCGGTTCGCGCTCTGCGCCGCTCGCAGTCTCGAGGGCCCGCGCGCCCCAGCGCATCGCTTCCCCCCACTGCCCGTTTCGCGCATATGACTCGGCCAGCGCCGCCGCCGCCTGGTTCTTGTCCTGCTCGCTCATCTGCGAGGGATCGACCGGGGGAAGAGGAGGAGCGGGTTGTCCGAGCTTCGCCTGGATCGCCGCCAGCTCGACGACGGCGGAATTCTTGAACGGGGAGGTCGGCCGGCGTTCCAGGAAGTCCTGCAGCGCGACCTGCGCTTCCTGCAGCTTGTTCGCTTTCGCGAGCGCCTGACCATGGCGGAAAAGGGCCTCGTCGAGCAGATCGCTGTCCCGGTAGCGCTGGATGAACGTGGCGAACTGCTGGGCCGCGAGGTCGTACTTGCCGGCGTCGAACGACGCTTTGGCGACGCCGAGCTCGATGCGTGCTCCCTCTTCGTAGGGAACCTGGTGCCCGCTGACCATCACGGTGCGCGCGGGCGCGCAGGCGAGCAGCAGCAAGAGGACCGCGGTCGTCCGCTTCATGGCGATGCCTTGTACCGCGTTCCGGTCCCTCGCGCCGCAACGAGCGTGGCTGCGTCTACAACTCCTGCACGTACGCGCCCTTCGGCGGCGCGAAATGGAACAGCGAATCGGGCAGGCCCTGGTCGACCTTCGCCTCGCTGAAGACGATCTGGTTCACGTCTCCCTGGGGGTTGGTGACGACGCTCGCGAGCACCTGACCGTCCTTCGCGACCACGAAGAGGAGCTTCTGGACGCCTGCCACGGGCTTCAGCGGCGTCAGCTCCAGCGCGTCGCCCTGCGGCAGTCCCGCCGGCGTGGGCACCGATTTTGGCGAGAACTCCTTGAGCAGGTTCCCCTTGCCCCAGAGGAAGGTGAAGGCGCTGCTCAGCTGCTCGCCGCCGAAGTCGCGCTTGACCTGCGCTTCCTGATCGTCGGGGCGCCAGATCCACAGCGTCCGCCCCTCGATGTAGAGCGTGCGCCGCTCCGGATTGGCGTAGTCCCAGCGCACCAGTCCGGGCTTCTTCACCTGCACGACGCCCTCGGAGTCCTCGGTGCGCCCGATCGCCACGTACGTGTAGTGCTGGCGGAAGCTGGCGGAGAAGTCCTTGCTGTGCGCGTAGAAGGCCTGCACGCGCTGCGCGAGGGCCCGGCCAGGATCCTTGGCGGGCACGGCGAGGAGGAGGGCGAGGAGAAGGGCGGCCATGGTGCTTGGACTCGCGTCAGGGACGGGGCTTCATCCGCCGGGCGAACTTGGCCGCCAGCAGCGTGAACCGGTCGCGCAGTTGAACGCGCGCTTCCTCCGGAAGATCTCCCGGCCGTCCGAGCAGGCGGCGGCGCGCGGTCGCAAGATGTGCCAGCGCGATGCCGGCGGCGACCGAGACGTTGAAGCTCTGGGTGAATCCGGCCATCGGAATGCGGAACGTGCCGGTGCAGGCCGCGAGAGTCTCGGGCGATGGACCCTCGTGCTCGTTGCCGAACAGCAGGGCCATGGGACGGTCGGCGGGCAATTCGCTGTAGAGCCGCGCCGCTCGATCGAGATGCCCTGCCCAGACCGCGAAGCCGCTCTCGCGGAGCCGCCTCGCGGCCAGTGCGCCGCTCGCGTGCGCCTCGACGTCGAGCCACTTGTGCGCGTCCTGCGTCACGCGGCGGTGCGCGATGCCGTCGGCGGCCTCGTGGGCGACGAGGTGCACTCGCGCGAGCCCGAGTCCCTCTGCCGTACGCAGGATGGCGGCGGTGTTGTGCGGATCGAGCAGGCGGTCGAGCACGGCGGTGATGCTCTGCAGGCGCGCCTCGACCACGGACTCGATGCGCGCCTGGCGCTCCGCGGTGAGCAGCGACCAGTAGAAACGGGCGGGCGCGTGTGCGGCTTCGCCGCCGCGCTCGTCCTCGCGCAGGACTTCTTCCGTGAGCCCGCGAGGACCGAGCAGTTCCGCCGGATCGACCGGCGAGACCGGTCCCACCCATGGCCGTGGCGGGCGGCGGCGGCTCAAGTCCGGCGGCCCCTCGATCGTCTCACCTTGGCCGGGGCGCGCGCGACGCGGGCGCGTGAATCGAGCTCACGCTCATCTTCCATCGCCGCGGCGATGGGCGCGCCGTTGCCGGGAACGATCGGATGCGCATCGCGCTCGAGCGGTGCCGGCAACGGCGCCGAATCCACTACCCGCATGGTCGCGTCGAGGAGCTCGTCCAGCCCTTCGCCGGTCGCTCCCGAGACGAGATGGGCGTCGATCTTGCGCCGCTTCAGCTTCTTGCGCAGCGCTTGCGCCCGCTCACGGGCTTCGGGAATGTCGATCTTGTTCGCGGCGACGATCTGCGGCTTGCGGCGCAGCGCCGGGTCGAACAGCTCCAGCTCGCGGTTGATCGCGTCGAAGTCGGTGGCCAGGTCGCGATCCTGCGAAGCGTCGATCAGATGGATGATCGCCCGGCACCGCGCCATGTGCTTGAGAAAGCGGTGGCCGAGCCCGGCGCCGCGATGCGCCCCCTCGATGAGCCCCGGCAGATCGGAGAGGACGAAGCTGCGGCCATCCCGGTATTGCACGACGCCGAGGTGGGGCTGCAGCGTCGTGAACGGATAGTCGGCGATCTTCGGCTTCGCGCGCGAGAGCCGCGAGACCAGAGTGCTCTTGCCGGCGTTGGGAAAGCCCACCACCCCCACGTCCGCGAGCAGCCGCAGCTCGAGGCGGACCCGCTTCTCCTCGCCCTCGGTCCCTGGCTGCGCGAAACGCGGCGCCTGCAGCGTAGAGGTGGCGAAGTTCATGTTTCCCAGGCCGCCCCTTCCGCCTTTCGCGAGCACCCAACGGCGCCCGTTCTCGCGCAGATCGGCCAGGACTTCCGAGGTGTCGGCATCACGCACCAGCGTTCCCGGCGGCACTTTCAGCACCAGCTCCGGCGCGGCGTGGCCGTTCTGGTCGCGGCCGCGACCCGGCTCGCCGTTCTTCGCCCGGTACTCCCGCTTGAAGCGGAAGTCGAGCAGAGTCGTCAGTCTCTCGTCGGTCTCGAGGACAATGTCGCCGCCGTTCCCCCCGTCGCCGCCCGAAGGACCGCCGCGCGGGACGAACTTCTCCCGCCGGAAGGCGACGGCCCCGGCGCCACCGTCACCCGCCTTCACGAAGATTTCCGTTTCGTCGATGAACTGCATGGCGATCCGGCGCCCGCGATGGTCCCGGCCGCCCGGGACTACGGCGCGGCCTCGAAATCCAGGCCGGTGGTGAAATGAGCTACGCTTGCGCTTGCGCCTTCACGGGCTCGACGTGCACGTAGACGCGGTCGCCCCGGCCCTTCTGGTACTTCACGGTTCCTTCGACCACCGCGTAGAGCGTGAAATCCCGGCCCATCTCGACCCCGCGGCCGGCGTGCACGCGGGTGCCGACCTGACGCACGAGGATGTTCCCCGGCACCACGGCCTCGCCTCCGAAGACCTTGATGCCCCGGTGCTGTCCCGGAGAGTCGCGCCCGTTGCGCGAAGAGCCCTGACCTTTCTTGTGCGCCATGTCTTTGATCCCTTCGACAACTGAAAAGCCTGAACACGTAGTCCCCAAGCCGCCTCCGGCGGCCGCGACTAACCGGAGATGCCCGTGATGCGCAGCTCCGTGTACGGCTGGCGGTGGCCGCGGATGCGGTCCCAGCCCTCCTCTTGCGTGCGGAAATGCCAGAGCTTGCGGCGCTTGCCGTGCGAGACCACTTCGGCCTGCACCCGGGCCCCCGAGACCAGCGGCTCCCCCAGCTTCACGTCGCCGCCCTCGCCGACCAGCAGCACTTCGAGATCGACCTTCGCGCCCACGTCCTGCGCGAGCTTCTCCACCTTGAGGAGGTCGCCTTCCTTGACGCGGTACTGTTTTCCGCCCGTCCTGACCACTGCGTACATCGGAGATCTCCTCGCTTTCCGGCTTGGAACCGGCCCGGCAGGCAGGGTGATCCCGCCGCCCGGCGCGGAAAGGAACGGGCGATCTAGCGGGTCCAGGTGCCAGAGTCAAGCTATCGCGCTTCGGGCAGGTTTTCCTACCCGGCCGCCAGGGCGGGTACGCTTCGCTCGTACGGGGCGCGCGCGACGCCGCGTTCGGTGACGATGGCGGAGATGTAGCGCGCCGGCGTCACGTCGAAAGCGGGGTTGAACACCTGCACGCCATCGGCGGCGACGCGCGACCCGGCAAGGTGTGTCACCTCGGCCGGCGGGCGCTCCTCGATGGGAATGTCGCCGCCGCTCTGCGCGCGCAAGTCGATGGTGCTGGTCGGCGCGGCGACGAAGAACGGCACCGAAGCCGCCTGGGCGGCGAGCGCCAGTGGGTAGGTCCCGATCTTGTTGGCCGTATCGCCGTTGCGCGCGATCCGGTCGGCGCCGACCACCACGCATCCGACCTTGCCACTTCCGAGCAGCGACGCCGCGGCGCCGTCGGGCAGCAGCGTGACTGGGATCCCGTCCTGCAGGAGCTCCCAAGCGGTCAGGCGGGCGCCCTGCAACCACGGCCGCGTCTCATCTGCGAAGACGGCGCACTTCTTTCCCGCCTCCAACGCCGCCCGGACCACGCCCAGGGCGGTTCCGTATCCGGCGGTTGCCAGCCCGCCCGCGTTGCAGTGAGTGAGGATCCCCCGGCCATCGGGGACCAGCGCCGCGCCGTGGCGTCCGATCGCCTTGCAAGCGGCGAGGTCCTCCGCGAGCAACCGGTCCGCCTCGGCCTTCAGCGTCTCGAACGTGCGCGGCTGGACCGCGGAGAGGCGCTCGACCGCCCAGCGAAGATTGACGGCAGTGGGGCGGGAATCGAGCAGCGTGCTTCGTGCCTGCGCGAAGTCCTCGCCGGATTTCGTGGCCAGCGCCAGCCCGTACGCGGCCGCGCACCCGATGGCGGGCGCGCCGCGCACCACCATGTCCCGGATGGCTTGGGCCGTCTCGCGCCCCGAGCGGACGACCACGATTTCGGCGCGCGCGGGCAGTCGGCGCTGATCGAGCAGATGCAAGGCGCCGTCCTCGAACCACAGGGTCCGGAAGCTCATCGCAGCGGCAGCTCCAGGCAGAGTGCGCCCGCAGTCGGCGTCGCGGAATACGGCGGGATCTCCCGGAATCCCATCGACCGGTAGAGCGCGACAGCCTCCTCCATCCTCTCCCCGATGGTGTCGAGCACGACGCGCGAGAACCCGAGCTCGCGGGCCTGCGATACCGCCGCTTGCGCGAGGGCACGCCCTGCGCCGCTGCCGCGCGCCGCCGGCCGGACGTAGAGCCGCTTCATCTCCGCGGTCGACGCGTCCACGGGGCGCAGAGCGACGCAACCTCGTCCAGGCGCGAGCAAAAGGGCTCCCCGGGGCGGCGCATACGCTCCCGGCAACGTCGCGAGCTCCGCGTCGAATCCCTGGAAGCAGGGCGTGAATCCGAACGAGCTCCAGTACTCCGCGAACAGCGAACGCACCTCTTCGAGCTGCGGTCCGGGCCGGTCGACACGCGCGAGCTGCATGGGCGGTATTCTAGAACACATCTCGTGACCCGCGCTGGCAAGGGTCCGCGCTCTAGTCCCGCTTGCGTCGCGTTGCCCTCAAGGCCAGCCAGCCGAGCACGGTCGCAAGAAGGGCGGGACCACCGAGCGAGGCGAACAGCCTGATTCCCTCGCGCGCCGCCTGCTCGATCAGATGGGGCCGGCGCGCTCCGCCGGGGGTGACCAGCGTCGTCGAGGTGCGCAGCACGATGTCCTTGACCGCGAATGCGAGCGTCACCCAGGCGACGATGAGCGAAAGGAGCAGGAGCCACTTGAGCCAGCGGCGCGTCGTGGTCGGCGAAGAGAAGGCGACCGCGCCCGCGAGGGCGAGCGAGGCCAGGAGGAAGGTGGCGAAGAGCGCCGGCACGAAAGGAGATTACTTCGCCTTCTGCGGGCCGTCCGCTTCGCCGACAAGCCGCAGAACACACCGTGGCGCGGTTCGCACTCTACCCAAGCTTCTTCTTGAACAGGGCGTTGAGGGCGCCCGGGTTGCCCTTTCCCTTCAGCTCCTTCATCGCCTGGCCGACGAAGAAACCGAGCAGGTTGGTCTTGCCGGCCTTGTACTTCTCGACTTCGACTGGAGTGCGCGCGATCACCGCGTCGACCACCGCTTCGAGCGCGGCCGTATCGGAGACCTGGGCCAGGCCCTTGCGCTCGACGATCCTCTCCGGCGCCTCTCCGGTGCGGATCAATCCGGCCAGCACCTCCTTGGCGGCGGTCGAGGAGATGGCGCCGGAGTCCTGCAGCTTCCACACCGCGGGGACGAGCGCGGGGTCGAACTTCAGCGCGCCGAGGTCGGCCTCCTTCTCGTTCACCGCGCGGGCCAGCTCGCCGACCACGAACAGGGCGGCGCGCTTCGCGTCCCCGCCGATGCGCCGGTGCACCTCGACCAGGCGGGGGTCGCCGACGATGGTGCGCGCGTCCGCAGCCGAAACGCCGGCGGCGGTGAGCGCTTCCACGACTTCCTGCGGCAGCTTCGGAACGGTGACGCTGTCGAGCAGCTCGCGGGAGACGAGCAGCGGTGGGAGGTCCGGCTCGGGAAAATACCGGTAGTCGTGCGCCTCTTCCTTGCTGCGCATCGGGCGCGTGACGCCTTTCTCGTTGTCGAAGAGCCGCGTCTCCTGCAGCACCTTTCCGCCGCCCTCGATCAGCTCGACCTGCCGCGCGATCTCGTACTCGATCGCCTGCCGCACGAATCGGAAGGAGTTGATGTTCTTCAGCTCGACGCGCGTCCCGAGCTTGCTCTCGCCCTTGCGGCGCACGCTCACGTTCGCGTCGCAGCGGAACGAGCCCTCCTCGAGGTTGCCGTCGTTGATCCCGAGGTAGATCAGGCTGAGCCGCAGCGCCTTGAGATACTCGCTCGCCTCTTCCGCCGAGCGCAGCTCGGGCTTTCCGACGATCTCGATCAAAGGCACGCCGGACCGGTTGAGGTCGACCTCGCTGCCGCCCTCCGCATGCACGTTCTTGCCGGCGTCCTCCTCCAGGTGGATGCGCTCGAGGCCGATCCTTCCCAGCCCGGGCACCGGCACCGCGCCGCCCGAGCAGATGGGAAGCTCGTACTGCGAGATCTGGTAGCCCTTCGGCAGGTCGGGATAGAAGTAATTCTTCCGCGCCCAGATGCTGCGTTCAGCGATCCTGCAGCCGAAGGCCTTGCCAGCCTTGATCGCCATCTCCACCGCAGCTTTGTTCAGCGCGGGCAAGGCGCCGGGCAACCCGAGGCAGACCGGGCAGACCTGCGTGTTCGGCGGCGCCCCGAACTGCGTCGAGCAACCGCAGAAGATCTTCGACCGCGTCAGGAGCTGCGCGTGGACTTCCAGGCCGATGACCGGCTCGAAATCCGCGACGGCCATGGCTAGCGCTCCTCCACGATCGGCGGCAACCGGTGCTCCGCCGGCTCCGCCGCGCGCGCCATGCGGAGCAGCGTCTCTTCGTCGAACGGCTTGCCGATCAGCTGCAGGCCGACGGGCAGCCCTTTCGAGTCGAATCCGCAGGGGACCGAGATTCCGGGCAGCCCGGCCAGGTTCACGGGGACGGTGTAGACGTCGCTCAGATACATCGCGAGCGGATCGTCCAGCTTCTCGCCGAGCCGGAACGCGGTGGTCGGACTGGTCGGCGAAACCACCGCGTCCACGGTGGCGAATGCCTGATCGAAATCGCGGCGGATCAGCGTCCGCACTTTCTGCGCGCGCAGGTAGTACGCGTCGTAATAGCCGGCGCTCAGGGCATACGTTCCGAGCATGATCCGGCGCTTCACCTCGGCGCCGAATCCCTCTGCCCGCGTCTTCTCGTACATCTCCAGCAGCTGGCCAGCCCGTGCGCGGTAGCCGTAGCGGACCCCGTCGTAGCGCGCCAGGTTCGAAGAAGCCTCCGCGGTGGCGACGATGTAATAAGTCGCGATCGCGTGCGGCGAATTCGGCAGCGAGATGTCGCGCACTTCGCAGCCCAGCCCGCGCAGCCTTTCGATCCCCGCGCGCACGGCACGCTCGACCTCCGGCGAGACGCCTTCGCCGAAGTACTCGCGCGGCACGCCGAGGCGCAGGCCGCGGACGTCCCGGCCGAGCGCGGCCGCGTAGTCGGGCACCGGACGCCGCGACGAGGTCTGGTCGTTCTCGTCGTGGCCGGCGACGGCCGAGAGCAGGTACGCCACGCCGCGCACGTCCTGCGCGAAGGGGCCCACCTGGTCGAGCGAGCTGGCGAATGCGATCACGCCGTACCGCGAGACGCGCCCGTAGGTCGGCTTCATGCCGACGCACCCGACCATGGCCGCAGGCTGGCGGATCGACCCGCCGGTGTCGGTCCCGAACGCGCCGGCCACCAGCCGCGCGGCCACTGCCGCCGCGCTCCCGCCCGAGGATCCGCCCGGCGTGCGCGAGAGGTCCCATGGATTCATCGTGGGTCCGTAGGCGCTGTTCTCGGTGGACGAGCCCATGGCGAACTCGTCCATGTTCAGCTTGCCCACGATCACCGCGCCCGCCTGCTTCAGTTTGCGCACCACCGTGGCGTCGTAGGGAGGGACGTAGCCGCGCAGGATCTTCGAGCCGCAGGTCGTCTCCACTCCCTCCATGCAATAGATGTCCTTGAGGGCGATGGGGATGCCGTCCAGCGGCCCGGCGGGCTTGCGGTTCGCGCGGCGCTGCGCGGCCGCCTTGGCGGCGGCGTGCGCCTCGCTCTCGGTCAGGCGCAAGAACGCGTGCAGCTTCCCGTCGACCGCGCGGATGCGAGCGAGCGACGCCTCGAGCAGCGCCTGCGGTGAGACCCCGCCGGACGCGAGCGCGTCGGAGATCTGCGAGAGCGGCAATAGATCCGTCTTCACTCGATGATCCTGGGCACGACGAATGCCTTCCCGTCCTGCTGGGGCGCCTGGGCCAGCACCTTGTCCCGGGGCAGGCTCGGTCTCGGTTCGTCCTCGCGCAGGGGAATTCCGCCCGCGGCGTCGCCCGCGAAGGTGAGCGGCTCCACGCCGCTGACGTCCACTCCCTGCAGCCGCTCGATGTACTCGAGCACGTGTCCGAGCTGCGCCGCGAAGCGCTCCTCTTCTTCCGGCGAGAGGGCCAGCCGGGCAAGGCGTGCCACGTGCCTCACCTGCGCGCGATCGATCGCCACTTCCAGCTCCTAGGGCTTGTTCGCCGACTTGAACCAGTTGAGCACGGCATCCATCACCCGGGCCGGCTCGGAGTGCGCGTGCAGGAAATCCCAAGCGGTGTTGTCGAGGAACGCCCCTCCGCACGCCGGGCAGTGCAAGATGCGCACGCCGGCCGCGTCCTCCGGGACCATGAGAGCGCCGCACTGGGGACAGCGTCCCGCGTGCAGCGCGCGCAGGGCGTCTTTCTCGCTCTGCCTCAGCCGCTTCTGCTCTTCGTAGTGCAGCTGCCGCAAGCGCTCCGCGTTCTCGCGCGCGAAGTACTCGTCCTCGATGTTGCTCGGTTTCTCGATGGTCATCTCGCGTCCCGTCCGGCTACTTCCGTTCCGCCGTTCCGCCGAGTTGCTCCAGGAGGGCCTGGGCCCGCTCGTGCTGCGGCGACAGGCGCAAGGTCTCCTTCAGCTCCGCGCGGGCGTTGGCTTCGTCCTTGAGCGCGAGTTGGGCGACGGCGAGCCGGTAATGGATCCGCGCGCTCTGCGGACTCGCCGCCAACGCCGCCTTCAGCTTCGGGACCGCCTTCTCCGCGCCGTCGTCCTCCTGCGCCAGCGCCAGGCCCTGGATCAGCGCCGCGCGGGTTTCGTCCTTCACGTCCTTGAGATATCGATTCATGCTCGAGGGTAGTCGCTTCGCGCGGTAGTAGTCCGCGAACGCGAGCTGCAGATCCTGCGAGTCCGGGTTGGCCTTCGCCGCCGGAGAGAGCAGGTCGAACGCCGATTTCACCTTCACCTTTGCCTGCGTCTGCAGCTGGGCGACGCGCGGATCGTCCGCGTTCTTCTCCGCGACGTGGCCCGCCTGATCGTTCAATGCGTCCGCCCACTGGATCTCGATGCGCGCCAGCGTCGCCGTCGCCTGCGGAAAGCGCACCCGCGGGCCGGCGACCTCGACCGCATCCCGCGCTTTCGTCTCCGCGCTGGCGATCGAGGCCAGCGAGTCCTTCTCCGCGTCCACCTCGGCGGAAGCCAGCGTCTCGATCGCGGCCGGCGGCGGGGCGCGCGGCGCGAGCCTTCGATACGCGATCAACCCCGCTCCCACGACCAGCAGCAACGCAAGACCGGCGGCGACGCCGATGATCAGCCCGCGCGGCGGAGCACGGTCGAACGTCCCCGGCTCCGGCGATGGCTCTTCGTCGGCGACGTCATGCTCTTCAGCTGGCGGTGCCGCCTCTGCCGGGGAAGCGCCCAGCGCGATGAGCTCCGGCGCGGTCGCATGCTCGGATGCGCCGGCAGCGGGCTCGGCTGCGTCGTCCGCGAACGGTGGCGCGCCGCTGGGTGGCTCCGGCGTGGGAACGGGCGCCGGCACCGGCGCCGCCATCGGAATCCGTGCGCCGGGGGACGCGCTCCTGGCCTGAGGCCCGAATACCAGGGTGGACCGCTGGCCGGAAACCGTGGCCGGCTTCGCGCCAGGAGGATTCGACCCCGGTGGTGGAACTTGCGGTCGCGGCGTTTGAACCGCGGCCTGCGATTGGCCGAACGCCATCGGTGCGGCGGGTGCGGCTCCGGCGCCGGCGGCCTTGGTCCCCTTGGCAGGGGCGGCCGGTTGCTTCGCCAGCGCCGCCGGGGTCTTCGCAGCCGGTGGCTGGCTGAACGCTGCGGTTGCGCTCGCGCCGGCTTGTGGACCCTTGTTCACGGCAATACCCGCAGCGGAGAGATTGGCGGCCGGGAACATCATCGTCCTGCCCGCCTCCTCCGGCGCCGGCGGCGCGGCGGGACCGGACGGGACCGCTTTCGCAGGCTGGGGGAGCGGCTTCGCCGGCGCGGATGCCTTTGCTACGGGCGGCGCGGCGAAGATCGCCGTCGAGTTCATGTCCGGCGCTCTCGGGGCCGCGACCGGTCCGGTCGCCGGCGGCGAGATTTGCGCTGCCGGAGCGCCGGGACGGGTCACCCTGAACGTGTTCTGGCACTTTCCGCACCGCATGGTGAGCCCTTGAGGGCCGATCCGGGCGTCGTCGACGCGATAACGGGCCTGGCACTTGTCGCAGCGGACTTCCATCGATGCGTCTCCGGGCGAACGGTGACCTATAGGATTCGCAGGGTATCCTGTAAAGCGGCGGTATCAGACTCCCCCGCACCCGAAAAGTTGACGGA
>Ga0209267_1001209_pt1 | contig 17764 bp, 9 predicted proteins | sample GraSoiAngelo_137_FD_185894 | JGI IMG/M metagenome (GOLD analysis project Ga0209267, IMG submission 185894) | Grasslands soil microbial communities from the Angelo Coastal Reserve, California, USA - 14_0929_09_30cm (SPAdes) (version 2) | ecosystem: Environmental > Terrestrial > Soil > Grasslands ... | reverse complement strand
GTCGCGCAAACCCAGGTGCTGCCAGGTCTTGCCGGCATCGAGCGACTTGTATACGCCGTCGCCATAGGTGATGTTGCCGCGCGGGCAGGCCTCGCCGGTGCCGACATAGATGATATTGTGATCCGAGTCGGCGACCGCGATCGCTCCTATCGAGGCGATCTTCTGCTCGTCGAAGACCGGCTGCCAGGTGCTGCCGGCGTTGGTGCTCTTCCAGACCCCACCGGCCACCGCACCGAAATACCAGGTTGCCGGGTCACCCGGCACGCCGCTCACCGCCACCACTCGGCCGCCGCGGAACGGACCGACCTGGCGCCATTTCATACCGCTGAAGAGTTGCGGATCCACCTGACTGGCAGCCAGTGCCGCACACGGCAGCAGCAACAGCAGCACAGCCAAAACCCTTCCAGGACCGTTGAACCGGCAACGAGTCATTGTGCCCCCTCAGGAGACCTGCCACGCGTGAGCGGCGATTATTCCACGGCACGGGTCAACGTGTTGATGAGATCGTGGCTGGCAGGTGTGAGCGCGCAGCCGAGCCGGCGCGGCTCACCGGCGCAAGTCGGCCGCGACCGAGAGCATGAGCCGCCGGGCCGGAAGCAGATAGTAGGATTGGTCGCCGAATTCGCTGGCGGTGACCGGAGCGCGCCGGTCGGTCAGGTTTTGACCCTCGACCGCCAGGGTGTATTGCCCGAGGCGCCATCCCAAGCGCGCGTCCACCGTCACGTATCCGCCCGCCGCAGCGGTGTTCAGGCGATCGAGGAAGCGGCGCCCGACATAGGCGGCCTGGGTGGCCAGCTGCCATCCGCCCGGAGCCGAAACCTGCACACCAAGGGCTGCAATGTTGTGAGGCGACAGGTTGAGCTGGCGCCCCTCCAGCTGTACGAGGGTTCCTGACTCGCTTGTCATGGTATTACCGAAGCGCGTGTCGTGATAGCTGTACGCCGCGGTCAGGACCGTGCTGGGCGCTGCCTGCCAGCGCAACTCGGTCTCCGCACCGGTAAAGCGCTCGCGACCGGCGTTGACCATGACGGGGGCTCCGCTCGCGTCGGTCTGATTCACGACCAGATTGGCAAAATCGAGCTTGAACGCCGCGATCTCCCAGTCGAGCGCCCCGGCGAGAGTCCTGACTCGCAGCCCGCCCTGGTAGGCCTCGGCATTCTCCGGGTGCAGGATGGCGGCACTCACGTCCGGGCCGAAATCGATGGCGGCCGGCTTGAACGTGTTGCAATACTGAGCGAACAGGATCCCGCGCTGCGGGCCGTCCGCGGCACCCCAGATGCGCAACGTCCAACCCAGGTCGCCACTCACGCGCAGGTGGTTCTGCGAGTCGGTGAAATAGCGGTCATTGGCCGGAGCGATCGTGTCCGCATGCGTCGCCCGCTGGCGCTCGTGAGTGTCGTTGAGCCGCAGGCCCCCGAGAACTCCGAATCGGTCGCGAGGTTTCCAGTCGAGTTGCGCGTACAGGCCGCCAAACTCGCGACGGTCATCGAGAGCGTTGATCTCATCGACATGCCGGGAGGTGCTCGGCGGCGCTGCCCTGCCATCGAGCAGCGCAGAGTAAGCAAAATTCCTGCTCTGCTGCGTCCCAACGCCCGACAGCCAATCGAGCCCCGTGGTCAGACCGAGCGAGCCCGACAGTGGCACGGAGACAAACGTGTCGAAATACAGCTCCCGCACCCTGCGGTCCTGGTTGAAGCCATCGGCATTGTTGCCGTCGGCGCCGATCGAGAGCTGCGGCCGCAGGAAGCCGCGTACGTCGTGGGTCCTCGAGCCGGTGTAGGAGAGCAGCGTCCGCCACTGCCCGTCGTGCAGCGTCTCTTGGAAGCTCATCGCCAGATGCATCCGATGCTCGACGATACCGGAATCGGCGGGATTGAAGTTGCCATCGAGCGGGGTGGCAGTCGTCAACGAGCTCCCCTCGCGAAGCACGGGACTCGTCGGCAGCTGCGTCTGCGCCAGGTACTCGAGGTCCACTGCGGCGTTGCCGTCCAGGAGCGGTGCGGCGGCGCGGTACAGCCCGTGTGCACGGTCAAACCCCTGATCGCGGCCGCTGAGCCGCGTGCGGTCACCGTCAACAAGCAGGGAATGGCGATAGGATCCGCTGGGTGGCAGCGCCGTGGACAGCGAGCCCGCCGCGCTGGAACGGCTGCCGCCGGCGACGCTGAGCTCGTTGGCGCTCTCGCCGGCAGGATAGCGGATCACGTGAATCACGCCGACGAAGGAAGTCGCGCCGAACATGACCGGCGCCGGACCCTTCATGATCTCGATGCGCTCGACGTCGTTGAGATCCAGTGTCGGCACCGCCGGGCTGAACGCGCCGCCCCAGGGCACACCGTCGACCACGAGCAGGAAGGCGTCGAACTCGTGCAGTCCCCACAATGACGGCACGCTGCCCGCGGGGCCGGTATCGCCCCCCGGAGGTGCATCAGCGCCCGCGACCGTTGCGAGCGCCGCGCGCAGATCGGCGCCCCCCAGGCGCCGCAGATCCTCACCCCGAATGACCGTCAGCGGCGCCGGCACGTAGTCGATCGCTTCGGCCACCCGCGTCGCGGTGATCTGGACCTCGGGCAGGGAGACCGCTGCAGCGCCCCCGGCCGCTCCAGCGGCGTTCGCGCAGCTCGCTCCACAGCCGAGCAGAGCCAGCAGTGTCAGGACGGGCGACGCCCGCGACGCGGCGACCGGTCGGTTCATCGTGGCAGCGAGAATAGCGGACAATGCGGCGCAACGGCGGCGCATACTGAGTGTCGGATGTCGGAAATGGATAGCGCGGCGGGGAACGGTGCGATGGCGCCGGCGTCAGAGCGTGAGCTCGGCCTGATCGATGCGTGGTGGCGGGCTGCCAATTACCTCTCGGTGGGCCAGATCTACCTGTGCGACAACCCGCTGCTCACCGAGCCCCTGTCCGCCGCGCACATCAAGCGCATGCTGCTGGGCCACTGGGGAACCACCCCGGGCCAGAATTTCATCTACGCGCATCTCAACCGCATCATTCGCGCCTACGGCCTGAACATGATCTACATCTCCGGCCCCGGTCATGGCGGGCCGGCGCTGGTGGGCAATGCGTATCTCGAGGGAACCTACAGCGAGATCTATCCCGAGATCTCCGCCGACGCCGCCGGCCTCAGGAAGCTGTTCATGCAGTTCTCTTTCCCCGGCGGCATTCCGAGCCACGTCTCGCCCGAATGCCCCGGTTCCATTCATGAGGGCGGAGAGCTCGGCTACTCGCTCAGTCACGCCTTCGGCGCGGCGCTCGACAACCCGGACCTCATCGTCGCCTGTGTGGTCGGTGATGGCGAAGCGGAAACCGGACCGCTCGCGACCGCCTGGCATGCCAACAAATTCCTGAATCCGGCCACCGACGGGGTGGTGCTGCCGATTCTGCATCTGAACGGCTACAAGATCGCCAATCCCACCATCCTGGCGCGCATCTCCCGCGGCGAGCTGCGACAGCTGCTGGAGGGTTGCGGGTGGACACCGCACTTTGTCGCCGGCGAGGAGCCGCGCACGATGCACCGGCTGATGGCCGATGCGCTCGACACGGTGCTCGCGCGCATCCGGGAGATTCACGAGGCCGCGCGCGTCAAGGGCAGCCGCTCGCGCCCGTCGTGGCCGATGATCGTGCTCGCAAGCCCCAAGGGCTGGACCGGGCCCAAAGAGATCGACGGACAGCGCATCGAGGGCACCTTCAGGGCCCATCAGGTTCCGCTGACCGACCCACGCACCAACCCGGCGCACCTGCGCCAGCTCGAGAGCTGGCTGCGCAGTTACCGGCCGCAGGAGTTGTTCGAGGCGCAGGGCCGGCTGCGGGCGGAACTGCGCGCGCTTGCGCCCGCGGGCGAGCGCCGCATGAGCGCCAATCCGCACGCCAACGGCGGCCTGCTGCTTCACGACCTCGAGCTGCCTGACTTTCGGGCCTACGCGATCGAGGTGCCCGGCCCGGGTGCCGTGCAGGCCGAGGACACACGCGTGCTGGGCCGGTATCTGCGCGACGTGATCAGATTGAACGCCACGCGCAGAAACTTTCGTATCTTCGCACCCGATGAGACGATCTCGAACCGGCTCACTGCGGTGTTCGAGGCGACCGCGCGGCAGTGGGATGCCGCGATGCTCGAGGGGGATGAGTTCCTGGCCAACGAGGGCCGGGTGCTCGAGATGCTGAGCGAGCACCAGTGCGAGGGCTGGCTCGAGGGTTATCTGCTCACCGGCCGTCACGGGCTCTTCAACTGCTACGAGGCCTTCGTTCACATCGTCGATTCGATGCTCAACCAGCACGCCAAGTGGCTCAAGGTCAGCGCGCAGCTGCCGTGGCGGCGCAGGATCGCCTCGCTGAACTATCTGCTCACCTCGCATGTCTGGCGCCAGGATCACAATGGCTTCACGCACCAGGATCCGGGTTTCCTCGATCTCGTCGTCAACAAGAAGGCGCAGGTAGTGCGCGTATATCTGCCGCCCGACGCCAACTGCCTGCTGTCGGTCATGGACCACTGTCTGCGCAGCCGCCATTACGTCAACGTCGTGGTGGCTGGCAAGCACGCGGCGCCGCAGTGGCTCACCATGGATGCGGCGCTGGAGCATTGCGCCAGCGGTATCGGGCTGTGGGCGTGGGCGAGCAGCGACGCCGGCGGGGAACCGGACGTGGTGATGGCCTGCGCGGGAGATGTGCCGACGCTGGAGACCCTCGCCGCGGTATCGATCCTGCGTGGCGCACTGCCGGAACTGAAGATCCGCGTGGTGAATGTCGTGGATCTGATGAGACTGCAGCCCGACAGCGAGCACCCGCACGGGCTCTCCGACCGCGACTTCGACTCGCTCTTCACGCAGCACAGACCGATCATCTTCGCCTTCCACGGCTATCCGTGGCTCATCCATCGCCTCGCCTACCGCCGCAGGAACCACGCGAACCTGCATGTGCGCGGCTACAAGGAGGAAGGCACGATCACGACCCCCTTCGATATGACGGTGCTGAACGATATGGATCGCTTCCACCTCGTCCAGGACGTCATCGATCGTCTGCCGCAGCTCGCCGGCCGCGGCGCTGACCTCAAGGACGAAATGCGCAACCGGCTGATCGAACATCGCCAGTACATCACCCGCCATGGCGAGGACATGCCGCTGGTGCGCGACTGGCGTTGGCACACGCACGCGGGCCCGGACCCGGTAAGACGGTGATACGCCCGGGGCGCAGCCGTCACCCGGCCCCATCATTCACCGGCGCGCCACTCGGCGCAGCCGCAGCGCTGCTGCTGTGTGTTGCGGGTTGTTCGCTGATCTCCCTGAAGACTCCGGAGCGGCCACTCTCGAGTCGCGATCTGAATGCGCGCATTCTCGCGCGCGAATTCTCCTACCATTTCATCGCGTTGGTCGTGCAGTGCGCCGACGACATCGCGGCGCACGACAGCGATCCCGAGGTGCTGGCGAATGCGCTGCGCTGGAAGATCGGCGCGGCGGCGGAGAGTCAGCGTGCGGCTACCCGCCTGGCTCCGATGATGGCCTTGCTCGATACCTGGGCACTCACCTCGCAGATGCGGCAATTCCTGTCGCCCGGACAACCCGGCGGCGCACTGCTCGGCTCTCACCAGGAGGCTGCCCTGACGGTCGCGAGCGAGCTCGATGCGGGGGCCGAGGACCTGGCGCGCAGGCTCATCGCTCCCGGTGAATTTGCGCAGTATCAGCGATTCGTCGCGAGCTACACGCACGAGCATCCCTTGCGGGATCTGCAGTTCGTACGCGCCTCGGTCGTGGAGCTGTGGAGTCAGAAACGCGGCGCCGGCACCAGATTGGTCGACTCGATCGGTACGATTCCCGAGGCGATGGAGGATGTTTCCGATCGCACCCGGATCGCGAGCGAGGCGCTCGCCCTGCAGACCATCTGGCGGACCGAGCTGGCGCTGCGCGAGTCGGGCTACTCGCACGGCGACATCCACGCCGCGCTCACGCAGCTCGACGAGCGCCTCGCCAAACTATCCGCCGCGGCGGAGAGCGCACCACAGCTGGTGCACGAGGCGGTCGCCGATGTCCGTGAGAGCGTGGTCGATCTGCTGCGACGGGTCGATTCATCTGCGGCCTCGATCCTCGAGACGCTGCGCAGCGAGCGCGCCGCGCTGGCGACGGACGTGCGCGGCGAGCGCGAAGCGGTGGTGCTGGCGGCCGACGCCGAGCGCGCCTCTCTCGCCCGGGACGCGGCCAGGATTGCCGATCAGGTGGTGAAAGCCAGCGGCGAGCAGGCGCGCCGGCTCGCGCGCGAGGTGTTGCTGCTGCTCGGCGTACTCGCCATCGTGCTGCTGGGTCTGCCGTTTGCGGCCGGGTATCTCGTGGGTCGTGCGCGGACCGGTCGCACTCCTGCGGATGGCGGATAGGCGGTCGGCCTAGGAGTTGAGTTTGCGCCCGGGGGCCTCATCCGCCGCCGCAGCGCTGGCGGGCAGGCGCGCCAGCAGCTCGGTCAGCTTCGCGAGGTCGAGCGGCTTGACCAGATGCGAATCGAAGCCCGCCTCCCGCGAGCGGCGGCGGTCCGAGTCCTGGCCCCATCCGGTGAGCGCCACCAGAGTGATCCGCTTGCCCCACGCCTGCGCGCGGATGCGCCGCGCGACCTCATAGCCGTCGAGCAGCGGCATGCCGATATCGAGCAGCGCCACTTCGGGCAGGTGCCGCTCGGCGGACTCGAGCGCGAGGCTCCCGTTGGCGGCGCTGAAGACTTCGTGGCCACCCAGCTCCAGGACCGTCGCCAGAGTCTGCAGCGCGTCGACGTTGTCGTCCGCGACCAGTATGCGGCGACGCACCGGCGCCGGCTCTTCGGTTGCGGCGGACGGCCCGCCGTTCGCGGACTGCGTCGCCTCGAGCAGCAGCGGCAGCCGGATCACGAATTCGCTCCCCAGGCCGGCGCCCTCGCTGTGCGCGCTGATGGTCCCGCCGTGCATCTGCAGCAGCCGGCGCACCAGGGCGAGCCCGATCCCGAGACCGCTGTGCGGGTGATGCGAGTGGCGGTCGAGCTGGGTGAACAGGTCGAAGATCCTGGGCAGCACCTCCGCGGAAATGCCGATGCCGTTGTCGCGCACCCGGATTTCGACCTCCGCCCCCTGGCGGCGGACGCTGAGACTGATGCGCCCTCCCCGCTCGGTGTATTTGGCCGCGTTGCCCAGGACGTTGCCCAAGGCCTGCGTGAGCCGCAGCGGGTCGGCGTCGACCCTGAGCGTCGCATCGGGAATCTCGGTCGTGAACTGGTGCCCGCGCTCCTGTATCAAGGGCTGCACGATCTCGACGGCGCGCGCGATCAGCGTCGGAAGCTCGATCGGCTCGCGCGACAGGTTGATCTTGCCGCGCGTGATGCGCGCCACATCGAGCAGGTCGTCGACCAGTCGCGTGAGGTGCGAGAGCTGCCGCTCGATCACGTCGCGCGACCAGCTCAGCTGTGGGTCGGCTACCGGCTTCATGCGCATGAGCTGTACGGCACTCAGAATCGGCGCCAGCGGATTGCGCAGCTCGTGCGCGAGCATCGCGAGGAACTCGTCCTTGTGGCGGTCCGCCTCCTTCAACGCCTGTTCCGCCCGGGTCCGCTCGGCAACTTCGCTCTGCAGCGCGCGGTTCGCGCCTTCGAGCTCCGCATTGGCGCGCTGCAGGGTGGCATTGAAGGCTTCGAGCTCGCGGGTCTTCTCCGCCTGCAGCGTCGTGTTGGCCTCGGCCAGGCGCTGGTTCGCCAACTCGAGATTGCGGTTCAGCTCGCGCAGCTCGCGGCGCTTGCAGTACAGCTCGACCAGCACGGCGACCTTGCTGCGCAGGATCTCCGGCACCACCGGTATGGACACGTAGTCGACCGCCCCGACCTTGTAGCCCTTGAGGCGGTCGAGCTCGGTCATGTGCACGCCGGTGACGAAGATGATGGGAGTCTTCTCGAAGCGCGGATGGTCGTGGATCAGCCGTGCCGCCTCGAAACCGTCCATTTCCGGCATGCTGACATCGAGCAGCACCACGGCGAATTCCTCGCGCATGAGCTTGTCCAGCGCCTCGAGCCCCGAGTGAGCGCATACCAGGTTCTGCCCCAGCTCGCTCAGCACCGACTGGTAGGTGAGCAGCCGCGCAGGCTGGTCATCGACCAGCAGGATGTTGACTTTCTCACTGACCTCCATGCCGCTACCGCCCCCCGATCCCATCACTCTTAACGGTGCAGCCACGTCCGTACCAGAGACAGCAGCTGCTCGGTGTTAACCGGCTTGGCGACGTAGTCCGAAGCCCCCGCTTCCAGGCACTTCTCGCGGTCGCCCTTCATGGCCTTGGCGGTGAGGGCGATGATCGGCAGCTGCCGGAACTGATGCTTGCTGCGGATGCGGCGCATGGTCTCGTAGCCGTCCATTTCCGGCATCATGACATCCATCAGCACCAGCGACAGATCCTCGGTGCTCTCGACCAGCTTGATCGCCTCCTGGCCGTTGGTCGCCGTGATCACCTGCATGCTGTGGCGCTCGAGCAGGCTGTTGAGCGCGAAGATGTTGCGGATATCGTCGTCGACCACCAGCACCTTGCGGCCGCTGAGGGGCTCGTCGCTCTCGTGCAGCGCCTCGATCATGCGCTGCTTCGCCTCCGGCAGATCGGCGATCACCCGGTGCAGGAACAGGGCCGTCTCGTCCAGCAGCCGCTCCGGGGAGCGCACGCCTTTGAGCACGATGCTCTTGGCGGCCTTGCGCAGCTCGGTTTCCTCCGCGTCGGTCAGCTCGCGCCCGGTGAAGACCACGACCGGCGTGCGCCGCAGTTCACCGTCCTGCTGCACCTGGGCGAGCAGCTCGAAGCCCGACATGTCCGGCAGGCGCAGATCGAGAACCACGCAGTCGAAGCTGCCGGCGCGCAGGGCCGCGAGCGCCGCGGCGCCGCTGGCGGCCGTGGTGATCTCCAGGTCGCTGTGTCCGAGCAGCTCGGTGACGCTCAACTGCTCGGCCGGATCGTCCTCGACCACCAGCAGCCGTCGCATTCGGGATGCGGTGAAGCTCTTGAGCCGGTCGAAAGCGGCTTCGAGCTCGTCGGTGGTGACGGTCTTGGTGATGAACTGGAAGGCGCCGCGCTCGAGGCCGTACTGGCGCTCGTCCTCGATGGTCAGGACCTGAACCGGGATATGGCGTGTTTCGGGGCTGCGCTTGAGCTGAGTGAGCACCGTCCAACCCAGCATGTCCGGGAGGAACACATCGAGCGACACGGCGCTCGGGCGGTACTTGTGCGCCAGGGTGAGCGCATCGGCGCCGGTCCGCGCCAGCAGGATCTTGAATCCCCGCTGGCGCGCGAGATCGAGCAGGATGCGGCAGTAATGCGGGTCGTCCTCCACCACCAGCAGCACCGCATCCTCGGGCTGCAGGTCTTCCCGATCGTCCGCGATCTGCTCCTGCCGCACCGGCAGCACCACCGGTTGAAATACAGCCACCGCGGTCGCAGCCGCGGCCGGATCCCGGGCCACGGCCCTGTGATAGGCCGGGCCCAGGTAGGAAAGAGGCAGATACAGGGTGAAGGTGCTGCCGCTGCCGGAGATGCTGCTCAGGCGGATCTCCCCGCCCAGCAGGTGCGCCAGCTCGCGGCTGATGGCCAGTCCGAGACCCGTGCCGCCGTACTTGCGGGCGGTGCCCGCATCGGCCTGCTGGAAAGCCTCGAATATGATCCGCTGCTTCTCCGGGGGTATGCCGATGCCGGTATCACTGACGGAGAACTCGACCACCGAGGGAGCCTCCCGCAGGATCGGATGCTCGGGACTCCAGCCGACGGTGGCGACACCCACGTGCAGGCGCACGCCGCCGCGCTCGGTGAACTTGAGCGCGTTGGAGAGCAGATTCTTCAATACCTGCAGCAGGCGCTTGGAGTCGGTGGTGATCGCCCTTCCCAGGCGCGTATCGAAGTCTGCCGTGAAGGACAGCTGGCGCGCGTCCGCCTCGTGGCGGAAATTGCGCTCGATGGTCTCGCGCAGGTGCGTGAACAGCAGGTCTTCACACTCGACCGTGACCGTGCCCGATTCGATCTTGGACAGATCGAGGATGTCGCTGATGAGGTTGAGCAGGTCGGTCCCGGCGCCGTGGATCGTCTTGGCGAACTCGACCTGCCGGGACGACAGGTTGCCGTCCGCGTTCTCGGAGAGCTGCTGGCCGAGAATCAGGATGCTGTTGAGCGGTGTGCGCAGCTCGTGCGACATGTTCGCCAGGAACTCCGACTTGTAGCGCGAGGTGAGCGCGAGCTCCGCCGCCTTCTCCTCGAGCGCCCGCCGGGCGAGCTCGATTTCCTGGTTCTTGCGCTCGACCTCCACGTTCTGCTCCGCGAGCAGCTTCGCCTTGCTCGCCAGCTCGGCGTTGGTCTGCTGCAGCTCGGTCTGCTGCGACTGCAGCTCGCCGGCGAGCTGCTGCGACTGCGTGAGCAGACCCTCGGTGCGCATCGTCGCCTCGATGGTATTCAACACCACGCCGATGATGCTGCCGGTCAGCTGCTCGAGAAATGCCAGGTGCGAGGCCGTGAAGCCCCCGAGCGATGCCAGCTCGAGCACGGCTTTGACCTGTCCTTCGTACAACACCGGCAGGACGATGACATGGTGCGGCCGGGCGCTCAGCAGCCCGCCGCGCAGCTGGATGGAATCCGGTGGAATATCCGTCAGCAGCAGGCGCTGCCGGTCGGCGGCCGCCTGACCCACCAGCCCCTCGCCCAGGTGGTAGCGGCGCGGCTCGCGGCTGTCGGCGGGTGCGTCGGCGTAGCTGGCGAGCTCCTTGAGGCAGGGCGCGCGGTTCGCGCTGTCCATGACGTAAACGATTCCCTGCTGGGCGTTGACCAGCGGCGCAAGCTCGGACAGCAGCAGCTTGCCCACCGTCACCAGATCGCGCTGTCCCTGCATCATGCGACTGAACTTCGCGAGGTTGGTCTTGAGCCAGTCCTGCTCGGTGTTGCGCTCGGTGGTCACGCGCAGGTTGCCGATCATCGCGTTGATGTTGTCCTTGAGCTCCGAGACCTCGCCGCGCGCCTCCACCTGGATCGAGCGGGTCAGGTCGCCCTTGGTCACGGCGGTGGCCACCTCGGCGATCGCGCGCACCTGGTTGGTGAGATTGGCGGCCAGCAGGTTCACGTTCGCCGTGAGATCCTTCCACGTTCCGGCCGTGCCCGGGACGTGGGCCTGACCCCCGAGACGCCCCTCGACGCCGACTTCACGCGCCACGCTGGTGACCTGGTCGGCGAAGATCGCCAGCGTATCGGTCATGCTGTTGATGGTGTCGGCCAGCGCGTTGACCTCGCCCTTGGACTCGACCGTGAGGCGCTGGCGCAGGTCGCCGTTGGCGACCGCGGTCACCACTTTCACGATGCCGCGCACCTGGTTGGTGAGGTTGTTCGCCATCACGTTCACGTTGTCGGTGAGATCCTTCCACGTGCCGGCGACGCCGGGCACCAGCGCCTGTCCACCGAGCTTGCCTTCGGTGCCGACCTCACGCGCCAGGCGGGTCACTTCCGCCGCGAAGCCGTTGAGCTGGTCCACCATCGTGTTGATGGTTTCCTTCAGCTGCAGGATCTCGCCCTTCACGTCCACCGTGATCTTGCTCGACAGGTCGCCGCGCGCGATGGCGGTCGAGACCTCGGCGATGTTGCGCACCTGGCCGGTGAGGTTGCGGGCCATCGAGTTGACGTTGTCGGTCAGGTCCTTCCAGGTACCCGCGACTCCCGGCACGATGGCCTGGCCACCCAGCTTGCCCTCGGTGCCCACTTCGCGGGCCACGCGCGTCACTTCGGCGGCGAAGCTGTTGAGCTGATCGACCATCGTATTGACGGTCTCCTTCAGCTGCAGGATCTCCCCGCGCACGTCCACCGTGATCTTGCGCGACAGGTCGCCGCGTGCGATGGCGGTCGCCACTTCGGCGATATTGCGGACCTGACCGGTCAGATTGCTCGCCATCGAGTTGACCTTGTCGGTGAGATCCTTCCACACGCCGCTGACGTCCTTCACCACCGCCTGACCGCCCAGCTTGCCTTCGGAACCGACCTCGCGCGCCACGCGCGTCACCTCCGCGGCGAACCCGTTGAGCTGATCGACCATGGTGTTGATGGTCTTCTTCAGCTGCAGGATCTCGCCCTTGACATCCGCGGTGATCTTGCGCGACAGGTCGCCGCTCGCGATGGCGGTGGAGACTTCCGCGATGTTACGGACCTGGCCGGTCAGATTGCCCGCCATGGAGTTGACGTTGTCGGTGAGATCCTTCCAGGTACCGGCGACGCCCGGCACCACGGCCTGGCCGCCGAGCTTGCCCTCGGTGCCCACCTCGCGCGCCACGCGCGTCACTTCCGCCGCGAAGCCGTTGAGCTGATCCACCATCGTGTTGATGGTGTTCTTCAGCTCGAGGATCTCGCCCTTCACGTCCACGGTGATCTTGCGCGACAGGTCGCCGCGCGCGACCGCGGTCGTCACTTCCGCGATGTTGCGCACCTGGCCGGTCAGATTGGTCGCCATCGCGTTGACCGAGTCGGTGAGGTCCTTCCAGGTGCCGGCCACGCCGGAAACGATCGCCTGCCCGCCCAGCTTGCCTTCAGTGCCCACCTCGCGCGCCACGCGCGTCACTTCCGAGGCAAACGAGCGCAGCTGGTCGACCATCGTGTTGATGGCCTCCTTCAGCTGCAGGATCTCGCCGCGTACATCGACCGTGATCTTGCGGGACAGGTCGCCGTTGGCGACCGCGATCGTCACTTCGGAGATGTTGCGGACCTGGCCGGTGAGGTTACTGGCCATCGAGTTGACGCTGTCGGTCAGGTCCTTCCAGGTGCCGGCGACGCCGGGCACTGCGGCCTGCCCGCCGAGCTTGCCCTCGGTGCCCACCTCGCGCGCGACGCGCGTGACCTCGGAGGTGAAGGCGCTCATCTGCTCGATCATCGTGTTGACGATCGTGGCGGATCTGAGGAATTCTCCCTTGAGCGCGCGCCCATCCACGACCAGGCTCATGGTCTGCTGCAGGTCGCCCTTGGCGACCGCCGAAATGGTGCGCGTGACTTCCGCCGTCGGCCACAGCAGGTCGTCGATGAGGGTATTCACCGAGGCTTCCATCGCGCCCCAGGCACCGGAGCGCCGCTCGCTCGCCATGCGGTGACGGGGCTTGCCGTCCTTGCCGACGATCTGCCCGGCACGCTCCAGCTCGCGCGCCAGGCGCTCATTGGAAGCCACGATCTCGTTGAAGGTATCGGCTACCTTGCCCGCAAGCCCGGTCTGATCGCTGGCGAGCCGAACCGAGAAGTCTCCGTCGCGCACCGCCTGCAGCACCCGCAGGAGCTTGCGCTGGTCGAGACTCTTCGTCTCCGTGCCGAGCCGGCCATTGGACTTGCGCCTGCGGCGCTCACGTACTTGCGTTTCCATCAGCAGGCTCCAGAATGGACCACACCCCGTACGGGGCGCTGCCGGATCGGCTTACAGCGGGTGGTCAGAAACGGCGGTTCGCGGCGGGCGACGGCTGCGGTTTGCGCGCAGGGCGCGAGGCAGCGTCAGCCCAAGCGAGGCAAGCGGCTGGGGGCGGAGATGCCGCGTGCGCGCAGCCGGAACGACTCCGGCGCCTCCGCGCGCACGATCGCTCGCCACGGAGCATCTCCAGACCCGCCCCTCGAGGCGGGCTCCCTGCAACCCCTCAAATCCCAACGTCCACCTGATCCCAGCCGAAAGCGGGAACATAGCAGAAGGCCGTTCTGGCGCAAGGAGTATCCTCACAAAACCAAGCGCGCGGAACGCGCCAAAAACAGCTCGGATGGACTCACGCATACATCGTGCCGGCCGGGGAGGAATTCAGGTGCCTGAGGAGCCCGCGACCTGCGGCGTGAGTTCGGCCCGGGGCCCGATCCGGGCCCGGGTGCCCGGCAAGGCGGTGGCGTGAGCGCCACAGTTGCGAGCTGCGACTGGGGCTCCTTGCGCGGCCTGCTGCTCGAACGGGCCTGCGAACCGTATCGCCGGGCCGGCCGCTTCGCGTATTACTTCGCACGCGGCAAGCTGCGCGGCGACCCGGTATTTCGCGCGCTACTGGAACTGGGCCTGCTGCGCGGACGGGCACGCATCCTCGACCTGGGCTGCGGCCAGGGACTGTTGGCTGCCTGGCTGCAGGCCGCCGCGCACTGTTACGAGCGCGGCATCTGGCCGGCGGCCTGGCCGCCGGCGCCCCGCCCTCAATCGATGCGCGGCATAGAGATCATGGCGGACGAGGTCGCGCGGGCGCGCCTCGCGCTCGGGCCCGACTGTGACGTGCTGCAGGCGGACATCCGCAGCGCGCCGTTCGGCAGCGCCGACGCGGTGGTCATGCTGGATGTGCTGCACTACCTCCCCGCGCAATCGCAGCGCGAGGTGCTGCAGAGGGTGCGCGCCGCGCTGCCGCCGGGGGGCTTGCTGCTGCTACGCGTGGGCGATGCCAGCGGCGGTATGCGCTTTCGCTTCACCCGGTGGGTCGACAGTCTGATCATGCGGGCGCGCGGTCGCGGCGCGGCGGCTCTGCATTGCCGCAGCATCGAGCAGTGGCGCGAGCTGCTGTACGAGTGCCGCTTCGACAGCCGCGCCGAGCCCATGAGCCACGGCACTCCCTTCGCCAATGTGCTGCTGATCGCGCTGGCGATCTAAGGCGTTGCGGAGCTTCAGCGGCCGTCACTCGGCAGGAGCAGTGCCCTCAAGCGGCGCTGAAGTAGCGCGGGTCGTGCGGCGTGCGCGCGAAAATCCGCCGCAGCACGGGTTCGAAGGTGGCGAGGTCCTCGGTCGGATAGTCCGGATCGAAGGAGCACTGATCCCAGGCGGCGCAGAAGTGCACGCAGGCCTCGTACCACGGATGGTGGCGCCAGCGCTCGCGAGCGTTGCGATCACCGCCGAAGTGATGCACGTAATAGTAGTTCTGGAACAGACCGTGTTGCGCCACGATCCAGCTCACTTCCGCTCGCACGTAGGGGCGCAGTATCGCCGCCGCGAGCTCGGCGTGGTTGTAGGGCGCCAGCTCATCGCCGATGTCGTGAATGAGCGCCGCCACGATCATCTCTTCGTCGGCCCCGTCCTTCATGGCGCGGGTGGCGGCCTGAAGACAATGCCGCAGCCGGCTGACCGGATAACCTTCGACGGAATGATCGAGCTTGCGCAGGCTCTCGAGCACGCGCCCGCCCAGGCCGAGGGCATACGTCCGCTCGGACTCATCCAGCAGCAGATAGTCCTCCCTGGTGCCGTCCTGCATCCGCCGGAAGCTCACGATCCTGCTCACGCGCTGCGCCTCTCGGCGGATGACTGAGCGCGGCGGCGGCGCAGCACGCGATACAGGCTGCGCGGTCCGTCGCTATCGATGTAGCAGCCCTGCAGGTGACGCAAGCCTTCGGACGGATCGAAGGCGGTGCGCCCGTGCAGCAGCCGGCAATTGTCGAACATCACCAGATCGCCGGCCTTCAGCAGAAAGCGGATCTCGAAATCCGGCGCCCGCAGGCGGTGGTCGAACAGTTGCCGCGCACGGTAGTAGGCGTCGAGGCGCTCGCGCGCAAACAGCGGCACGAAGTCCAGCCGCGGGCTGAAGTGAATGGCCTTGGGATCACCACCGAGGTCCAGCTCGATGAGCGGTGCGCTCGCGGTCAGCTCGGCGTCGACGTCGAGGTACTTGAACCGCACCGGCGTGCTGGCGAGAAGCGCGAACGCCTGCGGATGGCGTTCGCGCAAGGCCTGCGCCACGGCGAAGCCGTCCACCAGCGTGGACAGACCGCCGCTGGTCTCATTCACCAGGCAATGCAGCAGCTGGATCCCGGGTACCGGCGCGCGATAGGGATTGTCGGTGTGCGGATCGAGTGCCAGCGAGGTGTAAGCGAGGTCGTTGGCATTGGGTGTCGAGCGCACGTTGAACAGCGCACCGAAATTCGTCTCGCGCGTGAACCCGAACATCGCACCCAGCTTGAGCACCATGCCCGGCTCGGTGGGCACGCCCTCGAAGACCACGAATCCGAGAGTCAGGAATGCTTCCAGCCACGAGCTCAGCTCGGCCGCGCCCGGGTCGGCGCGCCAGCGCGCCCGCGGCAGCTCGGCGAGCGTGCCGTCCCACAGCCGCGGCGCGGGGCAATCGTGGCTGGTGGGCGTGAGCGCCGCTTCCGCGAGGATCTCCTCGGCGTTGAAACTCGCTTCATGTCCGTCGCTGAATTTGATCCGGTAAGTACCCGGCCGCGGCTGCGACACCGCCACCAGCGCGAGCTCAACATCGAAGTCCGACGGATCCTGCAGCCGCTGCTGCGTCTGCAGATCGATGCTGGCCGGATCCCTGCAGCGTTCGCGCAGCCACAGCGGATGGATGGAGTGCTGAGTGCCGTCGGCGCGCTCCAACACCAGCTCGGTGGGCCCACCTATCTTCAGAGTCGGCGATCGTTGCTTGGCAGACACGAGCGGCAGTCTAGCGTCGCGACTTGAACTGTGTCCACGCCGGGCGCGGATGCGCTCGGGCGTGCCCTGCCAGCCCTCCCTTCAGCCGGCAGCCGGCTTCAAGCCGCGACTTCAGGAAAAGCTCGGGCGCTCCGGGCCTTGCGAATCGAGGCCCGCTTGCGCGAAGCGCCGCGCATGCGCGTAGCCGTGCTGACGCCCGCAGTGTATTTTCTGCTGCCTGACAACGGGAGCACCGCCATGAGCTTGAGCCGCCGTGACCTGCTGACCGCCTCCGCCCTGCTGCTTGCCGGACCGGGCGCCGCGCTGCGCGCCGCCGGCAAGGAGGCGGCTGCCGGCGAGACGCCCATGGTGCTGTGTTGGAACGAGAATCCCTACGGACCTTCCCCGGCGGCGCGGCTCGCCGTGAGCCGCTCGATCGCCCAAGGGTGCCGCTATCCCGCCGACGCCGAGATCCAGGAACTCGTCGAGGCGCTCGCCAGACACGAGGGCGTCGGCGCGGATTGCATCGTCACCGGCACCGGCTCGGGTGAGCTGCTGTGCGCGCTCGGTCTGCTGTGCGGGCGTGACGGCGGGGAGATCATCGCGGCCGCCCCCACCTACGCGGAGCTGCCCGACTATGCGCGCCTGCGGGGCGCGACGCTGAAATTCGTGCCGGTCGATGCCGCCCTCCGTCACGACCTGCCGGCCATGCACGCGGCGGTCTCCGAGCGCACGCGCGCCATCTACATCTGCAATCCCAACAACCCCACCGGCACGGCCCTGGGCGCGAGCGAGGTACGCGCGTTCGTGGCGGCGCTGCCCGAGCGCCTCATCACGATCGTCGACGAAGCCTACATGGACTTCACGGTCGGAGCCGACGTGGCTTCGGTCGCCGATCTGGTCGCAACCAGCCACCGTGTGGTCGTGCTCAGGACGTTCTCCAAGATCCATGGCATGGCGGGCCTGCGCTGCGGCTACGCCATCGCCCGGCCGGATCTGGCTGCCGCGCTGGCGGCTACCCGCATGTCCACGCCGAACATCCTGGCGGTGCACGCGGCGCGCGCCAGCCTCGGCGATCGCGTCTTCCTCGCCGAGTGCCGCCGGCGGATCATCGCGAGCCGCACCCGCATCACCACCGAGCTGGCGCGCCTCGGGCTACGCTACGCCGAGCCGCAGGGCAATTTCGTGTTCTTCGACACCGGCATGCCGCTGGCGCGTTTCACCGGGCTCATGCGCGCGCGCAACATTCTCGTCGGCAGGCTCTTTGCGCCCTACGAGAACTGGTGCCGGATCACGATCGGCACGGAGCCCGAGGTGAGTGCGTTCCTCGACGCGCTGCGCGCCATCACGGCGAGTTGAGTGCGCCCCGGGGCTCCCACAGCAGGCTCATGCAGGTGAGCGCCGCTTCCGCCTTGTGCAGCTCACCCACCTCCACGG
>Ga0209267_1001206_pt1 | contig 17783 bp, 20 predicted proteins | sample GraSoiAngelo_137_FD_185894 | JGI IMG/M metagenome (GOLD analysis project Ga0209267, IMG submission 185894) | Grasslands soil microbial communities from the Angelo Coastal Reserve, California, USA - 14_0929_09_30cm (SPAdes) (version 2) | ecosystem: Environmental > Terrestrial > Soil > Grasslands ... | reverse complement strand
GCGTACAAGCGGCCGACCGGGGGAATCTTGCTAAGAAGGAGGTGAGCCCGGATGGCCGCAAAGAAGAAAGCAGGCGGAAAGAAGAAAGCCGCGAAGAAGTCGTCGAAGAAGAAGTAGGTTAGCTTTTAAGCTGACTTCAATACAGCCGGTGCCGTCGGGCGCCGGCTGTAGCATTTGTGGGGCATGATCGACCTCGATCGCGCCCGCCACTTCCTCAAGGTGCGGCACGATGGAATCCTGGTCACCATCAAGCGCGACGGGAGACCGCAGCTCTCCAACATCCTCTATTTCCTGGATGACGATGGCCGTATCAAAATCTCGGCGACGCAGACCCGGGCCAAGACCCATAACCTTCGCCGTGACCCACGCGCCAGCCTCCATGTCCAGGGCCGCGATCGCTATGAATACCTGGTGGCGGAGGGTACCGTGGAGTTCATCGAAGGCGACGGTCTGGCTGAAGCTCTACGCCACTACTACCGCAAGGTGCGGGGCGACCATCCCGACTGGGCCGAATACGACGCGGCGATGCTCAAGGAGCAGCGCCTGCTGCTGTCGCTCTCGGTCGACCGCGCCTACGGCCAGCTCCGCTAGCGAACCGCCAGGCAGGTGACCGTCTTGAAGACGCCGTCGATCTTCTGGATCTTCTCCACGATGATCGAGCCGATGCCGGCCACGTCGGGGGCCTCGACAGCGGCGATCACGTCATACTCGCCGGTGATCGCGTCCGCGAGCTCGATGCCCTTCACGCCCTGAAGCGACCTGGCGACCTCGATGGCTTTTCCCGCCGACGCGTTGATGAGGACGTACGCTCGCATTGCACCCTCCTGGACGAATTTCGATCTTCAGGATACGGGTTTGGTCGAGGCTAAGATGGAGGCCATGACGTCCATGACGGCAGTGGTCAAGGCCGCTGCCGGCCCGGGCGCCGAGATCGACCAGATCGCTATCCCCGAGCCGAGCGGCAAGGATGTCTTGATCGAGGTGGCCGCGTCCTCGATCTGTGGGACCGACGTCCACATCTTCGATTGGAACGACTGGGCCCGCCGCCATATCCATCCACCCCGGGTTTTCGGGCACGAGATGTCCGGCCGGGTCGTCGCCGTCGGGCCCGAGGTGCGGGATCTGAAGCCAGGGACCTTCGTGGCAGCGGAAACTCACGTCGTCGACCACACCTGCCGGCAGTGTCAGGCTGGTCTCTACCACCTGTGTGAGAACGTCCGAGTCCTGGGCGTCGATCGCGATGGGTCGTTTGCCCGCTACGTCCTGCTGCCGGCCGAAAATTGCTGGCGCAACGCGCCCGGCCTGAGTCCGGAAGTGGCCGCCTTGCAGGAGCCTTTCGGCAATGCGGTCCACGCCGCGCTCGCCGGCCCCCTGAAAGACAATGCCGTCGCGATTTTTGGACTGGGGCCGATTGGCCTCTGTGCCGTCGGCATCGCCCGGGCCGAAGGCGCCGCCGCGGTCTATGGAGTGGAGCCGAATCCGTATCGCCGGGCGCTGGCGGAGCGGATGGGTGCGACCGCCGTCTTTCCGCCCGACGATTCGACGGTGCAAGACATTCGGCGGGCGAACAGCGGTGCTGGCGTCGATGTCGTCCTCGAGATGTCGGGCCATCCGACGGCGGTCGAGCAGGGGCTGCAGGTCCTCCACAACGGAGGATGGATCAGCTTGCTCGGGATTGGCGACCGGCCGGTCACGCTCGATCTGAATGACCTCGTTGTCACGAAAAGCATCACGATCTACGGCATCTTCGGCCGGCGCATCTGGGACACGTGGGAGCGCACCTCGAGCTACCTGAGCACCGGGAAGGTCGACGTGTCGCCGCTGATCACCCACCGGTTTCCGCTCGACGACTTCCAGGAGGCGATGGCCCAGATGAAGAGCGGCCGGGCGGGCAAAGTCGTACTGCTGCCGAACGGCGGCTAGGAGGATGCCATGATCACCGAAAAAAAGACACAGTTCCTGGTCGACGAACTCGACCAGCTCAAAAAAGACGGCCTGTTTCGCCCGCTTCGGGTGCTGGGATCGGCGCAGGACACCGAGGTGGTGGTGGATGGCAAACGCGTGCTCAACCTGTCGTCGAATAACTACCTTGGTCTGACAACCCATCCTCGGCTGAAGAGCGCCATGGTCAAGGCCACCGAGGAATGGGGCGCCGGTTCCGGGGCGGTGCGCACCATCGCCGGGACCATGACGATCCACGAGGAGCTCGAGCGCCGGCTCGCCGAGTTCAAGCACACCGAGGCGTCGCTGGTCTTCCAGTCGGGCTTCACCGCGAATCTCGGCGTCCTGCAATCGCTGGTCAAGGAGGGCGACGTCATCATCAGCGACGAGCTGAATCATGCCTCGATCATCGACGGGATCCGGCTCTCCAAGGCGGAGCGCTCGATCTTCAAGCACCGCGACCTGGATGACCTCGAGCGCCACCTCGAGAAGCATCGCGACAAGCGCGTGAAGCTAGTTGTCACGGACGGGGTCTTCAGCATGGACGGCGACATCGCCCCGCTCGCCGGCATCGTGGAGCGGGCCGAAGGGTTCCAAGCCCTGGTCATGGTCGACGACGCCCACGCCAGCGGCGTGCTGGGAAAGAACGGTCGCGGCTCGGTCAATCATTTCGCCCTCGACGGCCGGGTCGACCTGCAGATGGGAACGCTCTCGAAGGCGATTGGCGTGCTGGGCGGGTACGTGGCGGCGCCCCAGCCGGTCCGCGACTTCCTGATCCATCGCGCCCGACCCTTCCTCTTCAGCACCTCCCACCCGCCCGGCGTCGCTGCCGCGGGCATCGCCGCTATCGATGTCCTGCTCGCCGAGCCGGAGCGGATCGAGAGGCTGTGGAAGAACACGGCCCGGTTCAAGGCCGGCCTCAAGCGCATTGGGTTCGAGACCGGCGCCAGTGAGACTCCCATCACGCCCGTCATCGTTGGCAAGGGCTCGGTGGCGATGGACCTGTCCGACCGGCTGTTCAGCCTGGGGGTGTTCGCCCAGGGGATCGGATACCCGACCGTGCCGGAGGGCCGGGCTCGGATCCGGACCATCGTCACCAGCGTCCACACGGATCAGCAGCTCGATCGGGCGCTGGAAGCCTTCGAGCAGGGCGGCAGGGAACTTGGGGTGATCGCGTAACCTTCATCACCGAAGGCACATATATGAGTAGGTCATCGGCGTGACCGAGCGTTCGGCGGCGGAGCTGCAAGACGAGGCGCGCCTGATCGAAGCCGCCAAGCGGGACCGCAAGGCGTTTGCGGCGCTGTACGACCGATACTTCGATCAGATCTACTCGTACTGCTATTACCACTCCGGCCGGCGCGAGGAGGCGGAGGATCTGGCGAGCGAGACCTTCCAACGCGCATTGGAGGGGCTCGACGATTTTGAATGGCGAGGGATCCCATATTCAGCATGGTTGTACAAAGTCACGTCGAACCTGATGTCCAAGCGGCGGCGCCGGCCGCCCTGGATCGAGCTCCCCGACCCGATCGCGGGCAGCGGCGAAAACGATCCCGAACGGTTGTGGCTCCGCCGGGAGCAGGGGGATGAGCTGCACAGAGCTGTGCGCACCTTGCCGCTTGACCAGCGAGAGGCGGTGCTGCTCAAATTCGAGGGGCGCCTCAAGAACAAGGAGATCGGCGTGATCATGGGTCGAAGCGAGGGCGCGGTGAAGCTGTTGCTCTTCCGGGCGGTGCATGGCCTGCGCCGGCGGCTTCAGGAACAGGAGAAGCGGCGATGAATCCGCGGCCAGAAGATATCGATGCGCTGGCCAGGGCGATCGACCGGGTCGTCTTCGCCGAGTCCGGCGGCGCGGCGGCCAGCGAAGTCCCACCCGGGTCGCTGGCGCTCGTCTCCTATCTGAACGACAGCTTTCCCCGGATGACGGTCGCGACCGGCCGGCGGGACAGGCTGCAGCGGCGCGCGATCAGGGCGCTTGGGATCCCGGCCAGCCCGGCCCCCGCCGGATGGGTGCGGCTCGAGTCGGAGATGAACCGCCGCCTGGGCAACCTCGATCCAAAATGGACCCCCGTGGTGGGCGGCGCCGCCCTGGTGTTGCTGGGTGTGGTTGGCTTTGCCGTGTGGCGTCAGCGCGGCGCTATCAAGCCGGCGATCGCCTCCGTCCGCTAGGCGCGAAACTCTCACTCGGTTTCCCCGTTACATCCCGAGCTGATGACTCGGTGGATCGCGACTTGCGCCCGGTGGCGCGCCCTCGTCCTGTTGCCGTTGCTGATGGCCGTGGCCATCCCGGGCACCGGCCGCACGGGCGGCGTCCCAATCGGTCCCCCGCCATTAGTGCTGGAGGCCCCGTCCGACCCCGCGGATGAAGTGCCAGGCCTGGTCGCCGAGCGCCTGGTCGCCGGGCCGCAGTCGGCCCCAGGCACGGGACAACCGGAGATTGGGGAGCTCGGCACCGGAGTCGCCCCCTCGGTCTCGGGGCCGACCACCCATGTGCCGATCCTTCTCTACCACTACATCCGCATCAACCCAAACCTGCGCGATCGGGTCGGCTTCGGCCTGTCGACGCCGCCGGCCATGTTCCGCGCGCAGATGCAATACCTGGCCGACCATGCGTTCCACGTCATCTCGCTTCACCAGGCGGTCGTCGCAATCCGCAATCACACGGCCCTCCCGGCGCGGCCCGTGGTGCTGACGTTCGATGATGGCTACAGTGACTTCTTTACCGCCGCGCTTCCCGTCATGCTCAGCGACGGCTTCACGGCGACCGACTTCGTGGTCACCGGGCGGATGGGCTTGCCCGGTTTCATGACGCCCGGCCAGGTCGTCGCCGCAGATGGGCTCGGCTTCGACATCGGCGCGCATACCGTCGATCACGTGGCGCTCGCGGCGATCTCGCCGGCTCGGGCGAGCTGGGAAATGCGTCAAAGCCAGCTGATCCTGGAAAAACTGCTCGGCCATCAGGTGGTGGATTTCGCCTATCCCTACGGGAGTTTCGATGCCTCGGTGATGGCGTTGGCGGTGCGGTTCGGCTTCGAGACGGCGGTCTCCACCCTCTATGGCACCATTCATTCGGCGGCCCAGTTGATGGAATTGTCCCGAGTGCGCGTCGGGGGGAGCATGCTTCTGAGCACGTATGCGCACATCGTCGGCGGTCCCCCGCCGACCGCGGCCGAATTGCGAACATGACGATCGACGACGGATTATCTCCGCGGGAGGCCGCCCGCATCCGGGCCCGCGAGCGCAAGGCAAGGCCGCCGAAGATGGTGGTCGACAATTCGGGGGTCAAGCGGATCCAGCTCTCCCTTCGCGACCGGGCGAAGAAGAAGAAAAAGTAAAGTAGATCCGTGACTGCGATCCGCAAAGCGGTGTTCCCGGCCGCCGGACTGGGCACGCGTTTCCTGCCGGCGACCAAGGCGCAACCCAAAGAGATGCTGCCGGTGGTCGACAAACCGATCATCCAGTACGGCGTTGAGGAGGCGGTTGCCGCCGGCATCGACCAGATCATCGTGGTCACCGGCCGTGACAAGCGCGCGATCGTGGACCATTTCGACATCTCCTTCGAGCTCGAGCATTACCTGAAGGATCGCGGCAAGACCCGAGAGCTTCAAGTGGTGCGCAAGATCTCAGACATGGTCGACATCACCTACATCCATCAAAAGGAGCCGCTCGGCCTCGGCCACGCTGTGCTGATGGCGAAAGATGTGGTGGGCAACGAGCCGTTCGCGGTCTTTCTGGCAGACGACATCATTCGGTCACAGACGCCCGTGATCAAACAGATGATGGACGTCTATGCCCAGCACCAGGTGTCGGTGCTCGCCCTGCAGCGGGTCGAGCCGGACCAGGTTTCTCGCTACGGCGTGGTCAAGGTGGCAAAAAGCGATGGCCGGATCCATGAGGTGACCGACATGGTGGAGAAGCCCGAGCCGAGCAAGGCACCTTCCAACCTCGCCATTCTCGGGCGCTATCTGCTCAAGCCGTCGATTTTTGGCATCCTGGAGACGACCCACGAGGGCGTCGGTGGCGAGATCCAGCTCACCGATGCCCTGCGCAGCATGGCCCAACAGGAAAAGGTCCTCGGGCTCGAATTCGAGGGCACGTACCACGACGTGGGAACGGTCAGCGGCTTCCTCAAGACCTCAATCGCGTTCGCCCTGGAGCGTCCCGGGCTTCGCGAGGAGCTGCTGAGCTACTTGAAGAGCCTGAACGGCACGAAGCCCGCCTAGGGAGCCGTCCCGGACGGCGTCGAGGGGGTGGTTCCGAGCCTATAATGAGGGGTCCGTTGAATGGCTTTAGCGATACCGCAATCAGGTCCAGACATGGCAGTTTCAGGGAGACGCAGATCCGACGAGGACCGGGTCGTTCGGTATTTGAACACCGAGGGCGACTTCGAGGTCGAGGTGTCACACACACTGAACAAGTGGTGCGTCACCGTCTTTCAGCTGCCATCGAAGCAGGTGGTGGCTCAAGACTTCTTCCCGGAGCGGTGGAAGGCGCTGGCGCGGGCGCAGGACTTCGTCCGCATTCTCAACACCCGTAACAAGCCCCAGCCCGAGTCGGACGACGAGCCCTGATCCGTAACTCGTCGCGGGCCTTCTGGCTCCACGAATGGGGCGCGCTTGCCTTCGTCGTCACCGTCATTCTCGGCCTGCTGGTCGTCCCGGCGGCGCTGATCCTGGAAGGGAGCGGCAAAACGACGACCCCGCCCAACCAGACGCTGCTGCAACCGACGCCGACCCCCAGCTGCGTGTCCACAGTCAGCACGCCGTCCGGTTCCGCGACCGCGAGCCCACGCGCGACGCCGACTCCAACGCCGAAGTCCTCATCAGCAAGCTCTGCCACCCCCTCCGGGACGGTGGTGACCAGCGCGTCGCCGACGCCATGCCCGTCGCCAAGCCCGACGTCCTCCCCGTCGCCGAGCGGCAGCCCAAAGCCGTCCGCCTCGCCCTAGCCGGAGCGAGTCTAGCCGGCGATCGCCTCGCCCAGCACGATCGAGCCGTTTCGGGGCACGATCTGCGCCCGCTGGAGTTCGAGCTCGGCCATCACGCGCGTGTCATCGAGGACGGCAAGCAGGATGTGATCGCGTAGGGCCAGCTCGCCGATTCGCACGCAGTCTTTCAGGAAGGGAAAGACTAGCGGGCGGACCAGGTTGACGATGTATCGCTGCTCCGACTCGCGATCGGCGGCCGGGTCGGCCAGGCTTTCGTCCCGGAAGGCGAGGATGAACAGCTCGTCGTTTAATGAAATCAGGTCGGTCCAGCTGTAGGCTTCCTCCGGCGCGTCCGGGATCAGACTCCGCTTCTGGCGGAAGAGCTCCAGCCGCGATTGGAGCTGGCGCATGGGGCCGGACGGTCCCTCGATGATGAAGGGCACATCCTTGAGGGGAGCCTGGGCGGGTTGCGCGGGATACCGGGTCGAGAACCCGACATCAGCCCGACCGGCAAAGGGAGCCGGCACTTTGATGACGAGCTCCTGAAGCATTCGCCAGAATCTCCTTCTGTTTTTGATTATACCGGCGTTAACACATTCAACGGAAATTCGCGACAGCTCTTGCTGCTTTTGCTCGGCAGTGCGCCAGCACCGCCTCGGCATCGCCCGTATTCAGCACCCGATCAGGGGTCAGGCCGGCGCGGCGGCCAATCGCGCATCCGTAGCGGACCGAGTCGAATTCGGCGGGGTAGTGCGCGTCGGTGTCGATCGCGAGGATGGCGCCGGCGTCCCGCGCCTTGCGCGCCCAGGTGTCGTTGAGGTCGAGGCGCCAGGGGCTGCTGTTGATCTCCAGGGCAGTGCCGGTCTTGACCGCCTCGGTGATTACCGCATCGATATCGAGACTCGTCTCCCCGCGGCGGTCCAGCCGGCGGGAGGTGGGATGGGCCAGCACGTCCACGTGGGGCGATCGTAACGCCGTCAGGACCCGTTGCGTGATCAAATCTTTCGGCTGGTCCAGCGCCGTGTGAACCGAGGCGACGACCACCTCGAGCTCGGCGAGGCTTTCGTCCGGAAGATCGAGGCTGCCATCGGGCAGAATGTCGACCTCGGCGCCATTCAGCACACGCGCCACGCCCGGGCTGGCGTTGACCGACGCGATCGCCGCAGCCCGCTCCGAAAAGCGCTGCGGCGTCAGCCCCTGGGCGATCAGCAGGGACTGGGTGTGGTCGGTCATCACCAGATAGCGATAGCCGCGCTCCATGGCAGCCCGCGCCATGACGGCGATCTCGTTGCGGCCGTCACTCCAGTTGCTGTGGGTATGCAGATCGCCGCGAAGATCCCGCTGCTCGACCAGCTGCGGCAGCGGTCCTTGCGCCGCCAGCTCGATCTCGCCACGCCCCTCCCGGAGCTCCGGTGGAATCCATGCACAGCCCACGGCGGCGTAGACCTCCTCTTCGTTCTCGCCGCCAATTTTTGTGCCGTCCTCTCTGAAGACGCCGTACTCGTTGATCTTGAGCTTGCCCATGCGCCCCGAGCGGCCGCGCAGCTGGACGTTGTGGGCCTGGGAGCCAGTGAAGTACTGCCAGGCGGCGCCGAAGCTTTCCGGCTTCACCGCGCGCAAGTCGACCTCCATCCCCGACCGGGTTCGGATGGATGTCTTGGTGCCGCCCTGGGCGATCACCTCATTGACCTGCGGCAAGTGTGCGAACTCCCGGCAGGTCGCATCCGGATCGCTCGTGGCAACGAGCAGGTCGAGGTCGCTGATGGTTTCGCGAGCGCGTCGGACGCTTCCCGCGATTTCCGCGCGAAACACGCCCGGCATCGACCGAAGGGTGGTCAGGAGGGAGTCGGCCAGGATCCAGCCCTCAGGAAAGAACCGGCGGCCTTCGGTCCGCTTCAGCATGGCAATGCCCTTGAGGATGTTCTCCTCCGTCCTGGCTTTGATGCCGCGCACGAGGAGCAGCCGATGGGCTTGCGCCGCCTCCTCCAGCGCGTCGAGACTCAGGATGCCCAGCGCGTCGTAGATATCCTTGGCCGTGCGCGGTCCCAATCCCGGGACGCGAGTGAGCTCGAGAAGTGCCGGCGGGACCTCGCGCTCGAGTCGAGTCAGGAACTCCAGCTGTCCGGTGGTGACAAACTCGACGATCTTCTTTTCCATCGCCTCACCGATGCCCGGGATTTCCTTGAGCCGTCCTTGCTTGACCAGCTCCTCGACCTCGCTGGTCAGGTTGTCAAGCTGCCGGACGGCCTCGCGGTAGGCGCGGATCTTGAAAAAGTTCTCTCCTTTGATCTCTAGCAGGTCGGCGACCCGGTTGAGCATGGCTGCGATGTCGGCATTACGCACGTCGCTAACCTAGCAGGGCATGCTGCTCCGCGGCGTTCGCGTCCTCGATGTTTCCCGCCTGCTCCCGGGCGCGTACTGCACGCAGCTGCTCCAGGCGCAGGGTGCGGAGATCACCAAGATCGAGGCGCCGACCGGCGACCCGATCCGCCGGTTGCCCGGCGGCGAGGCGTTTTTCGACGCCCTGCATCGCGGCCAGCATCTCCTCATGCTCGATCTCCGCACCGAGAGCGGGCACCAGGCGCTCTACCGGCGAATCGTCGATGCGGACGTCCTGGTGGAGGGGTTTCGGCCAGGGGTCCTCGACCAAATGGAGCTCGGCTATGCCGCGCTGTCCGGCATCAACCCCGCGCTCGTCTACTGCGCCATCACGGGCTATGGCTCGAGCGGCGCGCTGGCGCGCCGCGCCGGCCATGACCTCAACTACCTCGCGCGCAGCGGCGCGTTATCGCTGATGCCACAGCGCGACGGCGCCCCGACCATCCCTGGATTGCAAGTGGCCGATCTCGCCGGCGGAATGCAGGCCGCCTTCCTGATCGCGGCCGCACTCACCGGGCGCGCCAGCTCGGGGCGCGGCACCAGGGTCGAGGTCTCGATGACCGACCTGATGCAGAGCTGGACGGCGCTTCCGCGGGCGGCCATGGAGGCCGGCCTCCCCGGGTTGCCGCTCACCGGCGACGTGCCCTGCTACCACGTCTACCCGGTTCGCGATGGCTACCTCACAGTGGCGGCGCTCGAGCCGGACTTCTGGGCGGAGTTCTGCGGTGCGATCGGCCGCGCTGACCTCACGGAGCGACAGTTCGACCCATCGGCCGTCGAGGATGTGCGATCGGTGCTCGCGCCGGCGACGCGCGAAGAATGGATGGCGCGCTTCGGCGGGCGTGATGTCTGCGTCGAGCCGTGCCTGCGGCTCGATGAGATCGAGAACGGCTGAGGCGGTTTGCGTCCCGCCTCAGCCAAAGGCTCGGGGTTAACTACCCGCGTTTGTGATCGTGCCGAAGAGGCCGTCCGCCTCGCCATTGATGCCTGCGGTGAAATAGACGGCGTTCGGGTCGCCGCCATTGGGTGGTGGGGCTCCATTCCCCACCCGGAGGGCCCACAGGCCGTCGATCGCGATCGGTCCCTGGTCCGACTTCAGGGTCCCGCGGAAGTTGCCCTTGTCGAGGGTGAAGGCATTGATGCGGCCGTTGCCGAAGTTTCCGACCAGCAGGTCGCCCGCGAAATCCCCGAAGCTCGCCGGCGCGATGGCTAGGCCCCATGGTGAGTCGAGCTGTCCATGAGAGACTAGCCGGCGTAGCAGGTTGCCGTTGGTATCGAAGGCGTCCACAAAGCCATGCCCCTGGCCGGCGACGTCATCGTGACCCGTCGCATCCCGCATGGCGAAGGTGACATACAGGACTCCCCCGAGGGTTTGGACGTCGAAGGGTGCGTAGTCAGTCGGGATTTTTGGATCCGTAAAGGATCCGGCTGGGGCGTAGTTGCTGTTGAACACATCCACGGCACCGCCCCGAAAATTCGCTACATAGATGCGGTCGCCGGTCGCGGTCGAGCCGATCGCCAGACCCTTGTACACGGCGCCCGGTGCCGGTAGGGAATTGTCGACCTGGGTGTGTGCGACCGTGCCATAGGCCGGCTGCCAACCGGCAATCGTGCCATCCTCAGTCGCGAATAGAAAGCGATCGCCGCGAAACTCGGCGCTGTTGCCGTTGAAGACCGTACCGGTCGGCGTCCCCAGGGTTCCCGCGGAACTGCCCGCGCCGGGCGGAATCACCACTGTCAAGGGCACCTTCGAGCCGTTGCCCCCGTAGAGGGTGGTGACGCCGGCGCCGTTGTCCGATACCCACATCGGCGTCGCCGGGCCGGCAGAGATGCCCCAGGGGTTCTGCAAGCTGGGGTCAACGACGCTGGCGCCCTGGTCCGTTCGGTTCGATACCAGGTTGGTTTGGGTGAACGCCGTCTTGCCGGCGCCCGCGCCAGCGCCAATGGCGGAAAGGCTGAAGAGCCCCGTCGCCAGAGCGATTGCCAGGGGTAACCGTCTGAGTCGCATGCCTTGCCTCCTTGCGTCCCGTTGGAGGGCCCGAAAAGCCCCTTTAGGGCTTGTACCGTGGGACGTTACGCCTGGCGTGTCAGTCTCTTACCGCTTTCTAAGCCGCTTCTCAGCCGGAGTTCATCGAGATCGGCAAGGATAGTAGGGTCATAACCCCGGGAAGGAGTTGTCGCAGATGAAAGGAAAGCGCTGGATCGCGCTACCGGCGGCCGGGCTGGCGGCGATCATCATCGGAATCGTGGCGGTCGAGGCCGCGCCCTCGCCGTCGCCATCCACGAGCGGGACGAAGAATTACGCACAGGTTTTCGTCGACAAGCTGGCGGCCATTCTGCACCTGAACTCGACCCAAACCAGGGATGCGTTGAAGCGAGCGGAGTTGCAGACCGTCGACCAGATGCTGAAGGACGGCAGGATCACCCAGCAGCAGGCGGACGCCATGAAGGCGAGGATCAATGCCGGCCAGGGTCTGGGCCCGATTGGCGGTTTCGGATTGCGGCCCGGCGCCTTTAAAGGCGATCGCGCCCTGATGCAGGAGCTGGCCACCGCGGAAGCGAACGCCGTCGCCAGCGCCCTGCACATGAGCGCAACGGATCTCAAAAACGCGTTAAAGGCGGGGAAGTCGCTCAGTGATCTCGAGGTCCAGCAAAAGGTGAGCGATAGCGCCGTAAAGACCGCCATGAAGAACGCCGCGAAGGGTGTGCTCGACAAGGCGGTCAAGGCGGGGACGATCACCCAGGCCCAGGAAGATGCCATGCTGTCGCGGGTTGGCTCCGGCCTGAAGTTCCGGTTCGGTCCCAAGGGACGGCCAGGTACCCCGCCAGCCACCCCCGGTCAATCGCCCGCGCCCACGCCCGCGGCCTACTACTCCACGATCTAGCCCTCCGGGCGACGACTTCGCGACAAGGCGCTGACGTTTCGGCGACGATCGCCCGCGCGCTTCAGCCCCGTAGCGTTCGATGCCTAAGCTGATAGCGGGAGGAGTCATGAAGCTGCTGCAATGGCTTCTGAGCGGGCTGCAGTTCACGCTCGTCGCCCTGGAGTTGCCGCCGGATCCCCGGGAGCGGCATTTCTGGAGCCGGCTGGCGCTCCTTCAGCTCGTCTACTCGCTCGCCGGGCTCGTCCTGGGTTTGGCCTGCGTCATCGCTGGCACCCTGCTCTTCTTCCACGGCGTGGTTGGCTCGAGCAGCTGGGTGGGCGAGGTCATTGGCGTCCAGAGCAAGCTCTCCGACGCGGCGCCCGGTACCGTCCTCTTCGTCGTGGGCCTCGCGGTGGTCTTTTTGACCCGCTTCACGGTAAGGGTGCGGCAACCGATTGACATCGACCTTTCCAATCGACGCGAGTTGCCGGATCGTCGACGCAAGGCAGGGTGAGCCGGGGTCAGCGAGGCGCCGGCTCGGTGGGCGCGTAGCGTCGATAGATCGCCTCCACCTGCCGGCGGGTGTTTTCCCGGTCGCCGCTGTTGTCGATGACATCGTTCGCCCGCGCTCGCTTCTCCTCGAGGGGCATCTGGGAGGCGATCCGTTGCCCTGCTTCCTCGGCGGTCAGGCGGTCTCGCTCCCGGAGTCGGCGGAGCTGCGTCTGCGGATCGACCCAGACGACGATCACCGTTTCCACCGCCTCGGCCCGGTCATTCTCGTAAAGCAACGGAATGTCGAGGACCAGAACGCCCGGACGCCCGCGTCGCGCCGCCACCTCAGCATCCATGCGCTCTCGGATGCGCGGATGGGTGATGGCGTTGAGCCGCTGGCGGGCGACGGCGTCCGCGAAGATGGTGGCGGCAAGCTGGCTCCGGTTGAGCCGGCCATCCGGCAGCAGGATGCCCGGACCGAAGGCCTTGACGATCTCGTCGAGCGCGGGCTGCCCGGGTTCGACGACGTCGCGGGCGAGCTGATCAGCATCGATTACCTCGGCCCCGAGGTCGCGGAACATCTTGGTGACCAGTGACTTGCCGGAACCGAGCCCGCCGGTGAGGCCCAAAACTCGCATATCACTGACGCTACGATTACCAGAGATGACCCTGGTGAAGTCGATCGCCGTGCTGGCGGTGCTGCTGGCGGCGGTCGCCTACTTCGCCGTCCGGACACGACGGCTCTACCGTATGTTGCGGCTGGGCCCCAACGAGAACCGGTTCGACCACATTCCGGAACGGATCCGAAGTGTCCTCAGCTACGTCGGCCTCCACACCAGGATGTTCCGCAACCTGTACTCGGGCATCCTCCATTTCTTCATTTTCTGGGGATTCGTGGTCCTTCTGACCGCGATCATCCAGGCCTTCGGGGAAGGCGTTGTCCCGGGCTTCAGCCTGGCCCCGATCGGTGGGACCACCTGGATCGCCTTCTTGCAGGACCTGTTCGGCATCCTGGTCCTGGTGGGCGTGCTGATGGCGCTCGTCAACCGGCTTGTCATCCGGCCACGCCAGTTCCACGAAAGCAACGAAACCGATGCCCTCATCATCCTCGGCCTGATCGCCACCATCATGATCGGCATGCTGGGCCAGAACGCCGCCCGGATCGCGGAGGGCGGCGATCCCTCGGCATCCTGGCGGCCGCTCTCCTCGGCGCTCGCCCGCCTGTTTGAAGGCTTCGGCTGGGAGCGATCGGCGGCGATCCCGGCGCACGAGGTCTTCTACTGGATCCACATCCTGGCGGTGCTGGCGTTCCTCGTCTACATCCCGAGCTCGAAGCACCTGCACATCATCGTCGCCATTCCCAATGTCTTCTTCCGCAAGCTCGGACCCAAAGCCGGGGCCATGCTCGCGCCGATCGATCTCGAGCACGCCGAGCACTACGGGGTCAGCCAGGTGACGCAGTGGTCCTGGAAAAACCTGCTCGACCTGTACTCCTGTACCGAGTGCGGCCGCTGCCAGGAACAGTGCCCAGCCTTCCTGACCGGCAAGCCGCTCAATCCCAAGATGATCATCGTCGACGCGCGGGAGAACCTCTACAAGACGATCCGCGACGCGCCCGCCGAGCAACGGCGCGATGCCCCACAGTCCCAGAAGCTGATCGGGGACGCCATCAAAGAAGATGAGCTCTGGGCCTGCGTTGCCTGCGGCGCATGTCAGCAGGAGTGCCCAGTGCTGATCGAGCACGTCCCAAAGATCGTTGACATGCGTCGCAGTCTGGTCCTGGAAGAGAGCAGGTTTCCCAAAGAGGCCCAGGGCGCCCTGCGCAGCATCGAGACCCAGGGCAATCCTTATGGCCTGCCGCGCGCGCAGCGGACCGATTGGACTAAAGGGCTGGGCGTCAAGACGGTCGAGGAGAAGCCCGATGCCGAGTATCTCTATTTCGTCGGCTGCGCGGCCTCCTACGATGAAGCCAGCCGGGACGTGGCTCGGTCCCTCGTCAAGCTGCTGCAGAAGGCCGGCGTCGATTTCGCGATCCTCGGCCCACGGGAGACCTGCAACGGCGACCCGGCCCGCCGCATCGGGAACGAGTACCTCTACCAAACGCAGGCGCAGCAGAACATCGAGGCGATGGCCGCTGCCAGGGTCAAGAAGGTGATCGCCAGCTGCCCGCATTGCTTCAACACCATCAAGAACGAGTTCCCGCAGTTCGGCGGCACCTACGAGGTCATCCATCACACGCAGCTACTCGCCAGGCTGATCAAAGACGGCCGGCTCAAGCCGAACAAGGCCGTCGATGGGAAGTTCACCTACCACGATTCCTGCTACCTCGGCCGCTGGAACGATATCTACGACCCCCCGCGCGAGGTCATCGAGGCGATCCCGGGCGCCAAGCTGGTCGAGATCGAGCGCCATCACAAGCGTGGCTTCTGCTGCGGCGCCGGCGGCGGGCGGATGTGGATGGAGGAAAAGATCGGAAAGCGAATCAACCACGAGCGGGTCGAGCAGACGCTGCGCACGGAGGCGCCGCGGGTGGCGACCGCCTGTCCGTTCTGTCTGACCATGTTCCGGGATGGGATCGCGGCAAAGGGCGCCGAGGCGAGGTTGCAGGTCAAGGACCTCGCGCAGTACCTGGCGGAGTCGATCGACGAAGCGCCTGTGTCAACCACCATTTCCGGTTGACTTCCGCCCTGCCCAGGGCGTACTGTACGGAGGCTATGAGGCGGCGGATCCGTTCAGCGGGCATCGCATCCTTCAGGGGCGGAGCCTGCCCTGTCCGGGCCTCACAGCATTGAAAGCCAAGTAATCTAGATCATTTTTCGAGCGCTTTCGACCGTGTGGCCCTCAGGCCCACGGTTTTTTGTTGTTCCGCGCACTTCATTGAGGAGCTGAGATCATGGCGATCCACGCAAGCGAATTGAATACAGCGGCGGTCGAGGTGGACGGCATTTCGAAGCGCTTTGGCGAAGCTGGTCGCCCGCATCGGCTGATGCCCTGGCGGAAGCTGAAGAAGCCGAAGTTGGCGCTCGAGCAAGTGTCGCTGCACGTCGAGACCGGCCGGATCACCGGGATCCTGGGCGCCAACGGCAGCGGCAAGTCGACGCTGATCCGGATCCTGGCCACCTTGTTAACACCCGATCAGGGTACGGCGTCGGTCTTCGGCTACGACGTGGTGTCGCAGCCCGACGACGTGCGCCGCCACATCAACCGCGTCTCGGTCGAAGCCTCCTTCTTCAAGGAGATGAGCCCCTGGGAGAACATGCTTTACGCCGCGCGGCTCTACGGCAGCGGCGGCGAGGGCACGCGGGATCGGGTCGAGGCGATGCTGGAGCGGCTCGGCCTGCCGCTCGACACGCTCGACAAGCCGATGAAGCAACTATCGCGTGGTCAGCAGCAGAAGGTCGCGATCGCCCGCAGCTTCCTGACATCGCCGTCACTGCTGCTGATGGACGAGCCGACCACGGGGCTCGATCCGCGCTCGAAGCGTGAGGTCCAGGAGCTGGTGCGGTCGATCCGGCGGGATCGCGCCGCCACGGTGCTGCTGTGTACGCACGACCTGCAAGAGGCGGAGGTGCTGTGCGACCGCGTCGTGGTCATCGACCAGGGCCGCGTGCTGGCCGAAGGTACGCCTGCGGAGCTGATCCGCGCGCATGCCGGCAAGACCGACGGCAGCCTGGAGGACGCCTTCATGCAGCTGACCGGGAAGCGGCTCGAGGAAGACGAAGAGGAGAAAGAGGAGTGACTGGAAACATGCTGCGCTGGGAGCTGAACGCGTTCGTCGGCTTCATCGAGAGGCAAAAGAACCTCTATCGGCGCTACTGGGCGTGGGAAGGGGTCTGGCTGCTCTACAACCTGGTCAGCGTGCTGAGCATCGGCTACCTCGCGGCGGGGCTGTCGACGCTTGGGCTCGAGCAAGGACAGGCGAATTTGCACCAGACGCAGCTCTACCTGCTTGTGGGGGCGTTGCTCTGGACCTACTTGTCGCTGGTATTCTTCGAGATTGCCTTCGCCATCACCTGGGAGCGCTGGGAGGGGACTATCGAGTACACCTTCATGGCGCCAATCAAGCGGCTGACCCACCTCCTGGGCGTTTCCGCCGCGTCGCTGCTGTACGGGATCGCGCGCACGGCGATCATCGGCGTCGGTGTGGTCCTCCTGTTCAGGATCGACCTGTCGCACGCCAACTGGCTGACGGCACTGGCGATCTTCGCGGCCGCCACGCTGCCCCTGTTGGGCCTGGGCATCTTCACCTCGATCCTGCCGCTGCTGTCGCCGGAGAAGGGCGAGCAGATGGCCTTCGCGGTCCAGGGGGTCCTGTTGCTGATTTCCGGCGTCTACTACCCGATCAGCGTCTTGCCGGGGCCATTGCACCTGGCCGGCATCCTCTCGCCGCTGACCTACACCCTCGGTGGGGTCCGGGAAGCCCTGCTCCACGGGCTCTCGCTCGCCGGCGCCCTGCCGGATGTCGCGATTCTGCTGGTGATGGGCATCGTCCTGGTGCCAGCATCGGTCTGGTGCTTCGGCCGCGCCGAGGAGCGCGCCAAGCGGCTCGGGCTGCTGAAGCGAAGTGGCTAACCTTCTCGTCAGTGGTCCGCAAGACGGCGTGTCTTGTTCGTGCGTTGAGTGAAAGCAGCTCGAGTCTTGCGCGCCTGGATAGACGCTTTACCCGATAGACGCTTTTAGTAGATAAAGCCGAGGATGCCGCGCATCGACGTCACTGTCCGGTAGTCCACCCGGCCCCAGCCGCCTCCCGGCACGCCCCACCAGTTCATCTCCGAGACGACGAATGAGCCGTTCGCGTTGACCGACTCGACGTAACCCACATGGCCCTGCGGTGAGGTCGCGCTGTAGCCCATGACCATGATGGCGCCGGCTCGAGGGGCTGAGCCCTCACCGAACCCGAAGGCTCGGGCGTTCCACCACCATTGCGCGGCGTTGCCCCGCCACGGCACATAGCGTTTGTGCGCGACCCACCAGGTGCAGTAGCCATAGGCAAAGCCGTTGGCCGTCCCCGACACCGGGCCTGTGACCCGCGCCGGGCTTGGGCGAACCGGTGTTCGGGAAAGCACGCGGATGGGTGCGACCGCTTTCGGCGGCCCGGCAACCGCGGCAGGCGTGGGAACCGCTTCCACGTAGATCTGGACCACGGAGGGTGCGCGTGCAGGCCGCGGCGGGTCGGCGCC
>Ga0209267_1001200_pt1 | contig 17840 bp, 17 predicted proteins | sample GraSoiAngelo_137_FD_185894 | JGI IMG/M metagenome (GOLD analysis project Ga0209267, IMG submission 185894) | Grasslands soil microbial communities from the Angelo Coastal Reserve, California, USA - 14_0929_09_30cm (SPAdes) (version 2) | ecosystem: Environmental > Terrestrial > Soil > Grasslands ... | reverse complement strand
ACCAAGAACCCCAGGCGAGAAGCGCCGCGTGCCGTTATCGCCTCGGTCATCGGGGCGGCCATCATCGGCGCGATCTTTCTCTTCGCCACGATCATCGCCGTCCCAGGCGACATGAGCAAGTTCGTGTCCGACACCGGCTCCGGCAAGATTCCGTTCCCGCTCGTGACCATCATCCAGTCCAACTTCCCGGGCTGGGCCGCCAACATTTACCTGCTCGTGGTCTTCGCGGCGATCTACGTCTGCTGTCTCGCCATACAGACCTCGACAATTCGCCTGGCCTTCGGCATGGCGCGCGACGGCAAGCTACCTCTGGGCCGATACTTCAACCGTGTGCACTCAACGCTGCACACTCCGATTGGAACGTGCATCGTCATCGGCGTCCTGGCGGGCCTGCCGCTCCTCTACTACACCGGCGCAGGAACGATCGCAATCGGCGCGACCGGGATGATCTACCTCTCCTACATCCTCGGCAATGTCGCGATCCTGCTCGCACGGCTCAGGGGATGGCCAAAGGAAAAGACTCCGTTCGCACTCGGCCAGTGGGGCGTGATCGTCAACGTCCTCGGGCTCGTCTGGGGCATCGCCATGGAGATCAACTTCCTGTGGCCGCGCAACAGTGCGGTCGGCGGCCAGAACCCGCCCCTCAGTGCGCTGCCCAACGTGACGATCAGTGGGTTCCTCGGCAACATCCCGATTTACGAATTCACGTTAGGCGTGATCCTGCTCGTCGGCCTGATCTACTGGGCTGCCGCCCAGCGCAGGGCCCCCGACACCCCGGTGGTGGCACCCGCAGAAGCAATCGCCTAATACCGTTTGAGGACCAACGCGCGCGCCGTCGTCATCGGTGGAGGTGTCGGCGGCGCGTCCATCCTGTACTGGCTCGCGCGCCTGGGCTGGACCGACTGCGTCCTGGTCGAGCGAGCCCGCGTCACCAGCGGCTCGACCTTTCACTCCGCTGGGCTGGTCGGCCAGCTGCGCGGCTCGCTGAGCCTGACCCAGATGATGATGAACTCGGTCGACCTGTATCGAAATCTCAAGGCCGAGGTAGGTCTCGAAACCGGGTGGCACGAGGTAGGCTCGCTGCGCCTCGCCTCGAGCCGGGAGCGCATGGAAGAGCTGACACGCCAGGCGGCGTGGGCCAAGACGTTCGGCCTACCCCTCGAGATGGTGTCAGCGGAAGAAGCCCAGCACATGTTTCCGCCGATGACCACCGAAGGCGTGCTCGGCGCCGCGTACCTGCCCACCGATGGCTATATCGACCCCAGCCAGCTGACGTTCGCGCTCATCGAGGGTGCGCGCCGCCGAGGCGCGGAGATCGATGAAGACACGCGCGCGACCGGGATCGAAGTGAGCGACGGTCGCGTGAGTCGAGTGGTGACCGACCGAGGCGATATCGACACTGAGCTGGTCGTCGACGCGGGGGGCATGTTCGCGCCGGAGATCGGCCGCATGGTCGGAGTCAACGTCCCGCTCGTGCCGTTCGCGCACGAGTACCTCATCACCAGGCCGTCGGGCCTTCCGCTCGACATGCCGACGATGCGCGACCCTTCGCTGCTCGTCTACTACCGTCCCGAGTCGGGCGGCCTGATCATGGGCGGCTACGAGCGCAAGCCCGCGCCGTGGGGCCTCGACGGCATCCCCGCAGACTTCAACGGACGCTTGCTCGAACCGGACTGGGACCGCTTCGAGCCGCTGATGACCAACGCAATCGTGCGCACGCCTTCATTGAAAGACGCGGAGGTCGTGCGCCTGGTCAACGGTCCCGAGGCCTTCACCCCGGACGGCGAGTTCATCCTCGGGCCCAGCGAGGTCCGCGGGTTCTGGGTCGCCGCCGGCTTCTGCGCCCACGGCCTGGCCGGCGCGGGCGGCATGGGGCGGCTGGTCGCGGAGTGGATCATTGAAGGGCACCCTGGCCTCGACGCCTGGGAGATGGACTCACGCCGCTTCGGCCGCCACTACACGAGCCGCGAATACACCCTGGCCCGAACGCGCGAGGTCTATTCGACCTACTACGACGTGAAGTACCCCGGGCACGAGCGAAGCGCCGGGCGTCCGCTTCGCCTGTCGCCCATCTATTCCCGGCTGACCGAGCTGGGCGCTGCATTCGGCGAGAAGTCGGGCTGGGAGCGCGTCAACTGGTTCGAGCCGAACGGAACGCGAGGCGACCAGTCGCTGCGCCCCCACGGCTGGGCCGGCCGCCTGTGGTCGCCTGCTATCGGGGTCGAGCACGCGGCCTGCCGCGAGAAGGCGGCGATCTTCGACTTCACATCGTTCGCCAAGATCGAGGTCAGGGGGCGCGGGGCCGCGGAGTTTCTCGAGCGCCTCGCCGACAACCGCGTCGCGCGGGCCGTCGGCTCGCTGACCTACACCCAGATGCTCAACGAGGGCGCCGGCATCGAGTGTGACTTCACGATCACACGCCTGGGCGAGCGGCGCTTTCGCGTCATCACAGGAACGGCGTTCGGCATGCACGACCTGTCATGGATCCGAGACCACGCACCGGCGGATGGATCAGTCGAAGTGGAGGATGTGACGTCCGCTTACGCGTGCGTCGGGTTGTGGGGACCGGAGGCGCGGTCCATCGTGCAGCGTCTGACGCCGGCCGACATCGGCAACCAGGCTTTCCCGTTCATGACGGCGCGCGAGATCGCCGTCGGATCGATTCCCTGCCTCGCGCTGCGCGTGACATACGTTGGCGAGCTGGGCTGGGAGCTGTACTGTCCGAGCGAGTTCGGGCTGCGGCTGTGGGACACGGTCTGGGAAGCCGGACACGAGGACGGGCTGGTGGCAGGCGGTTACAAGGCCGTCGACTCGCTGCGGCTCGAGAAGGGCTACCGCGTCTGGGGCGCCGACATCGGGCCGGAGGTGGATCCCTACCAGGCGGGACTGGGCTTCAGCGTCAAGCTCGACAAGGGCGACTTCATCGGCCGCGAGGCGCTGCTGCGGAAGCGGGAGTCGCCGGCGGAGACAAAGCTCGCGTGCCTGGTGCTCGACGACCCGCGCTCGATCGCTCTCGGCTCGGAGCCGGTCCGGATCGACGGCAGGATCGCGGGCCGCGTGACCAGCGGCGGCTACGGTTACACCGTCGGCCAGTCGATCGCGTACGCGTACATCCCGGCGGATTGCATGGTCGACACTCGCGTCGAGGTCGACATCTTCGGCACCTGGATCGGCGGCCGCGTCGCGAAAGAACCCCTCTACGACCCGACCGGCTCTCGAGTCAGAAGCTGACCGAGCTATCGGATTCCGCTCCGTTGTATCCAACGGGGGTGCTTCAGTGCGTCGGATTACGCATCGCTGGATCCAACGGTGCGGAAGTAACGCTCGAACGACGAGTCGGCGGCTGTCGCCTCCAGACGGGCGAAGTGCTTTGCCGCGTATTCGACGAAGCCGAATTCCAGCTCCGAGATTCCGCTCTGCAAAATGCCCCACATCGCCTCCCTGAAATCGGACATGAACCGCATCAACCGCAAAGTCGCGAGGTCCCGTTCACGGACCTCATCGAAATAGGCATGCAGCAGCTGGCGATCGTCGTCGACTCCGAACTCGTGGTTGACAGAGAAGTTCGCCAGGTCGAAGAACCGATCCCCCATGCCCGCGTACTCCCAGTCGACGATGCGAATCTGGCCGTCATCGAGGAAGTTCGCGTTCAGGAGGTCGTTGTGGCACGGCACACCTGGAGTCACGCCCCGTGCGGTGCGGATCCTCTCCGCGATCGCGCGTGCCCTGCGGAATTCGCTTGGCATCTCGACCCCGTGCGCTTCGGCAGTTGCGCGATAGGCATCGACCACCGCCCACGCATTGAAACGTCCTGGTATCGGGGGTCCGTCGTGGAAGGCCCGCATGGCGAATGCAACTCTCGTCAGCATTGATGGGCTGCGCATCTCAGCCGGCGTGATTGGCCGGCCTTCGATGAACCGCGCAACCAGCCAGCCTTCTTCGGGCACGAACGCCACCACCTCCGGGCCGATGCCGACCTCGAAGGCGCGCCTCCCTGCCTCGTACTCGACTTCGCGGTCGATGCCGAGCAGCTCGGTCTTGGCGCCGCCCATCCGGAGCACAAAAACGCCGTCTCCAACGTCGACCTTGAAGTTGTGATTGGTGATCCCGCCGCCCAGCTCCGTGATCCTGGCCGGCCGGTCGGGCCAGAGGCGATCCACTGCTGCGCGAGCCGCGTCCACGGGCCCGGATCGTATCTGCTTGAATGGCCGCGTGACCGTTCGGCATTCCTCGACTGAGGCCGAGCTGGCGGAGCTTCGCTCCCGGTACGTGCCGCGCGGCATCACGAGCGCCCACCCGGTCACGGTCGACCGCGCCAGGGGTTCCGAGCTCTGGGATGTGAGCGGCAAGCGCTACGTCGACTTCGCAGGTGGCATCGGAGTGATGAACGTCGGACATGCCCATCCGCGTGTGATGCAGGCGGTGCAGGAGCAGCTCGAGCGCGCGACCCACACCTCTTTCCAGGTCGTGCATTACGAGTCGTACCTCAGGCTTGCCGAGCGGCTGTGCGAGGTCGCCCCGATCGACGGCGCGAAGAAGGCGATCTTCTTCTCCACCGGTGCGGAAGCGATCGAGAACGCGGTCAAGATCGCGCGCGCAGCGACAGGCCGGCCTGCCGTGATCAGCTTCCGGGGCGGCTTCCACGGCCGGACCCTGCTCGCCCTCAGCCTGACCGGCAGCGTCCAGCCCTACAAGCAGGATTTCGGCCCCTACGCGGCCGAGATCTACCAGACGCCGTTCCCCTACGCCTACCGCGGATGGACGACCGAAGCCGCGCTCGCCGATCTGAACAATCTCCTCGAATCGGAGGTGAGCCCAGATCGAGTCGCCGCGATCGTCATCGAGCCCGTCCTGGGCGAGGGCGGATTCGTGCCCGCGCCCCTGGACTTCCTGCGCAAGCTGCGTGAGCTCACCGAGCGCCACGGCATCCTCCTCATCGCGGATGAGATTCAGACCGGGTTCGGCCGCACGGGCAAGTTCTTCGCCATCGAGCACTCCGGCGTGCAGCCCGACCTCATCACGGTGGCGAAGAGCCTCGCCGCGGGCTTCCCACTTTCCGGCGTCGTCGGCCGCGCGCAGGTGATGGACGCGCCCGGTCCCGGCGGACTCGGCGGCACCTACGGCGGCAACCCGGTCGCCTGCGCCGCCGGCCTCGCTGTGATGGACATCATGCGCGACGAGAAGCTGCCCGAGCGCGCAGCGCGCATCGGCTCGGTCGTCGAGGAGCGTATGCAGAGCTGGGCCGCCGAGCACAGCCTGGTCGGCGACGTCCGCGTGATGGGCGCAATGGCCGGCATGGAGCTCGTACGCGACCGCAAGACGAAAGAGCCGGCCGACAAAGAGACGGCGAAGGTTCTGGCCGTCGCGCGCGAGAAGGGTCTGATCATCCTGCGCGCCGGCACCCATCACAACGTCATTCGCACACTGATGCCGCTCACCATTCCTGATGAGCAGTTGGAAGAAGGGCTGGACATTCTCGGCGCGGCGCTGGGAGAAGTCGCTGGATAGCGAGGGAGGCAAGGACCCAATGAGCACGACGCTGCGACGCCATGACATTTTCATCGGTGGCGAGTGGACACCGGGCACGGGCGACGGCGTCCAGGAGATCATCAATCCCGCGACCGGCAAGGTCATCGCGCACGTGCCGAAGGGGACTGAGAAAGACGTCGACCGCGCGGTGACCGCAGCGCGCAAGGCGTTCGACGACGTCTGGTCGGACAGCACGCCCCGCGACCGCAGCGAGCGGTTGCTGAAGCTCGCCGAAGCGATCGAAGCCGGTGGCGACGAGCTCGCGCGGATCGAGTCGGAGAACGTCGGCAAGCCGCTGGCGCCGACCAGGTCCGAGGAGATCCCGCCGATCGTCGATTGCTTTCGCTTCTTCGCCGGCGCCGCGAGGCTCCTCGAAGGCAGGGCCACCGGCGAGTACATGCAGGGCTTCACGAGCATGCTCCTCGAAGGCAGGGCCACCGGCGAGTACATGCAGGGCTTCACGAGCATGCTGCGGCGCGAGCCGATCGGCGTCGTCGGCTCGATCGCACCCTGGAACTACCCGCTGATGATGGCCGCCTGGAAGATCGCGCCCGCCCTTGCCGCCGGCAACAGCGTGGTGCTCAAGCCCTCCGAGTGGACACCCCTCACGGCGCTCAAGCTCGCCGAGCTGGCCGCGGATATATTTCCGCCGGGGGTTTTCAACGTCATCACCGGCGACGGTGAGCCTGTCGGCGCCGGAATCGTCCGCCACCCTGGCGTGTCGATGGTCTCGCTCACCGGCGATGTGGCCACCGGCAAGGAGGTCGCGCGCGCGGCCGCGTCGACCCTGAAGCGTGTTCACCTCGAGCTCGGCGGCAAGGCACCTGTCGTCGTCTTCGACGACGCCGACCTGGAAAAGGTCGTGGAATGGATCAAGATCGGCGGCTACTTCAACGCGGGCCAGGACTGCACCGCGGCGACCCGCGTCATAGCCGGGCCGAAGATCCACGAGAAGCTGCTCGGCGACCTGGTGCCCGCCGTGAGCGGTCTGAAGGTGGGAGACCCGATGTCCGAAGACACGGAGATGGGACCCCTCGTTTCAGAGGAGCAGCTCACGCGAGTGTCGGGTTTCGTCGACCGCGCGCGCAAGTCCGGCGCCGAGGTGCTGACCGGCGGCGCCCGGATCAAGAAACCTGGCTCCTGGTACGAGCCGACGGTGGTCGTGCCGGCCGGACCCGACGCCGAGATCGTGACCAGGGAGGTCTTCGGCCCGGTCGTCACAGTGCAGCGGTTCACCGATGAGGGGCAGGCGCTGGCATGGGCGAACGGGGTCGACTACGGCCTCGCCGCGTCGGTCTGGACGCGGGACATCGGTCGCGCTCTGCGCATGGCGCGCAAGCTGCAGTTCGGCACTGTCTGGATCAACACGCACATCCCACTCGTCAATGAGATGCCTCACGGCGGGTACAAGCAGAGTGGCTACGGCAAGGACATGTCGATCTACTCGCTCGAGGAGTACACGCAGATCAAGCATGTGATGGCGTCGCTTGACTGAGGCGGAGCCAAAGAAAGCAGCACTGAAGCTCCAAGGCGTACGCAAGAACTACGGCCAGGTCGTCGCGGTCGCGGGTATCGATCTCGTCGTCAACGAGGGCGAGTTTTTCACCCTGCTCGGCCCCTCGGGCTCGGGGAAGACGACCCTGCTGCGCCTCATCGCGGGATTCGAGCGCCCAGACGCCGGCCGGATCGAGCTCGGCGGCCGCGACATCACATCGGTGCCTCCGCACCTGCGGGACACCAACACCGTGTTCCAGGACTACGCCCTCTTCCCCCACATGTCGGTGGCGGAGAACATCGGCTACGGCCTGAAGGTAAAGGGGGTGCCGAGGTCGGCCAGGCAGAAGCGAGTGGAGAGGGCTCTCGCCATGGTGCGTCTGACCGCCCTCGGCAACCGGCGGCCAAACCAGCTGTCCGGCGGCCAGCGTCAGCGGGTCGCACTGGCCCGCGCGGTGGTCAACGAGCCCGAGGTGCTGCTCCTCGACGAACCGCTCGGCGCGCTCGACCTCAAGCTCCGGCAGGAGATGCAGATCGAGCTGAAGCAGATCCAGCAGGAGGTCGGCATCACGTTCGTCTACGTCACGCACGACCAGGAGGAGGCATTGACCATGAGTGACCGTATGGCGGTCATGGCCAACGGCCAGATCGAGCAGGTCGGCTCACCCGTCGAGGTGTACGAGCGGCCGGCGACCGAGTTCGTGGCGGGATTCATCGGAATCTCGAACGTCCTGCTCCGCGACGGCGTGCGCTTCGTCGTGCGCCCGGAGAAGATCCGCATGCTGGCCGAGGGCGAAGTGCCGGAGCCCGGGATGACAGTGGAACCGGGCCAGGTCGAGGACGTCGTCTATGTCGGCATGACAACCCGCTATATCGTTCGCCTCGATCGCGGAGAACAGCTGGTAGCTGTGCGTCAGAATATGGACGCCGTGGGCGACGCCCACAAATTCCAGGGCCGGCCCGTTCGGCTGGCATGGACGGCGAACCACACATTCGTGCTCGACAATGGGAGGTAGGAAGTTCATGAAGTTCGGAGCAGTGGCAGCGCTTGCCATGCTGTTGGTGGCCGCGTGCGGATCGACCAACCCCAACACGGGAAACACGCTTGCACCGCCGCCGACGGCCAACCTGAAACCGCCCGACAAGATCGGCGCCGGTGAGGGACAGCTCAACCTGATCGCGTGGGAAGGCTACGTCGACGACTCGTGGGCCAAGGCCTTCACGCAGCAGACCGGCTGCGTCGTCAACGCCAAGTACGCAGGCTCGTCCGATGAGATGACGAGCCTGATGAAGGACGGCGGTGGCGGCCAGTACGACATGGTCTCGGCCTCGGGTGACGCCGACCTGCGGCTCATCTACGGCGGCGACGTCAAGCCTATGAACGAGAAGCTGATCCCCGACTACACCAACTTCCAGACGTACTTCAAGACCCCGCCCTACAACACGATCAACGGGATCCACTACGGCATCTCGCTCCAGTGGGGCCCGAACGTGCTGCTCTACAACACTACCAAGTTCAAGATCGCGCCGACCAGCTGGAGCGCGGTCTATGACTCGTCCAACAAGGGCATCGTCACCGCCTACGACTACGCGATCACGATCGCCGATGCGGCCCTCTACCTGAGCAAGTCGCAGCCGAGCCTTGGCATCAAGGACCCCTACGAGCTGACCAAGAAGCAGTTCGACGCGACCGTGGCACTCCTGACGCAGCAGAGGCAGCTGATCAAGAAGTACTGGGGACTGGCCTCAGACGAGATCTCGCAGTTTCAGAATGGGGACGCCTACATCGGCGCGGCATGGCCGTATCAAACGATCCAGCTCAAGGCGGCCGGCGCTCCGGTGGCCGACACCATCCCGAGCGAAGGCGCCACCGGATGGGGCGACACCTGGATGCTGGCGACGAAGGCGCCGCACCCGAACTGCGCGTACCTGTGGACGGCATACGTCAGCACGCCGCAGGTCCAGGCCGCGCAGGCGCTGTTCTTTGGCGAGACTCCGGTCAACACGAAAGCGTGCGCGCAGATGGACGCCTCGTCGCCGGGTTCATGCGCGCAATACCACGCTGATGCTCCCGGATCCTACTTCGACACCATCAAGTTCTGGAAAACGCCTGTGACCACCTGCGCCGACGGCAGCCAAAGCTGCATTCCTTACGACCAATGGGTATCGGCCTGGACCGCAATCAAGGGCTGATTTGTCCGTAGAAGCTGCCAGACGGCCTCGCCCTAAGGGGGGCGGGGCCGTCCGCTTTTCGGGGTTCTTCTGGCGCTTCCCCTGGTTGCGCCCGTTGCTGCTCCTGACGCCGCCGCTGGCCTGGTTCGTCGTCGTCTACTTCGCCTCGCTTGTCCTGCTGCTGGTCACGGCCTTCTGGACCACCAACCCGTTCACAACGCAGATCGTGCAGTTCTGGAACACCGACAACTTCCAGAGACTCATCAACGAACCGACGTATCACGCAATCATCGGCCGGACCGTGCTCATCGCCTCGCTGGTGACGATCACTGATGCCGTGCTCGCCTTCCCCTTTGCGTATTTCATGGCTCGCGTCGCATCCCGCCGTATCCAGACGCTTCTGTTCGCGGCGGTTCTGCTCCCCTTGTGGGCCAGCTATCTGGCCCGCGTTTACGCGTGGATCCTGATCCTCAACCACAGCGGCGTGCTCAACTGGAGCATGCAGCTCGTTGGTCTGCCTCCGGCGAACATCGGCTACACGAACATCGCGATGTGGATCGTGTTCTCGTATATCTGGCTGCCGTTCATGATCATTCCGACCTACGCGGCTCTGGAGCGGGTTCCGGAGTCGTTGATCGAAGCCGCCACCGACCTCGGGGCCCGGCGCTGGCAAACCGTGCGTGATGTCGTTCTACCGCTCGCCTTGCCAGGCGTGGTGGCAGGCTCGATCTTCACCTTCTCGCTCACACTGGGCGACTTCATAACCCCGATCCTTGTCGGCGGCGCCGGGTCGACCTTGATCGGCAACGTCGTCTACGACAACGTCGGCATTGCCAACAACGTCCCCTTCGCCGCGGCGCTGGCGACGGTCCCGGTGGCGATCATGGCCGTCTACCTGCTGATCGCACAGCGCCTTGGCGCCTTCCGAGCCCTGTAGCCGATGGAAGGACTATGGACGCGCATCGCGCTGCGGCTATGGGTTGCGCTGATCCTGCTCTTCCTGTTCACGCCGATCGCGCTGATTTTCGTCTACGCATTCAACACGTCGAACATTCAGAGCTGGCCGATTCCTGGGTTCACCCTCAAGTGGTTCACCTCAACCTGGAACGACCCTGACGTCCGCCGCTCGCTCGCGCTTTCGTTGCAGGTAGGGCTCGGCGCGACCGCGCTGGCCCTTGTGCTTGGCTCATGCGCCGCGTTCGCCATCCATCGCATGACGTGGTTCGGCCGCGAGTTCGTCAGCCTGATGTTCGTGCTGCCGCTCGCGCTCCCGGGGATCGTCACCGGAATCGCCCTGAACGCCGCCTTCAGCTTTGGCGGGATCTCGCTTTCGACGCTGACCATCGTCGTCGGCCACACGACGTTCTGCATCGTGGTCGTCTACAACAACGTGCTGGCGCGCCTGCGCCGGACGCAGGGCTCGCTGATCGAGGCTGCCATGGACCTCGGCGCAAATGGGTTCCAGGTGCTGCGGGACATCACGCTGCCCCTCATCTCGACCGCCGTCGTGGCCGGAGCGATGCTCGCGTTCGCGCTGTCTTTCGACGAGGTCATCGTCACGACCTTTACCGCAGGCGCGCAGAACACGCTTCCGTTGTGGATCTTCGGCGCGATCCGTCTCGGTCAGCGGCTCCCAGAGGTCAACGTCGTCGTGTCCTTCGTGATCCTGGTCACGATCATCCCGGTCGTCATCGCCGCCCGCCTCACCGGCGGGGGCGGAACGGCCAGGGTGCCTGCAGCGCGCTGACCGGCCTCCGTTCCCCGGACTGCCGGCTGAGTGTCAGGTGACGATCAGGGAGAGCATCCAGAGCGCCAGGCCGACCGCGATCAAGTTGACCTTCCGGTAACGCCATCCGATAGCCGCCGCGACGAATGCGATGAATGCGATGACGAGCAGCAGCGTGCTGACGGTGATCGACGACAGGTGGCCGACCAGGATCGATAGAGCCCAGAGGGCGAGGCCGATGGCGATGAGGTCCGTCTTCCGATAGGTCCAACCGGTCGCCGCAAGAACGAAAGCGATCAGCGCCAGGATGATGAAGATGTTGAAGCTCAAGCTCATGCCGATTATTGTCCACATCCGTTGCCGGTCCGGCGAGCGATGATTGCCAAGGAAACCGCCGATTAGAACGGCCGCACGCCCGGTTTCCTCGTCAACCAGCTCGCGGGAACGCCGCGCCGGCTCGGCTACCTGCTAGGGCCGGACCAGATCCCCCAGCAGATGCACTCCCCAGCCCTTCGGCATGAAGCGCTCTGACATCACCGACGCCCGGAACATGAAGGTGTTGAGCGCGAGATAGGTCGGGTCGGGCACCACGCGCAGGTCGTACACATCGAGTCCGGCCGCCTGGGCATGCGCACGAATCGCGGCGACCGTGTTCGCGCGGTACTGCACCGGAAACGTGTCCGCCTCGACGCGCCCGTAAAACCTCGGCACGAGACGCCTCTGCAGCGCAGGCAGCGCCTTGCCCATGCGGTTGGCGAGCATCAGCGGGTTGCGTGTGTTGGGGGTGACGAACACGAAATGGCCGCTGGGCCGCAGCACGCGGCGGACCTCACGAAGCGTCGCGGTCGGATCCTTCAGGTGCTCGAGCACCCATACACAGACGATGAGATCCAACGACTCATCAGCGAATGGGAGGTGCTCCCCGAGGCCGCGGATGATCGGCATCCCAGGAGCTCGGTGCTCGCTCAGCGACGGCGTGTCCGGATCCAGTCCGATGGCGAGCCTGACATCACGCCAGAACAGCTCGACCACGCCGCCGCGGCCGCATCCCAGGTCGAGCACGTGGCTCGACGGCGTGATGTGGCGGCGCACGATCGCCTCGAGCTGGTCGCCGCTCGACCGCCAAGCAGGTCGGATCGCGCGGTAGCGCTCGCGGTACGCGTTCTGAACGCTGAGCGGGAGCAGGGCCCCTCGCCCAAGCTCCTCTGCCTGAGCCATGTCCCCGGCATTTTGGACCTAGAGGTGCTTTGCCGCAACCCTCAGGTCGGCAACGAACGATGACATCGCCGCCTCACGCGATTCATCGTCGGCGGCCCGCAGGATCGACGACGGGTGCACTGTCGCGACAACCGGGACGCCGAAAGTCGAGGCGAGCACCTCACCCCGCTGCTTGCTCACCCTGAACGCCGGCCCCATCACCGACTGGGCGGCAGTCGCGCCGAGCAGGACGATCAGGCGCGGCCTGACCACCTCGATCTCCGCTTCCAGCCAGGGCCGGCAGGCACGCACCTGCCCGGCGTTTGGCTTCTCGTGCAGCCGGCGCTTGCCCCGCCTGGTCCAGCGAAAGTGCTTGACGGCGTTGGTGACGTAGACGCGCCGGCGGTCGATGCCGGCCTCCTCCAGACCCCGCTCCAGCAGCTTGCCCGCCGGGCCCACAAAGGGCTTGCCCTGAAGGTCCTCCTGGTCGCCCGGCTGCTCGCCGACCAGCATCAACCGAGCATGTTCGGCGCCCTCGCCGAACACCGTCTGGGTCGCGTTGGCCCAAAGGTCGCAGGCCTGGCAAGAGGCCGCCGCCTCCTTCAGCTGCACGACGCTGCGGGCCCTTTCCGGAGGTTGCGCCACGCTCAAATAACGCATGAGTTGAGCTCGAATTGGGCATAACAGTGAGGTATGGCGAAGGGAGATTTTGTCGAGGTCCTGGTGGACGCCGGCAGCGGCTCGGCTCGCGAGTACGTCATCGAGGCGACCCGCGCCGGGCGGAGCGTCGAGGTGCGAAGCTCGCGCACGACGGTCGAGGTCCGCGAGCTGACGCGAACCGGCGGCGTGGTAAGGACGGCGCGATTCGTAGCGCCCAGGGTCCTGGCGGTCGTCGAACATCCGAAGGCTGCCTAACTAGACTCCACTGAGTGGAGGAGCTGATCGCCGCCTGGGACGGCGAGTCAGTGTCGGTTCACAGGGACCGCGAAACGGACACCTGGATGTTCATCTGCGTCCACTCCACGAAGCTTGGCTCGGCCGCGGGCGGCACGCGCATGAAGCACTACCCGCGACCGACCGACGCGCTCGCCGACGGTATGCGGCTGTCCGAGGCGATGAGCCTGAAGTTCGCGTGCGTCGACTTTCCACACGGCGGCGGTAAGGCGGTGATCGCGCTGCCGACGCCGGAGATTCCGCAGGGCGCCGAGCGCCGCCGCCTGCTCCGCGAGTACGGGGCGTTCATCAACTCGCTCGGAGGTCTGTACAGCTGCGCTCCGGACATGAACACGTCAGCGGTGGACATGGACGTGATCGCCGAGGTCAGCCCCTACGTGTTTTGCAAAACCGAGGCGGCGGGCGGCTCGGGTGACACCGCGCCGGACACCGCGGTCGGCGTGTTCCACGGAATCCGGGCGAGCTGCCTCTACGCATTCGGCTCGGACGACCTCAGCCAGAGGACCGTCCTGGTGCAGGGCGCGGGCGGTGTCGGTGGGCGACTGATCGAGCTCCTCGGCACGGAGGACGTGAACGTGATCGCCACCGACATCGATCCTCACCGCCTGGCGGCATTGCGCGACAAGGGCATCCGGGTCGTCGCTGCCGAGGATGCCCTGAGGACCGAGTGTGATGTCCTTGCACCCTGCGCGACTGGAGGCATCATCAACTCTCGCTCGATCCCCGAGCTGCGCTGCCGCGTCATCGCCGGCGCCGCCAACAATCAGCTTCAGATTCCTTCCGATGCCGACCTCCTGCGTCAACGCGGCATCGCCTATGCGCCGGACTTCGTCATCAACGCAGGCGGGGTGCTGCATGGGGGTGGTCTCGAGGAGCAGCACTGGACGCGGGCCGAGCTGGCCGCCAAGCTGGCCGGGATCGGCACCGCGGTCACCGAGATATTCGAGCGCGCTGACAGCGACGGCATCAGCACCGACGCGGCCGCGCGCCGTATAGCGGTCGGCCGGATTCAGTCGGCGCCGGTAAGGCGGTAGGGCTTGCGCGCGCGGATGTAGGCGCTGCCGACCCTACCTATTCCCGGCAGATCCTGCGTCGCGTGCACCTCGAACGCCGGCTCGGCGAATCCCGCGTCGACCAGCGCCACTCGGTACTCGTCCATTGGGATCGTTCCCGAGATGCACCCTGCCCACGAATCGAGCCGCTTCTTCAAGGCTGGGCTCAGGGGTTCCAGCTCAACCATGTCGGCGACCGCAAGACGGCCGCCGGGTCGGAGCACGCGAAATGCCTCCTTGATCACGGCGCCCTTGTCTTCCGCGAGATTGATCACGCAGTTGGAGATCACGACGTCAACCGAAGCGTCAGGCAGCGGAATGTTGTCAATCGAGCCTTTGAGAAACGTAGCGTTCGCGACTCCCGCCTGTTCTCGATTGCGATTGGCGAGCTCGAGCATCTCCTCGGTCATGTCCACGCCGTAAGCACGGCCTCCTGGCGAGACCCGCTTGGCCGAGAGGAGCACGTCCAGGCCCGCGCCCGAACCGAGGTCGAGCACGACCTCACCCGGCTTCAGGTCGGCCAGCATCGTGGGGTTGCCGCAGCCGAGGCTGACGGCGTCGCTCATCCCGATCTGCTGAAGGTCTTCGGCCGCGTAGGACCCTGCGCAGCCGCAGTCCGGGCCGTCTACCTGGCAGCACCCCACGCCGGGTTCTGGCTGAAGGACCGCAATCTTCTTCGCAGCGTCGGCGTAACGCGACCTGACCGCTTCCCTGATCTCGCTCATATTTCCACCTGGCTCTTTAGAATCCATCGATAAACGTCGATGGATATCGTATCATCAGCGACGTGGCCGTCAAGCACCTTCCGATGATTCGCGAGCGCGGCATCTGCTGCGCTCTCCCAGTGGTCAAGGAAAGCTGGGCCGAGCCGCGAGCAGAGCTGATGAAGGCTCTGGCCGACCCGACCCGGCTGACGATGATCGCCTCGCTGTGGAAGGCTGAGTCGCCGATCTGCATCTGCGACTTCACCGCCGGACTCAGCCTCAGCCAGCCGACGATCTCCCATCACATGGCCAGGCTGAAGGAGGCAGGCCTGGTGGATTCGGAGAAGCGCGGCATCTGGATCTACTACCGGCTCCGCGACAAATTGCCGACAGAGACACGAAAGTTGCTAAGTCAGCTGGTCAGCCAGTGACCCGCCCGCTACTGTTACGCGGTGCGCGCGAGCGGGGTGGCTCTGGTCTTGATGCTTGGCCTCGCCGCCTGCGGCAGCTCGCCGACCAATAGCGCGACACACACTCCAGCTTCTCCGTCGACAGCCGCGGTTGCCACAGCATCACCGTCCGGTGGCGCCTCACCGACCGCAAGCGGATCTCCCGGCCCCGCATCGCTGGTGCACTGCCCCACGGCCGTGCCCGCGGGTGACAACCTCGTCATCGGCACCGTAGTCGGCGATCCGACGATCGTCGTGCGCGACATCCAGGACCCGGCCAACGCGAAGAATCTGTGCACGATCGACTCGACCGCACTCGCGCCGCAGTTTGTGAGCGCCTCGGCAGTTGCTTACGAGACCCAGGACAACCAGATCGTCGTCGCGCCGCTCGCTGGCGGCCCGACCACCCTGGTGTCGACGTATGCGCCCGGGTTCGGTTCGGGACAGTACGCAATCAGCCCTGACGGACGATCCGTGACTTATCTCGACGGGAACAATTGGCGGCTGGCCGGGCCGTCCGGCAACCGAGTCCTCGCGACGTTGCCCGCCGTGCCCGGACGCGGCGTCAGCCCCAACCAGGACGACAGCTTCCTGAACTTTTCGCCGGACGGCCTGTACATCGCGCTCTTCCAGACATTTCATGTCGGCGGGACGGGCGAAGCCTCACCCGATCAGATCCGGCGCGCCAGCGACGGGTCGATGGTCTATTCGACGTCGGGCATGACGATGGCTGTTTGGGCCAGCGTGCCAAGCCGGCTGTTCTTCCGTGACAATGCGGGCAACATTCACCGCTGGGACGCGAGTGCGGGCCTGTCTTCGATGACATCGCTCCCGTGGGTGCGGCCGAAAGCCTCACCCGACGGCCGCTGGATCGCATACACCTTCGCGACGACAAGCGGTGTCGGCGGCATCGCCTTCTACAGCGTGCAGGCCAACAGCCAGTCGAACACGACGCCGCCGGGCCGGTCGGGGGTCAGGTTCCTGACCAACGATCTCGTCTGGTACATCGGCGAGCGGCAGTGTTCGACGTGCCTGGGCGGCCAGCCGACGCCGACTGGCGTCACATACATCTACAGCATCGCCGGCGCATCCGAGATCACCTCGCGTCTGTCAGGCGTCAACGACGCCTGGCCGCACCTCACCGCCGCGGGTCTCTAAGGGGGCGCGGGGAAGGCAGGCCTCCGCCGCGGAACCCCCTCCAGCGTCACTCACGCCTGGAGTACTTGTTCTGGTCAGGAAGCCATCTCCCGGCGGCGCTGCTCGCGGCGAGCCGCGTCCTCGGGACCGACCATCCGCTGAAGGCGCGGGGAAGGCAGGCCTCCCCCGCGGAACCCCCTCCATTGCCATGCACGCCTGGAGTGTGTATGAAATGGACGCTGGGTGACGGCCGGAGTCAATCCGGCCTGCCGCTCCACTCAGGTCCTGTTTATGAAGCCATCTCCCGGCGGCGCTGCTCGCGGCGAGCCGCGTCCTCGGGACCGACCATCCGCTCCATGACCCCGCGGTAGTGAAGGATCGCCTGGCGCATGCCCTCGGTCTTGTCCTTCGACGAATAGCCGAGCCTGTGTGCGTTCTGGACTTCCCGCGGCAGGTCGCGCTCGGTCAGCGGGTGGCCGCGCTCGCGCAGCACTGACATGACCAGCGCCTCTGCCTCGCGAACCGCCTGCTCAGGAGCGTCAACGAACTTGGTCTCGATCTCGTCCCAGTCACTGATGTAACGGTCGCGCGACTCGGGCGCCAGCGGGCGCAGCTTCGGCCGCGGGCGACCTACGCCTGCCGCCCGGAAGAGGAAAAGCAGGACGACGACCACCAGGGCGACCACAAGGATCGTTACGAGTGTTCCAGTGTCCATCTAGTCGGCACCTCCAACTTAGGAACGCCAGGCGGGCCGAGTTGACCCGTTGGCACGGGTCCCGGCCGCCGCGGAGCGCCGTAAGAAGGCGGAAAAGCGGTCTCGGCAGATTAGATTTTCGCCCGTGGCCGCATCGTCGACAGCTGTTGCAGCCGGGTCAGACGACAAGCCCTGGGGTCAGGCCCTCGCCGGCAGGCGGTTCCGCTGGGTGCTCCTCGGCCTCGCAGGTGTGCCGATCGGGCTGGCCTACCTCTGGTACGGGTTCCTCAAGCCACTCGTGTCGGACGAGGCGACGGACTTCGTCCGAGAGTACCTCGCGGGGGGCCGAGTCATCCTGCACGGTGGCGACCCTTATCAATGCGGCCTGACTGCGGCCTTGTGTGATGGCTATCCCCACTACCTCTTGTTCTATCCGCCGTTTGCCTACTGGGTCGCGCAGCCGCTGGTTCGGTTCGATTCGAGGCTCGTCGCAGGAATCGCGCTCGTCGTCGCGAACGTTGTTCTGTTCGCTGCCATCTGGCTCGTTTTGCGCGCCCTTCGGGTACGCGACGCGCAGTTCGCGCTGCTCGCAGTCCTTGTCACGATCAGCTTTCCGCCAACACTGACCGTGATCCAGAACCGCAACTCTCAGGTTGTGGTCCTGATTTTGATCGCGATCATGTTGACCGCCTGGTTGCACGGCGATCGATGGTGGGGCGGCGCTGCACTTGG
>Ga0209267_1001199_pt1 | contig 17844 bp, 17 predicted proteins | sample GraSoiAngelo_137_FD_185894 | JGI IMG/M metagenome (GOLD analysis project Ga0209267, IMG submission 185894) | Grasslands soil microbial communities from the Angelo Coastal Reserve, California, USA - 14_0929_09_30cm (SPAdes) (version 2) | ecosystem: Environmental > Terrestrial > Soil > Grasslands ... | reverse complement strand
CCGTTCCATTCCTCGTAGCTGGCCCCAGCGCTGATATGAATTCTTTCATTTCCCACTTCACCAAAAATGTATCCTTCCTTGTACTCGCCGCCGAATTTCCCGCTCGACCTGCCGTACAAGAAGCCCACTTCACCGGTGACATAATCGAAGTTCGGCCGCAGATCGAACAGGCGATCGGACGAATCCTTGGCCGATGTTGGCGGAAGGCTCGCTCTCGGTGATTCCATCGCGGTTGAAAGAGGGAGGAAACTCCGCGGTGTTGATCCCATCAAATTAAATGTGGTCGACAACGAAAAAACGTCTCGATTTGAAAACGGAAACCCGAACACAGGATTGTCCAAGCTGTTGAAAAGGCTCGGTTGAAGAAGGACCGAACCATTGTTCGCCGCAGCCATGCTCCGTAACTGAGCGAGTGTGAAAGTGCCGCCATGCCCGGGAGGCAAACCGGACGCTTGCTGGACCACCAGCGAGAAACAAAGGCCAAGAAAAACGACGACGGGAAGAAGTCCGCGTTTGTTCATGGGAGAATTCACAGCCAAAAGACGTCCAGCGCCAGTGAAATTTTGATGCAGGACATGCTTCATGCAAAGCCAAATCCTGATGGTTGGATAAATTTGCGCGCTACCCGACATACCCTTGCGCAATCGGCATGCGTCGACCGACACCGAAGGCACGGCTCGTTACTTTCAGGCCGGGGGCCGCTTGGGCGCGTTTGTATTCATTGAGATCGACGCGACGCTGCACCCAGCGCACGGTTTTTTCGTCGAATCCCTGCGCAACGATTTCTGCCGCGCTCAAATTATCTTCGACATAGAGTCGCAGAATCGCATCCAGCACATCATATGGCGGGAGGGTGTCCTGGTCTTTCTGGTTTGCACGTAATTCCGCGCTCGGCGGTTTTTCAATGGTGGACGCCGGAATAATCTCGCGTTTGCCCGCCCGCGACGCCTCCGAGTTAATGAAACGAGCCAGCTCATAAATCATCGTCTTGGGCACATCGCTGATGACGGCCAGGCCGCCCGCCATGTCGCCGTAAATTGTGCAATAACCGACCGCCAGTTCGCTTTTGTTTCCGGTTGAGAGAACAAGGTGACCGAATTTGTTTGAGAGTGCCATCAAGGTCATGCCGCGCAACCGCGCCTGCATGTTTTCTTCCGTCGCGTCCTCGGTTCGACCAACAAAAACTTCTTTGAATTGCGCTTTGAAGACAGCGAAGGCGTCGGCGATCGGAATTTGCAGACATTGAATCCGGAGATTCTTCGCCAGGGCCAACGCATCGAGAACGCTGCCGCGCGAAGAAAATTGACTGGGCATGGAAACGCCGGTGACGTTATCAGGGCCGATCGCGTCCACCGCAATCGCCGCGACCACGGCGGAATCAATTCCACCACTTAATCCGAGCACGGCACTTTTGAAACCGCACTTGGCTAGATAATCGCGCAAACCCAGACGCAGGGCCGCATAAAGTTCCTGGACAACATCAGCCGAGGCGATCTTCGACCTGGGCGCACTCTCGGAATCGACGATCACACTAGCCTCTTCGAAAGCTGCGAGCTGCGCGAGTAGTTGACCGCTCGCATTCACCGCGATGGAATTGCCATCGAACACGAGTTGGTCGTTGCCGCCGACGGCGTTGCAATAAAAAATTGGGCGCTGATACGTCCCAGCCAATCCGCAAATCATTTCCCGCCGTACCGCTGGTTTTCGAAGGCTGAACGGCGATGCACTCACATTCAAAATCATCTCCGCTTCGTGAGTGATGAGAGCGCGCACGGGATCGACATCGTAAAACGGGCGCGGTAAATAACGTTCCGTCCAAATATCTTCGCAGATGGTGACACCGATGCGATGGCCGCGAAAATTCAGCGGCGCGATTTGGCGGGCGGGCTCAAAGTAGCGATCTTCATCGAACACGTCGTAGGTGGGGAGGAGCGACTTGTGAGTTTTCTGCAACGGCTCTCCTGCTTGAAGCAATGCAGCAGCATTGTGAAATGGTTTGCCGCGGCCGTCGTTGCGATCGACGAAACCAACCAGCAATGCCGGTTTGCTCAGCCGTTTATGTAGCTCGTCGAGTACGGCCAGGTTTTCCGGAACGAAACGCGACTTGAAAACGAGATCTTGCGGCGGATAACCGGTCACAGCCAGCTCAGGGGCGATCACGATGTCCGCGCCGGCGCGCGCCAGTTGATCGTAAGCCCCGGCGATCTTCTCAAAATTGCCGCGCAGGTCGCCGACCGTTGGATTAATTTGGGCGAAACCGATCTTCATCCACGCAACAACGTTATGCGCGGTGCAAAGGGCGGCAAGAATTTCGCCTACTTCTTTTCGCTGCCCATGACGGCGCGATGTTGGTAACCGCCATTCAGGGCCTTGTCGGCACCTTCCACGAAAACCTTACCCCATTGAATCAGGCAAGCGGCGGCGAAACCCGCAACTGCACAGATAATTACTTTCTGGATAAAGGTCGCCTGCATCCCCTCTTTAAGAGCACATGAAATGCCATGCTTAAAGATGGACCGGGGCGATGCCGAAGACCGATCCGCCTCGGCCGCTGGCTCTTACCATCGACCGGCCGGCTCGACCCAACTTTGCGGATCGGCGCTGAAACTCTCCTTTTCTTACCAAAGTCCCCATTGATGGGTCTGCATTATCCAGAAGCCGAGGAGCAAATTGGTTACGGCGTGGGCGAGAACACACGAAGCCAGACTCCGGGTGCGATAAGCGACCGCATTGTAGAGCGCGCCGGCAACGAACGCGGCTAACCAATCCGCGCGCGAGTGACTAAAGGTGAACGCAAGTGCGACGAGGGCGAATGAGGCCGAGGTGAATTCGCCAAACGGAACTCGCTCGAAACGTTCGTCGATAACAAAGCGAAGCAGGAAGCCGCGCCAGAAAATTTCTTCCATCACCGGAACGACAACGACGAGGCGGAGAAAACGAAACGAAATCGTGGACCAGTAAAGTGCGGGATTGTTCCTAAGAATTTCCGGATCGAATCCAGTTGTGCGCGGCGCGAGGTTAAGAAATTGCTGCGGCGCAATCCAAAGAATAAAAACGGCGAACGCAATCAGGATGGTGAAGCCAACATTTTTCAGTCCGCGAAATGCATAGCATTCTCGAAAATAAAGCAGCAGCGCGCCGCAGAGAATTGTTTGTGCCGGATAAACCCAAAACTCGGCATGACGAAGAACAAAGGCGTGGGCGTGCGCAGTGACTAATTGGCAAAGCGCGAGCAAAGCCAGGAAGAGAACCATCGGCAAAACGTGCGCGATGAGTTGGCGGCGATGAGATTGCATTTCGTTTTTCGAAACGGAATTGTTATTTTCCCGACATGCTTGAGGAGAAGAACACAAGCGCCGAGGCTTTGGCGCGCGCACTCGAGCTTGAGCTGGCGCAAAAGCGGCTGCACTGGCAGCGTGACCGCGAAAAATATCGCACGCTTCGCGTTCTAAGTTTCGGTTTCCTGTTCATCATTATTCTCGCAGGGCTGATTGGATTTTTCTTCTTCTTCTCACGCACGAACGGGATGCGCGAACAACGTCCTCAACCTTCGCCCGTCACAGAATCGCCTCACTAGCCGGTCTGAGTCCAACTGGGCTATTCAGAAGCGGGTCAACAGAGTCTCGCCCTGCCAAATGATTATGCATACGGTGGGCCGACAAGGACGCATTGCGTAAGTTATTGGCGCACAATCCCAAAGGTAAACTCTGGTAGGGCGACGCTCTGCGGAACCGCCACTTACAGATAGCTATTGCAGATTCAACTAGCGAATTAAATCAGCGTTCGCACGGCTTCGAACCGTCTGGGAACCGCCCTGCCGTTGATTGATAACAAAGGTGTTGTTGTCGCCGTATTGCGCCCATGGTCCATGAGGGACTTCCTCGAACTCTACAAAACGCCAGTCGGTCACGTCAGTATCACCAAGCTCAAGAAAATCACGCACCGCTGGCGATACATCGAGACCGGCGCCCTTGTTCAGATTTGGCTTGGGCCGCTCGTTCCCGAAAACGTATTGCCAATGATCGGTACGAAACGGCCCAGCATCTTCCCATTGCGCGTAAGCGACGCGATTGCCTTTGCGAATCGCCACCCAACGGCCCTTGCACGTGCTAACCGCCGGACCTTGATAAGCGTCCTTGAACCATGGAACAACCTGGGGTGCTTCTGGCCGATGACCGCTCGAAGCCTTGTCGTTGTAGGGCAGCGCACAATAAAACGGATTTTGCCGCGGGGTAAAGTTCACCGGAATATAACTAGTGCGGTGAGCGCGATCAGGATTATCGAATCCGCCGTAGCTGTGGGTCCAATTTTTGTCCCACGAACTTGAGCGATTTGGGACAGGATTGTTCGCGCTCGGTTGCTCGCCGATCCAGAAAACGGTCGTCACAATTTCCTTTTTCCACGGATAACGTTCCGCGTGTCGGGGCGGATCCTCTCGCGCCGGAACAAAGGCGGTGGTTGTTTGCAGCAGGGAAAACGAATCCTCCGACGCGCGATCCGATTTCTTGCTCATCTTCTCCTTGGCCGGCAAAATTTTCGCGGGGGCGGAGTGAGTGAAAAAAGAGGTGATCGAGGAAATTATCACCGCGAGCGTGTGAGTGAGGGTTCCCGGCTTCATCCGTTTTTTGGGAGTGGTGGTGAAAGAAGCTTTCTTTCTCATAAGAATCGGTCTGTCCGCGCGGAACGCGCGTGGTTTCGAACGAAAAAGCTAATGTTGTGCAACCGTTAACTGTGCCTTTTCGACGAGCTTTTTTTCCTCCGGCAACAAATTAGCTTTTTCGCCCAAATCAAGAAATTTCGCCGCGCGCGAGAAATCATCACTGCTCGCCAGCATGACCCCGTAGTAAGCGGCAATTTGTGGCCGTTTCAACTCCGCCTCCGAAAAACCTGCGAATATTTGCAACGCCTTTTTTACGTTACCCTCGAGATAAAGTGAAAAAGCATACGTGGCCGCGTAGTCAGCGTTCTTCGGCTCCTGTTCATAAACCTCTCGCGCCAGGCGGTGAGCGCCTTCCGCGTTCAAATTTAAGAGCAGCGAGATTTGCGCAAGATTGTTGCGCACCGCACGATCGGTGGGTCGCACTTTCTCGAGATGAGCTAGCACGCGATAAAGCTCCCGCGTGTCACGTCGCGCGGCATAGAAATCGTAAAGCATTCGCAAAGTTTTCTCGGCATTGGTCGGATCTTTCGCGGCCAGCCACCACAAACCGAGCGCTTCATTTTGCCACCCCCATTTGCGAGCCAACTCCGCCAATCCAAAGATTTGTTCGGGACGGGCACTCACCTTGAAGACCGCTTCGTTCCATTGCTGACTTGATTCCTGCGCCTGGCCTAACTCGCGCAGCGCCCGCGCCGCCAATGCGTTTCGCATGTAATCCGAAGTTTCCCATTTTGTTCCTGCGCAAAATTTCGCCAGCTCCTCCCAGTCGCTGGTAGCAATGAACGCGTCCGTGACATTGACTGGAACGCCTCGTTTTACCAACATGGTTGGTGGCAACGTTTTGATCCACCCCACGGCTTCGACTGACATTTTCTGCCAGTTCATCCATCCGACCAATGCACCGACCTTGATTGGATCGTCGCTTGCATCTTTTTTTAATTGCTCGAGCAACGATTGGGTTTCGCCATCGCCGGCTGCCTTCAGTATCGAAAGCAAAAGTAAACGATCGGAGAAATCCCGGTTGGGCAAACGATCTAGTTGCCGGGCATAATCCAGCGCGCGCGTTATTTGATTTCGACGCAACGCATCATCGGCCAATCGGTGCAGGGCATCGCGCCGAAAAGATTCATCGCCGCAAAGATCGAGCAGTTCGTGCACGCCGACTTCGTGGGTCGCAACGTCGTTAGCCGCGACATGAAGTGTCGCCAAGGCCAATTCATATTTCTTGTTTTGCGGATCGATTCGTTTGGCTTCGAGCAACTCTTTTTCGTACTCGGGCAAGTTGTGCCTGATGAGCGCGGCATCACTTCGCAGGGCGTGATAATCCGCCGTTCTTTTGCCTGGCGCAGACATGGTATCAAGTGCTCTGCTCGCGCTGTCGGCATCACCGAATCGAATAGCACAGCGCGCCCAGGCTGTGACATCACCCTCAGCGTTCTTGCTCCATTCCGTTACTCGTCGCCAAAACTCAATCGCCCTACGCAAACCCGCGCTCTCGGCCGACCGCGCGATTACTCGCATGGCATCCGCATTTGCCGGACTTAGCTCCAACACACGTTGGGCATCGAGGCTGGCGTGTTTATAATCGCCTTCGTTTACCAGAGCATTTGCCTCCGCTAGCGACCGTCGCACTTGCCAAGCGCGAAATGCGTTCAGGCTGAAATAGCCACCAGCACCGAGAAGCAAAACTAATCCGACAACGGTAAGAAAAATTTTTAGGAGCAAACGCTCGATCTTCTCATTCAATCCCAGCACGATGGATCTTTGCGATGGGGCTGCCGAAGTCAATCTGGGTGAGAGTAAATTCGCGCGGCATCATCAATCTGCGCTATCGTCGGGCGCATGACGAAATTGAGATGGATCGTCTTCGTCGCTCTTCTTGCAATCAGTGGAAATTCCGGTGCGCAAACCACCAGTCCATCCGTCGCTTCCCCGCAAACCGTGCGCGTGGCGTTTTGGAATATTCAGTGGTTTCCCGGCCGACACCCCAATGCCTCTGTCGCGTCGGAACGGGCGCAAATCGCGTCGGTCCATCGAGACATACGCCGGATCAATACAGATGTGATCGGAATGGAGGAAATCCGTGACTTTGACAACGCAACCATTGCGATCTCGCCGCTTCCCGGCTTCAAAGTTGACGTTGTTTCCGATTTTCCGCCGCGGGAAGGTCAGGATGTCGGACAGCAGGTCGCAATTGCGAGCCGTCTCCCGCCGCTCACCGCCTGGGTCGAAATGTGGAAACCAAATGAAGCACTCGTCCCGCCGCGTGGATTTGCCTTTGCCGCCTACGAAGTCGCACCGCGCCATATGCTACTGGTTTACGCGATCCATTTGAAGAGTAATCGTGGCGAAATCTCCGAGGACATCGCCATTCGGGAAGAATCAATGCAACAACTCACCGCGCACATAAAGGCGATGAACGATGCTTACGGAAAACTCGGAAACGTAAGCTGCATTGTCGGCGGTGATTTCAATACCGCGCCGGATGATCCACGTTTCGCCGGCGAAACCACCACGGGCCTTTTGCGCGACAACGGATTCTCCTGGTGCTGGGAAAATATCCCTTTCGCCCAGCGCATCAGTTTGCCGGCTGACAAACTTTTCCCGGCAGCTTGTTTCGATCACATCTTTGTGCGGAACGCCAAAATAAATTCCGCGCGCGTGATCGAAACCTCGAGGCGATCGAGTGATCACAATGCCATTTTCGCGGAGCTGCAATTGTAGCCGCGGTCGCTGGCCGCGGCTAGCGAAAAACGCTTTGCCCTAAAAGAGAGGCGCGCGGCCGACGACCGCGGCTACAAGCTCAATCGAGAAATTTTCCTGGATTCAGAATATTGTTTGGATCGAGAGCGTGCTTGAGCGTCTGATGAAGGCCGCGCGCAACGGCACTGCTGGCTTCCGGCCACCAGTGTTTCTTGGCCAACCCGATCCCATGTTCGCCGGTAATGACTCCGCCCCACTTCAGTACTTGCGCGAATAGTTCATCGAGCGCTCCTCGCACTTTTTCGCGCACGGCGGCTTCGCGATTGTAACGATCCGCCATGATATTGACATGAATATTGCCGTCTCCAGCGTGACCGAAACACGCGATTGGAAAAGCGGAGCGCTTGGAAAGTCCCTCCGCAAACGCGATTAAATCCACCAGACGACTGCGCGGAACAACGATGTCCTCGTTCAACTTCGTCAGCCCGGTCGCGCGCAGTGAATTACTGAACTCGCGACGAAGTGCCCAAAGCCTTTCGCAGTCACTTTCGTTCCTGGCAACGTCGAGCGCGGTCGGTTTTCGGCTCTTAATCAAATCGCGCACCTTCAGCAGTTCCACACCGACGGTTTCTTCCTGTCCGTCGAGATCAAGGAGCAGGTGAGCATTGCCAGATGGAACGTGTGCGGCCCCCGAGTCTTGTCGCGCTGCTTCGAGTGTAAATTTGTCTGCGATTTCGAGCGAAGATGGCAAAAATCCAACTGCAAAAATTTGCTGCACTATCGCAGCTGCCTCGGACATCGTATCGAACGACGCGGATAAAGTAGCGCGTGCCGGAGGTAGCGGAAGAAGCTTGACCGTAATTTCGGTCGCAACGCCGAGCATTCCTTCTGATCCGACAAATAACCCGATTAAATCGAAGCCGGTTTTGTTTTTGTGAACGCGCCCGCCAGTGCGGAGCAGATCACCGTTCGCCAGAACGACCTCGAGACCGGTAATATAATTGCGGGTAACGCCGTATTTGAGGCAACGTGGGCCTCCCGCATTAGTGGCAACGTTTCCACCAATGGTGCAATGTTCGAAGCTTGCGGGATCAGGTGGATAAAAGAGCTTTTTTGAGCGGACTGCGCGTTTCAACTCACCCGTGATCACCCCAGGCTCAACGACCGCAATCGCATCGGCAAAATTAATTTCTTTGATCTGATTCATCCGCACGAGAGACAGGGCGATTCCACGGCGGATCGGAACGCAACTGCCGACATAGCCGTATCCTGCCCCGCGGGCAGTTACGGGAATCTTATTCTCGTTAGCACACCGTAGCAGTTTGCTAACGTCATCGGTCGATCGAGCAAAGACGACGACTTCCGGTGTTTCGTGAGCGAACCATTTGTCGCCGCTGTGGTCGGCCAATGTTTGCCCGTCGTCCGCAACAATATCACCGCCCAGCAACCGCCGGAGTTCGGATGCAATTTCCATCTTCTGCCTAGCTTTGCCGCAGCAACGCGGTAGGGCAAGTGCTCCCGCTTGCCAAATCAAGCCGGCAGGCGGGAGCGCCTGCCCTACAATTTCTCGCCAGAAATGACGATCCGATAATGCTGCGAACGTTGGTCCATCCGCCTGAGAAGCGCCTCTGCTTTGGGATAAATGACCGGTTTGCTCTGATCTTCGCCAGCGAACTCCTTCACCGCTTTCATCGACTCGAATCGCAACAAAGTGACGAATTCAACTTCGTCGCCATCGTCGCGAATAAATAATTCCGCGCCCTGATAACCTTCGATGTTTCGCCGCGCGATCCCCGGAAAAATTTCGTTGCGCAGCATCTCTTCATACGCCTTTGCGTCCTGCGGCTTCGTCCAGCCGTGCCAGATGCGCGCAATCATTTCATCCTCCCGCTCATGCTCCTCTTCATGCTCGAAAGAAAAGAAAGCTCGAGCATGAGCATGAGGAAAAAACCTACATTCCCATGATTTGGTAGCCGCCATCGACGTAGATGACTTGTCCAGTAATGGCAGCTGCGCCGTCGCTCGCCAGAAAAACTCCAGTCGCGCCCAACTCCGCCGTATCGCAGCTCCGCTTCAAGGGCGCCCGTTCCTGGTAATGTTTCAGCATCGACATGAAACCACTGATGCCACGCGCCGCCAGGGTGTTGACTGGGCCGGCAGAAATACAATTTACTCGAATTTTTTTTGGGCCAAGGTCGTAGGCGAGATAACGAGTACTGGCCTCGAGGGAAGCTTTGGCTACACCCATGACGTTATAGTGCGGCACGACTTTCTCAGCGCCGTAGTAGGTCATCGTGACAATGCTTCCGCCATTCGTCATTAAAGGTGCAGCTTCCCGCGCCACTGCAACAAGCGAATAAGCACTGATATCGTGCGCAGTGCGAAACGCTTCGCGGGTAGTGCTCACGAAATCGCCCTCGAGCGCTTCCTTGGGCGCGAAAGCGACCGAGTGCAGGAGTAGATCCAGCCGGTCGGTCTGCCCGCGCACTTCTCGGAAAAATCTTGCGATCTCTTCATCGCTCGAGACGTCACAGGGAAAGAGCGGCACGTTTTCGCCGAATTCGCTGACCAGGTCCTCCACGTTTTCCTTTAGGCGCTCGCCTTGATAATTAAAAATTAATCGAGCACCCGCTGCCGCCCATGCCTTCGCAATCGCCCAGGCGATGCTGCGTTTGTTCGCCACGCCAAAAACGACACCGACTTTTTCGGACAGCACTTGTGAGGTCATGCGCGGGCATCATAGCCAGTTTCACCGGCTTGGGTAGCGCACCCGTCTCGCGTGCTGCCGATTGCGTCCTCGCGATCGCAAACTTTCTCAAAGATTGTTTTGGTGAGACGCCAAAACCAACACGCGAGACGCGTGCGCTACCCAATCCCCAGAAAATTCTGGTATGCGTGAAATCGAGTTACGTTGGGGGGACACGCACCGTTGTGTCCCAAAAAATCGCGCTGCCAATTTGCGTGCTCTCCAAACGCAGCCGATGAGCTCGTCATCCCGAGTGCCGGTCGAGGGATCCCGAGGAAGTCCCCTTTAAGGTTGCGCAACGGGACCCCTCGACTGGCGCTCGGGATGACGAGCTTCTCTACCCCGATTTTAGAATATGCTTGATCCCGCGAATCGGAATGACAACCCAGTCCGGCCGATGGTTTAGTTCGTAACCGATTTCGTAAACTGCTTTGTCCAGAAGATAAGCTTCAAGCGCGATGCTTAGATCGGCTTCGTTGCGCGGAATAAAGAGAGCGTCGGGGGTGGCGGCGAGATAGCTTTGCATAAACGTGCTGCTCATCTCGCGATACCAGACGTCAGCCCATTTCTCCAGAAACGGAACGTCCTCCTGTCGCATCGCCGGTTGCCAAAGCGCGCTGTAGGCGGCGTATTGAAACGAGCGCATCATCCCAGTGACATCACGCAGGGCCGAGCGTTTCAATTTCCGTTCGCCGAGCGGGCGCGCCGGTTCGCCTTCGAAATCGAGGAAAATAAAATCGCGACCGGTGTGAAGGGCCTGACCAAGATGAAAATCGCCATGAATGCGAATCTTATGCGCAGCGGACCGTTGCTCGAGGAGGCGTCGCTCTTGCGCGAGAATTTGCTTCTCGGCTGCGAGGACTTCCTCAGCTTCAGCGCGAAAGGCTTCTGGCAAATCATCCAGTTTCTTTCGGAGCAACTCGAAAGCGCGCCGCAATGAAGCACGCATTGATTGGACCACGCTCCGCTGCGCCAGGGCATTAAATGGCTCGGGTGCGAACGCAGGATCGTCGGTCTCGGAGGCAAGCGCGCGATGCAATTCACCGGTGCGCTGACCAAGTAACCGTGCCTTCTCCGGATAAATCCCACCGATCAATTCTTGAATGAGTTGGGTTGAGCCGATTTCATTCAAGTCAGCTTTACGGGACAAAACGCGCTCGTAATAACTGCCGATGGAATCGAGCGTAAAATTCCAGGCGTCACCTTCGTTCGCGATCGCAGACAAAAGGAGTGCCAGCACCACCGTATTTTTGCCAGAGCGATATTCGAGGGTACCGGCAAACGCTGGCACGTTGGGAAATTTCGCGCGCTCAGTCAGAAATCGCGTGATCTCAACATCGGGATTAATTCCCTCCTCCAGCTTTCGGAAAATTTTCAAAAAGTATTGTGTGCCGAAGAGAATCGAGGAATTGCTTTGTTCCCCTCTCATCACGCGCGAATTCGCGCTCAAATCCTCCGCAGCCGCGAACTGCGCTGAGGGGGACCCAAGGATCTCCCCGCGTCGCGCCCGCAATTTTCGTTGTTCGCGAATGATGCGATAAATTTCGGCGCGATAATCGGGATCGAAGGTAGCGTCGTGCAGGATGGCGTTGCTATCGGCGAACTCGGCGATAACAGCCTGTTGGGCCTCGCGAGAAATTCGGTGTGCGTTTTCATCACGCGCGATTTGCAGCGGCAGCGTGTAAATTTCCGCCGCGCCTTCCGTGTAATTCACTTCAAGAAGGACATGGCGCGCCCCACTCGGGTGCGGCGAAATGAGGGGATCTTCTACAATTCGGAGTTCCCGAATGGTGCGCGCTTTCGCGCCAAACCATCGGCAACCGGTGAGGTAGTTTGGAAGAATCGTGCGCTCGAGGTCGCGTCGTGCCGAACCAGCAAGCAGCTCTGAAAATCCCGGCACCGATGCGATTGTAGGTGTGCGCACCCGTTTGCGCGCCCGGCTCGCAGCCGAGGGAGATTGCAAAACAAACCAGTAATGCGCGTGCGGGCCGAGGGTAAGTGGATAACGCGATCTTCGGATTGCGGGAAATCGATTGCGGCTGAAAACTTCCATCGGGATACAGCCGGCAAATTTCGCGAGATCGAGTTCCAGCGGTTGAGCAAACCGGGACAAATTCACGACCACGAGAATGGTTTCATCTTCCGTGCGACGGAGAAATGCCAACACCTTGGGATTTTCAGGGAATAAAAATTCAAGCGAGCCGCGGGAGAAGGCCTTGTAATTCTTTCGCATGGCGATGACGCGCCGCATCCACCACAACAGCGATGAGAGGTTTTTCTGCTGATTCTCGACGTTGATCGCTTCGTAGTGGTATTCCGGATCGATCGTAATCGGCAGATAAAGCTGTTGCGGATTCGCCTTGGAAAATCCGGCGTTACGATCAGCGCTCCATTGCATCGGGGTGCGACAGCCGTTACGATCACCGAGATAAAAATTGTCGCCCATGCCGATTTCGTCGCCGTAGTAAAGCACCGGAGTGCCGGGCATGGAGAAAAGGAGAATGTTAAGCAGTTCAATTTTGCGGCGGCTGTTCACGAGCAACGGTGCCAGTCGGCGGCGAATGCCGAGATTAATGCGCGCAGTTGGATCGTTGGCGTAAACGCGCCACATGTAATCGCGCTCCTCATCCGTCACCATCTCGAGAGTAAGCTCGTCGTGATTGCGCAGGAACATGGCCCACTGGCAGTTGTCCGGAATAGCTGGCGTCTGTTCGAGAATGTCGATAATCGGAAAGCGATCTTCCATCTGCAGCGCCATGAACATTCGAGGCATGAGCGGGAAGTGAAAATTCATGTGCGATTCGTCGCCGTTACCAAAATAGGCGACAGCATCTTCCGGCCATTGATTCGCCTCGGCCAAAAGCATACGACCGCTGAAGTGCGCATCGATGTGCGCGCGCAATTTCTTCAAATAGACATGCGTCTCCGGAAGATTTTCGCAGTTCGTTCCTTCGCGCTCGTAGAGATAGGGAACGGCATCGAGCCGCAGGCCGTCGACGCCGAGCTTGAGCCAGAAATCGCAGACCCGCTCGACCACTTCGTGGACGGCGGGGTTGTCGAAATTCAAATCGGGCTGATGGGAATAGAAGCGATGCCAATAATATGATTTCGCGATCGGATCCCAGGACCAGTTAGACGTTTCAAAATCTTTGAAGATGATGCGCGCGTCGTTGTATTTTTCCGGCGTATCGCTCCACACATACACTTCGCGTTCCGGCGAGCCCGGCGGAGCGCGACGCGATTTTTGGAACCACGGATTTTGTTCAGACGTGTGGTTGATGACGAGTTCGGTAATAACGCGCAGTCCGCGTTCGTGCGCCGCGTCCAGGAAGGCGCGGAAATCGTCGAGCGTGCCATAGTTCGGATTGACGTCCAGATAATTGGCGATGTCGTAACCGTCATCCTTCAAGGGCGACGGATAAAAAGGGAGCAGCCAGATTGCGCTGATACCTAGTTCCTGGAGATAATCGAGCTTCTCTATCAGTCCACGAAAATCGCCGATACCATCCGCGTTACTGTCGTGAAATGTCCTCACGTGCAGCTCGTAGATGATCGCGTCCTTATACCAAAGCGGATCAGACATTGTCTGGAACTTTAGGCGCGATGCTGTGAGAGACGCAACGCCGAGTTATCTGGCAACGCACGGGAGAAAAATTGTAGGAAGCGTTTCCGCCTGCTGTCTCACCCCTGGCGAGGAGAACGCTCGCCTCACCCGGGAGTGTTTCGACGGCAGATAAACGCGTCCGGTCAGATTACAGATTAATTATAAGCAATTGGACGACGCCTCGATTTCAACGGACAATGCGAGCTTATGCGCCCCTGTCATTCAATAAAAAACTCAGATTAAGGGATTAGCAATATCTAATCGGAACGAGAGGGTTTGAGAACACGAAGGTCACTGCCAAAGAAGGAGGGAGAGGCGGACGCCCCGGCTCAGCCGCCAGCAACGGCATTAAGACCGGGCGCGCCCAGCGACCTCGAGTTGATGGAGGGCATTCAGCGGGAGGACTCAGAAGCGCTTTCGCACCTTTACGATCGCTATAACGGAATTCTGAAAGCGCTGGTTTTACGGGTCATCCATAACGAAGCAGAGGCAGACGACTTGCTGCAAGAGATCTTTATGGAGATTTGGAACCAGGCGAAAAACTTTTCGGCCCAGAGGGGCAAACCGCTTGGCTGGATGGTAACGCTGGCTCGGCGGCGCGCAATCGACGGATTACGTAAAAAGCAAGCTTATGCCCGGGCGGAGGAGCGTTTACAACACGAGACTGAGCAACAGCCCGATGCCTGGGTCCACAATTCCACGGAGGAGGAAATCCTTGACGGTGATCGTCGGGTTTTGATCCGGCGAGTGATCGGAATGCTCCCGCCCGCGCAGCAACAAGCCATCGAGCTGGCATTTTTTCGAGGGATGAGTCAGCGCGAAATCGCCGCAAAAACGAATACACCACTGGGCACGGTGAAAACGCGCCTGGAATTGGGCCTCAAGAAAATTTACGACGGCCTGAAGGAGCTACGCGATGAGCTTTGAAGAGTTTCAAAACCGCGCCCGCCTCTTCGTTGTCGGGGCACTCGACCCAGACGAAATGGCGGAATTTGAAGGCGCGCGACGCGAATTTGGCGAAAAAGCGGAAGCCTTCATCGTCGAATGCTACTCACTGAGCGAGGCCTTCGCCTTGAGTTTGAAACCCGCAAAAGCCTCCGATCAGATCAAAGCGCGACTGATGGAAATGGTGAAGAACCGGCAAACGCATTAATGGCGCATCGCGCTTCAACTGTTTCCTTCAATCTCGCGTAAGATAAATTCCTGGAGAAAGCCGTAGAAGTTAACTTGAAACAAGCTTAAGTCGCGACGACTCCCGAGGGGTGAGCGGTAATGGTCGCACAATTCGTGGTCGCTGAATTGATAGGTGGCGGCGATTGCGAGTCGCGCCTGGTTCAACGCGCTTAACCATGCGTCGGTGTGGGCCAACGGAATGCGCAAAGTACAATTGGCAAATGGCTTGCCGGTGCATTGCAACTGTTCCAAGTCCTGCCGTACTGTTTCTGTGGCGGATTGAAAAAGGCGGCGCAATTCCGGAACAACATAAACTTTCCACTCGGCACACAAATCTTTTTCCTCCGGCGCCGCGGGCGCGCTGAAGAGACGCTCTTCCGCTGCCGGCGAATCTTTTGGCTGCGCGCTTTCCGGGACCTGCCTGAGCAACTCTGCCAGAAATGGATCAAGCTCGCGAATCTCGAGAGCTTGGTCCTGTCGGCAGATTTCCATCACACGGTTTTCTCGATCGTCGCAAGCAGGAGGTAACCATGCAGTTGCTGCACGTAGAGCTCGGCCCTTTCACGGAGACCGCTCCACAAAATTGATCGGCCGCTATGGTGCACTTCCAGCATGTGCTTTTCTGCTCTCTCTCGCGGATAACCAAAAACGCGCTGAAACACCATCGTCACGTAACTCATCAAGTTCACCGGGTCATTGTGCACGACGACGTTCCAGGGCATTTCGATTTGCTGTTCGGTCGCTTCCTTCTTTTCAATGGTCGGCGCTTCCAGCGTGGCGTCGGGAAAATCGATGATCACGGTGGCGGCGAATTTTGCCTCTTGTTTCCAGGGCAGCCGACTCATCCAAAAAGCTAACACGCGGCTTTGTTCCTTCAAACGATCTGTAGCCTCTTCGCTGTGCGAAGCGATGCCGTCGCCTACACAGGGCGATGGCTACAAGCCGTGAACAGCGGTTGCTAACAATTTGTTTTGCAATCGTTGCATCTGCTGCCGTTGCTGAGCCGTGACATCACCAAATCCGGCCAAATGCAACAATCCGTGCAGCAAATACAATTGAATTTCGGCCGTGAGGCTGCTGTGAAAAATCCGCGCCTGTCGCGCGGCCGTCTCGGCGCTGATCACGATTTCGCCATGCTGAAATGTGAGCACGTCGGTAGGGCCCGCAAGGCCGCAAAATTCTTTGTGCAGCGCTGCCATTCGTCGGTCGCTCGCGATTAACACTGAGATCTTAGCAACGGACGCCATCTCGGCCTCAGGTCGCTTGTGTTTCCAGACTAGCGCGCAGGCGATCTCAGCGAATCGTTGCAGTCTGCGGCTGGAAATCCGAACGGTGCGCTGAAGATTTCGTACTTCAATCGACGGCGGCAAGCGATGTCTCATTTGCGCCGGGCATTCAATGATTTCAGCAGTGCATAAAGCTGCTCCAACCGAGGCATTGCTGTTCCGTTGGCTTGAGCACGACGTAGCGGTTCGCCCCAGATCGCTTCAACTTCGAGAGCGCGCCCGGCTTCAAAATCCAGCAGAGTCGACGGCTTGTAAGCGCCCATGGTTTCGGTGCGCTTCATATATTCGACTGCAACCTCTCTCGGCAAGTTGTAACCACAGCTGTTCGCTCCTTCGATTACTTCATTCATCAACACCAGCGCCGCTGAATGTAGAGAATCATCCCGTAAGATGTCTTCGGTCGTGATTCCGCCGGCCGCGATCGTCAAGCCATTGAAAGGAATATTCCAAACCAGCTTGCCCCAGCGTTCTTCCATCAAGTTGTCGACCACCCGGCAAACAACGCTGGACTGTTGGAATTCGCGGGCGAGAGCGCGAGTGCGTGACTTTGGAGATCCAATAAATTCACCGATGGTGAGGTGTCCATAATCGAGATGCTCAATCAGGCCGGGAGAAATGCGGTTGAGACAAATAAAACATAGTCCACCCATTACTCGGTCGTCGCCGAAATGTTGAGCGAGAAAATCCTCGTTCCCCAATCCATTTTGCAAAGTGAGCAGGATGGTGCGCTGGTGCAGGAGTGGCGGAATCAATTGGAGCAAGGCCTCGTTATTTGTTGCCTTCAGCGCAATCAGAACTAGGTCGCATGGCCCGATGGCGTCAGCGGTCTTGTAGCCTTGCACTCCGGCAACGTGAAAATTTTCCTTTTTCCCGCGGATGCGAATACCTGAGCGTTTGACTTTCTCAAATCCGCTTTTTAACAAGAAATGAACATCGCGTCCGCCGTGAGCGAGCTTGGCACCATAAAAGCTGCCGATCGCGCCTGTTCCGACGACGCCGATTTTCATTTAACGATTCAAACCATTTAGCGATTTAACGAGTTAGTGAGTTCGGCTCCGCAGAGTGTCGCCCTACCAGCGACTTCGCAAGCGGTGGATTGGTAGGGCGAGACTCCGTCGAGCCGTACAGGAATGATGAGAGAGAACACACTTAAATCGACCCACATAGTCGCACGATAGAACAAAGAAGCCTGCGGACCTGTTAAAGATATTCTCCGCCTCACTCGTTACAGCAAAGTCAAATCGTTAAATCACTAAATCGCAAAATCGTGAACGGATTTCATGCCGGCGGCCGCGTCTCCGCCTGGAAGTTACGCGTGATCAAGCGGGCACCTTTATTAAAGGTGATATAAGCCCAGGCCCATTGAAAGAGCACAACGACACGATTGCGGAATCCGACCAAAAACAAGACATGGACAAACAGCCACGCTAACCATGCCGGCAATCCGCTCAGGTGCACCAGGTGCAAGTCGGCCACCGCTTTGTGGCGGCCGATTGTCGCCATGCTGCCCTTATCGAAGTACCAGAAGCGCTGTGGTTTTCGGCCTTCGATCATGGCTAAAATATTGCGCCCCGCGTGACGGCCCTGTTGCATCGCGACCGGCGAAACGCCAGGCAGCGGGTTGCCATCTTTGCCGGTGAAATTGGCCAGATCGCCAATCACTTGTACTTCC